>Ga0182030_10000397_pt1 | contig 78817 bp, 69 predicted proteins | sample 812S3MmetaG_FD_121299 | JGI IMG/M metagenome (GOLD analysis project Ga0182030, IMG submission 121299) | Permafrost microbial communities from Stordalen Mire, Sweden - 812S3M metaG (Illumina Assembly) | ecosystem: Environmental > Terrestrial > Soil > Wetlands > Permafrost | place: Sweden... | reverse complement strand
GGGTGGTGCGTTTCGCTTTAGTTCCCGAACGATAGAGCTATGGCTACGGCGAAGGATTCGAGCAATTTCTCGGAGGCTGAGACTACGACTTCGAAGAACGGCCAACTTGTCTCGCTCTTCGATGCTAAGGTGGTGGTAGTTTGTTTTCATATCCGCGAATGGTAACGCGGAGGCTTAAACGCCTAAGTGGTGCACTTCACTATTGAACTCGGGTTTTAAAAAAAAACTATTTTAAAAGTTTTATAAACAATTCGCTGAAAAACCGGGCCTTTAACAACCCCTCCGCCCATTCCCCTTCGGGTGTGGAATCCCAAACGATCCCTCCCCCTATACCCATTTCGCCTTTTCCGTCCTCTATTAGGAGGGTCCGAATGGGAATATTGAAATACATATCCCTCTCGGGGGTGATATAGCCAATGGTTCCGGTGTAAATCCTCCGATCTTCCCCTTCCAATTCCCTCAAAATCTCCATGGCCCTTATTTTGGGCGCCCCTGTCACCGACCCCGAGGGAAAGAGGGCCCTCATCAACTCCAGAAATTTTTGTTTTGGGTTGATTTGGGAAGTTACCGTGGAAGTCATTTGAAAAAGCGTCTTGTAGGGGGTTACCTCGAACAACCGGGGGACCTCGACCCCCTTCCCAACCTTACCCAGGTCATTTCGCATCAGGTCCACAATCATGATGTTCTCAGCCCGGTTCTTGGGGTCGTTTTCGAGAAAGGTTTGGGCCTCCCTGTCGCTTTTCTCATCTGTTCCCCTGGGCCAAGTTCCCTTCATGGGCTTCGTAGTGATGAAACCGCCCTCTTTTTTCAAGAACATCTCGGGCGAGAGGGAAAGGATGGACCGGCCTTCTTCTTCCAAATAGGCCGAATAGGGTACGGGCTGTTCTTCCAGCAGAGTTTGGTAAAGCCCCAGGGGATCGCCCTCGAAGTCGAAGAAAGCCTTAAGGCAATAGGTGATCTGGTACACGTCCCCTGCGGCTATGTAATCCCGGATGGCCTTAATGTTCCGTTCATAATGGCCATAGGTTTGGCTGAGCTGAAACCCGGAAAGCGTAAAGGAACCGGGCGGACGGATGAAGGATGGAGATTCCTCCGGGGGAGCATAAAGTCCAAAATGAAATAGAGGAAAGGCTGATTCAGATGCGTCTTTTAGTTTTCGTTCCAGGGCGTATCCGGCCTCGAAAGACAGATACCCCGCCGCCCAATAACCCTGGTCGAGGCCCCGTTCTAAATCCTCAAAACATCTTTCCAACTCTCCAGGATGGGAACAAGTAAGGATGGAAATTGGCTTCACGAACCCTAAATGGGCGCCGTTGAATTGGATATGGATACTCAAACAATTCCCCTTTTACCGACTGTTTGATGGCCCTTTTAAAAGTCTTTCCGCGAGTGAATGGAATAGATCTTGAAATAACCGCCATCGAAAACTTTCTGGGCATAGATGGATATATGAAAATTTTCTTCCATGTAAGTGTAGTAATGGGAGCCTTCTTCTTTGCCGCAAATGACAAAAATGTTGGGGTTGTCCACCGCGTCCTTGAGAATATTCCCGATTCCGAATCGATCTAAGGTTTCCTGTGTGACGGGGGATCTCTGGATGAACGAGGCGGTGACCAGGTGGAAAGGCTTGAAAAAATCGTAAGTATCAAAAGCGCCAAAAAGTTCAAAAGGTAATCCCCACGTGAAATAAACTTGGTTTTCCAATGGATGGACCTGCCTCAAAAGTGACCGCATTTGGCTTTCCACTTTTTGTCTCTCCAGATTCTGGAGGTAATAGTTATGCAGGTTGGGCAATACGAAAACAAATGCCGCGCCTAAGAAAATGATACGGGCCCCCGAAAGGAGAAAAAGGTGGAGCGGCCCGTTTTTCCATTTCGGAAAAATGGGTGGAGCGGCGTAATAAATGGCCAGGTTCATCAGATAAGCCAACGGAGGTAATGTGACCCTGTCGGGCGCTTTCAAGAAATAGATCAGATAAATGAAATAAAGCATGATCCAAGCTAATTGGGCCAGCAGAAACCGGGAGGCCCTCCCGCCGCAAAACATCCAAAACACGGAAAAGTAGAGGAGAATACGCAGGTCCCAGAAGGATCCTAACAATTCCGGGAGCGAATTAAAGGAGCCTACCTTTTTCACCGCTCCCACCTTAGGAAAGCCCGAACTTAGTTGCGTCATTTTTGAAATTTCGTACTTGTCCGGGTCCATCCAATACCAATGATCAAAAAGCCAGAGATCGTTTTCCGTCCAGCCGACTGAATCAAAGAGGGATTTGGTCTGCGGGGTATAGGTTGGATTTTGAAATTGTTGAAGTTCGGCCGCCACCGAATTGAACTTTTGGAACACTTTCCAATCAGGGTTCCTTTGGTACCAGGAATAATCAGAGAAAAAGACAAGCAACAGGAAAAAACCTGCCAGTGTGAAAAATTTCCATTGTTGTTCCCACAGAACGCGCAATTTCATTTCCCGAATTTTGAAAACTAGGATGGGGGCCGTCACCAATAGCATGGCGTAAAAAGAATAGGGCCGGATCAACCAGGACAATAAAAGGAAAATCCCCGAAAAAAACCAGATGCTGTTCCTGAGCTTGCTCCCGGGCAGCTCCGTGGAATAGTTAAAAAGGATCACGCACGCGCTGAACGCCATCATGGAAGTGATCGTAAACTCGAAAAAGATGAAAAAGATGCATTGAACCCCAAGGCAAGAAACGATGAAAAGCGCCACGTTGAAAAACCCAGAGGACCTTAAACACAGGATCCAAAGAAAGGACCAAAGCGATAAAAACTGGACCGCGCAGATGAACCATCCATACCAGGGAAATGACGGGAACCCTTCGAACCATTTCACGAAGAAAACACCCAAAGGGATGCCGGAACAAAGGAAATAGGGCGATGGCGTGGAATTAACTCCGATCCCCCTGGCGGTTAGGATTTTAAAAATATCGTCATTTTGCAAAAAATAAGGCCGAATGAAATGCAACTGAATGCAGAGCAAAAAGAGAGTAATGCCGAATGAGACCAGGACAGGATGCCGAAAAGGAAGGGATTCGAGCTTTCCGCTCAACGGATTTTGGCTCAAGGGGGCGGATAGGCGGTTCATAGCTGAAATTTTAGCAACAGAAGCGCTGATTCATGATTTCATTTTTTCCGTTTTCAATTAATAAAGTCGAAAACTTGGTTAAAGGCCGACGCAAGCCTCAACGGCCAGTCAGAACACCGCTTCCCAGATTGAGATTCTCTTGAGTCCATGACGACTGTCGTTCCCTTCCGCGCCCAAATCGCCCACGGCATTATCTAGGTTTCATAACCTTTTTCTTTCCCATGACATACCAGAGACCGCAAGCCAGAAAATCCGCCCAGGTGGCAAATGCCGCTCCCGTGATCGGTTCCCCGTATACTCATCCACCGATTCACAAGCGATTTCGTTATCCATCGATGTTTTCCTGAGAAATTTCAGAGCCCTTTCCTTCTGGCCGGCCAGCGGGCCGTTCACCGTCGTTAAGACCCAGGGTTGCTGTGCATGCCCCGTTTCGACCTTTTCAACAGGATCGCCTTGGTATCCTTCGCCTCTGCCACTAGGGTGTGGACCCGATTAGGTTCACAATGAAAAAATTTTTGACTTAGTTTCTAAGGCCGGTAAAGGCCCTGCTGTTTCACGTATTCCAGCCCCCGTTTGGCTTCCGCGTGGTCCGGTTCAAGATCCAACACCTTCTTGAACATTTCCCCCGCTTTTTGGCCCTGACCCATGTTTAGCGCCGCCACCGCCGCGTTGAAATAAGCGTCTTTGTATTGGGGGTTGAGGGCAATGGCCTTTTGATACCACTCCAGGGCCTCCGGGTTGCGTCCCAGGTGAACCAGCGCATTTCCTAGGTTGAAAGCGTAGATGGGATCGGCGGAATCCAGGTCCTGGCTCCAGGCGAATTGCTGGTAGGACTTGAAATAATCCTGGTAGATCCTGAGGTGGTCCTCTCCCTTGGGGCTTTTGGAAAACCTGGCCGACTCCTCATCGGCCCGATTCTCGTAGTAAAGACCCAAACTGTTTCGGCCAACGGCGTAATCACCCAAAATCCATTGACGGGTCCGGGAATCCACATTTGTCGGTTTCTCCATGAAATGGCGCAGCCGGAGCGAATCCCATGTCCGTTCGGACTTGGCCTCATCTAACATTGGAAGGGGTTGGTCCCCGAAAAGCTGGTAAACCAAGCCATAGGGCAGCAATCCTTCCACGGGTTGGCTTTTTGAGTCGATCTGGTTGTAGCTCAAGAATTTTGGGAGAGTGGGGTTCTTGACGATAAACCAGGACAATAACTTGGAGATGGACTCGTTTCCCATGGGCGTGTTGGTGAAGGGTACCGAAAGCCTCGGATGCTGGAGGTTCAAATCACGGCGCACCCATTCCATCGGCAGGCCGTCCACCCCCACCACCGCCAGGTCGGGGCGGATCTTCCCCACCCATTGAAAATACCAAGAAGGGAAAACCACGCTGTCTCCCCGGCAAAAAAAGATCGAGTCGCGGGGCATGCACTTGAAGCTGTTGAGAACGCAATCGTAAACGAAGGTATAGCCCGTCTGCCGATCCTTTAGCGTTCGAAAGGCCCCCGATCCGGCTACCCAGGCCAAAAGCAAAACTCCCGCCGCGGCGGATAACCAGAACTTTTTGGGTTGGCCCGCTTGTTCCACCGCTTTTTGCAACCCCAAACCCAGTAGCACAAGCGCCGCCAGGTGCGAAACCAATTCGTAGGAATCAATCAGGTACAACCGCTCCGGAGTTAGGTGTAGGTAAAGGACAACCGAGGCAAAGAGGCAAACCCAGCCCGCAACCAACCCCACGGCCAGGGGATCCTTTTTCTTAAGGAGGGGCAGGGACAGCCCTAATGCCGCAAGCGAAAGACCGAAGAATTCCTTCCACTGGCCGGCGAGGGCGTATCTCCCCTGAGCTAACCAATCCGAAATGGACCCGTTGGCTTCCGCCCCCAGGTATTCCCGACGGAAAAAATTGAAAAGAAAATGATCCAGGTTCCAGGGCGTTCCCCAATTCAGGAGGGGCGTCCGATTGGAAAGCAGAACCAGCCCCACCCACAGGGAGGAGCCCAGGAGAAACCAGGTGCAACTCCGAAAGAGGTTTCGTTCCCCGGAAAACTTCTCCTTTCCCAGATAGGCCATCACGATCAGGCCCGGCAAAAAAACTAGCAGGGTCATCCAATGGTGGGTGAAGAATAGGCCCGCCAGGAACGCTGTGAGGCCCAGTCGGCCCTCTTGAAGAACCCAGAAAAGTCCCAAGAGAAAGAGAGCGTTCAACTCATAGACTTCCCCCTTCGCACTGAGGGCCGCAGGATAAAGGCTAGCGCCCGCGCACCAGAGTAAGGAGACAGGCACCGCGATCAAGGAGGAAACCCGCAGGGACCGCTCTAAAAAAAGGTAAAGCAGAGCGCAAACCAGCGCCGCAAGAAATGCCGATAAAAGATTAACCCGAAAAGGAATCCCCCCCGGTGAAAGCAGGGTGGCGATTCGTCCTAATAAGGTCAAAAGGGGATAACCGGGTGGATGGGGCACCCCCAGCGTGGCCGCGGCCGTAATGGTTTCCGGACTGTCATCTGCGTAAAAGGTGGGGTTTAACCCCCGCAAAAGAAAAACAAAAGCCGTTATGAAAATTCCGGCGGGCAAGAGGGACCGGATCAATAGGCCCAGCTTGGTCCTGTTGGGGACATCGGATGGAACGCTGGGCAAGCCATTTTCATTATTGAGCATTGATGGGGTTAAATGGCTGAGAGACTGTTTTTCCATAGGACTCCGCTCAAGTTCTATTACCGCCCCATTCTATATAAAATATCCCGTTGAAATACCCCCTACCTGCCGCAGGGTCCTGGTTCACAAGGGCTGAATTTAACCACATTGAATCTATGAATGACGATGGTTTTCCACATAAGTCTCGCGGTTATGTTTCCGTCGTCGATGGAAGGAAAAGGAAAATTCGTCAAAAAATCGTGACTCAGGAATTTTTTAAATTCTTATTTCCGCGTCCAAAACGGTGAAAAGCCTATGCAACCGCAGACGAAAACGGCTGTTTGAACATTTTTACCCTGCGCGAAATAAATGTTCTCTTTTTCATTAATTGCAAACTATCTTACTCGAAATTCTTTTTCTTTCGTTCCTTAACCAATTTTTGCACCTCGGGAAGTTTGAAAAATAGTTCAAAAAAAGCCTTTCCGAATCGTTCAGAGCTTTCAGGGGTCAAATGAAAACCATCAAAGGTTTCCAGCCCCTTTACTTTTGGCAGGATACATGGAACGCCTAATTCATCGGCTTCTTCCACCACGAAATCAGTGTTTTTCCCATAAGGAACAAAAGTCAAAATAACCTCACATCCTCGGTCTTCCATTTCCCGAATAAACTTTCTTGCCATTCCCAAATAAATAGGGTTTAAAGAATTTTTCTCATGCCCTTCTATGAGAGGTTGATGGCCCTCCGAATTATTTTCAAAAAACAAAAAACCAGTCTCAGGCGAACCCAGGGATATGCGTTTTTTCCCATGGTCCGCCTTAAAGAAAACAAATTCCGGAATAGACTTCCTCAGATAGAAGTTTATTAGCCACTTAAAATAATTTGAATAAGTATAAGACCAACCTTGCCACCATGACCCAGTCATGGCTTCTTTTTGGGGAGGAATCAATTTCGGATTAAAAAAATTGTCCTCGTTGATTACAATCAACCGCGGGAACAAATGATTTCGATAAATAATTGCCTCGGAATAAGGAAAATTATTTCCCGGTCCCGCCAGGCTGTAAAATTTTAAACCACTCCCCTTTTCCATGGTCTGAATCAAATTGTCTCGGAAAGCATAAAAGGGCCGGGAATTGCCCAAGAAAAGCACATCCGCCTTCCTGGCCCAGTCAACCAATGACCCGATGTCATAATAAAGGGCCCAGTTAACATTCATTTGCCCTTGGGTATCCAACCACGCGAGGGAATACCCTCGGGTTTCAAATTGCGATAAAGAATTCATATTCCTATAACTTAAGGGGAGTGGATCTTGTTGAACCCATTCGGGCTGATGGCAGGCTACCCATTGGCCTGTCAAAAAAAGGCATGTAAAAAATGATATTGAAACCGCCAAAACTCCCAAGAGTTTTCGGGTTCGCATTTTTTTAAAAATGGAAGTAAATGAACGCATTGTTTTGCCCTGATAGGGATAATACGAAGTAAAGCATGAAGGCGCACCAAAAGGCTTTTTCCAACGGTTGAGGCGCGTTCAACCAATTCCGTTCCTTCAAAAAACCCCTAAAATGCAGTCCTAGTACGGGAAGCGTAAAGGCCAATCCCGGAAAAAGTTTCAAACCTGTTTCCCACCCCCATGGGCCATTGAACATATTGTGAATCAAGGCCACAGCTTGGGAATAATATTCCGACCTAAAAAAAACCCAACCGATCAGCACAACCACTTGAACCACTAAAAACCAAATACCGATAACCCAGGTCGGCCATTTATCCGGCCGGTGCAGGCCGATAACCCGTTCTACCACTAATGCCGTTCCATGAATCAATCCCCAAATCACAAAGGTCCAAGCGGCGCCATGCCAAAGGCCAGCTAAAACCATGACCAATAATAAGTTTGTATAAAGCCTAATTTCGGAAACCCGGTTTCCGCCTAAGGGAAGATAAAGATAATCTCTCATCCATCGGGACAGGGTGATATGCCATCGGGTCCAAAACTCCCTGAAGGACGACGCCAAATAAGGATTGTTAAAGTTATTGGGAAGCCGGAAACCCAGTAAATAAGCCGATCCTCTTGCGATGCTGGTGTATCCCTCGAAGTCGGCGAAAATCTGGCAACTGAAAAAGAATGCCAACAAAAGAGAAACTGAACCAGTACCGTTTAAAATGAAATCATCCCGCCAATAGTTATTCACATAATCGGCCAAATTATCCGCCACCACTCTTTTCAGGAAATAACCGCGTATAACCAGATAAATGCCCTGCATCGCCACCGAGAGCCAAAGACGCCTCTTCCGGTCGAATTGATAAATCAATTCTTTGGCCCGTACGATCGGCCCCGATACCAAGTGCGTGAAAAAACTCACGAACAAAAGAAATCGCCAATATCGCTTTTCCGGCGGTATGACTCCCCTGTAAACATCGATGGTATAGCTCATACTTTGGAAGGTGAAAAACGATATCCCCAAAGGAAGAGCTAGTTTCACTTCCATTTTTTCTAATATAGGATGATCGAAAACGTAGGAAATGCTTTTCAAGGCATCTACAAAGAACCCGGAATATTTGTAAAAAACAAGAATTCCAAGATTTGAAACGATCGAGAGGGTAAGATAAAACCTTTTCATTGCGGGATTGGACGTTTCGGCGATTTTTAGCCCCATCCAGAAATCTATCGCGGTTAATCCCAACAAAATGAAAAAATAACGGGGAATGTAGGAAGTGTAAAAAACCAAACTGGTTATAAGCAAAAAGAAGAGGTAATAATTTTTGTTCTTAGTGGTTCTTAAAGCCCAACGCATACCGAGGGAAACTAGCATAAGAATGAGATAGGAAACTGAAATAAAACTCAAGAAAACCTCTAAATCCAGAAGATATATCAGCTGGTAATTTCAGTTGATTAGTATAAGGGCAAAAAATGTTTTAACAAAAAAATCAAATCGGGTTGGGTCACCGATGGATTGGTAGAAATGTCATCGATGCCGCTTTCACGGGTAACGTCCACACCAAGGCATTGGCCGATTTTGGCTGCCATTTCATCGCCAACCAAAGGCTTTCCACCACCCTTAGATTCACCTGCAAAGAGGATATTTCCCTAAGCGCCGCTTCCCTCTTTTGCCGTTCATCTAAACCAAAAACGGAATCTTCAAATTAATCCAATAGGAAATAAAACATTATAGCGTTGGGTTTCTACGGGATCGATCAAGCTAATAAGCGGATGCGAATCTCCCAAAACCGCTTTGAGAACGGTTTCAGCCTCCTGACGGTGGATCTGAGATTCTTTGGTTTTACCTAAACCCTGTTCATCCACGGCTATTCTTGCCTCGCAAAGGGCCGAGCGGGGATGTTCGGGTCCATAAACTTCCTTTTCCACATCCCAGGCTTTGGTGTCCCATACAAAGGCATTGGAAAAATTGCCCAAATCCCTGTAAGCGAAACATAGGGGCCACGCTGGAGTTCCCCCGATTTAGTGGACAACCTAGTTTAGTGTAGTTTTCCTCTCAAACTCCACCGGACTTTTGTAGCCCAAGGTGGAATGCAATCTCTTTCGGTTGTAAAAAACTTCTATATTTTCAAACAACTTAGCCTTTGCTTCGTCCTTCATGTTAAACCTTACCGGCCTTACCAACTCTGCCTTCAAGGTTTTGAAAAAGTTTTCGACCACTGCGTTGTCGTAGCAACTTCCCCTTTGGTTCATCGAGCTTTTGATCCGATGCTCTTTCAGTTCAGCTATAAAAGCCCTCGAAGAATACTGACTGCCTTGATCCGAATGATGAATCGCCGGTGTTTTATCACCTCTTTCCTGAATCGCCATCTTCAAGGCATCGATGGCCAATTCCTCCCGCAAATGGGATTGCATTGACCAACCAATAATTCGCCGAGAAAAAAGATCCATCACTACCGCCAGGTACAACCAACCAGCCCCCGTACGAAACTGAGTGATATCAGAGGCCCAAATTCGATTTGGTTTCTTAACATCGAACTTTTGTTTCACCAGGTTCTTGGTGCTGATCCTTCCATGATTCGTCAGCGTGCAACGTCGGTAGTAGTACTGCCTCAAGGCCCGAATTCCAGCCATTTTCATCAATCTGGCGATTCGATTACGCCCCCAATCAAACCCTTCTTTCTTCAATGTCGCGTGAACTCGAGGTGATCCGTAAGCCTTTCTGGATATCAAATAGACTTCTCGAATTTCCTGAAAACCGACAGGTTTTCTTTATCCCGCTTAGACGGTTTTCGGTTCGCCAATGCGTAATAACCGCTACGAGAAACCCCAAGGACACGGCACAACATTGTTACGGAATATTGAGTTTGTTGTTCTCGGATGCATTCGAATTTTTGGCTTCTTCGGCCGCGAAGAAAACTAGAGTTTTTTTTAGTATGTCGCGCTCATCCGTGAGCCGTTTGACTTCCTTGCGCAATCGAATGATCTCGGTGTTTTCAGGACTTTTGACGCTCTTTCCGGTGTTTCTCGGAAAGGCTTTGGAGCCTTCTTTGTGTATTTCATCTCGCCAGCGGTAAAAAAAGGCGGGGTTGATATTTAAATCGCGGGCAACTTGGGTAACAGGCTTACCCGACTCATTCGATAGCCGGACGGCTTCTAATTTAAACTCAAGACTATATTTTCTATTGGTTCGACACGCCATGACAGACACCCCCGTAAGCTGTATTCTACACTTATCTCAGGTGTCCATTTTTTCGGGGGAAGTCCAGGCATACATTTTACACTTTAAAGCCGCCTCGCGAACAACCGAGATTCCCACGTCGCAAATCGAGCCTATCGGCTCTGCTCCTCGGAATGAAAACCAAACTGACTCACTAACTCCTATTTGGTGCGCCTTTGGTAAAACCCCGTCAGGTCAGAAAAGAATGGCCTTAAGTTCGGGGGGGACGCTGTCCCGGATCAGGTCCAGTACCTCGTCGGGGGTCCGCAATTTCAAGGCTTCCCGGGCGATGACCTGGGCCTTGTCGAAGGGCATCAGCCGGATCACCTTCTTGATCTCAGGAATCACCGACATGGAGACGGAAAATTCGTCAAGCCCCATTCCCAACAAAAGGGGCACGCACTGGGGGTCGCCGGCCATTTCCCCGCACATGCCCACCCATTTGCCGTACCGGTGGCAGGCGTCCACCGTCATCTGGATCAGGCGCAGGATCGCGGGATTGAGCGGTTCGTAAAGATAAGCCACCGACTCGTTCACCCGGTCCACCGCCAGGGTGTACTGGATGAGGTCGTTGGTTCCGATCGAAAGGAAATCCAGTTCCTGGATCAAAAGATCCGCCATTAGGGCCGCCGAGGGGATCTCAATCATGGCCCCGACCTCGATACGGTCCCGAAAAACCTTCCCTTCCATCTTGAGTTCCTTGACGCAATCGGCCAAAAGCTTCTTGGCCTCCCGCACCTCGTCCAGGTTGGAAATCATGGGGAACATGACTTTGATGGGCCCGGATGCCGCCGCCCGCAAGATGGCCCTCAGCTGGGGCTTGAAGATGTCGGGGCGCTTGAGGCAAAAACGGATGGCACGCAATCCTAAAAAGGGGTTGGACTCTTGGGGAGCGTTGAGATGGGCGAGAACCTTGTCCCCCCCCAGGTCCAGGGTTCGCAGGATGGCGGGGCTGACTCCCGACTTTTCCGCCAGGTTGCGGTAGGCCTCATACTGTTCTTCCTCAGTGGGAACCTCGGCGCGGTCGAGAAACAGGAACTCGGTTCTAAATAGCCCCACGCCCTCCGCCCCATGCCGAAAAATTTCGTCCAATTCCTGGGGAATTTCGATATTGGCGGCCAGGGTCACTTCGTGCCCGTCAGGCGTGACGGCGGGAAGGGCCCGGAGTTCTTCCAGACTGCGCTGGAATGCCTCATAGCTTTCCTTGAGGCGCTGGTATTGCTTGAGGGTCTGGGGGTTGGGATTGACCACGACCAGCCCCTTGTTGCCGTCCACGATCAACAGGTCTCCGTCCTCAACCTCCCCCACCAGGGACTGCATGCCCACGACTGCGGGCAAGCCCAGCGATCGAGCCACAATGGCCACATGGGAAGTCCGCCCCCCCACGTCGGTGCAAAATCCCTTCACCTTGTCCGGAGGCATGGTGACGGTGTCGGAGGGAGCCAGGTCGTGGGACACGACCACCACTTCACGGTCCAGTTTTTTGAGCTGGTCCTTTTCCGTTCCCGTGAGGTTCTTCAACAGCCTTTCGCCCACGTCCTGGATATCCACCCCGCGCTCGCGGAAATAGGGATCCTCCAGGCTTGCGATCAGGGTCTTGAATTTGTCCAATCCCTCCACAACCAGGTGCTCGGCATTGAGCCTGCGTTTGGAAATGGCCTCGGGAATTTCCTCCAGGAAAAGGGGGTCTTCCAGAACTATTTGGTGAGCCTGGAAAATGGCAACGTGCTCATCCCCCAGCTTTTCCTGCATACGGGTTTCGAGATCGAGGATCTGGGATTTGGTCTTGGCCAGGGCCTCGCGGTAGCGGGCCGTTTCGGCCTCCACTTCCTCGGGCCTCAGGTTGCGCCGGGGCGCGGAAAAACCCAGGGGATGGTACAGGTAGACGGGTCCAATTCCGATGCCGCCGGAGGCGGCTACACCCTGGAAAATTTTCTCAGGCACGGTATTACTCCTTCTCCCCGAACTTCTGCGCGAGGAGAGCTTTGAGGGCCGCCAGGGCTTCCTTGGCGTCCTCCCCATCGGCGGTGAATTCCATTACCGTTCCTTTGGCGGCTGCCAAAGTCATAAGCCCCATCAGGCTCTTGGCGTTCACGTTCTGGACCCCGTGATGGATCAGGATCTGGCTTTTGAACTTGTTGGCCACCTTCACCAGCTCGGCGGCGGCTCTCAGGTGAAGCCCCAGTTTATTGATGATCGTCAACTTCTCGCTAACTTTCATGACAGCCCTTTCATGGCGGGGTGATTCCGACGGATGGCAAGGCTTCCGGGGAGACGATCCCGGGCAGGCCCGGGGTCGCGCTCAAGGTCGGCCAGTAGTTCAACAACAACGCGAAAAAAACCGCAGCGTAAAACAATTGGGCCGGACTGATCCGGCGGTGAAGGGCAAAAGTGAACAGGCCCAGGATGGCGATGAAAAAAATAAGCTTGAGGAGAAAATGTCCGGGTTGTCCTTCCAGGTCCTCCCGATTGACGAAAACAATCAGGACCGCCACCAGCAATACGGAGGCCGTGCGAATGCCACGGATGGCCTCCTGGAGGCCGATGCGCCGCATGGAAAGCACCACTTGGTCCCCCTTCTGATAGCCCATGACAAAGCCCCTTAAGCGGGTGCCCAGGTGAACGACATTGAACGAAGCCAGGAACAAGAGAGGGACAACCCAGGTTTCCAGCGAGGTACCCATCACCCGGGTCATGACCAGGGTCACGGCCAGCAGCCCGCAATAGGGCCGGACAGTGGCCCAAAAAAAATTGTCTCCCATGGCCGCCAAGGGACCCATCATTCCAACCTTGAGGGCGTTTATTTCCTCTTCTTTTTCCTTTTGGCGCTCTTTGGGGGCCTGGGCCCTTTCTTCCTCCATCTTGATGACCGCCCCCAGGATGAACGACCCCATGTAGGGATGGGTGTTGAAATAGTCCAGGTGGCGGGACAGGGCCTCTCCCCGCTCTTCCTTTGGATATAGGCGGCGCAGCACGGGACATAGGGCGAAAGCCACCCCGTAATTCAGGTACCGCTCGAAATTCCAGGCGGTTTGGAGGAAAAGGCTCCTCACAAAAGCCGAGGCCAGCCCTAGGAACCCGGTCTTACGGGCGGTGGAGGATGGGGATTCGGGGCTCACGAGGTCTCTCCCTTTCCCGCCATGAGAAGAATCGTGCCAAACCCGGACAAAACGGCTAGGCCGACCAGCTCGGCGCTCTGTAAGTGGCCCAAGAGGGCGAGCCCGAGAATCAGGGCCATGGACAAAAACAGGGTCAAGGCCATGCGTTTTTCCAAAACCAGGTCAATCACCGCCGCTCCCCCTAGGGCCGGCAAAAGCCAGAGGGCGGCGTCCCGCAGGCCCTTGACCACCGGCGAGGGCAACAGGAAGTAAAGGTTGGCGGTGGCGTGCGCCACGGTCAATCCGAGGAACGCCATCAGGCATCCCTTGAGGAAAAGTTCCAACAGGACGGCCGTGTTCACCCCCTCAAAGGTCTTGAAATGGTTGCCCAGGGCCATGCGCTGCGCGAAATGCATCCACCGGACGTGGAATTTCCTCAAACCCAATTCCGCCTCCGTGGATAAAAGCGCCAAAGGGATGGAGATGCCCAGGGCGTAAGTGGCGGCGGCGGCCGGATCCGCTCCCCTTCCGACCAGCTCGCTGGCGAAGGCCACTGAGATACCTGAGAGCATGCAAAGGTCCATCGGCAGATGGGACCCGACCGGCACGTCCGCGATCCATAAAAGCTCGGTCAGCGCTCCCAGGGTCAGCCCCAGCTCAGGGTGTCCCGTCACCAGGCCCACCAAAGGCCCTACCACGATGGGCCGGGAGACCATGAACTGGCCGATGGCCGTCACGTCCAGGCTCAAGAGGCCGAGCAATAGGGATAGGGGAAGCCAGTAGGGCATCACGCTTCTCTTAGCTCCTTCCAACGATGTTGAATCGTGGTCGAAAAGGATTTTCCGGGGCTCAAGGCGACTTCCCAGCCGAACATCAGGCAGGAACCCTGGTAAACCCGCTCGAACCCGCCTTCGGATTGGGAAATGGTCTCAACCGGATAGCGGTAAAATTTCGCTTCCTTGTCCAGATCAAATTGCAGGTCCAGGCGAAGCCAGCCGTCGGTCATGCCCGCTTTCTTCACCTTTTCCTCGGCGCCAATGCTGTTCAAGCGTGAATGCTCCAGGGTGCGGCCCGCGACATAGTAGTTTCGATCGGGAGCATCCCCCGCCAGGAGAGTTAAGTTCCATTCGTTGAAATAGAGGAAACGCAGTTCCCGGTCGCCTCGATTTTCCAGAACCAACCGCGCTTCCAGGTCCAGGTCACCCGGCTGGAAAGTCAGTTCCTTCGTCAGGCGTAGAAGCTGGCCTTCCACATGTCCCAGCCTGGAAAGGGAGATTATCAGGGGCTGTGCCTTACGTTTGGGCTCAGTGATCTTGAGGTCGAAAATCCCCCGCCTGAAGTCGGACAATTCCCCGGCCCGAGAAGCGTAAAAATCTTCCGGGGTGGTGCCCAGGGGGGTAAACCGGTCCACCAGGCTGACCCGGCGGTCGGCGTCATAAAAAAGCTTTTTCTCCAGACCTGGTTCTTTCACCCGGACTATCTCATGGATGCTGGCGACCGCGCCGGAAGAACCGCCGTTTTGGGCAAGATTCAACAACTTGGCGTGATAGGCCTCGCGGCGCCGGGTCAAGGTATCTGAGAGATTAATGGGGCGCTTCAGGAAATCCATCTCGCTGAAAGTCCCTCCCTGGGAGGGTTCCAACAACGCGTGGAACCCGGATGATTCCACAACCACCTCGTCATAGCCGTCTTTATTGAAATCCGTCACCTGGGCCGAGATCCCGTGGGGTGTGGGGGGCAAGAGGGCGTCCGCGGCCTTTTCGGCCCCGATCAGGTTCTGATAAAGGGCAAAACGCAAGTGGTTCAGGTAGAGTCCGCCAAACACACCGTGCCAGTAGGCGCAGTTGCACTCCCCCCGGTAAAGGGCGGTCTCAGCCTCTTCCAGGAGGGCCTTTTGCTTAGGCGACGGCTTTTTTGGCATTTCCTTCCTGGCCCGTTCCACCTTGTCCGAAACCCAAAGGAGTTTTTTGTGCAGCTGGTTGCTCTCGTCGTATTTGGCCAAAAAGTGGCGCCAGAAGCCTCCTTTAAGGTACCGCTCGAAGCGGTGCATCTCGCCCCGTTGTTGAACCTCATGCCGCAGGTTTTTGTAATCCTGCGCGGCGTCCGGGGGGAGGGCCCATTCTCCCATTTCGGTATAGGACCCGGTGGGCAGGCTCAGACGACCCAGGGGAGGGAATTTTTTCGCGTACTCGGCGAAGGTCACGCTCTTAAGCCAGTCGGAGTTCGCCTCCAGAGCGCTGAAAAACCTTTCCAGGTAGCCGTCCTCGTAAACCCACTTATAGGTGTCGGGCCAGCCCCCGAATTTTTCGCCGTCGTCCATCAGGACCACGCACCGGTTTCCTTCTTCGTTGGCTACCCATCGCAGGTAGTTGATACTCTCGTCCACATCCTTGAAAGGCACCATGTAGCGCATTTTTTCCGAAATGGGGAAGACCCCGCAGGTATGGCCCTGTTCTTCCATAAGGTAGTAACCGAAAGTTTGGTCTTCCCTCAGGCCCGCCGACTTGAAGTGGGCGTCATCCATGACCAGGTATTTCACGCCCGCTTCCGACAGGGTTTTCGTCAAGTGGGGTTCCCAAACCCGCTCGGCCGTCCACATGCCTTTGGGCTTCACGCCGAATTTATCTTCTAGGTAGGTGTTCATTCGCTTGATCTGGCCCAACTTGTCCCGATCGGGAAGGATGGCCAGTATGGGCTCATACATGCCCCCGGTGAAAAGTTCCACCTGACCCCGGTTCACGAGGTTTTTCAGCTGTTTCAAGGTGGCGGGCCGGTTGGCTTCGAACCACTCCAGGAGAGGGCCGGTGACGTGGAATGCGCATTTGACCTTTGAGTGACGTTCCAGCACTTGGAGAAAAGGATGGTAGGAAACCTTATCCAGGGTCTCGAAGACCTGGCCGAAATTTCCCACGGGCTGGTGATTGTGTACTCCGAAAATGAAATGGACTTGGTTCATGATTCCTCGTTTTATTTCCCGGGGTTGGCGGGGGGTGTCGTGTCCCTCTGGGAGCCCGGCGTTTCCCCTTTCAACTCGGGCAGGTATTTTTCCAGCGGTTCCTTGGAGTCGCTGGGAACGGCCCTGACTTCCAGCTCCAACCCAAGGGCTTTAAGTTCCTTGAAGGCCTGCACATCCCGGTCATCCACGCAGACGGTCGGGCAGACCTGGCGTTTGCCGTTGCAAAAATGCATTCCGCCCACGTTGAGCGAGCTGACCTTCCCCCCAGCGCGAACATAGGCGAGGGCGTCGTGAGGGTTGCCAAAAAGCAGCAGAACCCTTTCCGGGGATCTCCCGGACCGGGAAGCCTCGACGGCCTCCAGAATCGTCCACAGGCTCACCTTGAGCCCCGAGGGAACGGCCATCTCCATCAGGGTGCGCTGCATGGCGTTAGAGGCGATGGTATCGTTGGCCACCACGAGCCGCTCGATCTTAAGGGCCCTCACCCAACCCACGACCACCTGTCCGTGAATGAGCCGGTCGTCGATGCGGGTCAGTTGAAGGTCCATGATGGGTTTCCGTTCAGGCCTGGGTGGAACCCTTGGCCAGGTCCCGGGCCCAAACCACCCCGTCTTTCCCGGCCTTGGCCACTTCGGGCGCCAGGGCCTGGATGTCCGAGTCTCCCTGGTGGGAAACCGCCTTCAGGAGCATGGGCAAATTCACCCCGGTGATGAGCTGGATGGGTTTTTCCTGGGAAAGGCGGAAACTGACGTTGAACGGGGTTCCCCCCAGCATATCCACCAGAACAAAGGATCCTTCTCCCCGGGGGTCCACCTCGGCGAGGGCTTTTTCCAGTTTTTCCTGGAAAGACTCGAGGGAATCGGAGGTTTCCAGGGCTACCGCAGCCAGACCTTGAATCTCCCCCAGGATCATGCGCAGAGTGCCGGCGAGGGAACGGCCCAGTTCCCCGTGGGTGGCGACGACGATTCCGATCATGGTGTTTCCTTTCGAGTGCGAGGGGCTAGGGCTCAGGCGCTTTCACATGATAAACGGGCTTGAGGCCAGGGACAATCGCCACAAAAACATTAACCTATTAGGCTTTTACCGCGAAGAACAACGAAGGAAACAAAAATCGTAACCCTAGAAAACTCCAAAATTTCACCGCCAAGACGCTAAGTCGCCAAGAAAGACCTGCAAAAGAACGAGGTTTTGAAGGCTTTATGATTTTGTTTCTCTTCGCTGTTTTGGCGAACTTGGCGCGATGCAAAACTCTCCCCGAACAGGGGAGAAGGAGACGCATCAGGGCGGTGAAATTTGCCGTTGCCTTGGGGTTTTGTTGAAAACTCTTAAACTCATTTCTTTGGTTTTACTTTTCTTGGCGGCTTGGCGTCTTGGCGGTGAAAAGAGTCTTTGCTTTTAGGTTTTGTTAGCGTTTTTTATCAAATCACCAGCCGCCGGATGATGGCCCTACCCAGCTTGAAGGGGCTGTGGCGCACGAAATCCTCTTTATGCAGCAAGTTGGCCATCACCAGTTTCACTCCCAGTTCCTCCATGGACTTCTCGTCCACTTCCACTGGCTGCTGGCCCGAATCGGCGTATTTTTTCAGGAGGGAGGCAGGCGCCGCTTCCTGATTGGCAATCACGTAATGTACGAAATTCGGCCCCGTATGCCGGAAGAGCGCCTTGACATGATCCGCCACGGTGTAATGGTCTGTTTCACCGGGCTGGGTCATGACGTTACAGACGTAAATTTTTACAGCCCGGGAAAGGGCGATCTGCTCGGCCACCTCGGGGATCAGCAGGTTGGGAATCACGCTGGTAAAAAGGCTTCCCGGCCCCAATACGATGACGTCCGCCTCCAGGATGGCCTTCAGGACTTCCCGGTTGGGCTTAACCTTTTGCTTGAGCATGACCTTCTCGATGGGGGATTTTCCCGTGGGGATCAGGGACTCGCCTGTCATTACCCGGCCGTCCTTGAGTTTGGCCTGCAATACCATCGGGTCGAAAGTGACGGGCATGACCGTTCCCCGTGTGGCGAAGAGCCGGCTGGATTCCTCCACGGCCCTCCCAAAATCCCCGGTGATTTCCTTCATGACGGTGATGAAAAGGTTTCCGAAACTGTGCCCCTTCAGGTCGCCGTGCCCCTTGAAGCGGTACTGGAAAAGATCGTTCAGGAGGGTTTCCTGGTCAGACAGGGCCACGATGCAGTTGCGGATGTCGCCCGGAGGCGGGGTACCAAAATCGCGCCGCAGGCGGCCCGAACTTCCCCCGTCATCAGCGACCGTCACGACCGCCGTCAGGTTGCTGGTGTAATGCTTGAGGCTGTAGAGAACATTCGGCAGGCCCGTTCCCCCGCCGACTGCCACAATACGGGGACCCCGCTTCAGGCGCAGCTTGGTGTAAGCGATATTGACGAATTCCTTTTCCCGGGCCGGGATGAGGATGGTCAGGATGGTATAAATGGACCGCCGAACCGCCAGGACCAGGCCTAGGAAGGCCAGGAGCATGAGAAAAAAATCGATGAATTTGAGATGTTTGAGATGCTCGCCCAGTTGCTCGATGACGGGAGGGTTGTAGTGAATGCCGGTGGTGTGCTGGCTCATGAGGCCCGAGAAACCCACCCCCAGTACCACCAGGGAGAGAACCATGAGGAGGAACCAACGTTTGAGTCGGATGCCGGGATACAGCCAGCGCGGCCAATTCATTCGACGATCCCCTTGTTTCGGCCCTTCTTCTGCTGGTGGGCCGATTCTTCGGCCATGATGCGGCTGACCCGGTCGGAAAATTCCTGGGCCGAGAAGTAACCCAGCTTCATGAGCCGGTGGTTCATGGCCGCCACCTCGATGATAACCGCCAGGTTTCGACCGGGCCGAACGGGGATCACGAAACTGGGGATTTCCACGTCAAAGATTTTGATGTTGGAGGGTGTCAGGCCCAGCCTGTCGTATTCCTTCTTGGAGTCCCATTCCTCGAGACGCACCACCAATTCAATGCGTTTCTTGTCCCGGATGGCCCCCACGCCGAATAGGCTCTCAATGTTAATGATCCCTAAGCCCCGAATTTCCATGTGATGCTTGATGATTTCGGACCGGGCGCCCATGAGAATGCGGTTGGCGAGGCGTTTGATATACACCAGATCGTCGGCCACCAGCCGGTGGCCCCGCTCCACCAGGTCCAGCGCGCACTCGCTCTTCCCAATCCCCGAATTCCCCAAAACCAGGATGCCCACGCCGTAGACGTCCAACAAGGTACCGTGCAGGGTTGTTTCGGGCGCGAATTCTTCTTCGAGGTAAACGGAAATTTCGGAGACAAACTTGGTGGTGGGGGTGGGGGTGGTGAACACAGGAATCTTCTGGAGACGGGCCTCGACAATGAGTTCATGGGGCGGTTTGACCTTATGGGTGACCACGATGGCAGGAATGCGGTAAGCCAGGAGTGTCTTGAAGATCTTCTTGCGTTGAGCCGGTTTCAAGGTGGCCAGGTAATGGATTTCGGTTTTGCCCAGGATCTGAAGTCGTTCGAAGGCGAACCATTTGAGGTACCCGGTGAGGGCCATCCCCATGCGGTTGATGTCGACACTCACAATGTAACGTTCTGCCATCCCCCCCTCGGTCAGGGGGGTGAGGTGAAGCCTTTCCTTGGCCTGCTGGAAAAGGGTATCGACCGAAATTTTTTTCATGAAGTTTTTCCCAACCTGAGCGAGGTGAAGCCGCGTCGAAGGGCCGCGAGCTGCGGGCTGTCTCCTGCCTTGAAACCACAAGTTTCATGGCAGGGTTTGGTGATCCCTATTGCTAAGGCAATAGGGGCCAACTATTTTTTAATGTTTAAGCTTTTCTTCCTCTTGGATGATCTTGATCACATCCTCGGGGGTCTTGGCCGTGAGGAGGGACTTGCGGAAATATTTGTCTTTCAGAAGGCTTGAAATCCGGGCCAGGGCCTTCAGGTGGGCGCCCGCGGCGCCCTCGGGGGCGACGAGGAGGAAGAAGATGTTAACCGGCTCGCCGTCCAGGGATTCGAAGCTGATCCCCTCGGGGGAAAGACCGAAAGCCGCCGCCAGGTCCGTCACCGTGTCTGATTTGCCGTGGGGGATGGCGATGCCCTGCCCGATCCCGGTCGAGCCCAGTTCCTCGCGCTCATACAAAGTCTGGATCATTTTCTTCTTATCCTTGACCTTGCCCGACTTGACGAGCAATTCCACCAGTTCCTTGATGGCGTCTTTCTTGTTCTTGGACTCCAGGTTCAGCTTGATGGCGTCCACGGTTAAAAAATCCAGGATTTGCATGAAGGGTTCCTCCCCCAAAGATTGGTGCTTCTTTTTAAAAGAGCCGGCTCAGTATTCCGGCTCAATGAGGCCGATGTGGTTGTCCTTGCGCTTGTAAACCACGCAGGTTTTGTCCGTTTCGGCGTCAGAAAAAACAAGGAATTCATTTTTCGAGACAGAAAGTTGAAGGGCAGCCTCTTCCGCTGTCATGGGCTTGATGTCGTGCTTCTTGGACCGAATCACTTCGAAATCCTCCCCTTCTGCGGCGGGGGAGATCAGACCATGAATCACTGAGGCGGCCTTTCCACCCGGGGCGTGGCGTCGTTCCACGCGCATTTCTTTGTTTTTTCTCGCCTGTTTCTCAAGCCGATCCAGGGCCGAATCGATGGAATTGTACATGTCCCGGGAGGAGGACTTGGCGGAAAGCTTCAGGTGACGAGCGTTCAGGATGACTTCACAAAGGTGCAGGTTACGCTCGTAAGTCAGGATGACATGGGCTTCTACAATACTGCCTATATAGCGTTCCACCCGCTGGATCTTCGCCTCGATCTGTTTGGTCAACGCCTCACTTAAGTCTTCGTGCCGGCTGGTAATGTTGAGCTTGAAATCGCCATGGGATTTTCGAAACAAGGGAACCCCCAAAAAGTTGGAAGGGGCGCGTAAAGCCCCTAAAAAGAGCGCTTATTTTAACATTCGACCGGGGGAAGTCAATCGAAGGGGCGGGATGATACCCCGCAATTGTCAGAGTTTTCGTCTCTGGGAGGCGGGGGGAATTCGCAATTCCTCGCGGTATTTGGCGATCGTTCGGCGAGCGATGGAAAGGCCGTCGGCGGTGAGCATTTGCATGATCTTCTGGTCGGAATAAGGCTTGCGGGAAGGCTCGTGGGAAACCATGTCCTTTATTTTTTCCTTCACGGTCAGGGAGGAAATGTCCATTCCGTCTGAAGACTCCAGACCACTGGTGAAAAAATATTTTAGTTCGAACAAACCCCGGGGGGTCTGGACGTACTTGTGGGTGGTCACCCGCGACACGGTGGATTCGTGCATGCCGATCATGTCCGCCACCTGTTTGAGGGTCAGGGGCTTTAAGCCCACCAGCCCCGCCTCCAAAAACTCGCGCTGGATCCGGAAAATAGCCTCGGTCACCCGGAAAATGGTCTTTCGCCTCTGCTCGATATTCTTGATGAGCCACATGGCGGACTGGATCTTCGTCTCCAGGAATTTCTTGGTCTCCTTGCCGCCAAGGGCCGTCTTGTCCCTCAAAAGCTTTCGGTAATAGCCCGAGATGCGCAGTTTGGGAACCGGCTCGTCATTCAAAACCACCACATATTCCCCCTCGATCTTGCGCACACTCACGTCGGGGGTGATGTATTTGGTCTCGTCGGTCAGGAAGGCTCGGCCAGGTTTGGGTTCCAGGGTGGAAATGAAATCCAGGACAGGCCTTAATTCCTCCTCGGCGCAACCCAGCGTCTTGGCCAGGGCGGCATAATGCCTTTTTTCCAGGTCGTCGAAACAATCGCGAACCACCCGGTAGGCCTTCTGAGCCGTTTCTCCCACCTTGTTTTCAAGCTGAAGGAGGAGACATTCCCTTAGGTTTCGGGCCCCGACCCCAACCGGTTCAAAAGATTGAATGACCTCCAGGGCCTTTTCCAGATTTTCGAGGGGCATGCCATGGGCGGCCGAAAGGTTTTCCAGGCTGTCGGTCAGGTAGCCATTATCGTCCAGGTTGCCGATCAGTAACCGGCCAATGGACTTGATCTCCTCGTTCCCGGGCGCTAGCAACAACTGCCATTCCAGGCTTTCGGCTAGGGTCTGGGTGCGGGTAATGGAAGCCTCGACATAATCCCGTTTTTCCTGTTCGGCGCCGGAATCCTCCGATCCCCCGTAACTGCCAGCGCCCGACTCGTAATCGTCCCCCTGGCCCATGAGGGCCCAGGCTTCTACGTCAAAATGGTCCCCTTCCCTCAAATGTTCCACCACGTCGGAGGGGGACCGCTGGCGGAGTTTTTCAAGTAGCTCGGTCTCAGCGGAGTTTGTTTCCTGGGAAGCGTCGGCGGGGGGCGCGGGGGAGAGGGTCTTCTCATCGGCCGTATCGGCAGAGGCCTCTTCCTGCTCCTCTTCTAAAACTGGGTTTTCCGTCATCTCCTTCTCGACCCACTCCTTGAGTTCGAGGGTGGAAAGTTGGAGGATCTTCATGGCCTGCTGAAGCATGGGGGTCATGATCATGCGCTGATGCATGCCCTGGTTCATTGAGAAGTGCTGACGCATAATCCATGCCACCTGGAGGGAAATGCCTACGCAAGAATTATACCCTTTTGAGCAAATGGAAGGGATTTGTTTGAGCTGCCAAATTGGGATGATTTCGGCTGAGTTAATGACTTTTTCGAACGGATCTTACGATTCCGACCAACCCTTTTCAAACTTCGTCTTCTCCCACTGGCTGATCCAGAAATCCAAATCGAAAGGCCGGGGAAACTCCAGGTTGCCCTTGGGGTAGGCCCGCCCGCCCTTATAAACTACCCGCAGGGTGCGAAAATTTTCCGGGTTAACCAAGGGGTCAAACTGGTATAGGCAGAAATCGGCCAGCTTCCCCTTTTCCAGGGAGCCAATGGAGTCCTCCCCCAATATAAGAGCGGCTTCCGAGGTGGCCATCTTGAGGCATTGGATCGGGGATACTCCGGCCGACTGCAGATCCTTCCATTCGTGAATCGATACCCCATAGGGCATGTGGGGATTGCCCGCGTCCGTTCCATAGGCGATCCGGCCACCCAAGCCCAGAAACCTCTCCAGGTTTTCCAGGCTCATCCGGTGCCCCTCGCGGAAACCATGCCGGCAGAACTGACCAAAAGGATGCTGGGCCCTTCTTTTCCATTCCTCGGCCCATCCTTCGTGGGCGTGAAGGGTGGGAAGAATGAGCATTTTCTTTTTGACCGCTTCCTTCCACAGGTCATCCGACACGGGCCGGGAGGGCATGTGGGCCAATTCATCAACACCATGGGCCAGGCATAGCTCAAAGTCGGCCTCGTTGGTGATGTGGGCCGTCACGCGTTTGCCCAGGGCATGGGCGGCAGAAACCGCTCCCTCGATTTCCGACCTGGAAAGGCAAGGTCCCAGTTCGTGTTCCATCCCAATCTTGATGACGTCTATGCCCAGGCCGGACAGTTTTTTCACCCGGTCCTGGGCCTGGTATCTTCCCTTCAGGGTGAAAGCCACCTGGGGGCCCCACACGTTTTCCGGGTATCCTCCGGGACAAGTTAAAACCGGGCCAGAGATGAAAAGGCGAGGCGCCTGGATTCGGCCGGCCCTTTCTTTGGCCTTCCATTCGAGGGCCTCATAGGCATCACAGGCCAGATCCCTAACAGTGGTAACCCCGTTGCGCAAAAAACTTGCGAGCGAGGGTTCGTCCACCAGGGCGTGCACGTGCAGGTCGATCAGGCCGGGCAGGATATAGAGGCCCTTTGCGGAGATCGTTTCCACCGCGTCGTATTCAGGGGCCTGGGCCGAGGGACCGGCATATGAGATTTTTCCCTGGGTCACGAGGAGTGTTGAATCAGCGAAGGGTTTGTCGCTCAGGCCGTCATATAGATGGACCTTTTCCAAGGCCAAGTCGATTTTCAGCATTTTCCCTCGTTCTGGGGTCATCGTCCAAACACATCATTAAGCAAATAGGCCAATCGAATTCCGGCTTTTTGAAGTTGCCGTTCCAGGATCTTCTGCATCATACCATTCGAATATTCCTCGGGCAGGTCCCGGCCCCATCGGTTCCTGGTGAGGGGTCCTGGCCGCAGTTCCCCATAGATATCTTTTTGGGCGATCAAAAAAGATTCGTAGGCCCAATCCTCGGGAGTTCCCCCGGACCATTTCGCTTCGTCATTCGGGTTCATAACCGCCTCCAGCTGGTTGGCCCAGGCACGCGGGGATTGGGTTTTAGGAGCGCCCAACAAGTCGTCCCAGTAGGCATGTAGGCTGACCCAAGTCCGACCGGATCGGCCCCTGCGGGCCGGAAGGCTGAACCATTTCTCGTTCCCCCCCCGGTCGTTGTCGTCGGCGCAATGCAGGGGCTGGTGCAAATCTCCCACGAAGTGCACCATGAACTTCAGCGCCTCCCTTTGGGCGCTCCGCTTGGCGAAAGGATCCCGCAGGATTCGAAGTTCCTTCTCAATCTGCTCCACCACGCCATCTTCCTGGCGACAGGCAGTTTCCAGGTCAAACGGTCCCTGTCCTTCCCGAACGTTAAGGTTCAAGTAATGCCAGGGGGCCGTTTCGGGCCTCACGTGTACGATGAAATCGGCCCAGGTGGAAACCGAGGCGAGGTCCCGTTCTTCCCCCAAAATTTCCTGGACCGCCTTTCGGGCCTTCGGATGAAGCCTGTCCTGGGCGATGAAAGCAACGGTCTTGTGCCCGACTGATCCCCAAGCCCAAAGCGGGAGAGGCACGAAAAATAGGATGGATAGGAAAAAAACACGCGAGCGGTAATCAGCTTGGAATTTCATGAAGGGTTGTCCATAAGCGGCAGGAAGAGGAAAAACGCCGGGTTTTTCCAGATTATACAATCCGCTCTCGAACAATGAAACTTAAGGAAAGGAGGAGGAAACGTTCGGAAACGCCTGGAAGATGTTATCCCGGCGGTGGTTGGGCTTTCCTTAACGCAAAAGCAGCATCTTGCCGATCGTACGTCCATTATGGGTTGTGACCACAACGTAGTAGAGCCCACTGGCCAGGGGATTGTTCCAGGAATCCTTTAGGGGAATCGGGCAGTCCTGCCCCGCGACCATGTTCGGATAGACATTTTCCTGGACCTTGCGGAAGGCCAGGGTATAGAGCTGGACCTTCACGTCCGAAGTGCCCGTGAAAGCGGGCGGCCGCACTTTGACCGGAACAGTTCCATCGACCGGGTTGGGGAATATGATTGGATTTTTTTCTGGGACCGGCGTCTGGCTGGAGGTGGGCGTGGGGCTGACTGTCGGGGTTATGGTAAACGTGGGCGTGGGGCTGAGGGTCGGGGTGAAAGTCGGTTGTTGCACCACGATCGTGTTACCCGCCACTGGCAAGCCAGTGAAATTGGCCGGTTGGCCGCCGTTGTTCGTGCTGGTTCCAGACAGGTTCATCGACAGTTGGTAGGTTCCATTTGATGTGCCCGAGAAGTTCGCGAGAATTTTAACCGTTTGAGCCGGTCCGGCCGACAAAACGTAATTATTCAAATTGATGGTGGCTGTGTTCCCCACGAAGGCCGTGGGCACTCCTACCTGTGTCCCATTGATCAGAACAATGACGCTGGTGATATCCGACGCATTACCCGGACCCAAATCGGTAACGGTCAATTGGGTCAGGTTCACCGCCATATTGCCGGAATTGGTGATTTGGACCTGGGCGGCCGTCACGTTGGTAGCGCCGGAAAGCGCATTGGCCGGGCCCGAAGTGTTAGGACCAGCGGACACCACGGCCGAAGTGGGCGTATAGCTGGGGGTGAAAGTTAAGGTATTGGTAGGGGTGGGAGTAGGAGTAGGGGTGTTCGTGATCGTGGGGGTGGAAGAGGGTGTCAAGGTGGAGGTATTGGAAGGCGTCGAGGTAAAGGTGCTCGTGTAAGTGGAAGTGGGTGTATGGGTGGGCGTCCAGGTGGGGGTCAGGGTGTAAGTGAAACTGAAGACCGGGGTGTTCGTGGGGGTCGGTGTGACCGTCCAGGTACTCGTCACCGTCGGGGTATTGGTAACGGTAGGCGTGTTGGTGGAAGTAGCCGTCGGGGTATAGGTTCTGGTATTGGTCACCGTAAAGGTGTTAGTAGGCGAAAGCGTATTCGTGGGCGAAAGGGTGTTGGTAGGAGTATTCGTCGTGGTCAGTGTATTGGTAATGGTAGGTGTGTTGGTAATGGTCGGGGTAAAGGTCGAGGTGCCGGTATCCGTGGGGGTGAAAGAGGTGGTAAAGGTCATGGTATTGGTCGGTGACAAGGTATTGGTAGGCGAGAACTGAGAAGTGGGCGTCAAGGTGGAAGTTACGGTCGAGGTGTTAGTTCGGGTGGCCGTGGAAGTGACGGTACTGGTAGTGGTGGGAGTGGATGTTTGGGTGCGGGTAGGAGTTTGGGTGGATGTGGCTGTGGAGGTATTAGTAGAAGTATTCGTGGCCGTTGGAGTTCCGGTATTAGTGGGAGAAAGGGTGACGGTCGGCGAAAGTGTATTGGTCGGACTGAACTGGGAAGTGGCGGTGGATGTCGACGTGATCGTGGAAGTGGAAGTGACGGTTGAAGTGTTCGTTCGGGTGGCCGTGGAGGTGTTGGTAGGAGTATAGGTCGAGGTAGCGGTTGCCGTACGGGTCGATGTATTTGTGGGTGTGTTGGTATTGGTGGCAACGGCGGTGGAGGTGGACGTGGTGGTAAAGGTGGGAGTCGGAGACAAGGTATTAGTCGGACTAAATTGAGAGGTAGCGGTGGAGGTGAAAGTCCGGGTGGTCGTCGCCGTCACCGTAAAGGTGGCGGAGGAAGTCACCGTTGAGGTATAGGTGGAGGTTGTGGTCGAGGTTTTTGTGGGGGTATTCGTAGGTGTGGAGGTCAATGTGTAAGTGCTGGTACTAGCCACCGTATTGGTAGAGGTCTGGGTAGAGGTTTTCGTGGGTGTGGCGGTTAATGTGTAAGTGCTGGTACTAGCCACCGTATTGGTGGAGGTCTGGGTAGAGGTTTTCGTGGGAGTATTCGTCATCGTGATGGTGGAAGTGGGGGTAGATGTTTTGGTCGGAGTGTTGGTGGAAGCCGCGCAAACTTGAGAGGGCGTAGCCGTAGGAGATACTGGCAGGGTGCCCGATAAGCAAACGTCGTTGATCCAGAACCCATAGGTCACGGGGCCACCCGTACCCCCCAGGGGTTGATCCTCAGTTTCCCATTGAAGGGACAAAACCTGGGTCAGGGCCTGGGCTAAAGTAAGAGAGGGCGCGCCTCCGATCCCATTGGTACCGTACCAATCCGAGAATTCCATGCCGGCCACTGGCATGCTCTCCAAGACCCAGGTGTTGGCCTGCGACACAACGAAATTGAACCCATATTGGTTGCCGTTTCCACCTCCCCCGACAGGACTGCCATTCCAAGTGACAGGCTTCTGGCTGATCACGGGATTGCTGGCTTGCAAACGAATGGTCACCGGAGCGGTTGAAGTCCTGACGTAAAAGGAAAAATTATTCACCCAGCTTAAGTTGGTGTAACCCGGGCTGAGTTCGGCGGCGAGGCCGAAACCCTCATAAACGGCGGTGCTCGCGCAAGCAGGTGTGCCCCCATTCTGGTTGAAACCACCGCTCACGAAGGCGGAATAGGTTTCCCCATTGGGGCCGGCGATAGCGTTGCTCAAGATGGTGGTGCAGGCATTATTAGAATTAGGACAACTCATGTAGGCTTGGGAGCAAGCGAGCGTGAGGGGGTTGCCGCCTCCATCGGTGGTCCAATCAAAGGAAAACCATTTAGCGTTGGTTGAGTCAAAAGCGAAGGTGGAGGGACAGGTAGCGGAGGGATAGGTCGCGGAGCTGTTGAAGTTGGAGAGCATGTAACAGTTGCTCTGGGCGGGGACTGTCGTGGGGGTATAGGTTGGCGCTCCCCCCGGGGCCGTTGCGCATCCCAAGGCGGCGCTAGAAAGCGCCGTCTTGACGTAAGCCCCATGATAAGAAGTCGTGTCGTAGTTCCAGTCGGTGATCAGCGGAGGATTATCAGGAGCGGAAGTCTGGTAATCCATGGTCCAGGATGTCCAACTTAAATTCCACGGGGTGAGATAACTAGAGATGAAATTCTGGGTCCACGAAATGGTACCACACCCGGCGCAGGGGCCAAACTCTCCCACAAAAGTAGCATAATTAGCGAATGTCGTTGGAGCCGTGTTAGCGTTGTTCGAATAGACGTGATTATCGTATAAGATCCCGTTACCGGAACCCGTATCCGTCAACGCATAGGCCGGTAAAATACTATTTAAGTCGTTACAATAAGCTAGCCCACCCGCGATCACGATGTTGTTGGCTCCCGTTCCGCGTACCGTCGTAAGCAAGCTTTTCATGCCCGGCGAGCTCCCGAAAGAGCCACCGGTGGACCATTGGGTGGCGGAACAATAAGGTTCATTGTAAAGGTCGAACATGACAGCGGGATTATTCGCGAATTGGGAGGCCACACTGCTCCAAAAGGTCGTGGCATTCGCATCGCACATGGGTTGTTGAGCTGTGGCCGTGCCCCACCCAGCGCCCCACGGTGGAGTCGTCGCCGAACTAGCGGTGCCCGAGAAATGAAGGTCCAGGATGACATAACAATTTTGGGATGAGCAATAATCGACCAACCGTTGCACCAAGCTGCGGTAGCTAACGGGAAAATAAAACCAACGGTCCTGGTTCAGGGGAACGCGGATAACATTGCATTTCCAGACATTGATCGCCTCTTTGGCGGTGGCAGTGACCCCGCCGTTCGTGTCCCCATTATCAACCGCAAACTGGAGCCCATCGATGTTCACCCCATGCAGGTAGACCTGGCATCCGCCGGTTCCTTCGATCTTGTTCCCAACGATCTTTAATTGCGGCGGGGCGGCTTGGGCCAAAAAGGGCAAAGATAAGAACGCTATCGCCGACAGGATAGGAACGACCCTGGAAATAAAACGCGGACACGAAAAGACCTCAAAATTAGATAAAGGAAACGATTTCACATAAACTCCGATTAAAAATTCTTTCTTCTTCGCTGGTTAAATTGAAGAATGAATTAATTTTATCTCAGATATTTAAACATTGGGGCGAAACAGAATAATTTTGCATTAAACTTTAACGAGCAACCTTGATTTTTTTAAAATTATTTTTACTCAGGGGTTTAGACCTATTGGTTTCGGTGGAAAAAGCCCTCCGAAAAAAACAGGATAAGCCTATATAATTACCAGGCCTCGATTTTCTTCCTTCACTAACACTAAGGGGAAACCTGTATGAAACCCATGTTCTACCTGTTGATCAGCATCGTTGCATTTTCAACGATCATTAATTTCCTCGGAGGTTGCCAAAGGATCGATACAGTCCTGGCCCCCCCTATCCCGATTCCTCCACCCCAAACCCTTCTCAGCAACGGCAATCCGGGTAGCTGGTTTGGGAACGCCGTGACGCTCTCCACCTTCGGCGGTTGTGCAACCTCTTCTTCTGTAACGGCTCTTTCCGATGCCCTTTCCGGAAACCCCAATACCCTTCTTCTCAATACTCCCGCCGTTTGCGGCGTTTTTGAATTTGATTCCCCCGTCACGGTGGATCCTACTCCTTATTATTCCAAAGGCCACCTGCAGTTCGACATTCTTTTGGGAAGCGCCCCCTCAAATTACAGTTCCATTAACGTCCAGTTTTTTTATTCCAACGGCGCCGACGCTTCCTACAATCTTCCGGCCAATCTCATCAACAGCCTCAGTAGCACCGTTTTCACCCGCGTTTCCATCCCTCTTACCGCTTTCCCGGGCTATAACCTCATCACCAATGTCGACACCCCCTTCTACATGTTGTGGCAGACTTCGACCAGCAGTTCCACTATCGTCCTTGATAACGTTCAATGGACGGCCAATTAAAATCGTCTCGCGAATATCCAAAAAACGATATTCGTAAACTGACGAGTTCCCCCATCGGGAGCTCGTTTTTCATTTAAGCCTTCATTCGCGATTTTTGATTTAGCGCTTTTGGACCGGTTTCAGATAAAAAATGGAAGAACGAAAGACAAAACTCAGCTCACCCTCGCCGGAGAACCCGATTTCCCGTATTGAGCGATAAATTGCTCCACAAGCTCATGGGCCTCCGAATCCGAATATTGCACTGGCGGGGTCTTGAAGAAATAAGACGAGGGGCCCTCGAGGGCACCTGAAAGTTTATGGTCCATCGCCAGTTTGCAGCAACGAACGGCATCGATACCCACACCCGCGCTGTTCGGTGAGTCCCAAACCTCCAGCTTTAATTCGATGGTCACCGGCACGTCACCGAATTCCCTGCCCTCCAGACGGATATGGGCCCATTTACGGTCTTGCAGCCACGGCACATAATCAGACGGGCCGATGTAGATGTTCTCCGGCGCGATCGGGTGTGAAAGTTGGCTTACCACCGCCCCGGTCTTGGAAATCTTTTTAGATTCCAACCTCTCACGTTCCAGCATATTCTTGAAATCCATGTTTCCGCCGAAGTTGAGCTGGCTGGTGCGGTCGAGAATGACCCCCCGGTCAGAAAACATCTTGGACAGAATCCGGTGGGTGATGGTGGCTCCCACTTGGGCCTTGATATCGTCCCCCAGGATGGGAAGCCCGGCGTCAGCGAACTTTTTCGACCAAGCGGGTTTGGATGCCAGGAACACCGGCATGCAATTGACCATTCCCACCCCGGCCTTCAGGGCCTCGGACGCGTAAAACTGGCCGGCTTGTTCGCTCCCCACGGGGAGGTAATTCACCAACACATCGGCGTGGGTTTCCTTAAGGACACGGGCCACATCCACGGGTTTCTCGGGGGATTCGGTCACGACCTCGCGGTAAAACTTGCCCAGGCCGTCCAGGGTCGGTCCTCTTTGGACTTTCACTCCCAAAGAGGGTACATCACTGAATTTAATCGTATTGTTGATGGGTGTGAAAATGGCCTCGGAGATGTCTTTTCCAACTTTATTTGAATCCACATCGAAGGCGCAGACGAATTCCAGGTCGCTCACGTGGTAGGGCCCTAGCCTCACGTGCATGAGGCCGGGCACGAAGCTTTTTTCTTCCGCTCCCCGGTAAAAAGTGACGCCCTGAACAAGGGACGAGGCGCAGCATCCCACGCCCACTAAAGCCACCCGAATCTTTGGCATAATTCCCGACTCCTGAAACGTTTAAGATGCTTGCCGGCTCCTGGGAGCCTTATGATAGACCCAGAGGATTCGTTGAATCACGGTCACCAGGGTCAAAAATCCCACCAGGATCAGCGCCCCGTCCGGCTGAAAAGCCAGAAACCCGAAGGCTAGGATCAAGACCCTCCCCGGCCTGGGCAATAGTCCCACTTCACAATTGAACCCAAGCCCCTCCGCCCTAGCCCTTGTATAGGAGACAAGTAGGGACAGGATTGAGACCGCAAAGGCGGTTAAAAACAGGCCGGTTTCTTGGTGCTGGTAATAATACAGGAGATAACCCGCAAAGACTAAGGATTCGGAAACCCGGTCTAAGGTTGAATCCCAGAAGGCGCCGAAGAGGGTTTGAACCCTGGCCTCCCGGGCCAGGGAGCCGTCCAGTAGGTCAAAAAAACCTGACGCCAACAACCACAGACCCGCCCCCAGCCAATCGCCTTTGACCATTTCCACCGGCACCATCCCGGTGACGAGTACCCCAACAAGGGTAACCGAGTTCGGGCCCACATGGAGACAATGGAGAACCCGGCTTAAGGGGACCAGTGTTTTGTCGACCCAAGCCTTCAGCCTATTTTTATTTTTCCTGGTGATTTTGATGAAAGACCGCCTTCTGTAAATTAAAGCGAGAAGCGGTCGCCCAGGTATATTTCCCGGGCCCTTTTATTGGACGCGAGTTTGGCGGCAGTTCCGGAAAGCAGGATCTTTCCCTCGAACATGATGTAGGCCCGGTCCACGATGGAAAGAGTTTCCCGCACGTTATGATCGGTAATAAGAATGCCGATTTTTTTCTTTTTCAGAAACCGGATGATGCCCTGAATGTCCTGTACCGCGATGGGATCGATTCCAACGAAGGGCTCGTCCAAAAGGATGAAATGGGGCTGAAGCACCAGGGCCCGGGCGATCTCCGCCCGCCGGCGTTCCCCCCCGGATAAGGTGTAGGCCTTTTGCTTGGCCAGGTGGGTAATCTTCAGTTCATCCAGCAGTTCCCCCATCTTTTTTTCCCGGTCGGCGGGGGAAAGGGGGGTCAGTTCTAGGATGGCCATGAGGTTGTCTTCCACCGAGAGCTTGCGGAAAATGGAAGCTTCCTGGGGCAGGTAAGCGATGCCCATCCGGGCCCGCTTGAACATGGGCAGGCGGGTGATGTCGTGAACCGTCCCCTCCTCGTCGAAAAACACCCGTCCCTCGTCGGGCGCGATAAAGCCGGTCGTCATGTAGAAGGTTGTGGTTTTTCCCGCGCCATTGGGTCCCAGCAGGCCCACCACCTCACCCTGATGGACCTCGATGGAAACGTGGTCAACGACTTTTTTCTTGCTGTAGAATTTAACCAGGTTGTCGGTCCGAAGGATTTTCACTTGGTTCCTTTTGAAAATTTCTAAATCTTATCAACAAGCGCTTGACGCCTTATTCGCTCCGGATCAACCGTCAAACTCCCATTTTCTCCCAGCCAACAATATACCCCGGTTCCCCGCCTCACCCTCAACGGGAAAAGATGGGGGCCTTGACAGGCACTGGAATGGCCGTTGGGACAGGCGTTACACCCGCCCCCACGGGAGAAATAGGCGTCTGGGAATTTATCGGAGACGTTCCATTGGGAGGAGCCGGTGTACTCGCCGGGGCCGTTCCGTTTATAGGGGCTGCGCCCTTGAGCGGGGCCGTGCCGCTCACAGGAGCTTGGGGTGCCGATTTTCCACTTGGGTAAAAGGTCGCCTCGGCCATCCCCTCGCAGATGATACTTCGATCTTCCCCGAAATCGGAGACGATCCTGCGTCCCGACATTTCCCCGTTTTTCATTTGTATCTTCGGGTCATCCTCCAAAATAAATTTGTCCTCCGCCGAGACATAGGTGGCCTTTTGGGCCGTCGCGTTACCATCGGCGTGCAGAATGCTGACGTTTTGGTTGATCTGGATGGTTTTGGCCACCGAATCAAAAACCATTTGCCGGCCCAGCACCGTGATGGGAAGCCCCTTCTCGTCCGGCGCCGTCAACAAGGGATGGTCGTGGGCGGTCATCAGGTCCATCAGGTCCTGGTAATCCAAATTTCCACAGGTGAGGGTCATACCCATGCTGGAATCCACCACGAGCACATGCCCCAGGGCGGTGGCCTGACGGTTATCCGAGATAGCCCGAATCACGTCCGAATTCAAGGTGACCTTGTCGTGGATGGCCTTCACCATGCCCTTAAAAATGGTCAGGCTCTTGAGCCGGTCAAAATTTAATTGCTCGGAGCTGATGCTAACCGGTTTTTTGGGCGTGACGGTCTTGTGCTCCTGGATCTCGTAGCCGAGAGCCAGGGACGCCGTCATCCAGAGGCCTGTCAGGGCCCAGCCGCACCAGGCGGCTGGCTTAGAAGGGTTTGGATTTGCTGAAAGTTTCAATTTCACGGGTATCCCTAACCTGGGTATGCACATCTTTAAAGAATCGCACATTGTTCAGCTCGGTGTCGGCCACCATACCAACGGCGGTAATTTCGTCCCCGCCCTTGTAGATGCGGACCGGCTCGGCGGTCTTGATCTGGTCCGTGTCCGGGTCCCAGTCGAGTTTCTCCGTTAACAGTTTGGACCCGTTCTCCACCACCAGTTCCACGTGTCCCTGGGCCTGGGTGGCGTTAGTCTCCGTGTTAATGACCGCCTGGTCGGCGGTGAGGGTGGAAACCATCTTACCCTTCTTGAAATACTGGGCGTCGATCGTTTCGGCCAGGGCGTTCTTTTGGTTCTGATAAAGCCGGGCCCGGTCGGAGAATAATTCCCAATGCTTCTCGCCCCTCACGGTTGAAATCAGGTGGAATTTTTCAATCACCGCATCCGGGGAGTTTTCCCCTTGGGTGAAGGCGTCCACGTCCGGAGCCTCGGCTTTCGTGCGGTTCATCAGCAGGTAGCCCCCACCCAGGAGTATAAGCCCGAAACCCAAAACCCACAGGGCCCTCCGGTTCCACCGGCCTGATGTCCCCGCCTGTTCCTCCAGGAGAGGTTCGGCACGTAAGGTGATTTCATTCTTCTTTTTCGGCAACCCTTTGCCTCCGGTCGTGCTCTTTAGACGCGAAACCCCGTCCCATTCGGCTCTCGATAGTGTAAATCTTGGGCCCATTCCAACGGGCTAAAAAAGACCTGAAGTTTGCCCAAGCTGGCTGAAACCAGGTTTTCGACCTACATCGTCCCGGCTTTTTCGCCCTCCGGACGGGTTTTCCATCGTTCATGCATCCACATCCACTGATCCGGGTAGGCCGAGACGTATTTTTCCATCACTTCGGTGTATTGCCGAACGGTCTCTAGGACGTCCTTTTCAATATCGCCGGTCTTCGGAATCTCGATTTCCCGTTCCACGTGAACCTCGAACCGTCCGTCCTCCCCCCGGACCATGAAGGCCGGCACCAGGGCCGCTCCCGTCTTTTGGGCGATGCGGGCCGACCCCGATTGGGTCCAAGCAGCCTTTTTGAAAAAGGGAACGAACACACCATCCTTCCCCGTATCCTGGTCCACCAACGCGATCACAATGGCGTTCTTTCTCAAGGCTTCCAGAATGGCCCGGAGGGCCATTCCCCGTTTGATCATCTGGACCTTGAGGATATTCGTTCTCATTTCCGTGATCAGTTCGTCAAAGCGCTCGTCGTAAAGCTTCTGGGCGACGGCCGTGGTTGTATATTTTTCCGAGAGCCAGGCGGCTAAGAGTTCCCAATTACCCAGGTGGGCGGTCAGGACCAAAACACCCTTCCCCTTTTGAATGGCTTTCTCCAGGTGCTCCCGTCCATCTTCCCTCGTAACCATGGCAACCAGGCTGTCGTGGTTGAATGTCCGCCATTTCACCACCTCAAACAGGTTCCAGCCCAACCTCTTCCAAACCGACCGGGCAAGGTGAACGGCTTCTTGGTTTGGCATCCCATCGGCATAGGCTATTTGAAGACTGGCGAGGGTTTTTCGGCGCTCCCCCCCGGCCAGGGCGAAAACCAACGAGCCGAATGCCCGACCCAACGGCTTCATCCAGGCAAAAGGCAAAAACCCGAGCAAGGCGATCAAACCCCGTGCGAAGAAATAGATGAGGTTGTTCTTTATGGTTTTAAGTGGGCGGGCCAAGACGTATTAAGAATGAAGACCGGGCGCCAGGGCGGCGCGGCGGTGATTTTCCCGTTCGAATACCCGAAGGGTCTTACTCCAAACTCCTTGGGTTTTGAGTATCTTTTCCACCACCTCCCGAAAAGCGCCGTCACCGGCCTGGGCTCGGGTGACGTAATGGACGGCCTTTTTCACCTCAGTCCGACCGTAAGGAACCGTGGCGGACCAGCCCACCTGGTTGAGAAGGGGAAGATCGATCAAGTCATCGCCCATGTAGGCGGTCTGGGAAAGATTCAGCTTCATTTTTTTACACAGCGCCTGGGCGGCGGAAAGTTTATCGAGCTTGCCTTGATAGAGGATCGACACCTTCAGTTTTTTTGCCCGAGCCGCCACGGCCTTCGAGTCCCGGCCCGTCAGCCATCCCACCGTCAGGCCGCCGTAAACAGCAAGACGATGTCCAATGCCGTCCTGGATATCGAATTGGACATATTCATTCCGCTCGCCGTAATAAACTTTCCCGTTGGTCAGGATGCCGTCCACATCGGTCAGAAGAAGTTTGATGTTTTTGATGCCCATGATGTGTTCCTTCTAGGTCAAAACGTAAATAGGAGGTCCCGTCTAGACAATCCGGGTGCGTCCCCGGCCCAGCAAATCGTGCAAGTGCAGTAGTCCTAATGGTCTTTTCGCTGAGTCCAACACAATCAATTGGAAAATGGCTTTTTCTTCCATCAACTGGAGGCAATGTCCCAGTGACAGGGTGGGCGGAATGGTCAATGGCCGGGGCGTGCGTAAATTTTTGGCGTTCCAATGCCGGATGTCCGGGTCTTTCAAGAGGGCTCGCCGCAGGTCACCGTCCACGATGATGCCGGCAAGTCTTCCCTTGGAGTCGACCACCAGGGTGCAGCCCACCTTCTTCGCGTTGATCTCCCGCACCACCTCCTTGAACCCGGCCGTGAGGGAAATCCGGGGCACCTGGCTTCCCCGGCGCATGATCTCGGAAACCGTCATTTGCAGCCGACGCCCCAGTTCCCCGCCGGGGTGGAACTGGGCGAAATCCTTTTCGGTGAAACCGTTTTTTTCCAGGAGCGCGATGGCCAAGGCGTCCCCCATGGCCAAGGCCGCAGTCGTGGAGGCGGTGGGGGAAAGGTTGAGAGGACAGGCTTCTTTTTTAACTCCGACATCCAACATCACATCCGCGTTCTGTGTCAGGGCGGAAGAAACCTTGCCGGTAAAGAGAATGATTTTGCAACCCATCTTCCGCAAAGCCGGAAGCAGAGTTTTTAATTCGTCCGTTTCCCCGCTGTTGGAAAGGGCCAGGACCACGTCACCCTTGGCGGCGGTTCCCATGTCCCCGTGCAATGCCTCGGCGGGATTGAGAAAATGGGAGGGAGTACCGGTCGAGGAGAGGGTGGCGGCGATCTTTCGACCCACCAGGCCCGACTTGCCCATGCCGGTCACCACGACCCGTCCCCGGCTTTTCAAAACCAGGTTCACGGCCCGCTCGAAATTTTTTCCGGTTCGGCCGATAAGCGAAAGAATGCCTTCCGCTTCTATTCTTAATACTCGTTTGGCTGTGGTGATGGTCATCTTCAAACCTTCTGGGACGGTTTAATCCTTGCGGTAGATATAACGTCCGCAGGTGCAGCGCTGGATCGCCAGGTTGCGGTTGATCTCGTTGAGAATCTGGGGGGCCACCTGCATCCGGCATCCGCTGCAGGTTGCGTCTTCCAAAACCTGGGCCAGAGCGATCTTCTTTCCATTGTGGCGCAAGGCCTCGTAACCCTGGGCGAACTCGGAATCCAACACGGCTAGGCAGGCCTGCCGGTCGGTTTTTTTGTCCACCGAAGCCTTTTCGCAGTCGGCGATCTTTTGGTCCAGGGCCTTCTTATCGTCGGCGGCTTTCTTTTCCGCCCGGGTTAGTTCTTCTTGTGCCGCTTGGATCTTTTTCTTTTGTTCATCTTCCTGGAACAGAATTTCCAGTTCTTTTTCCTCGGCCTGGGCCTTTTCCTGCTTGGCCTTCTCGATCTCGGTCTTAAGGGCGGTGAACTGTTCGTTACTCTTTACCTCGCCCTCCTGGCCTTGGTATTTCTTGATCTTACCGTCGAGGGTTCCGGCTTCCATCTCCAGGTTCTTACGCTTTTTGGCCAGTTCTTCCTGGGCCTTTTTCTCCGTCTGGAGTTTGGCCTTGCATTCGATCACAGCGGTTTCCAGCGTGGAGATCTCGGCGCGGAAGTTCTTTTTCAGCTTTTCCAGTTCGTCCAGGCCCGAATCCACAGCCTGTAAACTGATGAGTTTTTCGAGGGTTTCGGCGATGTCCAAGAGGTTCCTTAAGTAAATGGGTTGGGTTTAAAGCTTGAATAGCTTTGAAGTTTAACACGCCTTCCCCGCCCATTTCTTCATAATTATCCCCCGAAGGCCCCCCATACTAGGAACCCTTATTGATTAACAATCGGGAATCCCCTAAGAATGGCCAGGTCTCCCAGCCCAAACTTTCTGAGGTCGCCATGAACGAAAACGCCAAGAAAACTCTCTTACAAATGATCCCCGACGCGCTTTATGTCCTCTCGTCCCAGGCCAACGGTAAAACCGCCGCTTCGACCGTTACCTGGCTTTCTCAGGCTTCCTTCAATCCACCCCTGGTCATGACCGCATTGAAGAAAGATTCCCATACCTTCCAGGTGGTCCAGGAAGCCAAGGCATTCGTTCTTAACTATTTAGGGGAAGGCCAGAAGGATCAGGCCCAGAAATTTTTCAAACACGTGGAACCGATAGGAAAACAATTAGCCGGGGAACTATTCGAGACCAGCCCAGCATTGGGTTTCCCTGTTTTCCCAAAGATGGCGGGCTATTTGGAGTGCAGGGTAACGGACATCGTGGATCGGGGAGACCATTCAGTCGTGGTGGCGGAGGTCATTGAAGCTGAAATGGGGTCAACCCCCGGGCCTCTGTTCTTGTCATCTACAGGATGGAAATACGGTGGCTAGAAGAGGTCTAGACTTTCCCAATCAAATTTTGGACCGTTAACGTCTTTTCCACCTCAACCTCAAAGGCGGTCAGTTTTTGAGGATCCATCTCGGGAATCAATTTAATCAAGGAACCTGTCAGTTTTTCCAATAGAGGGCGAATTGATTCTTCGAGCTCAGAGAACCCCCGGTTCTTGCCCGAGGTATTTAATCGGTCGTTGATGAAAATTCGCAGGCGGGACGGGTTGAACTTCATCTTTCCCGCCAGTTCAGGTTCCTTTTCCAGCAGCTCACAAGCTTTCAAGGCCCGTCGAAAGGCGGTTTTCATATTTTCTTCGGCGTTGGCTGACGAAGCCCTTTTGAAGTTGTACAACAAACCCCTTTTGCCGTCGGTCTCGTCCACACTGTAGTTCCCCTCATGTGCGATCAACAGAACCCCAGGCCCCTCGTGGACATGGGTGTATTCGGCCACATCCACCAGCATCCCTTCCAATAGATCCTTCTGGATAAAACGGTGGAATATGGGGATGAAGGTATTCAGGGGAATGTCCTGCCCCTTTTCCAGATAAATTTTTACATTGATCTTATTGAGGGTCATACCCGTTCCTTTATATCGATCACTTGCCCGGCATGGGAGCGGGCGATGGTGAGGCGTTCGCGATATAGCTATGCACAGCTTCCATAAATAATTGGGCTTCTTCCACCTGGCGGTGGGTTTCGTCCGCTCCCCAACCATCCACGGCCTTCGACGTGAAATTCGAATGGGCCTTGAACAAGTAGGCGGCGAACTGGGTGTTGTTCACGTGCTTCACGAATTCCCCGGTGTCAAAGAACCACTTTTTGAACTCGGCCACGGTGGTCTCGGCATCGCCGGTATATTCGCGGTTGCGGGTGCGCAAAACTGCCTCGGTGGAATGGATCATGGATTCATACGCCAGCCCCAGCGCGCCCTTGATGTCGTTTTGATCCAGCTTCACCTGGGCCTCGAACGACTTGCTCTCGGCGGAGGTAAGGGAAAACTCATAGGGCGCCACCACTTCCCCGGCGCACTCCCCCACCCCGATGTCGGCAATGGTGTACTCGCGCGGATCGCCCCAATCGCTGAAGATCTGGGGTTCGGCGTCATGGGAAGGGATGGTCATCAAATCCTGTAACAGATTTCGAATTTCCATCTTGCCGATGCGCTGAACGAAAGCCTGGAAGGTTTCCTCCGGTTTGCGTTCCTTCACGTATTTGTCCGTAAGCCGTTGGATCGTTTCTGGAATGCGTTTGGAGGGTACTGCGGCCACCGCCAGGCCATAGGAGCCGCCGTTGTTTTTCCATTGCCCGCCTAAAACCAGCTGAAAATGGGGCACCGTGTAGGACCCGGCCTTACGGGAAACCCCGTAAAAGCCCATGTCGGAAATATGATGTTGGGAACAAGAATTAGGACAGCCGCTTACCTTGATCTTGAGTTTCTTCACTTCTTCGGACATTTCTTCCAACTGGGCCTGAAGCTTCTCGGAAATGACGCGGGTCAACCCGCGGGAAGCCGAGATCCCCAGCTTGCAAGTATCTGTCCCCGGGCAAGAGGTGATGTCGGAAATAGTGTCAGCCCCCGCCTGGGAAAGCCCGATGGTTTGCAGGTCATAGAAGAAATCGGGCAAATCCTGTTCGCACACCCAGCGGAAGAGAAGGTTCTGTTCCACTGTGGTGCGAACGGTTTCGCTCACGTATTTTTTCGCCATATCAGCTAACACCCGCAATTGGCGGGAAGTCAGGTCTCCCAGGGGAACCTTGACCGTCACCGAAACATAACCGTACTGGGGTTGGGCATAGACGTTGGTCTTGCGCCACGCCAGGAAACCATGGGGGAAGGACCCGGACTTCAACTGGGTCGCTTTCTTCAGGGGCTTTTCGGTCTGTTTGACGAATTGGGCGATCAAGCTTTTCCAGAGAGGGTCGGGGGTCAAGATCTTCCGTTCCTCGGTAATTGACCGTCGGAATTCCTCGATGCCCAGCTTGGCCACCAGGAACTTGATGCGGGCCATACCCCGCACTTTTTTCTCGCCCAGCCGGCCGTAGACCCGGGCCACGGCCTGGGTAATGGGGAGGATCTCGTCCACCGGCAGGTTCTCAAAAAGCCGCTTGGCGTTATAAGGTACCGGACCTAATCCACCGCCCACGTACACGTCGAATACGGGTGTATTGGTTTGGGGAACCAGCTTGGCGATGAAACCCATATCGTGCATGTTCACCAGGCCGCAGGCCTCGTGCTCACAGCCCGAAAAGGCGATCTTGAATTTGCGCCCGAAATCCTGCGCGTCGGGGTGGCCCAACATGAAACGAAAAATGGCCTTGGCGTAGGGCGTGACGTCGAAAGCCTCGGTCCGGCAGACCCCGGCGATGGGGCAGGCCGTGACATTGCGTACCGAGTTGCCGCAGGCCTCGCGGGTGGTGATGCCCACCGCGGCCAGGCGGCGCATGATGTCGGGAGTATCCTCCACGTGGATGAAATGGAGCTGGATGTCCTGGCGAGTGGTGATATGGGCGATGCCGTCGGAATATTCCTCGGCCAGGTCGGCGATCACGTCCATCTGTTCAGCGGTCATCCCACCCCAGGGAAACTTGATGCGCTCCATGCCGGGAGCGTCCCAGTAGGTGTCCGGGCCCTTCCAGAGGCCAGGGTTAGGGTATGTCAACTTGCGGATCTGGAGGCCGTCATTGCGCTGGCCGTTGTCGTAACGTTGGCCGTAGGCTCCCCGGCGAAGGCGGGTTTCGGCGAAGACCCGTGGCTCGATCTTGCCCTGCTTGTTAAGGGCGATCTGGGCCTCATACTCGTCGATTTCCTTCGCCCAATCCTCGGGCATTTCATCCTTCAGGACATCTTTCCAGCTCACGGGCCCTTGGCTCATCGGGGTCTTTCCTTTGGAACGACTTAGAAACGAGGGATTGTTTTACACCAAGGAAGGAATCGAAATCAACGAATGCGAGGGGGCGGTTTCATCAATACCCACGGGTTGATTGACATTAACCCGTATTCAGCGCTTGGAAGTCAATTTTTCGACCATCTCGACGAAATGTTTGCAGCTCGCTTCTATATCAGAACCATTCTTCACCAGGTCCCCGCCCACTAAGAAGATAACGTCTTTCCCATAAAACTCGAGCAATTCAGGAATCCGCTTCAGGCTCATGCCCCCGCCAGGAGTGGGAAAGATGGGTTTCAGATTCCCCATGGAAATGGAGGACCCCACCACGATCTCCTTGCATTCCTCCAGCGAAAAGCCGAACCGCCCACCGAAATGAGGATAAATGGTGGCATCGGCGCCTGCCAAACGCATGAGCTGGCCGAAAAGGGCGAAGTGGGAAATGCCGTTCTCACGGCTGGTCACAAAGCTTCCCAGAAAAGCCGGATGGGCCAGGATGGGAAGATTGATCTCATCGTCATCCGCCAGGGCCCGCATGGTGTCGAACCCGCTCAACCCCGGGCAGACCAGCAGGGCGCCCGCGCCCTTTTGTTTGGCGTAACGGGCTCGGCGCTCCATTTCCCCCGCGGGGGCGGTGACGTTGGGAGCGTAAAGAATCCGGCGGCCCACCTTCTGGCTTCCCTTCCGCACCGCGTCCACGCAGCGTTCCACCCGCTCGGCGAATCGGGCGAAGGGCTGGTTGGTCAGTCCATGGTCGTCCTTGATGATCTCGATGCCGCCCATTGCGAACTCGTAGGCCCGTTCGGCCAGGGCCTTGGCGGAGAGCCCCAGTGGCTTGATGGCCGTGCAAAGGAGGGGCCGGTCGTAAATGCTGGTGAGCTGCCTCAAGCCCGGTTCCCCGAACCGGGGGCCCTTGAACCTGTTCCAGAGGTTGAAACAATCCTTTAGCCGTTCCAGTTTCAAACCTTTTTTCAGGCTGATGTTGCCGTAGAGCACGTTCAAAAGCTGGGTCAATTCCATCCCCGTGTCATCATTGAGGAAAGTGATCAGGGCTCGCCACTCCATTCCGTTGGACCCTTCCACCGGAACAAATTCCGCCACCTGGCCGACCACCTCTTCCTGGATGAAACCCTTGGGAACCAGCTCGGCCGGAAATTCCACAGTCTGTTCCAGGCAAAGGTCCTTCGCCTTGGCGCTGGCCTCGTCCAGGTCCCCGGTGATCCGGTACCAGGCGCCGAAGCGGTCGCAATTCTTGCAAAAGTCATGTCGGCACGGATGGGGTTCCCCCATTAAAGGGCCTCCGCTTTCGATTCACTGTGGACCGGGGTCAGGTGCACCGACCCCAATTCCTCCTCGGTGACGCCGAATTGTTTTCTCGTCAATTTCTCGATCTCCTGCACGAGGGCCATTCCGTTCATGCGGTTTTCCCTCGACAGGGTGGGACGGCTGGCCCCGTGAAGAAACCGGTCCATGATGCCCATTTTTACCAGCCGACGGGGAAGGCCCTTTTCAGCAATGACTTCGGCCACGGCGGTCCCCAAGCCGCCGATGATGGAATGGTTTTCCAGGGTGATGGCCCCATACCGGGCCTTTTCCAGGGCTTCCACCACCTGGTGGTCAGTGAAAGGTTTCAGTGTGGAAACATGCAAGTGTTCGATGGTCAGCCCCTTCGCCTTCAGGGCCTCCACCACCTTGCGGGCCTCTTCGGTGCAGATGCCGGAAGTAAACAGGGCTAGGTCTTCCCCCTTGCTCAAAAGGCGGGCCTGGTTGAACACCATGGGTTCGGTCTTGTCGAAAAGCCGGGGCAGTTCGCCCCGCAGGGTGCGCACATAAACTGGGCCCGGCACCTGGTAGGCCACGTCCAACACCGACTCCGCGTCGGTGGCGTCACCCACCTCCAGGACCGTCATATTGGGAAGAGACCTCATAACCGAGATATCCTCGATGGCCTGGTGGGTGGCCCCGCCGGGCGTGAGGATGCCGGGAAGGAACCCGAACATTTTGACCGGCAGGTTGGGATAAGCGACCGACATGGCGATCTGGTCATAGGCGCGGCGGTAGATGAAAACGGCAAAGGTGTGGATGAGGGGCACGAAGCCTTCCCGGGCCATTCCCCCCGCGAAGCTGAGCATATTCTGCTCGGCGATGCCCATGGAAAAGAATCGGTTTGGGTAAGCCTTCTGGAACAGGTCCGCCTCGGTGGAACCCGTTAGGTCAGCGGAAAGCACCACCACCTCGGGCTTGTCGATGGCCCATTCCACCAGCTTCTTGGCGTGAACCTTGGTCAGTATTTCCATTTCGTTTCCTTAACCCCGCCGCATTTACCCTGGAGCCCGGGGAGAAAATCGTCTTTTATAAATTTTTGTAAAACTCTTCGTAAACTTTTCGTTCCTGGTCGCTGGTGAATCGCAGGTAATGAAACTTGGGCGCCCGCGATTTCAGGGGTTCCATGTCCTTATAGGGAATCGTATCGCACAAAACAACCAAGGGTTTTCCCCGGCGGAGTTCCTGGGCGGGTCCGGCCAGGGCCAGGGGATCGTGCCCATTGACCCGGTGGGTCTCGCATCCGAAAGCCATGAATCGGTCTTCCAGGGGCTCTAGGCCCATGACCTGGGAGGTTTTGCCGTCGCATTGGTAGCCGTTCACATCCACATAGAGGCCCATGTTATCCAGCTTGTAGAAGGCCATGCATTGCACCGCTTCCCAGACCTGGCCCGGCTGGAGCTCGCCGTCGGACATGAAGACCCAGACTTTTCCCTTGTCGCCCTTGAGCTTACGGGAAAGGGCAATACCCGCGGCCTGGCTGATCCCCTGCCCCAGAGAGCCGGTCATAACTTCCATTCCGGGTGAATGTTCGGCTCCGATCATTTCCAGGATGCCCCCATCCTTGTTGAAATCGGCGAAACCGTCCGCGTCCATGCGGCGGGTCTCCACCAGGCAGGCGTAAAGCACCAGGGAATAATGGGTGGGGGAAAGGATAAAACGGTCGTAGTCCGGGCCCTTGGGGCCGTTGTAAAAATCGCCCCGGCGGTAGAGGAGGCTTCCCTCCCCGGGAACTCCTGCGAATGGATCGGGCTTGATGGGAACGAAAACGGGCCCCAGGTTCATGATCCGGGTATAGAGGGTGGCGAGGATTTCGGCGCTGGAACAGGCCTGGCTGAGGTAGCCCCCGTTGTGCTTGAGGGTGTGCTCGAGAACCCGGCGGCGGATGCCGCCCGCGACGCGGGCGACTTCCTGCGTGAGATAAGTTTCAGCGTCGCTCAAGCCGAGCATGGTTCCTCCCCGTAAAATGGAGGTCTCACCCTAATTGGAAAAACAATACGGGTGAATGACTGAAATCATAATCCAGTCATAAGAATTGGGAGGCCGGGGCTTTTACAGGGCGGCTTGGGTCGCCAGGCACAGGGGGCTGACCGGATTCATCCGGGGGTCCCCGTCTTTTTCCAGGTTGGTGATTTCCGTTCCGAGACGGCTGAGCACGTATTCCCGGAAATCGTTGAAGTGGAGGTACAGAGCCATCACGGAAACCGAGTTCCGGAACGCGCCCGGGTTCTTCAACAGGCACATGAACAGGACTTTCCAATAATAACGCCGGGTGCTTTTCCAGGTTCCCAGTTTGAGGCATAGGCGGAAGAAGGACCGCAGGTCGCGCAGGTGATGCTTCAAAGGCGCCACCATCTTGGCCTGGGAACAATCCATCATCAGGGCCAGCCGCAGGACCCTTCCGAAATACTTCTCGGGGGACATGGCTTCCTTCACGATGCGGTGGAAGTCGCTCAAAATTTCCCAGCGGGGGCGAAGCGTGGTGAAGTTCAAGCCGGCCACGCACTGGCAGGCCGTGTCGGCGGGGGGGATCTCAAAAGAGGGGTCCAGGCGGTTTTCCCGTTTGAGACGTTTCGTCAGCTGGGTGTTGGGGAGCGCGAAGAGCAATCCCACCATGTTGACCGGGATGGCGGTTTCCTCGATGCAGTCCAGGATGGCCTGGGCCACATTGCTTCCCTCGTTGTCAAAACCCACGATATAGCCGGCGTTGACGATCATGCCGTGCTTCTGGATCTTGTGGATGCTCTCGGCGATGGAACGGTGGGTGTTCTGCCTTTTCTGGGTGGCCTTCAGGGTCTCCTCGTTGGGATTCTCGATCCCCACGAAGAGCCAGGTGAAGCCGGCGTCCTGCATGAGCTTCAGCAGGGGCTCGTCGTCGGCCAGGTTCATGGAGGCCTCAGTGGAGAACTCAAAGGGATAGCGGTGGGTTTTGTTCCATTGGATCAGGATGGGCAGCAGTTCCTTCACGGCTTTCTTATTGCCGATGAAATTATCGTCCACGATATCCACGTGGCCCCGGTACCCGAGGTCATAGAGCTTTTGCAGTTCGGCCAGGACCTGAGTGGAGCTTTTGCCCCGCGGAACTCGCCCGAAGAGCTCAATGATGTCGCAAAATTCGCACATGAAGGGGCAGCCGCGGTTCCACTGGATGCCCACGTGCAGGTAGTTATCAAACTTCAAGAGGTCGAAACGTGGAAGGGGGCTGGTGGCCATGTCCGCCTTGCGTTCGCCCGCTGGGTAGGCGTGCTTGGCGCTGCCCTGGATAAAATCGGCCAAAAATTCGGGCATGGTGATCTCGGCCTCGCCCAGTATCAGGTGGTCGGCCTTGTCATAGAGATGGGGGCTGGACGTAGCGTCCGGACCGCCCACGATGACTTTCTTACCCAGCTTCTTGAAGTGCTCGATCAGTCGCAGGTGGTCCGGTTGTTGGGAGATCATACCGCCCATGAAAATGATCTCGGACCATTGCACATCCTTGTCGCTCAAGTCCTGGGCGTTCAGGTCGTTCAGGCGGACTTCCCAGTCGGCGGGCAAAAGACCCGCCACGGTGATCAACCCTAAGGGCGCGGCGGGGTATTTGGCCCCCACCACTTCGCAAGTGGCTCGGTAATTCCAAAAAGACTGCGAGGAAAAACGCGGATAGACAAAAAGGCAACGAGGCGGCCTGAGGGCCATGAGAAATTCCTTTCAGTACGACCGGCTTGGTAGTTGGGGGGGAGGAACTGCAGTGATGAGAATCGAAATCAACAAAAGGGATGACTCTCAGACCCAATCAAACCTAATGTATTGCTTTAACGATTCCATTACCACCTAAAAACCTACGGAACGAAATTGCCGTTTACCTGATTGAAACAAGACACTTCTATAAAACCAGGTGTCTAATAGATACGTGTATCCCATCTTCCTTATTAGGAGCGGTGAAATGCCTGTAAAAGTGAAGATATCGATCATTACCCTGTTTTTGTTTTTAACAGGTTCCCTTCCAACCTCAGCCGCACTTCTGGTGGATGATTGCGGAGGAAACGGCTTGGGCGGCCATTGGTCTTCCTATAGTGATGCCTATTCTTCCATCGATCCCAAGCCGTTCACTTTCTCCCAGGGGGGGCACGACTCCGCCCTTTGCGCCCGGCTGGATGTGGAGATCAAGGCCGGGGAGCAATACCCCTATGCTGGCATGAACACCATGTTCACCGCGCAGAATCTTTCTTCCTATGAGGGGGTCCGATTCTGGGCCAAGGGCAGCGGCAACTGGGGTTGTCAGCTTCCCATACCCGCCACCGCCACGGCTTTTAACCATTTTCTTTCTCCCCTCCTCGTTACCGACGAGTGGACCCTTTATGAATTGCCCTTCTCCGGTTTCGTCCAGACCTGGGGCACCCATGTGGCCTGGGACCCAACGGCGGTCAATGGCGTTCAATGGTCGGTGGCCGGTTACCCCGGCACCAAGGCCTGGATCTGCGTAAGTTCCATCGAGTTTTACAAGAAGGACGAGGCCAAACTTGGCAATGCCTCCTCCAACCCCATCGTCCCTTCCCCTAAGGTGAACCAGCAGGGTTACCTGCCGGAAGCGAAAAAGACTTTTTCCCTCACCCTGCTCCCCGACGGACCCCAACCGGGCGGGTCCTATCAGGTTTTGGATGAAAAAGGCGCCGCCGTTCTGGATGGGAAACTTTCAGGGGACACGACAGATGACACCCCCTCCAGCGGCGAAAAGGTCTTGCTGGTGGATTTTTCCTCCCTGAAAACTCCCGGCCGCTATTCCCTGGCCGTGGGCCATTTGAAATCCCAGCCCTTTGAGATAGGAGAGAACGTCTATTTCCCCCTTTTCAAGGACGCCCTCCGATGTTTTTACCTGATCCGCTGTGGAACGGCCATCGACGACCCCCTGACCGGCATCAAGCACGAGGCCTGCCACATGAAAGACGCTTCCCCCAAGGATGGGAACGCCCCGCCCGACGTGACCGGCGGCTGGCACAACGCCGGGGATTTTGGCAAGTGGACCCTGGAGGATTCCATCTCCTGCGCCTACATGCTCTGGACCTACGAGCTTCGGACCCAGACCCTGGCGAACCTGAACAACCAGATCCCCGAATCGGGCAACGGCGTCTCGGACCTCTTGAACGAAGCCAAGTGGGGCTTGACCTGGTTGTTGAAGATGCAGCGCGCCGATGGAAGCGTCTGGCACAAGGTGGACACCGAGGACCATTTCTGCTTCGGAACCGTCCCTGAGAAGGACCCTTTCCCAAGATATGTCCAGGGTGCCGGGGCCATCGACGCGGCGGATTTCACCGGGGTCATGGCCCAGGCCTACCGGGTCTACTGGAAGGCGGACCAGGCCTTCGCCAAAAAATGCTATCTCGCCGCGAAAAAGTCCTGGGCCTGGCTTGAAAAGAACCCGGATTCGGTCCAGCACGACCCCGATTATGCCGACGGCGACCCCTCCCAGGAAAAGATGTGGGCCCTGGGTGAGATGGTCCGTCTGACCCAGGACCCGGCGTTACTGAAACGCTTTGAGGAAGAAACCCCAAAGACCCCCTTGGGCCCCTGCGGATGGATGACTCCGCAGATGTTCGGTTACATGGCCCTGGCGACCGGCCCCAAAACCCCAGAGGATTTGAAGGCAACCCTTCGCAAAGCTTTTTCCGATCAGGCTGACGGTATTTCGGAAGTTTCCCAAAAAAGCGGCTACCGCGTGGCCCTGGCCAACGGCGAATATTATTGGGAAAGCAACGAGAACCTCTTGGGCAAGACCGCCCTGCTTCTTTTCGCCTATTCCCTCACCGGGGAAGGCTCATATAAGGAAGCCGCGCTGGACCAGATGGGTTACCTCTTGGGCGATAACAGCCTGGGGCTTTCCTTTGTGACCGGCCATGGGGGACACGCCATCCAGCATCCCTACCACTGGGACCAGGCCGCGTTGGGAAAGACCATGCCGGGATGGATCGCCGGCGGGCCCAACAACGGAACCACCGGGGCCGATCCTTTGTTGGTGTCAATCATCCAAAAGGGAACCCCGCCCGCCAAGTGTTTCGTGGATGCCTGCGGGGGCAACGGCTCCTGGGCCTCGGGTGAGGGTGAGACAAGCGAAAATGCCGCCCTGCTCTTTTGCGCGGGTTACCTTTCGGGGAATTAACAACCCAGGCGAATCAACCGCAGGAATCGAACTTATCATCCACAAGTCTTTTTCCAAATGGGATTCCAGCTGTATTTTGGGCGTATCCGAATTTTTCGTAAAATTCCCTTACCGCCTCGTTGCCGACACGGACGTAAAGATTAATTTTAGGACAACCCAATCGGGCCAGTTTCTTCTCAACCGCTTCCATCAGCAACCGGCCTATTCCCTTTCGCTGGTGAGACGGTGCCACCCCAAAATAATTGACCGCCCCCCGGTGGCCGTCATAGCCTCCCATGAGGGCGCCCACGATTCTCTTTCCGTCTAGGGCAACCAGAAATAGCTCGGGATGTTCCCTTCTCTTTCGCTTGATGTCCTTCACCGGGTCGTTGTCGGGAATCACTAAAACGCAATCTTTCCATATTTGGACCACGGCCTTCGCGTCGGTGGTTCGAAAGGGTCTTATTTTGATTTTCATTTGTCCCCCGTCGACCTCATTCGAAAATTAATTATTTCGTTCCATGGTCAGGCTGTAATCCTGAAAGCCCAGGGCCTTCCAGAAGTTCAACCCGATCTTGTTGTCCACCAGCACATCCATCCTCAAGACCGGGGTTTTTTCCCAGACTTCCTTACGCATCTTATTGAAAGCCCTGTGGCCCAGGCCGTGTTTGCGATGGACCCGCTCGATATAAAAATGTCGGATGTAGATGAACCCCTTTTCCTTTCGAAACAGGCAATACCCGATATTCATGTCCCGTTCCGTGAATAGATAGGCCTTATATTCCCCCTTCAGCCATTTTTTCATTCGGCGGGATAACTGAGCCTGATTCATCGGGTTGCGGTGTCCCTCGTCCCGGATCAGCTGATGGTTCATGTGAGCTAGCATTTGGCAATCTTGATTATGGGCTTTGTGGATCTTCATGGCTTACCGGCCCAGCTTGGATTGGATTAGCTTGATTCTTTCGGCTTGTTCTATTTCCGAAAAAGCATGTTTCGAAAATTGGTCGGCATGGAACCAGGGCTGGTTCAAGTGGTCAGGATCGGACTCATAGCGGGGAAAGATATGCCAATGGATATGGGGAACCTGGTTCCCATAACAGGAATAATTCATTTTCCAGGGTTGGAACGCCTCATAAACCGCCTTGCCGGCGGACATCAACTCACCGAACAATTCCTTTTGAATTTCTTGTTCAAGGTCATGAAGTTCCCGGACATGGCTTTTGAAAACCAGGACGCAATAGCCTTTGAAGTATTGATGGTCCCCGAGCACTAAAAAAGAATTCTTGAACTCATGGATCAGAGAAGGGTTTTGGCCCGATTGGGCTGATTTCACCTTCCCGCACATCACACATTCGGTCATGTATTCATCCTCCGCGGATCACCCAACAGGGTTCTTTGCCCGCCTAGGATAAGAAGAGTTGCCAATAAAAGGTAAGGAAGTTTTAAAAGGAGCCTAGAAATAAAAAAGGCGCGGAACCCGGTCTTTGTACCGGGCATCGCGCCTTTGGTCCCTTCCGGAGGGTATTAGGCGAAAGCGTTCACGCTGGAGCTGTTGTTGGAACCAAAAGAGGCAAGGTTCTGGTTCTGGAGCATCTGGGCCTCAAGGCTCAGGGCCTGGTTCGTGTTCAATGCCCCGGAAAGTTGGTTCCCCGACGCCGGGATAAGACCCAACTGTTGTTCCAACTGGTTGACCTGCGCAGGAACCGAGCCCAAATCCATCGCCAGGGAGCCGACGGAGCCAAAGAGGGAGTCATTCGAACCCCCAAAAAGCGAATCGGTGGAGTTGGTCCCGTTGACCGCGCTGTAGAGCGTATTGAGATTATCGAATTGGACCTGCTGGAAGGCGGTCTTGGCTTTATCGGCCGGTGTCGTGGCCTGGCTCATGGCCTGGGAAAAGATGGAATCAAAACTGGACGCGCCGCTGCCCAGGGCACTCAGAAGTGCACTGGTGTCATTCGCTGAAATAAGGGAATTGTTGTTATTAGAATTGATGGAATTGGTACCGCTCAACATGGGGGCTCCTCCTAGGTTCTTCGTCCCCCTACCTAACGGCCCGGATTTAATTTCCTGAAGTGGGAAAAGGCCCTTAAACAAAGTGATTATTCGAGCGTTTTTTGACAATGCATCTGTTCGGGTGTCATTGCGAGAAATAGCCGCCGTATAGGCGGCTGGTTATGACGTGGCAATCTCAGTTTTAATAATTCTTTAAAGAGGCCAACGCAAACGGCGAACTGAGATCGCCACGTCGCCAATCGCTCCGATTGGGGCCCCTAACCCTCGCTGCGGTGCGAGGGTTTCCTCGCGATGACAGAATTTCTATCTTTCCTTGTGCCGTTTGGGCCTGAATTGACCCCCCTGGGAATGAAATCCGCTCTTGGCATGGGGCGGTTTCCCGAAAGGGTGGGGTCGATTCGAATCAAAGGAAGGTTTGGGCCCCTTCGCTTGGTAACGGTCATCCCCCGAAAAAGGCTTGCCGCCACCCTCGAACTTCCGGGGTGGAAAGTTATTCTTGGGACGGTCCCCCCATCGGGCTCCTGAAAAATTATTCTTCGGCTTATCCCGGAAACCTCTAGCCGCATGGCCTTCCGCGGCCCCGGGCAAGTTCCAATTCTTCTCCGGCGGTTCTGAACCTTCCGACGATGAAACGGCTCCCCCGACTGTCTCCGGCTGGGTACGGCGCTGGTGTTCCTCCGACCTTTTCTGATGCCTTCCATCGGGATGGCGGTTTTTCTTGGCAAATCCACCCTCAAACTTGGGACGTTCATGGTGAACCGGTTTGGCCTCGAAACGGTGTTCCTTTATTGGCGGTTGGAACGACTGGCTTTCAGGACCCGGAGCCTCAGCCTTATGGATCTTCTGCCACACGCCTTTTTGAGGCGGATCGGATGTTGTACGCATTGTCGGCGGCCGATGGTCCAGGCGGTGTTCCATCGGTCGGCGGTCATCTGACCCTTTGACTCTCGGCCAGGGGCCCTTGGCCTTCCGGTCGTTCGACCGTTGGTTATTCATCCAGGGCCTATCCTGGCGATTTCCCGCGGGCCGATGGGCTCCGCCCTCGGGGCGAGAACGCTCGGGGTTGAACTCTTCCGAGGTGTAACCCCGGGAAGGATGGCCATGACGGGCCGCCGACTTGTTCTTTTGGAATCCGCCTGATGGGCGGAACTTGTTTCCCTGGTAATTCGATTTTCCCCCGGGCTTGAAAGAAGAACTGTGCGGCCTGGAACCCCGGTGGTCTTGGCCGGGACGGGACGGACCCTGGCCCCGGTGGGCGGAAGGTTTGGGGGTCATGTCCCCGAAACGGGAAGGTCGGGTGGTGATGGTATCCCTTGCCGGTCCCATGAGGCTGAGGATCCTTTGCCAGAGGGCCCCGTTTTCACTGGTTAAAAAGCAAAGCGAATTTCCCTCGGCCCCCGCCCGGGCGGTGCGCCCGACCCGGTGGATGTAGTCTTCCGGGTTTCTTGGCAGGTCGTAGTTGATGACATGGGCGATGTGGTGGATATCCAGCCCCCGGGCCGCGATATCAGTGGCCACCAGGATGCGGTATTGCCCCGCGCGGAAATGCTCGATAGCCAGCCTGCGCTGGCCCTGGGTCCGTCCCCCGTGGATGCGGGTGACCTTGAAGCCGCTGACCTTCAACCGGTCGGCGATATTGTCCACCCGGTGCTGGGTGCGGGCGAACACAAGCACGGAGCCCTGGCGCGAGTTCAACTCCCCTTCCAGTTCCTCCGGTTTGTGATGCTCAGTCGTGTAGATGATCTGCTGGTCGATTTTCTCCACCGGCTGGGTCTGAGCCCCGACGGAGATCCGGACCGGGTCCTTGAGGTACTTGGCGGCCATCTGCTGGATGTCGGGCGGGATAGTGGCGGAAAATAAAAGGGTCTGGCGTGGGCCGGTCAGGCGGTTGCGGATTTCATCCAATTGCGGGGCAAACCCCATGTCGAGCATCCGGTCGGCCTCGTCCAGCACCAGAAATCCGGTCTTGTCCAGTTTGAGCGACTTGCGGGTTAAATGGTCGATCACCCGGCCGGGTGTGCCGATGAAGAGCCTGGGTTTTTTAGAAAGCGCGGTCAATTGGGGGCCCATGGGCGCTCCCCCGATCAGGAGTACCGAACCGCCCATGTAATTCTGGCCCGTCAATTTGCGAAGCACATCCAATACCTGTCCAGCCAGCTCACGGGTGGGGGTCAGGATCATGGCCGTCTGGTCTCGATGCTTGTCCAAAAAAACAAGCAGGGGGATGCCGAAAGCTGCGGTCTTGCCCGTTCCGGTCTGGGCGGAGGCGATGACGTCCTTGCCCTCCAACGCGGGGGGAATGGCCTGAGCCTGTACGGGAGTAGGCTTGGTGAAATTCATATACTTGAGGTTGTGCCCTAAAAACGCGGGCAGGCTCAGTTCTTCAAAGCTTTCCATGAAATTCCTTTATTAGGGAGGTTAATGTGCAAAGGGGTCCAACCGGAGGACATCCACAGGCTTAGACTAACGGCCTTCGGGAAGAAAACAAACAAGAATGCTGTAAAAATGGGCCCATTCGGCGGGCTATAGAAAAGGGGCATCCCCCCGTGTCCGGGGTATGCCCCTTGGGTAAAACAGGAAGTTGATGCTAATGAGCTTTTTAAACTCTCCGGAATTGGGAGCCGAAATTAGTCAAGGCGCTTCGGTGAAGCCCCACATGCACCGTTCGACCGACCTTGCGGGTCGAAACCGTCCATTCGTGGCTGCAGGTTCCATTTTCCCCGGCTCCGTGGAATAGGACCGGAACCCGTTCCACCCCCTTGCCCGTCTCCAGGGTTTCGGTCACGGAGTTGCGGATTCCGCAAAGGGAGCAGTAGGGCGTCTGCCCGCAACCCTCGCCGAGGCTGGCGTTGCGGCAATTCATGAAGTCTCCATTGAGCAGGCCGAAAGGACGGATGCCCGTGGATTCGGTCTCGCTCCGGCCTTTCCGGTTGCAGGCTACGACGCGAAGATCTTCGTTGAGAACGACCAGGGGTTCTTCAAATCGGTCTAGGTATTCGCTAAGGGAAACTCCCCCGTATTCGGCTATAAAATGATCGCCGCAATCGGGACAAAGGACTGGACCCAGGTCAGGGTCAGTGCGGTGTTCTTGGATTCCAACGATTTTACGGCAGTTCGAGCAGAGGATTTTCACAGGGGACTCCCTTGGTTGAAGAATCTCCCCTGTTGCTCCCCTATGTGAATCTATTATCCCTCGATTTTCTAAAAAATAAAGGGAAGACGGCAAAACCGGATATGCCAAATGACAAATAGTGATTTTTTGAAGAGATAATTTTGAGTAAACATCTCCTTACAACACTTAAAAGCAAAAAAATATGGAACCGCCGATCAAATCCGATGGACGCCGATAAGTTTGAGAAAGCTTTAAAATGTAAGTCGTTATCGGCGTTTATCGGTCGTAATCGGCGGTTAAAAATATTTCTTTCCCGTTTCAGAGAAGGCCTTCTTGACGTGTCACGAAGGTATAGTTTCCTAATTTTTGATTAGCTTTTCAGGTTGGAAAGAATTTTGGGGCCGTTCACTTCGTCGATGATGATAAATTTTCCGTCCCGAGGATCGGCGTAATAGACATCCGTGTTCTGGATGTCAAACCAAAGACCGTGAAGCGCCAGGCTCCCCTCCTGTTCCAATTGGGCTACCTGGGGATAACTTCTTAAGTGCTCTATCTGCAGCAGAACGTTCTGGCGGGAAACCTCATTGATTTCCTCGGTCTCGGATAACTTTTTCCCCCGGGCTCGGACCTTTTGAAGAGCTTCGTCGCCATGGCGTAGCCACGATTTAAGGAAGGGTATTCCGAGGTGATCCCTTCCCTGGCAAAGGGCCTTCATGGCCCCGCAGTCCGAATGGCCGCAAACGATGAGATGCCCCACTCGGAGACTGTTCAGGGCGAACTCGATGCCCGCCACTTCCGATTCGTCCGAGGAAGAGTTATTGGAGGGGGTCACCAGGTTGCCCACGTTGCGGATGACGAAGAGGTCGCCCGGGTCAGTGGAGGCGAACACATTCACCGCGACCCGGGAATCCGAACAAGCGATAAAAAGGGCGTCGGGCTTCTGTCCCAGGGCCAGTTTGGCGAAGGTATCCTTCACCGCGTCGCGGCGTTTTTGGTGAAATTCGATGATTCCCTGGATGAGTTTTCGCACGGGGTCCTCTTTTTATTTATCGTCCGGCCCAATGGTCAGGGGTTATACCTAGGGGAGACAGGAAGAATCAAGGGCCCTCAGGGCGAGGTTGAACTCCCCGCTAGCCATTGAAGAAGAATCGACCGCAGGGCCTTTCCGTTTTTGAATAACACCGCGGGATAGAGTCCCGGCCCCGCCGGGTTTCCCCCAGCGGTTTTCCCGTCCCAGGAAGCCCAAACCTCGCCCCCCGCCGTGACAGGCGCGTCCCAAATCATTTCCAGCAAGCGGCCCTGGGGGTCTTCCACCGCCAATTGGTACCGTCCCGCTCCATCCGCGAATCGCATATACAAATTGACGGGCGGTTGGGAAAAAGTCAGGGTCTGGGGACCCGAGACGTTGGCCGGGGATCCCGACTGTTCCGCCAGGGCGCTGGATAGCAGGGATCGGCTTGCGTTCTGGGCCGAAACCGCCTTCGAAACCGGGGTTTCCACCCGGCTCAAGGTTGAAACGGGTCTAGGAATTGACTCGGCGTCCGGCCGGGGACGTTCCATTCGGGCTCCGCAGGAGCAATCCCATCCTCCCAACCAATTTGCCACCGCCGGAAAAAATTCCAGGGTTGTTTTTTTCGCCGATTCCATTTCGTCCCGGCCCTCGGAAGTGGAAAGGTTCAAGTTCCAGAGTGACCACATGGTGGCGTCCCAAACCACGAACAGGCGGCCCCGGGCGCAAATTCCTTCCCCGAGACCCGTGAGTTGATCCCCCTTCCATCCGCTGGCGATGGATCGTTCCACCCGATCGTTATCCTGCCAGTCTTGGCGGGTCTGGACGAAACTGGTTCCGGTCAAAAAGTTGATGGGAATGCCGCCCACAAAAGCACCCCAGAAGGAGACCGGGCCTAATCCGTTCAAAACCGCGTAGGAGGTCGGATCTTCGGTGATGCTGTTTCCTTTCCGGGAAGGGGAACAATTCTGGAATCCTTCCCCCACCGCCCCGACGCCCTTCAGGAAAGGATAGATGCCCTCGTCCCGGTCGGTGAGCTGGTAATTCTCCGCCGCGAGGAACAATTTCCCGCAATGGCGCAGGTAATCCACCGCCTTTTCCTGCCAAAGACGGTTGAAATAATCGGCGGCGGCCGGGGATCCGCTCCCGCAATTGTCCTTGTTCTCATCCACGAAGCGCATATCCCAAACCTGATCGTACGCTCCCCAGTCGTCCGGCCCCGGGTCCCGGTTTTCTCCCGCCACATCCACGACCTCCACCTGGTGGCCCGCGTCCCGCAGGGCGTTGGCGCAGTGGAGGAAACCCCCATGGGTCCCGTCGAAGCGGTTGTAGTAAAGGAGGATGTGGTAGGCGAAAAGAGGTGAAGCGAGGGAAAAAACAGAGAAGAAAACCGCGCCTAAAAGAAAAAACCTCCCCGCCAGTCGGCGGGAAGGTTTTTTAAATAAGAGAGAGTTCATGAAGTCTCATGGGCCAAAGGCCTCAATAATAATAGTCGCCCTGGCTGACGAATTTGGTTCCGTCCCACTTGTACACCGTCAGGGTTTTGCGGGTAAAACCGGCCTGACCATTCTCGTCCTGGCCGTAGGTTCCCTTCAGCTTGGTCTTCAGGTCGTCCGGCAGGTCCACCCGGGTGACGTTGACCAGGGAAAGGAGCCCGCTCTTGTCCACATCCTTGTAGAGAAGGTAGCCTTCCAGGGTGGAGGTCAGCTGGATCTGCTGCTTGACGTAGTTGGTGGTCTTCACGGTCCGGATGTCGTTGTAGATGTCCTGGGGAAGGTTCTGGAGGGCGTCCTCATCGAAAGTGTAGAGGGTCTTAACGACCTGGCTTCCGCCGTCATAGGTAGCTACTTCGAAAAAGAGCGGGGCGTCCTTGCCCAAGGTGATGGGCCGGGCCGAGTTGGGGTAACCCTCGCCGTGAAAGAGGGGTTTGAACTCCAGGCCGATCTTGATGTAAATATCGGTGGTGGAAAGCAAGGAGTCGTATTCGTCGGTGTAATCGGCCACCAGGAGGGTTTGGGCCAGGGCTTTCACTTCATATAAACCGGAGATTGGGGTGGGGTCGCCGTTATCGTGCTTGGCTTCAGATGGAATCCCCAGGGCCTCGGCGCGGGACAGGGCCAGGGCCTTCATCTTGACGACCTTGCGGTGAAGGGAAGGCAGGGCGAAATAGGGTTTGTTGGGGTTGATCTTCTTTCCGTAATCCTGTGTATCGGGGTCCAGCTTGTCGTTGTGCTGGGCCACCCAGACCCGCGCTACGGCTTCCCGCTGGGTATTGGTCACGGCCGCCCAGGCCGACCCCAGGCCGGTCAGGAAAGCGATTGATAACAGGAACGAGGTTTTCAGCATCTAGGGGCCTCCATCACGGGAAATCAGGGAAACAGGTGGAAAACCCCGACAGCTTATCATAGGCCCCCCCCGGCTCAAAAGCCTTTCCGACACCGGAGGGGGCGAACCTAAATGTTAGAGGCCTTATTTTTCGATGGTCAATTCGCCCATCGCGAATTCATGGTCCCCGATCGTATGGGGGGCGATGTTGAAGGTTTCAATGTGGGTCAGGTCCTGGGGCGCGCCTTTCTTGCCCTCAGGCGGCTGGTAGTACTCGTTCAGGTCAAATTTGTCGAACGAGATGGAAAGCGTCTCCCAACCCTTTCCCTGGGTTTGGGGAAAATGAGCCACGTAGGAATTCTGGTTCACGTCGTTGAATCCCAGTTCGATGAACAGCGGTTCCTTGCTGTAGATCTTGCAGGTGATCTTTTTGGCGCCCGTCCAATCCTGTCCGCCCCACATATCCCCGGCCCTCATCCAGTAACCGCACCATCCGCCAGCCTTGATCGAGAACTTGAATTTCGCGGCCATACCCGACTGGACACCCGGATCTTTTTCAAAGCCAAGGCTGATCTTGGTACCGTTGTTGTCCGTAAAAGGGCCGTAGGCCCCCTTGTCCAGCACCGTAAAATCCTGAACCAGTATTTCCTTGGAGTCCGGTCCGGGATAACCCACCATCGCCTTGACCTTGCCCGACTCGCCCGTCACCGGGCCCACGCAAATGGAGGAAATTCCCTTCACCTGGGGTTGAAGGACCATGGAAGTGATCTTGGCCAGGTTCAAGACGCCGTCCTTGGGAGCGCCTTCCATGGGCCAGGGGGTTCTCTTCAAATAGGACAGGGGAAGCACGAACTCCGTCCAATCCGCCGAGACCACTTTCACCATGGCGATGTATTGAGTTTTCGCCTCATCGCTGAGACCCACGGTCAAGTAACCGGGGACCGAACTTTTGGCCTTGAACCGCAGGGCCTTCGTCTTGGAAAGATCCTTGAGAAGTACGGCCCAGATGCCTCCCCATTCGGTCAGATTGGATTGAATCTGGACGGCTTTTTGACCCGCCTCGGGTCCCGCGACCAGGGTCAGATCAATCTTGGACCCCTTGCTGTCCGCATAAGTCCCCGCGTCCTTGGAAAGGTCCAGTTTGGACCAATCCTGGAGAACCGCCGCGGGAACCACCGTCGCCATTCCCCAAAGTATCAACGCCCACACCCATGAATTTCTCATTACCGTCCTCCTGCTCAGATTAAATTTCCCCTTCAAGCCCAGATTAGACTCTCCCGGGGTGAGAAGTGTCGAAAGATCCTCAGGGCGCCCCCGGCGCCACCGCGAGGGCCGTGGGTCCGGACTCCAGACTCCACAGGAAACGATCCATCTCGCCGTGGATCCGGTCATGGATCTTCATAAAGCTGTCGGTTTGGGAATCGGTCAAGACCCGGCCGATGGCGTCCTCCCCCTCCCGGTCCAGGGTAAAGACCTGGAAACGCCACTGCCTGCGGAGGGTTTCCATCCGGCTTTTTTGGTTCTTCAGGATTTCCCCCACCTGGGCCTGCTGGTCCGGCTTGAGGTTCAAGTCCTGGTTGAGCTGGGCGAGGAACCGTTGGGAGGCGCTCCAGCTTCCCAGGGTCTGGTCGAAATACAACCGCATGCCCCAGGCCCCCAGCACGGCGCCCAGGAGCAGGCCGGTCAATGCGGGATAAAGAAATTTATTCATGGTGCGTTCCTCCCGGAAACATGTTGAAGGGGGAGGCGGTGCTTCCCGTGGGACCGAAAAAGGCGAAAGCCCGGTCGGCTTTCACCCAGGATTTTTCCGGATGCCAGAAGGCGGCCACCAGCAGGGCCGCCGCCACCGCCCAACCGGTCCGCAGGGCCCATCCAGCCCGAACCAACCGGAGGTCTTTCCGGTCGGTCTCTCCTAGGCGGGCCATCACCCGGGAGGTGAACCCTTCGCTCGGCATCTCGTCTTTCCATCGTTTCGCCAGTTTCCGGCAGGGACCGCAGCCGGCCAGGTGGCCCTCCAGGGCGGCCCGTTCGGCGGGGTTCAGTGACCCTTCCCGGTATTCGGCCATTCTTCCGAGGACTTCCTCATGTCGCATGTCTTTCTCCTTCCGCCTCAAACCTTTTCCATCTCACGAATTTTTGGCGCTTTTCTCCACCCATTGGTGGAGCTTGGCCCGGGCCCGTTTCAACCGGCCCTTGACCCCGTCCAGGCTTAAACCCAGTTCCTTCCCGATCTCCTCATAGCTGATGCGCCCTTCCCGGTCGCGGACCAGTTCCACGATTCTTCTTTCACCCCCGCTCAGAGAACCCAGCATTTCCGGGGTCAAGACGGGCAGGGGTTCGGGCGGCTCGGGAAGACGCTCGATGAGCTCGTCGGGAACGGTCCTTCCCTCCTCCAAGAGAATCTCAAGGGAAAGGAACCGCCTCTTCTTTCGAAGCCGCAACACATCCCGGCAATGGTTCAGGCCGATTCGGGTCAGCCAGGTGCGAAAGCTGGAGTCGCCATGAAAAGAGCCCAGGGCCTGGTAGGCCTTGATGAAAGCCACCTGCGCCGCTTCCTCCGCCTCGTGGGGATCGGAAAGGATGGCAAGGCAAAGCTGGTACAGGTTTCGCTTATGTCTTTCCACCAACTGGGCGTAAAGGTCCCGGTCTCCCGCGAGAATATTTGAAATGAGTTCCCGCTCTTCGATGACCATCCTCCTGGAGATCTGGCTATTAAAACCGCCACTCCATCCCAGTATAACTTCCCGCCATTTCCAGCCTGAAAATCCATGGGGGAATCAGCCTGAAATTAGACGGAAAAGGTAAGAAAAGTGTCGCGGGAGCGAGGGCCCCTGTCAGGCAAGGTTAAAAAAAGGAGGACCGAGGATATCTTTATGTCTGGGCGGGCCCGGATGGGAAAGGGCGATCCTGAAGAATATCGATGGCCGCCCAGGCCTCGTCCGGTTTGGCGTCCGGGATGTCGTCCTGGGGCCAGGGGTAACAATCGGGGGTCAGGGTATCTTCCACGGGCTCTTCCCCGCTCATTCCCGGCCCATCCCCATTTAGATTGTTGATGGATAATTCCATTGATCGGCCTCGTTGAATTCACTCCATTTTAAGTTGAAAAGCCGTCCCCTCATAGGGCTGTCTTTTCGCCCGCATTGTTACATTTACGTTAAAGCGATGGGAGCGCATCGTTCTATGAGGCGCTTTCGATATCATGAGATCCCATCCATTCAACCCTGGAGATAAGCATGATCGGCAAAAACTTCCTCAACAAGTTTATGGTGAAACCCGGCAAGTCCATCTCCTTCAAGGATCTCGATCCGGGTTGGGCCTCCCACAAGGAACTTTTGGACAAGTTCGGGGAGGAACGAGTGAAAAAGATCGCCAAAAAGATCCTGGACCGCAATTTGGCCAACCTGGCCGAGGCGCAGAACCTTCTTTGGGCCAGCGACACCCATGGAATCCTGGTGATCCTTCAGGCCATGGACGCGGCGGGAAAGGACGGCATCATCCGCCATGTCATGTCGGGCCTGAACCCCCAGGGGTGCCAGGTGCACAACTTCAAGAAGCCCAGCGCGGAGGAAATGGACCACAATTTTCTCTGGCGCTATATGAAGGCCCTGCCCACCCGGGGCCGGATCGGCATCTTTAACCGCTCCTACTACGAGGATGTGCTGGTGGTGAAGGTCCACCCGGAAATCCTGGAGAACCAGAAACTGCCCCCCGGTATCAAGGGGGAGAACATCTGGAAACACCGCTACAGCGACATCAACCATTTCGAGAAGCATCTCACCCGCAACGGCATCATCGTTCTGAAGTTCTACCTATATATATCCAAGGACGAGCAGAAGCGGCGCTTCATGGACCGGCTCAACAACCCCGCCAAGCATTGGAAATTTTCGGAAAGCGACCTGCCCGAGCGGGCCCATTGGGACGCATATATGGAAGCCTACGAGCATGCCCTGGAAGCCACCTCGACCGAATGGGCGCCCTGGTATGTCATCCCCGCCAACCACAAATGGGCTTCGCGCACCCTGGTGGCGGATGTTTTGACGGGGACCATCCAATCGCTGGGACTCAAATTTCCCGAGATGACCGCCGAACGCAAACGACGGCTGGAGTTAGCCCGAATCCAATTGGAGAATGAGGACCTGGAATCGGAAGAAACAATGTCGGCCTAAGTTTATTCGTCCTAACCCTCCACGTACTTCATGCCCGTGTGCAGGGTGGATACTTTCCTTTTCAAGATGCCATTCAATTCCCTGCAACAGGTGATGTAGCGGAGCACATGGACCCCCTGCGAGGAGGAATGCTGGAGGTCAAAGGTGGGATGCAGTTCATCCACCGGGCACTTGACCGATTCGACGTATTTCCGCAGGCCGTCGGTACTTTCCGAATGAAAATGAAATTCCAGGAACATCAGAACCCCCGGAGGATGAACCGCTCTCCCAATTATATCCCCGGGATTTATTCCGCCAGGCCCATTTCCGACGCTTTTGGGAACAAGATATTATTTTTCAGGTGGATGTGGCGGTGCAGGTCGGCTTCCAGGTCGGCCAGTCCCCGGTAAAGGGCCTGGAAGGAATTGCAGGCGTCCTCGGGCGGCGTGAAATCGTGCGTTAATCCCCGGGCTTCCAAAAGTTGTTTCCCCACCGTCTCGTGTTCCATCATCATGACCTTGATGGGCATGGTCAGCACCGGCACCATCCCTTTCGTTCCCCCCGCCTCGGCCTTTCGGAAAAAGGTGAAAAGCACCTGTTCCTCCTTGGCCAGGTGGTCATCCAGTTCATCCGACATTTGCTGGACCAGTCGGTTGAGCCCGGCTAATTCGGCGTGGTTTTGGCCGTGGACCCGGGCCACCTTTTCAGCCAGCCTTCTCAATAGGGCCGTCTGGCTGCGGGTATAGGTATGGTGCTTTTCCTCGATGTATCCGATAACTTCCCCGACGGATTTTTCTTTCCAATTCATTTCCCCAGGCTCCATGCGCTCGGCGACTTTCTTTTGAAGCGTCCCCAGCACCTCTTGAAGGGGCAAGCCCTTTTGCTCGCAGGCTTCCTTCAAGGACTTCTTCCCACCACAGCAAAAGTCAATCTTCCAGTTCTCAAAAAGCGGGATCGACCCAGTGTATTCAACAGCGATTTCCCCAACGGTCCTGGTTTCGGTGATGTTCATAACGACCTCCCCTTCTTCCGGCGCGGTTTTAGATTCTTCATGCGGGAGAAGAATAGGGGAAGCGCGGATTTCACGCCGTGACGGAAGTCACGGGCTATGCCTGATCGAGAATGAAGCCAAAGGGTTTGCCGAAGAAAAACACTCCAAAGTGAACCTCGTCAAAAGATCGCGACTCGGGAATTTGTTAAATTTTTACGGTTCAATTCACCAGGCAAACCTTACGAATAAACCCTCTCCCCCTAAGGGAGAGGGAAGGGTGATGGGTGTCGGGGGTTTATAACCCCCTCATGCCGACCTTCCAAAAATAAATTAAAGAGGTCGGTATCGTACCGAGTTCATTTTGGATTTATTGATAATCGGCACATCCCAACCTTCTCCCTCGTAGAGGAGAGGGTGAAGAACAACAAAAACAAACCTTCTGCCTAGCAGGGTTTGCCAAGCGCATAGTTCCGAATTTCTGTTTCCTAATTCAAACCAGCGGAAACCCTATGCAACGACAGGGAAAAACCGCAATCAGGCTGTTTGTATACTACGCTGTTTTTTCTCGAATCAAACGATTCATGGGCATTTCGAAGAAGTGATAGCTAATTCCCGCGATAAAAGTGCAAAGGATGATTAGGGCCAACAAAGTAGTGTATTCACCCGCCCTGGAAAGAAAACCATAAAGGAATAAGCGGATGACTAAGGGGTGAATTAAATAAATTCCATAACAGTACTTTCCCGGAAGACTAAAAGGTTTCAGGATTTTCGACTCAAACAGAGGAAGATGTAACCCGCCCAACAAAAAGATAAAAACACCCGATCCTAAAACAAAGGGGGAATAAATTCGATCGACGGTGCTTTCATAGGACGTGCCCAGCAACACATAAACCACCATGGCAAAACCCATTAAACAAATAACCGAGTTGAATTTTTTTAACCGAGCTATCGATTCCCCATATCGTTCTAAAGTCAAATGCAAGAGGACGCCCATCGCGATTTGGTCAAAAACAGCGAATGAATTGAAATTCTGAAACACCACTGATTTCGGTTTTAATAAATGGGCCGCCAGTCTCCAGCTAAAAGCCAAGACGACAATTCCAATCAAGAGCCTTATTAATTTTTCGCGTCCTCCCGTTTTTTTCAGCAAAAAGGGGAAACAAAAATAAAATTGTTCCTCAACGGAAAGCGACCAAAGGACCAGCCACTGCCCTCCGTACAAAATGAGACGTGCGTGAATAAAGTGAAGCCAATTGAACGTGAAGGTTAATAAAGTCAGCCAAAACCAGGGGTCATAACCTATTCCTTGGTTTAGAGAGTTAAACCATCTCCAGTCATTTCGATCCACCAAAAGCCAAATCAAACTTCCAACCACGATATCCAGAAGATACAGAGGCAAGATTCTTCCCGCTCTTTGGATATAAAACTTCTTGAAATCAGGTTGGTACAGACCTTTGGAATAATTTGCGATGACATTGGTAATCAAGAACCCCGAGACGGTAAAAAAAATCCCTACTCCATACGGACCGTTTTCGAGCATTTTTTTCCATAACCAGTCCAGCCAAGGATTATTAATGGTTTTGCATAACCAACCCGCATGAGTCCAAACAACGATACATATTGAAAAACTTCTGACCAAATCTATGATTTGCCATTTCGGGGAGGAGTGCGAATTCGCCATAACGGAAACTATATACTTGCGGCAAAATGAATTCACGGACATTTAAGTCCGTGCCAAATATTTATAAGGTGAACTTGGGGTGAGCTGTTGGATGCCCCATAAGCGCAACCTAAAGGCGAGTAAACAATTTCAAAAAAGTATATTCGTTATTGATTTAGAACGGGCATTCAACGGCTCGGTCCATTGGGCAATCTTGGCGGCGGTGAGTGTCTTTTAGAAATTCGCTTTGAGGTCTGCCGATTCCTGTTTGGGCATCGCAACCACATAATAAATTGAACCCCACGGTTAAAACCCATGGGTTTCGATGTCAGCGATTAAAGGCAGGACCTGAGGATCGCTTCAACGTCCTTTTCGTTCAACCGTTTGTAAGCACCAATAGGCCCGTTTCGCACCGATTTCTTGGCCATTTCGGGGATACGTTTGTCATCAATCCCGGCGTCTTTCAAGCTCACCGGAGCCCCGATCGACTTGAAGAAAGCCTTGGTTTTGTGGATTCCCTCGAGGGCCACCTCTTTATCCGTCTTCCCTTTGGAATGGACATTCCATACCCTTTCGGCGAACTGGCGGAATTTCGAGGGACCCGCGTCCACCACATTGGACATCCACTGGGGGGAGAGAATCGCCAACCCCGCCCCATGGGCGATGTCGTAAGCCGCGGAAAGCTCGTGCTCCATGCCGTGGGTGGCCCAGTCGCCCTGCTTGCCCAGACCCACGATATTGTTCAGGGCCATGGTGCCGCACCACATGATATTGGCGCGGACGTGGTAGTTTTTCGGATCCTGAATGGCCTTGGGGGCGTTCTCGATCATGGTTTGCAAAATGGACTCGGCCAGGCGGTCCGCCAGGGGGGTTTCCTCGATCTGGCTGAAATATTGCTCGAACACGTGGACCATGATGTCCACGCACCCGTTGGCCGTCTGGTCCGGCGGAACCGAATAGGTGGTCTGGGGGTCCAGGATGGAGAACATCGGCTGAAGCACCAGGGGCGTGACCAGCCCCAGTTTCTCGCCCGTCGCGAGGTTCGACACCACCGAGTTGCCGTTCATCTCGGTGCCCGTGGCCGCCAGGGTCAGGATACAGCCGATGGGCAAGGCCTTCGTGGTCGGGACCTTGTATTGATAAAGATCCCAAACGTCACCCTCGTAAAGGGCGCCGGCCGCCATGCCCTTGGCCGCGTCGATGGCGCTCCCCCCGCCTAGCCCTAAGACCAGGTCGATCTTCTCTTTTTTGCAGATGGCCACCCCTTCCCTCACGCTCTCCACCCGGGGATTGGGCTTCACGCCCGAAACTTCGAACACCGTCTTACCGGAGGTTTTTAATTCCTTCATCACACGGTCGTAAAGACCGGAAGCATGGACGCTTTTTCCCCCCGTGACCACCAGCACCTTGGGCCCGTACTTCGCGAGTTCCTGGGATAGTTTGGACAAGGCGTCTTTCCCAAACAGCAATCGGGTTTGGGTTTGAAACTCGAAATCTAGCATGGTGTCCTCCGAATGGGTGTGGTTAGGAGCGGGTTTGATGCTAACACCCCTTCCAAGAAGCGAGCCACGAATAACCTGTGTGATAAGGAAATTGTAAAGACTTGGAGGAAGCGCTTCCCAAAATGGATCAATGAGGACAAAATCAATTGGCAAAAAAACATCCTGCCCAAAGGATCGAACCCATGGCTTCCACACTTCATCAAGCCACGCCCCGCGAAACGACGCACCGGTTGGCCCGGCGGACTCTTTTCGCTTTCCTGTTGATGTTCCTACTCGCCCGGATCGACGTATTTCTCATCATGTCCGGATGGATTCCCAACATGTACTTGTTCATGAAGGGAACCCATGTCCACCATCTTAATTACGGGATTTTTCTTCTTTCGTTTGTGTGTGGTTACAGCGTTTTCCGTCGGCCGACAGGAAAAGCGGCCGAATGGATCGCCTTGTTATACGGCGCGGCCCTGGCCCTGACTTTTGACGAGTTCGGAATGTGGCTGCATCTGGGCGGAAGTTACTGGCAAAGGGTGAGCGTGGACGCGGTCATTGTGGTGTCGGCCTTGATCGCCCTTTTCGCCTTCGCCAGTTCGATCAAGCGTTTTGAGAAAAGGCATCTCTGGTCTTTCATCGCCTTGGCGCTTGTTCTGGTTCTATTTGGCCTTGTTTTGTTGCAAGTCGGGGGCAAGGTGGGCGATCAGGTAGGGCCCAAACTGCAGGAACTGGAAGAGTCTTCGTCACCCTGAGCCTGCCGAAGGGCTCGCCTTAAAGTTGTTGATGTCACCCAGTCTTTTCCCGTAATCATTTCTTTTTATTCCACGGCTGGCTTTTCCTGTTTTCGATATGGCCTAATGGGACATCCCATTCAAGGATGTGAAACATGAAGACCTGTTTATTCGGAATCATGCTGATGGCTCTCGTTTCTGTCGGTTGGACTGATTCTGGGCCGAAGACTGTTTACGAATTTAAAGCCCTGACAATCAACAACCAGCCCGCGATCCTTTCATCCTATAAGGGTAAGGTGCTTTTGATCGTCAACGTCGCCAGCAAGTGCGGGTTCACACCCCAGTACGCGGGGCTGGAAAAGCTCTATGAAAAGTATAAGGACAAGGGGTTTGTGATCCTGGGCTTCCCCTGCAATCAATTTCTCAGCCAGGAACCGGGGACCGCGAATGAGATCAAGACCTTCTGCAGCACCAAATACAACGTCACCTTTCCTCTCTTCGCGAAAATCGAAGTGAACGGGGACCACGCCCATCCCTTGTACCAGTTCCTGAAAAAGGCGGAACCCGACCCGGACGGCAAGACGGACATCGGCTGGAACTTCAATAAGTTCCTCATCGACCGGCAGGGACATCCGCTGAAGCGTTTTGTCTCGAAGGTCAAACCCGAGGAAATCGACTCCCAAATCCAGGCTGAACTCGCGAAATAAGCTGAGCCGAAGCGAATAATTTAAGGTAAATAATCGTTCCCGAGCCTTTTTTCGCGTTTGTCTTTAAAGGCTTACTTAAACCGGGACTTTAAAATGTTTTATGGCATGTCCCCCGGATTTACAACGGCAGGTTTTAGCTCGACCACTTTCATTTCATTCGTCGCGCAACCGATTGGAGACCTTTCATGCTCAAACTTCAGATCATCATAGGGAGTACCCGCGAAGGCCGAAAAGCGGATTCTGTTTTCCGCTGGATTTTGCCCGCGGCTAAATCCCATAAGGCATTCGAGGTAGAAACCCTTGACCTGCGCGAATGGCCGCTCCCCATGTTTCAAGAGACCGTCGCCACCGTCGGCGATTTCAGCAACCCCACCTATTCCGAGCCCTTAATCAAAAGCTGGAACGACAAGGTCAAGGAAGCCGATGCCTACCTTATTATCACGCCGGAATATAACCACAGCATGCCGGGGGTGCTCAAAAACGCCATTGACAGCGTGTTTTTTTCCTTCGGCTTCCGCCATAAACCGGTGGCCTACGCCGGTTACAGTGTCGGCGTCGGGGCGGGTGTCCGGGCCGTCGAGCATCTCAACCATGTCATGATTGAAGCCGAGGCTGTCCCCATCCGCACCCAAGTATTGGTTCCCTTTGTGAACAACGCTTTTGACGCGGAAGGAAAACCGGTCAGTCCCATGCTCCAGGCCGGGCTCACCGTGACGCTGGATGATTTGGCCTGGATGGCCAAGGCGCTGAAGGCCGCCCGCAGTGAAGGCCAGCTTCCCCCTCCCTCAACCCGAATGATGAGATCCGGCGCCTTTCAAAAGTAAAGCACAGATGGCCTTGCATGATTTCCTCAAGACCACCGGGCCGAAGGCTTGAAGCCAGACCGGTAGATTTCCAAGGCGCGCGTCAAATCACCCGGCGCGAAGTGCGAGGCAAAGGCGTAAGGAAGGCCCAGCTCGGCGGGCAATTGGGCTCCAAACAGGCTGGAACCTAGAATCCAAATGGTCACCTGGGTGCTGGGTGCACGGCCTAACCCTAAGTCGATTCGGCCGGGATATAGCGATTCGAGCGTTCCAAACTGTTCGGCAATCACCAACCGGGAAATGATGCCCCATAAATGGATTGGAGATTCCTGGAAAATTTGAATGCTTTGGGGCGAACTTGCTAGCCGGGATGGATCACAAGGGGGACATTTTAGGGCTCATGTCGAAAGTTGAAGTAAGAGGTCTTTTTGGGAGGTCATAAGTATAAGCCCACGGCGCCGAGGGCGCCGTGGGCCTGGTCCAGCCCCTAACCCGAATGAGGCTATTGGACCGTGGATTTTTGCTCCGCCCCCTCGCATACCGCCTTCATGAACGAGAATACGTCCAGGTAGTCCCGGGCACCCAGCGGCTTCAAGAGCACCAGGTACCTCGCCGCCATTTCCATCACGGCGAAATAGGTGCCCCAATTGGGCTGGTCCTCCCAGGCCAGGAAGTGCCCCATGTGGGAGGCGAAACTCTTAGCCAGGTTGGGGTTTACGAGCATGTGGCAACCGGGCCGTGCCAGGAAGGGGAACAGGGTGGCGTTGGCCCACTTGCCGAACCCCTGGACGGGGCAGGCGCTGACCGTCTCGAAATAGGGCCTCATGGTGGGCTCGGTGACCTCCACCGGTCCCAGAATCTGGGCCAGGGCCTTGAAATAAATGAAGGTTTCCTTCTCATCCCTCAACAGCTGCAGGAAGCTCTTCAATTCCCCCCGGGAAATCAGGTCCTGTTTCTTCAAAATCGCCTCGGCCTGGTCGGTGAGCACGTAGAAGGAATGGTTTTCCATCATTTTCTGCAATTGCCCGTCCCCGAAGGCGGCCTGGAACTCCCGGGCCATCTTCTCGAGGGCGTACTGCCCCCCCTGCCCGGGCCCGCCCAGGTAAAGTTCGTCAGAAAAAGCCAAGGGATACCGGGTCTTGAAGAGGCCCAGGGCCTGGTTGAATTCGAGCTTGCGGAAAGGAGCCGCAGGTTGGCGCTTTTTCCGGGGTTTTTTTGAGAGCATCTCATCCAGTCGCTCATCCGTCTGGGTGACGGACCAGATCAGCGGATTGTCCCTCAAGGGGTATTTCCGGTTCATCGTATCCCCGCAGTCCCGGAAGCGTATATGGGCGAAACCCTTTTCGATCTTGATGATCTTTCCTGGGCCCCAATTCTGCTTGATCGACAAAATCACCAATTTCCCGACATCCGACGTATTGATATCCATGGCGCTACCAGTCCTTTCGTAAAATGGTGAATATTGTCCGGAGGTTCCCTCCCTCCCAATAGCCGCAGGGACAGGGGCGACGAAGGGTCGAAGAAAAAAGAGATTCAGCGGGGAAGATGAGGGTTCAGGGCGGTGTGGGAAAGAACGGAAGGATTCGGCTCGGAAGAAAAAGAGTTTTCATGGCTGCGCACCTCGTATGAACAACAGGGTTATTATAACTCCGCGCCCGTTTTTCGCACGGCGGGGCGCGAATATATTTTTGGAATTTCTTTATCGTGCGTGGTGTGCATGACAACATGCGGAAAACAAGGTCCAGAAAATCATCACACGCGGTGAAGATTTGACACCGACGCGGTATCCTCCGGCCGATTCGCATCCATACCCGCATGCTTCATGGCGTCATTTGTCGGGACGCGACTGGAGGGAAATGAGGGGTCGGGCTCGAAGGAGTGAGCCTGGGATTTTCCATTTTTAAAGTGGCTAGTGTTGGCCTGACTTCACTTTCCCGCGCTGATGGATATCCGCCAGGATCTCATAAGAGTGAAGTCTTGCCGTATGGTCATAGATGGCGGTCGAAACCATCAGTTCATCCGCGCCGGTCTTATTCAGAAATGCCTCCAGACCCTCCTCGACGGTTTTTTTCGAACCCACGGATGAACAAGACAATCGTTGTTCCGCCATTCTTTCCTCAAGAGGCGACCAATAGTCCGCGATATCGTCCACCGGCGGCGGAAGCTGGCTGCGGGTTCCCCTTTGGATATTGGTGAAACTTTGCTGGATGGAGGTAAAAAGCCTGCGGGCTTCCTCATCCTGGTCCGCCGCAATCACGTTCACCCCTAGCATCACCGTCGGCTTTTTCCACCGGGCCGAAGGCTTGTATCCTGACCGGTAGATTTCCAAGGCGCGCGTCAAATCACCCGGCGCGAAATGCGAGGCAAAGGCATAAGGAAGGCCCAGTTCGGCGGCCAATTGGGCCCCGAACAGGCTGGAACCCAAAATCCATATGGGCACCTGGGTGCCGGTGCCCGGAACCGCCTGAACCGCCTGGCCCGGTAAAAAAGGGCCGAGCAATTCCTGAAGTTCCAGGACGTCCTGGGGAAACTGGTCCGCGCTCGAGGGGCTCCGGCGCAGGTATTCAAGGGTCCGCTGGTCGGTGCCGGGGGCACGGCCTAACCCTAAGTCGATCCGGCCGGGGTAAAGCGATTCGAGCGTGCCGAACTGCTCGGCGATCACCAACGGCGAGTGGTTGGGAAGCATGATGCCGCCCGAACCCACACGAATCGTTTGGGTACCGCCCGCCACATAACCAATGACCACCGCCGTGGCGGCGCTGGCGATGCCGGGGAAATTATGGTGTTCGGCCAGCCAAAAGCGTTTGTATCCCCATTTTTCCGCGTGCTGGGCGAGGTCCAGGGAGTGGTGCAAGGCATCCGCTGGTTTGGAACCCTGGGTAATAAACGCTAGATCAAAGACAGAAAAATCAGCCACATTCCCCCCTCATTCATACCCAACCAGCCGTCGTATGGAATTAACCTAAGATCGGGGAATTTGTTAATCAATACTCAAGAGGTAAGCAAATAAAACCGCATCAAATAGGAGAACGGGGATTCTCAGCGGGAAGGATCAGCGCTTCAGATGTTTTGAAGAAGATTTCCAAGAAGATTTTTGGACTTTGGTGCTTTGACCTTCGTTGGCTTTTTATCGGATACGCGGTTTCCGATGTTGTCTTCGGGTCCTGGTTCGGGATCGGGGTCGGCGGCGGGAAAAATCTTCTTGGGGAATTTGGCTAAAACTTCGGGGAGTGAAATCATTCGATCGGAGGCCTTTAATAAATCCGAGGGTTGGCTGTCTTTGAAAAGGCAGATTTCCACGGAGCGGCCTAGTTCTTTTACCAACTGTAGAACGAACGCATATTCGGTGTCGTCCGTGATGACAATGGCGGTATCAAAGTACCCGCTGGCGCAATGGTAAACCAGTTCGGCGGCAAACAAGGGCTTTTCGCCCTTGGGTCGGAAGTTTCCATCCTGAAGATGGATAAGCTTTCCAAGCCTCAAATCCAGGTTGGGGGCATGGCGCAAGGAGTCATAAAAGGCGTTTTGGGTTTTGGCTTGTTCAGGGGCGGTTTCGGGGTCATAGGCGGAATTGAAATAGTAGGTGCGGACAAGCTGGCGATCAGGGCCGGCCAAAGCTTTGGAAAGCTCGTGGTAGTCCACGCGGCTGGGGAAGTTGTTACGCTTTAAACCGAAATAAAAGCTACTGCCGTCGACGAAGATGGCTACTTTTTCCATGAGAAACTCCCCTATTAATTAACATCGTAGTCGGTAAATGTACGCAAAACAGGTTGGGCAATCAAGGTTTAGACGGGGGAAAGCGGTCGTTTGTGGCGGGATCAAAGGGGTTAGCGGCTGATTTCAATGTGTACTTTTGGGCCTGCCCCCCGAAGTCTTAACGATTAAGAGGTAATGCAGGTTGGCCTGTCCGCCAAAGCCCTAGGGGCGACGGCGGAAGCCCGAAAGGCTATTGCGTCTTTGGACTTTCGCCCCTTCATGAATGCCTCCCGCCACCGGACTTACCGCCCAAATAAATTCGGCTTTTTCAATTCCTCAAATGCATTGGTGACTATATCTTCAGGACATGTAAATAAGACCTTCTCTGAAACCAGGAAGGAAAAATTTTTAACCGCCGATTACGGCCGACGTGCTTCGCTCGCGCCGATAACGACTTATAGTTCAAAGCTTTCTCAAACTTATCGGCGTCCATGCCACTACACTAATGAAAAGCCTATAAGTGAAAGTGGTATTGTCCCGCAATCCATTAACTCCTTTATGGGGATGCGGGGCATCGGATTTGATCGGCGGTTCCATGCTTTTTTGCTTTTGCGTTTTGTAAGGGGATACTTACCAATGCATTTAACGGGAAACCACTTCGTTTTATAAACCTTCCAAGAATTTGAATTCGAAACCGTAACCCGCCTGTTTTAATCTTTAGGGATATACTTTGATTAGGTCCTATTAAGGAATTTTATATGCCTCATGAAAATTCATTCATCGAAAAAAGGGTCCATCCACGGGTTCCCATCAAAATGCCAATAAAGTACCGTGTGATTGAGGACCAAAGAGATGTCAATACGGCCTCCAAGCGAAAGGAAGAACTCACCAGCCAAACCAAAGATGTGAGTTTGGGGGGGTTATTCATGATCGCGGATCAGGTACACAACACCGGTAGCATCCTTCGCCTCAATATTTCCATACCTGAGATTACCAATGAAATAGTGGCCTTTGCCGAGGTCGTCTGGTCCAACAATACCGGAGCAGGACTCCATTTTGAGTCCATAAAAGAAGAAGACGTGGATGTATTGAAAAACTTTCTTTCCCTGAAGTCCTTGAAATATAAACCCACATGACCGATTTCCCATCGGAGTTCAGCCCAAATGAATTCTAAATTTCGTAAACAGGGGTTAGGTTCATCAGCGGTTGATAGCCAGGCACCTTTTTATTGGGAACAGGAAGTTTGCGGGTTGCTGGCTTTCGGCCACACCAACGGCGAGATCGCCGAGAAGCTCAACATCTCCGAACGCACGGTGGAAACCCACCGGGTCAACATCCTCTCCAAGTTGGGGCTCAAGAGCCGCGCCGAACTGGTGCGTTTCGCCATTGATAATGGCTTGGTGAAGTTTACTTAACCGAACCCATCGTTCGATCCATTCAAGGATTGAAGAAACTCAGCGCAAAACCAAGAGCTTTTGGATAGATCGTCCCTCGGGCGTGTCGAACACCAGGTAATAAAGCCCGTTGGCCAGCGGATGGCCCCAGTTGTCGGTCAGGGGGACCACGGGGTCCGGACCCGCGGGCAAGAACAAGTCTTTATCCACCACTTTACGGAAGACCACCGTGTAAATCCTCAACTTCACGTTTTGGGAGAGGTCGCAGGGGGAGAGATGCAAACGGATCTGGCCCAAGGAACTGGGGTTGGGATAAAAGACCGGGCGCTTGCATCCTTCCGTGGGAACGAGGGTTGGGGTATTCGAAACGGTCGGTGTGGAGGTCCAGGTCGACGTGGTAGACCAGGTGGGAGTCGGGGTGGTGGAGGGAGTCAGGGTCGGCGTGGAAGTTGGCGTCGATGAAGCTGTCCAGGAGGGCGTGGGGGAAGGGGTTACGGTCGCGGAGGTGGAGGGTGTGGTTGTCTGCGTCCACGAGGACGACGGGGTAAATGTCACCGTAGGTGTGAAGGAAGGGGTCACGGTTGCGGAATTGGAGGGTGTCGGCGTCACCGTCCAGCTTTGTGTCGGAGTTGAAGTTTGGGTACTGGAGACCGTTGGACTGGGTGTGGCGGAAGGCGTCGGGGTGAAGGTATTCAGGGAGCAGAACGGCAAGGGACAGGCGCTGAAAGAATCCACCTGGTTGTTCGCGACATCCGCCACAAACCAACCCCCGGCGCCCGCCGCTATCCCCTCGGTGTTCCCAAAGGGGGCGGACCCGCCCTCGACGGATCCCTTGAAATTTCCATTCAGGTCGAAGATTCCCACGGACCCGTAACCGTCCGACACGTAAAGCCCGCAGTTCGGGACGACCGCGATGAAATTCGCCGAAACCAAAGGTGTCCCGTTCGTCGCGTCCCATTGGTTCAGCCAATTTCCCCCGGGCCCAAAGACCTGCACCAGGCCCGTATCCGCGTCCGTCACGTAAACAGTCCCGGTATTTGGGTCCACGGCCACGCCGACCGGGGAACTGAAGAAGCCGTTCCCTCCCGAACCCAAGCCCCCCCATTGGCCCGCGTAGGTCAGCGACCAGGCCGGGGTGGTCTTGATCTGGAAATCCTCGATGCGCGAGTTGCCCATGTCCGCCACGTAGAGGGTGGTCCCGGCGCTGTTGAGGGCGAGCCCCGTGGGCGTGTCCAACTGCCCGTTGCCGGACCCGAGGGAACCCGCCTGGGCCAGAAGGCTTCCCGGATTAACGGGACTCAGGACGTTCTTATAAACCAGCACCTCGTTGAGGGCCTGGTCGGCGACGTAAAGGTTTGCGTTTCCATCCAGGGCAACGCCCATGGGGGCTTGCAAACTTCCCGCCCCGACCGTGGTCACGGAACCGCCGGTGGAAGTGTAAACCCCTACCAGGCTGGCCGAGCCGTTGGCCACATACAGGTCCCCGGTGGAATCCAAACCTACGCCTCCGGGTTCCCCCACGGTAAAGGAGGCGGTCGAACCGCAGGAAAGCGCGGTGGGCGTGGGGGTCACGGTGGGAGTCGGGGTCCCGCAGACGAGGCCGCAGGGCGAGTATTCCTGCACGACCCCCAAGCCATTCTGGGCCACATAGAGGTCGTTCAGGCCGTCCACCGCCGCAAAGTAGGTGTTGCTGAACTGCCCGTCGCCGCTTCCCGTGCCCGAGAATTGCCCCAAAAAATTCCCGTTCGAATCAAATAGTTCCATGCGGTTCAAGCCGTAATCCGAAGTGTACAGGTTCCCGCAGGAACCGGCCGAGATCGAGTAAGACTGCTCGAATTGCCCCGGCCCGGACCCGTTGCTCCCCCAATAGGCCAGGGGGGTCCCGTCGGACGTGAATTTATAGACCCGGGGAGCGTTCGCGTCCATGACATAGACGTTATCCGAACCGTCCACCGCGATCCCGCTGGGAAGACCAAAGGCGGAGGGAGACCCGAACCAATGGGTGACCGTCCCGCCGGGGGTAAACTTCCAAACGCATTCGTTGGCCGCGTCCGTCGCGTAGACGTTCCCCGCCGAATCCACCCCCACCCCGATGACGCTTCCCGCCGCCGTGGTCGTCACCGGATCAGCAAGGGCGGTCACGGCCACGCCCGCCGCGGTAAAAACCTGGACGCGGTTGTTGTTGCGGTCCGCCACGTAGAGGGTGGTGCCCGCGCTGTTGAGCGCGATTTCCCAGGGCGAGTTGAGCGCCTTGCCGTTGCTGCCCATCGTCCAGGCGCCGGTTTGGGCGCCGTTGCTGAACGCCAGGATCCGGTTGTTCCCGTTGTCGGCAACGTACATCGCGGTCACCCCGCCCTGGAGGTGGACCGCCACCCCCACCGGGGCCATGTTCACCCCGTTCACGCCCTGCCCCCACTGGGTCACCGGGCAATAGAGCGGCGTGCCGGTGGGCGTGGGGGTACAGCCCCCCCCGCAGGGGGGTGTGGAGGTCGGGGCGGGCGTGGGAGTGAGGGTCGGGAAAAGAGGATGGTTATAAATGAACACCCGGCTTCGGTTGCCGTCCGACACGTACAAATTGTCATCGTCGTCAAAAGCGGTGTTGTAGTTCTGGGGGCTGAAATCCTCCAGGGTGGTGACGGGGTTGTCGTAATTCACGGCCGCCGTGGGGTTGGCGAAAACGACGGGAAAATGGAGTCCCCCATTCTGGCTGTTCTGGCCCACCACCATGAAACTGTCGTCGTGGTTGAAGGCCGCCAACCAGGGCCCGCAGATGCCCGGGGGCGTCCAACTCCCGGGGGGGTTATAGCAGCCGGTGGTCGTGAAGGAATAGTTGGTCCCATAGACGGCGTCGGCCGGAACGAGATACTGCGCCTTGCCGGAGGAATGGGTCAGGGCAGTGGTGTTATCGATAGTTGATTTGTTCCACCGGAGCATCCGGGCGTTGCCGGTGAACTCAAAACTGTGGTCCGAGACGAAAAGATTCCCGTGGTGGTCCACGGCGATCGTCCCCGGGTTGTAGAGGCTGCTCGCGGTGGGCGTTCCGCCGGGATAGTTGACCACGGTGCTGGTACTGTTGGGCTGGCCCAGGACGATATCCACCACCGGGCCCAAGCCCTTCTCGTTCAACGGATCGCGCACCCGGAAGACCCGGTTGCCTCCGGTGGCCCCGCCGTTGTTGGAAACCCAAAGATAACGGACCCCGCTTTCATCCACGTAAGTGCAGATCCCGCCCAAGGACCCGCCGCCGCCGATCATCCAAGTGAATTGCCCCCCGCCCAACAACGGCAGGGGCGCCGTCAGGCTGGCGGCCGCCGCGGCCCCGTTCGTCAAGGGAAGCTGGAAGGCCGTCAGGGCCGCCAATCCCGTTCCGGGGTTCGTCGTGGTCCATAGATAGGGTTGGGTGGAATGATCCACCGTCAGCCACATATAGTAGGTCCCGAGGTGTAAATAGGGATTGGCCGTGCCAACGATGCCGTCGGCGGGCTTGCCGTTGGTCAATCCCGAGGTCCCGTTGGCGGGCATGTTCCAATACATCAGGCGGTAGGCGTTGCTGACGACGACCTGGGTGGTCCCGCCCGCGTGCGCGACGGCCAGCCCGCCCATGCCGTCGAAACCCACGTTATTCAAGGGCGAGTTCGTCGTGGAGAAGGTGGAAGGTTGGAATATCTGCGTGTCCGCCGAAAGCGCCGAACCCGTTACGGGATAGGGGATGGGCGCGGGGAAACGCCAAACGTCCTGGATATTCGTCGAACTCACGACGAAGAGATTCCCCGAGGCGTCCACGCCCACTGAACCGTTAACATTGTCCAGATGCCAGTTTGGGACGGTCCCCCCGCTTTGGTCGGTGAAGACTCCCGGATTGGTGACGCCCGTGCCGTCGAAGTTTCCGGCCTGGTCCGTCATCAACACTTTCACCGCCGTGTAGGGCGCGGAGCTTACCTCGTAACACTTGATCTCCCCGTATTCCGCCTCCCACAATCCGCCCGTCCCGCCCGCCGTGACCGGCAGGTCCCACTCCAGTCCCCAGGGATAATTCTCGAACTTTTGGGTGATGGCGTCGCTAGCGGAAACTGCCACGTTGGTCACCCCGCCCGCCCCCAGGTAATAGGGCTGGCTGACGGGCCCGCTGCCCGTGGTTTGGTAACCCGAATGGCGGAAGATCAGGATCCGGGCGGTCCGGTCGCTGGAACCCCCGCCGCTCTGGTCCGCCACGAAAACATCGCCCGCGTCGTTGACCCGCACCGCGAGGGGGTCCCAAAGCTGGGCGTAATTGGCGATGGCCCGGTCCGAGCTGGGCGTGTTGGAGGTGAAATTGGGCTGGCAGAAAACAAGGTCGGCGGTGGTCGCGGGGGCCGTCCCGGGAACGTTCGTCGGGTTGGGAAACCGAAGGATCCGGTAGTTCCTCCGGTCGGCCACCCAAAGGTTGCCCCACTTGTCGATCGCCACGCCGCCCTCGGCGGCGACGAGATCGCCTGATCCCTGCGAGAAGAACAGGCTAGCGGCAGAGGGAATGGCGAAACCCTGGTTGGATTGGTAATGGGAAAAATCCGGTTGGCCCCATTCGTGCGAGGCCGGTTCTCCCTTATAAGTGGGCCAGTCGTAGCGCACGATCCGGTTGTTGTAGAGGTCGGGCACGTAGAGGTTGCCCTGGCTGTCCACATCCATGTTACCGATATCCCCTTCTTCCCCCGGGGACTGGTCATCGGGGCGGGCGATGCACAAACAGGAGGCGTTGGGTACGGTATAGAGGGGATAGTTCTGGAGGTTCGAGTCGCCGTTGCAGGCGGAGAAGTAAAAGCCGGGCTGGCCCAGCACGAAGGTGGCCCCCATGCCGCTGGTGACGGGACCGTTGAGGTTGACCGCCAGGACCCGGCTATCGAGGCCGTCGAAGACGTACAAAATATTATGGATCTTGTCCACCACCGCGCTATCGGCTTTATCAATCGCCCGGGGGCCGGCCTGATTGCCTACGATATCGCCGAAGGCGTAGTTGGGATGATGGACCGGATCGGGGTCGATATGACCCAGGATCACGTCCGCCCAAAGGTCCCCGGGCAAGCCGCGGGGCACCGGCGTCGCAGGCTGAGCGTGCAGGCACCAAGGGATCAGGAAGCAGAGGGTGAGAGTGGGAAAGCTATATCGAAGCTTCATCAAAAGCCTCTCGAAGACGGTTGAAGGGTAACTTGCTTATAAAGAACGAAATTAGATTTAGTGAATTATACCGTGGTTTTTTTATTCGGGTCCCTGCCGGGCCGGATAAACCCGAGGAATTGCTTGGGCTCTTTTCCCCGCCGAGGAACGTGAAACCCGATACCGGATGTGATGGACCTGGTCAATGAATTAGCGATTTGGATCCAGAAGTCTTCAAACGTTCAAAAGAGCGGTTGTCAAATGGGGGAACAGGTCGTTTCGCGATCGATTATGAGTCGGGGGACTCACTCTTTCCTTTTTTCGGGGGGAAATATTTCTTTTGGCTCCAGTCATAGCCGTTCCAATGGAAAAGCCAGGAAAAAAGGTGCCGGAAAAAAGGTGCCTGGCCAACATTATCCATTTTTCGTTGTTCACGATGGCTCCCGCGGAAAAAAGGTGCCTGGCCAACATTATCCATTTTTCGTTGTTCACGATGGCTCCCGTAGGGTCGAGGACTGGCGCGGCGATGTGCAGGTAAACCCTTTGCTTGTTTCCCCGTTTCCGGTTCCGTGCCCGTTTAGGATCGTCCATCATCCCGTTTCCAGCCCCCGCCACCTCGAACGCAACGTGCGGATTTCCCGCATTACGCTCTCCTGTTGCTTTCATGTCAAAGTTTATGGGACTTGTCGATACTGGCAGTGCTTTCAAGTGCGGTTCATTTTTGAACTTTCCTCTACTCCACCTGTCCCAGCCGACTCAGCCTTCCCTT
>Ga0182030_10000395_pt1 | contig 78995 bp, 77 predicted proteins | sample 812S3MmetaG_FD_121299 | JGI IMG/M metagenome (GOLD analysis project Ga0182030, IMG submission 121299) | Permafrost microbial communities from Stordalen Mire, Sweden - 812S3M metaG (Illumina Assembly) | ecosystem: Environmental > Terrestrial > Soil > Wetlands > Permafrost | place: Sweden... | reverse complement strand
CATTACGTGAATTTGCTTGACCGGTACGGCGGTGTGGATGGCGTCTTGGGAAAAGGCTGGCTGATTCGTGGGTCTGGCTAAGTCCTGGGCGCTAACGATGCCGAGCCCGGCCAGCAAAACTACACAAGTTATGGCGAGTGTGCGCAATGTCTTCATATATCTCCTTATTGAAACCTAAAATTTGTTAGTTGGATTGACTCCGCGAGACGCTCGGAGCCGAATTGAATCCGGGCCGCGAAGCCCGCAAAGCGCTGTGTGCTTGTTGCACGCAGGAATCTGTGGCACAGCAGCCATGGCACGCAACGAAGGTGTCATGCTTCCTCTCGAAGTTCAAGAAACCTGGAATTTCCCCACTTGCACGTGTATGTCGCTGGAAGGAACGTCGACGGCCACGCTTTTTAGATGAGAGTAAGACTACTGTGATATGTACACGATGTCAACGTAGTTCAGGTTTCGCGGGCAATTTTTACGAGGCCGTAACAAGCGCAACAACTTGCACCACGAGCTATTTAACACCAGTGCAGCATCCCCCAAAACGGGCACTGGCGGCTGAATTTGCCTCGCCGATAGGAATCCGATGATGAGCGCGCCCGTGAAACGAAAACACGATCCAAGGGAGACACAATGGCGCGGACGCCCGATCCCTGCTCCACGAACCGCGTCGTTGCTGATCGCGAAAACGGTGCACCCGGAACACGCGGAGGAAACGCGCGAGGCTTGCAGCACCTCCATCCAAAAGCTCCTGCGCGAGGCACGCAGTAGCGCCCAAAGAGTGCGTACCCTCCGACACTCGGATAAATACCATTCTGTAATGCCGTTTACATGAGTTTTATGGCATTTTATATGGCATTGTGAAGACTCGACTCAGTATCGATCGCGCCGGTCGGATCGTGATCCCCGAGCCCGTTCGGGACGCCCTGCATCTGGCTGACGGAATATCTCCATTCCAATAACCATCGAACGATAGAGTACCCCCGCTACAATCGAATCTGAACACTTTGATGCAAACTTCCTTGGCATTCCGGCTTCTGGCCCGATCCGACTTTCCTCTGCTTCAAAAGTGGCTGTCCGCTCCCCACGTGGTTGCTTGGTGGGGCGATCCGCTGGATTTCGCAGCTGTCAACGAGAAATACGCGCGAGTGGTTGATGGTACAGAGCCTACCCATGTGTTCGTGATTGAACATGGTGGACAGGCAGTTGGGTGGATTCAATGGTATCTGTGGTCTGACTATCCGGAGCACGCGCTGCAACTGGGGGCGGAACCTATTTCGGCCGGTGTCGACCTCGCAATTGGGGAGCCTGAGATGACGGGTCAGGGCCTGGGGCCGGTTGCAATCCACGAGTTTCTCCGGCAAATCGTCTTCGCAGGAACCAGGGTTGACACCGTGATAGCCGATCCTGCGGAGGCCAACCTCAGGTCACTGCATGCATTCGAGAAGGTGGGCTTCACGGTGATGAGAAAGGTGCAACTCAACGGTGAGAGTTTCAAACGGCTGGTTGTCAGTGTCGATCGCACATCGCTCAAAAGCGATTTTTAAGCGCCGGACTCTGACTCTCAGCCATTGGCAGGGCCGCGACTGAAAATGGGCCTTACGCCCTGTCCATAGCATTCGACGATAAGTAATCCCAAAGCAGTAGCCTTCCAGTCACCCCGCGATCTTGTTCCATTTCCAGAACAGAGCTGTAAATTATCCATAACAGACAAAAACACTGTGCTAGTGTTACCGTCCGGATGCTAAATAACCAATAACTTTTTTGGTGATTTCGGCCCTATCTAACTCGTGAAAGGATCTATATGCCGGTCGGTTTCAAGGGAATTACTTTGTCGTTAGTCCTGCTATTTGTCACGCTCCCGATTTTCGGTGCCCCCGTCCATGCTCCCGTAGCTCAGCCTGGATATCCGGCCCGAGTGTCTCAACAAGCAACCGTAATCACGATCACCTCGATTTCTCCGGCGAGCGTCTACATGGACAGCCCTAGCTTCACGCTTACAGTAAATGGAACTGGCTTTGCCGCGGGTGATATTGTTTGCTTCTACGACGACTATTATGGTACTTGCGACGGTCTGGTCACTAGTTATGTCAGCCCGACGGAACTCACCGCTCAGGTGCCCGCCTCTTTTCTGACGACAGCCACGAGCCAGGTCATTTACGTGATCGACGGCTCCGGCGACTTGTCGAACTATGTCCTTTTTAGTGTGGTCGGCTTCCTCCCATCCATTAGCTCGCTTTCGCCCCCGTCAATAGGAGAAGGTACTGCTCCCTCTCCGATCACGGTGAATGGTGGGGTTCCGAGTTTCATGAACGGTGCTACCGTGCAATGGAACGGCAAGACGCTTCCCACGATTTACATCAGCCCCACCCAGGTGCAATTCACCCCGACGAAGGCCGAGTTGGAGAAAGCAAGCATGGTTCAGATCACGGTCACTAATCCGGCCCCTGGGGGGCTTTCGACCGCTTACACTTTCGACATCACTTACAACGCCACGGTCAAAACCCTCGATCTTCCCGCCAACCAGATCATTTACGATCCATATGCGCAGTTGATCTATGCCTCCCTGCCGAGCAGTTATGGCCCTAATGGCAACAGCATCGCTGTCATTAAGCCGCAAACCGGCAAAGTCGTCGGATACCACTACGTGGGCAGCGAGCCTCACCAGCTCGCCCTATCGACAGACAGCCAATACCTTTATGTTGGCCTCGATGGCAGCGGTTCTGTGCAGCGTTTCATCCTTCCTAACTTCACTCCCGACATCGAGGTAAGTCTTGGCGCTGGCTACGACGGTGGGATGAACGTCGCGACAAGCCTCCAAGTTTCCCCTTCCAGTGATCACACTTGGGCGGTTGCTCAAAACAGTTCCTCTTGCTGCTACGATTACGGCGTCTACTTTTATACCGATGCCACACAGCTTCCCGACAATGTCACTTACAATGCCGGAAGCCAGATCCTGTTTGTAAACGCGAGCACCCTCTATTCCTATTCCCAGGATTACCTTACGCCGATTACTGTGAATTCCAAGGGAGGCACTGCTGGAACAACATGGTCGGATTTAGTTCAGGGTTCTTCGATCGCTTATGCCGATGGTTTGATTTATGGAAATGCCGGCCAAGCTTTCAACCCTGCCACAGGTCTGCTGCTCGGATCGTTTGATATCTCCACTGGCTCAGGCTGTTGCACCTATTACAATCTGCTGCTGCCCATCGCGCCGTTCAATCGCATGCTGGTTGCGGGCGCCACACCATTTCTTTCGTCGTTCGGCATCACTTCCTACAACCTCGACGAATTTACCCCACAAGCTGCCGTGGGCTTTGAACAATTCGCTGGCGACCAGGTATCCAACTTCATTTCCTGGGGAAACGATGGCGTAGCCTTCGTCACGGAGAGCAGTACAACGCCCTTACAAACCGCAATCGTGACCAGTCCCCACCTCGTCGCGCCTGCCAGCACTACCAAGAATCCTCTGCCAGCCCCGGCCTCCTTATCTCCGGCCAGCACCACCCATGGCGGATGGAATTTCATTCTTACCATCAACGGGAGCGGCTTCGCACCGGACTCCACTGTTACCTGGAACAAGACTATGCTCACGACGGCGTTTGTCAGTTCCTCACAACTCAACGCTTACGTCCCCTATACCGACATCGCTTCGGCGGGAACGGCTAGCATAGTCGTTAGCAATCCCGCCCCCGGCGGCGGTAAGGCCACAGCTTTGAACTTCACTATCAACTAAGCACCCGCGTAGAGACAGGATTAATCCCCGTCACTTTTCGCGGTAGATCCTTAAATAACAATCCCCACGTCTCATCGAGACGTGGGGATCCGTAAAACCACTGCTATCTAGCCAGCGCCAAGTCTACGTACTTAGCACCTTCTCACGCTCTTCGGCGTCTAAACGTTCTTCACGTGGCGAGGACGGCAGCGCGAAGTCCAACACCTCGTCGATGGTCTTCACATAGTGCGGTGTCAATCCCTGCAACTGCTCGGGAGTCAGGTCTTCCTCGACATTCGTTTTGTTGTCGGCGGGAAGAATTACGTCGTGCACACCGGCACGCTTTGCGGCCAGAACCTTTTCCTTGATTCCGCCCACGGGGAGCACGTTGCCGCTCAGCGTGATCTCACCGGTCATCGCGGTCAGAGGACGCACTTGTTTGCCCGTCAGCAGCGATACGAGAGCCGTAACAATCGTGACGCCCGCAGACGGTCCATCCTTCGGAATCGCCCCGGCCGGCACGTGAATGTGGATATCGTGATTAGCGAAGAACTCCTCGTCCACGCCCAATTGCGTCGCGTTCGAACGCACCCAGCTCAATCCGGCTTGCATCGACTCGCGCATTACATCCTGAATCTGGCCGGTGATCGTCAGGCCGCCTTTGCCCTTCATCTGATTGGCTTCGACGAACAGCACATCGCCGCCCGAAGGAGTCCAGGCCAGTCCAACCACCACTCCCGGACGCTTGGTGCGCTCGGCAATTTCGCCTTCGCTGCGAATCTTAATACCTCCAAGGAATTCCTGAATGATTTCCTTGGTGACGACGAGCTTGTCCGTCTTCCCTTCCGCCAACCGCCGCGCCTGCTTGCGGCAGATCGTGCCGATGGTGCGCTCCAGATTGCGCACACCCGCTTCCCGCGTGTAATGGCGGATCACGTAGCTAACCGATTCCTCGGGGAATTCGATCTGCTCATTCGTGATCCCGTTCTCGTCAACTTGCCGCGGGATCAGATATTGGAACGCAATGTGGATCTTCTCTTCTTCCGTGTATCCCTGGAGTTCGATAATCTCCATGCGATCGCGCAACGGCTCGGCAATTGGATCGAGCATGTTGGCGGTCGTGATAAACAGCACCTTGGAGAGATCGAATGTCACATCCAGGTAGTTGTCGCGGAAGCTCGCATTCTGCTCGGGATCGAGTGCCTCGAGCAGCGCTGACGCGGGATCGCCGCGAAAATCACGACCGACCTTGTCGATTTCGTCGAGCATGAAGACGGGATCTTTGGTCTCAGCCCGCCGGATGCCCTGAATAATCTGCCCCGGCAATGCGCCAATGTACGTACGACGGTGCCCGCGAATCTCGGCTTCATCGTGCACGCCTCCGAGAGACAGACGCACGAATTTGCGTCCCAGAGCACGCGCAATCGACTTTCCGAGCGAAGTTTTGCCCACGCCCGGGGGGCCGACGAAGCACAGAATCGGCCCCTTCATATTCGGCTTCAGCCGGCGCACCGACAAGTAATCGAGAATGCGGTCTTTTACTTTCTGCAAGTCGTAGTGGTCGGTGTCGAGAATCTCTTTCGCCTTGGGAATCTCAATCTCCACGCCCGATGTCTTTTGCCACGGCAGCACCGCGAGCCACTCGATGTAATTGCGCGTGACCGAGTAATCGGCCGCCATCGGCGACATGCGCGAAAGCCGGCCCAACTCCTTCAACGCTTCCTTCTTCACGTCGTCGGGCATGCCCGCCGATTCAATCTTCTGCTTAAGTTCCTCGGTATCGCGCTGGCCTTCATCCTGCTCGCCCAGTTCTTTCTGGATGGCCTTCATCTGCTCGCGCAGGTAGTACTCGCGCTGCGTCTGCTGTACGCGATCCTGCACTTCCGACTGGATCTTGTTGCGCAGTTGCTGCACTTCAAGCTCTTTCGCCAGATGCTGATTGATTTTTTCGAGGCGCACTCGCACATCGGTGGTTTCGAGCGTGTCCTGCTTGTCGGAGGTGGAAAGCGAGGGCAGCGACGACGCGATGAAATCCACCAGGCGTCCCGGCTCCTCAATATTCATTGCCACCGTGGAAAGCTCGTCCGAAAGTGTGGGTGATCCGGCGACAATCTGCTGGAACAACGTCAGCACATTGCGCTGCAGCGCTTCGATCTCGGAATCCTTGGGCGGAATTGTCTCCGGCACCGACACCACTTGCGCGCGCATGAACGGCGTAAGCTGCGCGAAGTCGGCCAGCCGCACGCGTTCCAAGCCCTCTGCAAAAACGAAGAGGCTCTGGTTCGGCATCTTCACCACTTTGTGGACAACCGCCAGCGTGCCCACCAAATAAAGATCGCTGGGCTGCGGCAGATCGACCCGCGCCTCCCGCTGCGCCACCACTACAATGGTTTTGTCGTCACCCAGCGAGTTGATCAACTGCACTGAACTCTCGCGCCCCACCGTCAGGGGCAGCACCGCATGGGGAAATAGCACGGTATCGCGTACCGGCAATATCGGGAGCGAACGTCCCGACGTTTCATAAGATATTGAAGTATTTGTATCGCTCATGACCTTCCTTGAGTGGACTTCACTCAACCTTTGATGAACCTGACATCGGAAAAGATGCAAGCCCTCTAGGCCGTTGAATTCTAGACCTTTTTCATGGCATTGCAAGACAAGAATCGACCACGGCCCCACGCCGGTAATCCCCCACGTTCGAACCCTATCAAAAAGAAGGGGAAGTCCCGAAGGCCAAGAACCTCTCCTATTGCGTCCTTAAGCCATCAGCGAACCGGGAACTGCCCAACTGCGAAAGGGCGGTTCGTCACATCCAGGCGGCCGTTAGAAGACGTGTTTTGCCAGGTCGCCTTTGAAAATCAGCTCGTGCAGCACGCGCTCGTTGGCAGCGTTCATCTCGTAGATTTTCTGGCTGTCGGCTGCCTTTTCTGGCAGCGGAACCAGTGTACATTTCGCCCGTACTTCCACGGGCTTTCTCACGCCGAGCTGCCGGAATACCATGATGTGGTCGGCGCCTTCCATCACGTGCCGGATCTCATAGTCGCCCGAAGGCAGCAGCGTATCCGCGACGCGAACTTTCTCCGCAAAATTGACTTTGTAAACATCGGCGATCCCCATCTGGTTGCGCCCCGCGAGAGCAAAAGCCCCGAGCAGAAACGTGCAGATACCGACCGCCAGTACAGACTTGACTAAACGCATGTTACCTCCCGATTTTGACTCTATTTCCAAGCTACGCCCGCGTCGCGACCGGCGCTGTGCAGCGCCTCACAAGCGACTGTGACGAAGAACGTGGGTGAGCCCCTGCCGTTTGCCCAGGCGGATGCCGCCAGCACCGATTATGTGGACGTGTGGAAGTAACAAGGCGATTTCGCGGTGAATCCGCGTCACGCCCCTCGATAAATCCCCAGCACCTTCACCAGTTCCGCCACTTCGCCCAGATGGCGCAAGGCGTTGCGTAACGCCGCATCGTCGCCGCGCAACAGATCCACAAAAAACACATACTCCCACGGACGGCCGCGCATGGGCCGCGACTCGATCTTGCTGAGGCTGATGTCGCGCAGCGCAAACACGCTCAGCGCCTTGAACAGCGCTCCAGGGATGTTTCGCAGGCTGAAGGCTAGCGAAGTCTTGTTGGCATTCGGCGTCGCCCGCGCCTTTCCGCGACGAATCAGAAAGAAGCGTGTGAAGTTCTTTTTGTCGTCTTCGATCCCCGCCTTCAGAATGCGCCCGCCGTAGACCAGCGCGGCGCGGCGGCTGGCAATGGCCCCGGCATCGGTCAGGCGTTCCTCCATCACATGCTTCACGCTGCCAGCCGTGTCGTAAAAGGGCTCCGGCTTCAACCGCACATTTTTTGCAAACAAATCCTGACACTGCGCCAGTGCAACCGGATGCGAGAACACGCGCCGCACCTCCGCCAACTTCGTCCCCGGCAACGCGATCAAGTTGTGCACAATGCGCAGCCGAAACTCGTGGACGATGTGCACCTCGCGGCTCAACAACAGATCAAAGTGTTCGGCCACCGATCCCGCGAGCGAATTCTCAATTGGGATCACGGCTCCATCCACGGAGCCACGCTTCACGCGATCGAACACTTCGAGCGAACGCGCACACGGCATGATCGTCGCCCGGCGTACCAACCTCTCCACAGCCTCATGGCTGAAGGAACCCAGCTCGCCTTGAATCGCAATCTTCATGATTAAATTCCTGCACGGCTCTCCGCCAGCGCTTTCCGCATCACCAGCGCATCCAACTGGTTCGAATAGTACCCGCGAACTGTCTTCTCCACGAAATATCCTTTTTGCTTGTAAAACCGGATGGCCGCCTCGTTGTTCACCGCCGTCTCCAGGTCAACCATTACCGCTCCGTTCCCTTTTAGCCGATCCTCCGCCGCGCCCAGCAACGCCGAACCAACCCCCAACCGCCGCGCCTCTTCGATCACGTCGATGGTGATAATGTGACCGATTTCCCGCTTCTTATCCGCCACGATAAAACCCAGAATCCTCGTTCCATTCGGCTCCGAACCGGCGGCTCTAACGGCTATTTTGGAATTAGCCCGATCCGCTTCGCTGCCACTTTCCGACTTACTCTTCCCATCTTCCGCCACCAGCGTGAACGCCGAAGGCCGGCGCATGTAAAACGCCAATTCCGGACGCGAGTACGCCAACTGCGGATCGAAGCACGCCTGATCGATCCGCCAGAGCGTCTCGAAATCGCTTTTTTCAAATTTTCTGATCTCAAACGGCACGCCGCCATTGTAGCGGGAATGTGATGGACTGATCGCCGCCCATATTCCGCGAAAATAATGCCAAGATCGTGCGAGTGGAATCGCACATCTAAGGGTTTGGTACGGCTGGGGTTCATTGCAGCTAGGATCAGATCCGGGCGGTCCGATCCAACGTCGTGATTTCAACGTCCCGATATCGTCGTCCTGATTTCAATGTCCTGATTTAAGGTGGGGTTCCATGTCGCGACGCTTCCTCCCAATCCTGTGCGCTTTCGCCCTCGTGGCGGCTTCCACGGCACAAATGCCGCGGCACACCGATAACCCTGCCGCCAGTACTCCTGGAGTCAAGGGATCACTCGACGGCCCGCGCACCGCCATTTTCCTATCGCCTAGGGATTCCTGTAGTCCGAACGATGTGCCCGACGCCATGGCGCGCGCCTTTCGCGATTACACAGGAACCATCCATTTTTCAACCGCAAGTACGGTTCTGTATCAGAGCCTCGGCGCGACACTCGAATCCGTCCAGCACAGTTGCGACGCCGCATTCGTCTCGGCGAATGAGACTAATCCCGCCGACTTCAACGACCAGGTCTGGCTCGATTCCTTTTACACGTTCGACGGCAAAACTATTGCCGCGCTCGGACACACCGAATACCACGGCTGGGCGATCCCCGGCGAGTGCCATGTCAAGGGCAACAACCAGTACAGCGCGTGCGAATACGATTCCGACACGTATCATCAGTCGACAGACGGCGGATACCACTTCTTTACACCCAAAGTGCCGGGAAATTTCCTCGCGGGAGTTCCTTACAAATACGAAATCGACCGCGGCCCCGTGGGCTATAGCGTCGACACCAACGTGATCGAATTGGGCGGCTGGTATTACGCTGTCGCTACCTCCTGGAGTTGGCCTCCCAACTGTTCCGGCACAACCGGCCCGCATCGTTGCATCACCAGCGGCGGCGCGCCCCTTCGCACGCAGAAGGTATTCGATCCGTCGTCATGGCTGGGATGGAACGGCTCCGCTTTCGACCTCTCGTTCGTCGATCCTTATCCTGGCCCGGTCCCACGTCCCGAGCAGCACGTATTCACGCCCGTGCAGTACATGGGATTCGTCAACGCGATCAATCTCTATCAGATCAGCGCGGACCAAACCGTAGTCGTCGCCACTCTTTGGGATTATTGGGATAACGAACTCGGCCCGCCGGGGATGTATCTCACCACCTCAACCGACATGGTGAATTGGACCAAGCCCACCTTGGTGGTCACGGTTAAAGACCTTCTCGCCGAAGATCCCGCGGGAAACTGGCTCTACGCGTACTTTTCCTTGATCGATCCGAATGCGACCGATCTGAATTTCTCCGTCCTAGGCGACCATCCCTACCTCTACTACGTGCGTCTCAATAACAACAACTCATCGGATCGTGTGCTCTTCCGCCGCCAGATCACGTTAGCTCCAAGTCAGTAACGCCAGATCGCCCGAGCCCGTGCCGGTTTGGCCCGAGCCTCGGGGGCCTGGCAGATGACGCCGGTCGCCTCCTCTTGACTTCCCCTAGCCGTGGGCATCCTACCTCCCAGCGCGGCAGTTCGCCGCTCTGATTTTTTTCTCCCTCCGCCCCTTGCGCATCCACATCCGCCAGACGTAGGATTTTCTCCAGAGGCACAGAACGTGGGGCGTTGGGTTCTTATTGACGTTGGCGTGGCGGCCATGTTTGCCCTGCTCTGGTACAGCTGGTTTGTGCGCTACAACCGACGCCGCGCGGAGAGCGTGCTGGAGTGGCTCCAATCGGCCTGCCTGGGCCGGGGACGGCTCAGCGACGTGGAGTGGCAGGCCAGCAGCTCAAGACTTAAAGCAACCCTTCATCTTGCCAGCCGCTGGTTTGACGACGCTTCAGTCACAATCTGTTTGTTGCCCAGGCCGGTGCCATTCAAGTGGGCGCTAAGCCGGTTCCGGCAGGAGCACGAGACGCTCACTTTTGAAGCCGACATGGGCTTCCCGCCGGGCTTTCATCTCGATATCGTCCGTCATCGCTGGTCCGGCCACACCGGCACGAAGAAGAAAGAGGATCGAACCTGGATGATCGTGCGCCCGGGGCCGGTCGTTCTTACCACGCAAGAACCTTGGCCAGCCGAACTGACTCCCGTGGTCAACGCGCTCGCCAGTTGCCGCGACAAGGATTTCGTCAGCGTTCGTTTCCATCCCACCGCGCCGCACTTCGCCGCCACCGTTGCACTGGACAGCCTTAGCGACCAGAAGTCGGCGGGCGCATTGTTTGGCTTGTTCCGTGAGCTGGCCGCGAGTTCGTCGGCGAAGCAGCACTGATCCGTCGTTGGTCGTTAGTCGTTCGGAATCCACGGCGGCGAGGCACAGACCCGGTCGACTAGCGACTGACGACCGCCGACCATCCTACTCGGGCTCGGCCACAAATCTGTAGCCAACTCCGCGCACCGTTTGCAGATGCTTGGGGCGCGCTGGATCTTCCTCGATATACCGCCGCAGCCGCACAACGAAATTGTCGATCGCGCGAGTGTCGGTGTCTTCGTGCAGTCCCCAAACGTCTTCGAGCAGCGCCTTGCGCGAAACCACGCGCCCACCGCTTTTCACCAGATAGCGCAGCAGCTCCGCTTCCATCACGGTCAAGTGAATGGTATTGCCCAGGCTGCGGAGTTCAAGTTCTGCGAAGTCGATGGACTTGCCGGCAAACCGAAACGCATCTTCTGATGACTCAGTGCGTGATGACTCAGCGCGCGACCCAGCATGCCCCACAGCTTGCCCTGAGCTTGTCGAAGGGTTCGCGCCCGTTCCTTGGGGGCTGACTTCGGTGCCATCGCCCGCATTTGGTCTCGTTCCATCCGCATCCGTCGCGACGCTTTGCCTCATCCAGGCACTGCGCCGCAATAGACCCTCCAGCCGCGCGATCAAAATCGCCAGCTCAAACGGTTTCGGCAAGTAGTCGTCGGCGCCAGATGCGAATCCCTGTAAAACGTCCTCCGGACGCCCGCGTGCGGTCAGCATCAGAACCGGCACGTAGTTCTTTTTTTCGCGCAGCAGCGACGCCACCTCGAAGCCGCTCTTCCCCGGCAGCATCACATCCAGAACCACGGCATCGAAGTGTTCCGAGCGGTCAACCAGCCGCAGGAGCGCGTCTTCCCCATCGCCCGCAACCTCCACATCGTGCCCTTCCGCCTGCAAGTTGAAGCGCAAACCCTGCGCCAGATGGGCCTCGTCCTCGACGATCAGCACACGGCTCATGCCACTCTCCGCGGCAATTCCAAAGTCACGGTCGTTCCCTTCCCTGCTCCGTCGCTCTCGGCAAACACGCGCCCGCCGTGGTTCCGTGCAATCGCGCGCACAATGAACAATCCCAACCCGGTTCCTTTTACCCGCAAACGCCCACGCTGCCGCACGCGATAAAAGCGCTTAAAAATCCGCTTCAACTCATTCTGCGGAATGCCCACCCCGCGATCGCGCACACGCAGGACCAGGTTTTGTGGATTCGGCGCGGCTAACTCGACCGCAATCTGTACACCATCGGGAGAATATTTCACCGCATTATCGAGCAGGTTGGTGACAGCCGTGTGCAGTTCATCGGGATCGCCGAGGACGCCAGCGGTTCCAATTGGCGCAACCGACTGCTTGTACTCAAGTTGTTCCGGCAGCAAATGATGCCGGGTTCGCGCCAATTCCACGCACTCGCGCACCACCGAACTGAAGTCGAGCGGAATACGCTGCCCCGACGCTTTTTTCTGCGCCACTGCGCCTGCCTTCAGCACCTGTTCCACGGTGCCCATCAGCCGCTCGGTATCCACCAGCATCAGCTGATAGAATTCGCGGCGTTTGGCTTCATCCACTTCACGGCGTTGCAGGGTTTCGAGATACAGGCGGATGGACGCGATCGGCGTTTTCAGTTCATGCGTGACCGCATTGATAAAGCTGTCGTGCTGTTCGTTGCGCCGAATCTCGCGCACCAGAAAAATTGTGTTGAGGACAAGCCCGGTAATAATCGCGCCAAAGAAAATAATCCCGAGAAAGACCTTGATCCCTTCGCGCCAGTTCAGGATGATCCAGCCGCTGCCGACAGCAAAGGCTACCGCCGCCAGGCACACACCAAACGTGAGGAAGAACGCAATCGCTTTGCGCCGGCTGGAGATTCGCACAGGGAGATTGTAGCGATTTCACCGCCGAGACGCAGAGGACGCCGAGAAAATCGAAGCTAGAGCCGGAAGTAGGGACGCTTCATCAGGGAGGCAGGTCGCATGCGAGGCCCCTTCGCTCAGGGCAGGTCCGCGCCACATTTTGATCAGGCCCCTACTACTGGACCAGGCGAAACCCAACCGCGAGGCCGGTATTTTGCAGTCCGCCGCCAGAAGCAGGTCCAGACCCCACCGAAAACACAACCGGGCTTCCGGCTTTCAATACTGCTGTCCGCTGGAACGGCACAACTTGCCCTTTGGAAGTGATGCTGGAATGGAAAAGAACTTTTCCATTCGCCACGACACCGATCACGGTACTGTTACCGTCCTGATCGCCACGAAAGCAGCCCTCCAAGGAGTACTTGCCATCGATAGGCGCGGTGAAGACAACATCGGAATATTGCCCACCATCCCCGGTCACAAGAGCGAACTCATTTGGCAATAAATGGGTATTGCCTTCGTTATAGGCGGGTCCGTTATTGAACTCCACTGACGGGGAGTTGGCCAGGTCAACCGCCGATGAAAACCAGAACTGTGCGTTTGGCCCATTCACGCCATTCTGCTCGGCTCGATCATAGAGTGTGACGGGAGCCGTGAAGCCCGAGGAATAACCATACGACCACATGCCGTACGGATTGCTCTTAGTGGTCCACCCATCCTCAAAGGCGGCAGCCACGTCCCAACTCTGAGCCCAACAACTGCAGGTCACGGCCGCGAGGAACAACAGGATTGCCGAATAGCGGGAAATCGAATTGAGAGTCATTTACTTCTCCCTGTGAAACGGGGCTAGCTGAATTGGCTCCAGACGCGGAGTCTGGATCGATTGGCCCAAGGATAGCGTATGGCCCTGTGGAACTCAAGATTCATTTTGCTGGAAGATGTTTGCGACTAAAAGAAAAAGCTCTAAGACTAGCCGAAACGGCTGAGTCCAAGAGCCTTTACTGAAAGCTAACAGCTGAGAGCTGTTCTTCTTTAATCATTCCCCGCTGCTGGTGAGGCTACCATTCCCGCCGCCTGCAAATCGCAAACCAACTCCGGCTTCGGCGGCAAATTATTCAGTGTCACTTTGTAGACATGCCGCGCCAAGCCCATCTTCTTGAGCAGCCAGATGCCGTACCAATTCATATCGACTTCATACCACCTCATGCCGTGCTTCGCCGAGACGGGATGCGCATGATGATTGTTGTGCCAGCCTTCGCCAAATGTGAACATTGCGACCAGAAAATTGTTGGTCGACATGTCTTTGGTGGCGAAGCGGCGCGATCCCCACAGATGCGTCACAGAGTTCACTGCCCAGGTCGCGTGCAGTCCTACCACAACGCGCGCAAACACTCCCCACAGCAGCCACGGCAGCCCGCCAATCGCATAAAGAATCACGCCGACGATTACATTGCTCGTCCAGTGATACTTGCTCAGCCAGACGTGGACTTTATCTTTGGTGAGGTCGGGTACGTAGCGGGCTAACGTCGTGGCATCGTGATGCATCGAGCGGCCGGAGAGAATCCATCCCATGTGCGACCACCATTTGCCGTCAATCGGGGAATGCGGATCGCCCTCGACATCCGAAAACTGATGATGAATGCGATGCGTTGCCACCCAGAAGATTGGCCCGCCCTCGAGCGCGAGCGTGGCACACCAGGTCAGAAAATATTCCACCCACTTCGGAGTCTTATATCCGCGATGCGTCAGCAGCCGGTGATAGCTCATGCCGATGCCAAGACTGCCGGAAATCCACCACAGGAAGCACGCGACAAAGAATGCCGGCCACGTGAAGAAAAACAGCGCCGCAATCGCGCCGACATGAAACAGAATCATGGCGGTCGCCGTGCCCCAGTTAAAGCCGTCGCGCTGCGAGCCATTTTTGCTCAGCTTGCCCGCGTTGCCCGATTCATCGAATGTGTGATTGGTCTTCATCCTCAGTCTCTCCCCACGAGAATTTTTCTCGCAAATGGCCTTGTTAAGGCTGGCATTTCAGCGCGGCGATCAGGCCAATCGGATCAGGCCACGCTTTAAATTCTTGAATGTGAGCGTCGTAAAGGTAGCGTCATTTGCGATGACACGCATTTCCTCACGCCCGATTAGGACAATAGCAAGAGTGCGGGCAACTGTTTGTAATACTTCTGTAAGAGTCGATGGGAGAAGGGGTTACCTGCGTAATCTCGGCTCTGCCCGCTTGGGATAAGGGCGTACAACGCAGACAGATGCGGGGTGGAGATGGTGTGGGGGTCGGGCCTAGCCTCCGTCCAAATCAGAGCGCCGAATCCGCTTGGTATCCCGCATCAGCCGTATCGACCGTGATTCCCCGTACGCAGGCGGGTGATGCATGAGCTTCCCGCGCAGGCTTCGCAGTCGTAGAATCGGGCTGTATTCTGAAGCGTACTCCCCACGTCGGAGGTCGCCGTGTCTAGAAAGTCGTGTTCAGGAATTGTGCCACTCGCCGCAGGCTTGCTTCTTCTCGTTTGCATGGTAGGAGCGCAAACTCAGCCCGCACCCGAAAATAAAACTCCACCCGAGGCCGCTCAGAAAGCGAATCCCGTCAAGCCCACGCCCGAGTCGCTGGCCAAAGCCAAGAAGACATACAAAATCGATTGCGCCATGTGCCACAGCGAAAATGGCGATGGCACGAACGACATGGACATGAAGAACGTGCCCGATCTCACCAACGCCGATGTGCAGAAGAAGTCGTCCGATGGAGAATGGTTCTACATCATTCAGAAGGGCAAAGGCGACATGCCCCCCGAGGGAGCGCGCGCCAAGGCGGAAGACGATCTCTGGAATCTGGTGAACTACTGCCGCGCGTTCGGAAAAAAGTAGTCAGTAGATTGTGTGGCGCGGACACTCCTGTCCGCGCAGCGCGCATTCGTTTCGGTGCAGCAGCCGCGACTCCGGAAATTTGATTTTTCTCTTCGATTTTGGAACGGAGTGGGCAACATAGCGTCTCGCAAGCCCGCTTTAGAAACGTAAGAGAAATAGGATTTTGTAAACGACGTCGCATAAGTTGCGGATGGCGGGAGTGTACGCGATGGAAGAGAAACCCCATTGGTGGCGAAAACTATGGCATCGGATCGAATCGATACACACCGCGTACTGGCTTTGGGAAATTGCTTTGGCCGCTCTGGCCGCATGGAAGTCACGGCAGCTCATACCGCATACGATAGGTCCGACAGATTATTGGCTTCCGATCGCCGTGTTCATCGGAACGTTAGCGATCCTCACGACTTTGATTCAAATCGCAACTTGGAGTTGGATCAAGTTTCGTCGTTGGAGGTACCCACCCTCATTGCGCGTAGTAGCACAGGGCGGAAAAAGCGCCGCCATTGAAATCCACCACAGCGGAGAGCCGACAGTTTGGGAAGCCCGAACGAGAATTCTAAAACTTCCGAAAAAATCGCCGAATCCTGATCCATTATTGCGGCAGTGCTATCTACGGAAGGATGGCAAGGCGGCGCGATCCCTGCTACTGAGAGACGGTGAGTCGGCTAGTATCACCCTCGGAATAATTCGATGGAGCCACCCTCTCAGTAGTCGCCCCGAAACCTGGATGGCTGCAGTTCATGCGGATAACAATGAACATGGAACACGCGTTTCCTCCCCCTATGTAACAGAAGTCACTTTAGATACACTCCCACGGCAAAAAAGTGCTCAATAAAAAAGTGCTTTCTCATTGATCGACTCGACAGCAATCTGATGGAATGTTCTGAGGTCTCATGTGACTGAATTGCGTCGATTCGGGGTAACGTCCGACCAATGCGGCGAAAGAGAAAAACATCGCCGCTTTAGGAACTTCAAGCCTTGTTCTGACGCGATAATTACCTATCTGTCAAAGAAGCGTGTCACAGCCAATAAATGCGAACATCGTTGAAAGCCAAGAGAAGCTCGGCAGACTGCGGCGTTGGTAAACCGCTACGAAGCTCGCGCGGCGCTCTTCACCTCCACCCCCGCCCACTTCTCCAGCAGCGTTAGCGTTGCTGCGTAATCCAGATCGCTGTGCCCTTCTTCGGCCGCCACGTCGTACACTTCTTCGACGGCCTCAAGTCCCGGCAGACGCACACGCGACTCCTTCGCCGCTGCGAGCGCCAGACGAATATCCTTCAACATGAGCCGCAGCGGAAAATTGGGCGAGAAGTCGCGCCTCATAATGAATGGAGCTTTGTAATCCACCACGCCCGACCGCACCATTGAAGCCTGCACCAGCGGCAGCAATCTCTCAACTTCCACGCCCAGCTTCGTCGCCAGTGTCAGCGCCTCGGCGAAGCCTTCAAAGATGAGTGCAATTTGCAGGTTCATCACCAGCTTGGTCGCCTGCCCTTTGCCGGTAGCACCCATGTGAAAGACTTGCTTGCCCATCGCTTCAAACAGCGGCTGAATGCGCGCCAAGACAGCCTCGTCACCGCCCGCCATGAAAATCAGGCTGCCATTTTCGGCGGCAATTTTCGAGCCGGTGACGGGAGCATCCACATAATCCACTCCGCGCGCCTTCACGCGGGCGGCGAAGCGCTCGGTCGCCGAAGGAGAAATCGTGCTCGAGTCTGCAATGATCATGCCCTGCGCCAGCGCGGCGTCCGCACCGTTCTCGCCAAACAAAACACTCTCTACCGCTTTTGTGTCCGAGACGCACATCCAAAGCACCTCGGCTCCTTTCGCCGCATCTGCCGGAGAAGCTGCGCTACGCGCTCCCTCAACGTCCTTGCCAGACGAGCGGTTCCAAACCGCAACTTCGTGTCCAGCTTTTACCAGGTTGGCGGCCATCGACCGCCCCATGATTCCCAATCCTAAAAATGCAACGCGCATCGACTTTCTCTCCAAATTGAATTTGCCGCGCCAACCTCGTCTGATTGGGATTAGATATGACGACCAAAGTAACGGTCAAGATAAACGCGCCTTGGCATACACTAGGATTAGTCCGATTAAAGGGAAATCTGACAACTCTCCGGGTGCTGCCGGTATCCGTCGCAAAAAAGCAATGTGTCCACCGGAGCGATCACAGCATCAAAATAAACCGAGCAGTGTTATTTGTGCTCCCAGACGATCGGGCCCTTGTAAGCGATGTTAAAGTCTTCGTTGAAAAATCGGGCGCTGCGCAAGCGAGCAGGCCAGTTCACCCGCCTGATACGGCATTCCGCGGTCACTCCTCGCAGTGGTCAAACCCATAAGCCACAACTGGTTGCGAACGGACACCTGGGCGTGACTTTCATTGGTCATTCCAGTTTCTTCCTCCAGATCGGCGGCATGAACGTCGTTGTCGATCCCAATTTTGCGCGCTGGCTGTTTATCCTGAAACGCCTGCGCCGTCCGGGCCTCCACCTGCGCGATCTGCCTCCCATGGACGTGGTGCTGGTGACGCATGCTCATTTCGATCATCTTCACCGCCAGTCCCTGCGTACGATTGCGCGCCAAACGCGCCGCCAGACGGGCGTTGCGCCCACGCTGATTGTGCCGCACCACGTTTTTGACCTGGTTTCCGATCTCGGATTCAAAGAGATTATTGAGCTCGAGTGGTGGAACTCTCATAAACAAGGCTCGCTCGAAGTCACTCACGTTCCCTCGCGTCACTGGGGAGCGCGCATCTTGAAAGATTCTCATCGCGGCTACGGCGGATTCGTGTTGCGCTCTGGCGATCATTCTGTCTATCACGCCGGCGACACCGCTTATTTCAATGGCTTCAGTGAAATTGGCCGACGGCTGTCGCCTGAAGTTGCCCTGCTCCCCATCGGAGCTTACGATCCTCCGCAATTTCGCAATGTCCATACCAGTCCGGCCGATGCCATGCAGGCATTTCTCGACCTCAAGTCCCGCTGGATGATCCCGATGCACTACGGCACTTTTCGCCTGTCGCACGAGCCGATCGAAGAGCCGCTGCTGTTGCTCGACAAAGAAGCCCGCGCCGCTGGAGTGAAAGATAAGGTCGTCGTGCTAGAAGAAGGCGTCACCCGGCAGTTCTGAGTTATTTTCGGCCAGAGCCCGATCGCCTAGCGGCCACGCGAACGGCTGGGCGCCGGGCCGCTCTTCATTCCAAACGAGATGCCAAACGACGCAGCCTACTGGATTCAAAAGCTGGACCTGACGCCGCATCCCGAGGGCGGCTATTACCGCCAGACCTATCGCTCCAGCCTGTTGCTGGCAAAACACGCTTTACCTCCCGAGTTCGGGGGCGAACGCGCTGCTTCAACCGCAATTTATTTCCTGCTCGACGAACCCAATTTCTCGGCGTTTCACCGCTTGCGCTCCGATGAGCTTTGGCATTTCTACCTGGGAAAGCCGCTGCTGATCCACGTAATCGAAGCCAATGGGGGCTATTCCGCGATCCGGCTCGGCAGCGACCCGGACGCCGGAGAAGTCTTGCAGGCAGTGGTGCGAGCAGGACGCTGGTTCGCCTCAGAGCTAGCGCCGGAAGAGGCACCAGTCCGCTTCGCACTCGTCGGCTGCACCGTAGCCCCCGGCTTCGACTTTGAGGATTTCGAACTCGCCCGACGCGAGGACTTGCGGCATCGCTATCCCCTACATGGAGATATAATCGCCAGACTGACGCGAGGCTGACTTATTAGGGCTGGCAGCGCCAGCACAAGGCATAGCCCGTGTAGCGCCGGCAACTCGTCGGCTGTTCGGCAGGCGCCCCGCCCTCCACTTCCCGAACTCCCGCCATATCAGGCCTCCCGCCTCGCAACCACCGCCCCGGATGAGATCCCTGCCATCCCGCAAATACCAGCCCATCCGAAGTAACTTCCGCTGTTCTTTCGCATCCAATCTCGATAGGCGCAATGCTATACTGCGCTCATCAGGGGTGGGTTCAGCTCCTTCCATGCCGCCTCAAGGATTCCGGATCATGGCACGTAGTTCTCGTCGCTCTCTCTTCTTTGTAGTCTTTGTGCTCGCGCTATTCGGGCTGCTGGGAATGCTCTTCGCGCAAAAGATCAACCCCGGCGCACAGCCGAACTCCGATTCCGATGTCCGCGAGAGCCTCAAGCAGTTCACTCAGGTCTACGAGACCATCGAGCAGAACTACGCCGATCCCGTCAATCCCGATAAGGCGATCTACAACGGCGCCATTCCGAGCATGTTGCACCAGCTCGATCCGCACTCCAATTTCTTCGATCCCAAGTCCTACTCCGCCCTTCGCGAGGAGCAGCGCGGCAAGTATTACGGCGTAGGCATGACTGTCGGTCCCCGCAACAATAAGGTCATCGTCATTGCGCCGTTTGTGGGCACGCCCGCCTATCGCGCCGGCATCCGCCCCGGCGACATCATCGCCGCCATCGATGGCAAACCCACCGACAACATGAGCACTTCCGACGTCGCCGATCTGCTCAAAGGGCCTAGAGGAACCACCGTCCGCATCACGATGTTGCGCGAAGGTTCCGATCACCCGATTGAATTCAGCGTTGTACGCGATGAGATTCCGCGCTACAGCGTCGATCTCCACTTTGTGATCGACAAGAACCGCGGCATTGGCTACATGCACATCTCAGGCTTTCAGGAAACGACTGAGCACGAAGTTTCCGAAGCTCTCGACGAGATGGGCGACATTAAGGGGTTGGTCCTCGATCTCCGCCAGAATCCCGGTGGTCTGCTCAGCGAAGGTGTCGGCGTGGCCGACAAGTTCCTCAAGAAGGGTCAGTTGATTGTCTCCCACCACGGCCGGTCTTCTCCGGAAAAGCGATACACCGCGCCGCGCGGCAACGGTGGCAAGGATTATCCTCTGGTCGTTCTGGTTGACCGCGGCACCGCGTCCGCCGCCGAGATCGTCTCCGGCGCGATTCAGGATCACGACCGCGGCCTGATCGTTGGCGAAACAACCTTCGGTAAGGGCCTGGTGCAGACCGTTTATCCGCTGGCCGAAAATACTGGACTCGCGCTCACCACCGCCAGATACTACACGCCCAGTGGACGCCTCATTCAGCGCGACTACAACAACCTTTCGCTCTACGACTACTATTACAACCGCGAAGGCGAAGACAACACGGCAAATAAAGAGGTGAAACTCACCGACGGCGGCCGCACCGTTTACGGCGGCGGCGGCATCACGCCTGACGTCAAGCTGCCTCCCTACAAGAGCAACAAATTTCAGGACAGCCTGCTCCAGCACTATGCGTTGTTCAACTTCGGTAAGAACTACGCGAATTCGCACAAGATCGCCCAGAGTTTCGAAGTTGACGACGCCATCCTTCAGGATTTCCGCAAGTTCCTCGACTCGGAGAAAGTCGCCTACACGGAAGCCGACCTGATCGCGAACAATGATTGGCTTCGCTCCAGCATCAAGAGCGAGATCTTTGTCGACGCGTTCGGCCAGGAAGAAGGCCTGAAGGTGCGCGCGGAAACCGATCCTCAGGTGATCAAAGCGCTCGAACTCATACCGCAGGCACGCGCCCTCGCCGACAACGCTCGTAAGTTTATCGCCGAGCGCAACTCACCCAACCCGGTCCGCCGCTAGGCAGTCTGAAGAGACTTATGGCGGGGCGGCGGTTCCTGACTTTTGGGTGGCGCTGCGATAAGCACTGCACTTCCGCGGCGGCTTGCAGCCGCTGAGGTGCTTGGCGTTCCCCTCGAACCACTTATAGGTAGCACCACGCGTCGCTGTCGCATTTCACTCTTCTCTTGAGTCCGCGCCCACAAACCCCTAAATTACATGCAGCATGTACCCAATCCCGCCGACGTTCATCCCTTCGATCCTCGCCGCGCTGATCGCCATCTGTGCAGGCGTTCTTGACTGGCGTTCCCGCAAGATCCCCAACTGGCTGACAGTCTCCGGCGCGGCCGCTGGCGTCGCTGCCAACATAATTTTCTGTCGATGGCCGGGGCTCAAAACCGCCTTGATGGGAATGGGATTAGGCCTAGCGCTGCTGTTGCCTTTCGTGCTGGTGCGCAGCCTGGGTGCGGGAGACTGGAAGTTAGCAGGCTCCCTGGGAGCCTGCCTCGGCCCGCGTCCGCTCTGCGCCGTGCTCATCGCCTCGATCCTCGTCGCAGGAGTCATGGCGCTCGCCCTGGTAATCTGGAAAGGCAGACTCAAAGCGACGCTCCTGAACATCGTCCGCCTGCTGGCGTCCCTCTTTAGCCTGCGCACGCCGGGCGCCGAAGTTTCTCTCGACAACCCGCAATCCACAAAAATCCCCTTTGGAGTCGCTCTGGCTCTGGCAACCGTCTTCTACGTAGCAGCCCAGCTGTCGGGCAGAATTCAAGGATAAGGGATTTTTGTCATTCCGAACGCACCGAGGAATCTGCCTTGGGCAGCGCCCGCGCTGCCAGCTCGTCCAAAGCCGTATCCCGCCCGTAACGTTCGCCACAGTAAATCAGCCGTTCCTCAGCCCAGTTTTGCCGCTATTATAATGACGATCACCGATAGCTACGGCTCACGCCCAACTATCCTACGCAGGACCATGTACACGCTTGCGCGCCAATTCCGCAGTACCGAAGCCGCCGAAATAGCCGAGGCCGCGCTCGTCCTGCCCCTGGTCTTCCTTTTTCTGCTCGGCATCATCTGGTTCGGGCGAGCCTTCAATATCTACTCGACCATCCAGCAAGCCGCGCAACAAGGAGCCCTGGCCGCCGCCCGGCCCACCTGCGCCACCTGCGGGAATACGGTGAACAGCGCCGCCGCTGTGAGCACCGTCGTCGAAAATGTAATGAAGGCCTCAAATCTTAGTCCGAGCCAGATTATCGCCAAGACTCCTTCTAGCCCCACGTTCTGCGCAAGTCCGTATCCTGCTGGGTCATGTACGACGGCCGGTGACAACGTCACGGTCTGTTCCAACGTGCTCTTGAATCCGCCCGCTTCCACAACCCAGCCTCAAGTCTGCGGATCGCTGGTGACTTTCCAATATCCGTTCACATTCAACCTGCCCCTGCTTTCGCTTCAGGTGAGCACCGTTACGCTGAGCGCGCAGGCGCAAAGCCGCATGGAGAACTGAATGCGCCGCACCATTAACCTTCACATGTGGATTGCGGGCAGGATCTACAGACGACGGTTGCGCCAAACCGAAGGTTCGGCCGTACTTGAATTCGCCATCGCATCGCCTCTTTTGGTCGTCTTCATCGTGGGCATTTTCGATTTCAGCGGCGCTTTTGATCTCAAGCAGAAGATCGCCCAAGCCGCGCAGGAAGGGGCAATCGTCGCCGCAGCCCAGCCCACCAGCGATATCGATGTCTCTGATAGCAATCCCGGCTCACTGCAGCCAGTGGTGGCCGCTGTATTCAATTCACTGGCCGGCAGTGGTGTTCTGGTCGATGCAAATGTTGGGCGCTGCAAGCTAACTCCGCCACCCAAGGGTGCCCAGACCGGAGGAACCCTGACCTGGACTTACGATATCCGTGAATGCTCCGGCTACACCCACGACACCACACCTGGCTGCAATGGTTCGACCTCAGACCGCCTGTGGATTGTAGTCAATCGCGGCTGGGTGGACAGCGCGGCAGCGGCTCCGATACCGGTGGGAACATCCGTGACGGTGAGTTACGATTATCACTGGCGTTTCAACAGCGCGATTCAGTTGCTGTTTCCATCAGCCACCTATAGCCCGAAAACATGTGTTACCGAGACCGCTACTGTCCACAACCAAACGTGAGGATGCTTGCGACGCTATCGGAACAATTCCGGCCATAAAAACGAACAGGGCCTCATCATTACCCTGATCGCGATCTTCATGCTGGGCGTCGTAGGCGCGATGGCCGCTCTCTCCATTGACGTTGTGACGTTCTATACCGCCCGAAGTGAGGCCCAGTTGGCCGCCGACGGAGCTGCTCTCGCTGGCGCACGCGTCCTTGCCAACTCTGGCATGACGTCCGATGACACCCTCGCCCCCAGCGCTGCAACCCAATGCCAGACCACTGCCAGCCTTGTTGCGCAATCCAATCAGATCGGTGGGCAAAATCTCACCGCGGCGCAAATTACAGTTACCTGCAACACCGGATCGCAGAACAATCCAACCGTAACGGTGAAGGTACAAACCGCACTACCAACCTTCTTTGCCCGCATGTGGGGAACCACGCAAGTTACCATTGCAGCTTCGGCTACCGCGGAGGCTTACAACCCTCAAGGCCTCGGAGCTGGCGCGGCTCCAGTTGCAGTCGCTTGTGTAAAGCCTCTGCTTTTGCCGAACACCGATCCCAGCAATAGCGGCAATCCGATCTTCGATCCCACAACCGGCGAAATTCGGACTACTTCCAAGTTGCTCGGCTCACAGCAAACTCTCATAGGCACCGGTACCAGTGGCTGGATCTATACTGCGGGAGACACTTTCAGCACGCCTAATCCGAGCTTTCCCCCACCCGCTGCATCTTCGGTCACGTGCAGTGCAAGCGCCGCGGCATTCAATAGCTTCCAGCTCAGCGTCGCCGGTTGCGTGCAAACTCCCATCGCTTGCAACGCCCCTGCCGTGGGTATCATCCCTTACGGCGCATATACCGGAGATTACGGATCCAACCTTGACACCGACACTCAGGCGGCAGTGAACTGCCTTTCGCATTCGACTACCAGCCACGGCGATACTATTTTTCCGACCAGTAATCCCCCCCCCGCGCCGTTCGAGTTCGTCTCTGGCGCAGATAATCCCATCGTTCAATCAGGCGCGCTCGCCTCGGCCACCGATATTCTGGTCAGCGATTCCTTGGTTACGGTTCCCGTTTACGATACTCCCCCCTTCGAAAACCCGGCAACCATCGTTGGCTTCGCCCAGTTATTTCTCAATCCAGATGGCAACCCAGCGCCCGGCGGTGCAACTGGGATATTAGCCACCGTCGTTAACCTTGTTGGTTGCGGCACCGGTGCTACCGGAAACACCGTCTACGGCAACGGCCCGTCCGCCGTCCCTGTGCGTTTGATTACTCCTGCCGCTCCAACCTCTTAGCCGAAACTCCCCGTCATAGCAAGAGCGGCTCACACGGACGCAAAAGCGCCCACGCAGGCAAGAAGCGAAAAGCTAACAGCCAAGAGCGAATAGCCAGCAGCTAAAAAATATTGGGATCGCGGCGCGTTAGAATAACGCGCTCAAGGGAAAGCTCATTGCCCACAAAAATAAAGTTGTATGGAGATCCGTTCAAAAGCGCTCCTAACACTTCCCGCGCCGGACCGGGCCCCAGGTCGGTGACTACCTGCTCCTGCTCGGCGCCGCCCGGAATCGCAATCTCAGCCTGCGTTTGCTTTTGAACTTCAAACAACACTTGCGACAGGGTTGCTCCCTGCGCATGAATACGCAACATCCCGTTTACGTAGGAGACATTCAATAGCGGCTTCGGAGGCTCGGCAGGTGCATCCGCGCCGGCAGCCACAGACGCATTCATAGCCCCCGCATTAACCACGGCAGCATTCCCCGCAGGCGCATTCCCCACAGCCGCGCCAGGAACTGGAACAATTGCCTGAGCGATCACCGGGCTATCCATCCGCACCGGCGCTGAACCTGCTGCCCGTGGAACCCTGGGCGGCTGCGCGCCTGGAAACACGTCTTTCGGCGCTGGCACGCGTGTAATCGGCTCTCGCACAATCGAAATGGTCGCAAATGAACCGATCTGCGCCACAGCCTTCCGCGGCGGAGCGTTGACCGCCCCTTGCACCATCGCTGTTTCGCGCAGTCTTGGCGCCGTGACGGTGGGCGCGCTTGGAGCTTCTTTTCGCGCTTCGCTCGCCGCACCAAGCTTCACCACAACCGCATTCCCGCTGGTCGAAATGCGATACGGTTGAGCCTTCGTCAAGTCGAGCACGATCCGTGTAATCGGAGGATTATTGAAGAAAAGCCCGGAACGAACAGTCTTCAGCGCGCCGCGATTGACCGTCATGGCCCGCAATGCCGCGGACGGGTGCGCGCCCGGAAAATCCACTACGATGCGATCCGGTCCTGTAACCGCCTGCGTATTTGGCGAAACCGGCGCGCCGGAAGTCTGGATTTCTACTTCCATTGCATCCGGACTGCCACGTACGACGACGTGCTCAACCGTCGCGTCCTTTTGCGCGGCTAGTGATCCCGCCAAAAGGGCAATGCCAAGAGGAATTGCGAAATAGGACATGCGTGACATGGAGTTCACTAATAAGAAGTGTAGCAGTTGCAGGAACGAGCAAATTACTCGGAAGTCTTAGCACTAATTGTGGGAACTGCTTACCGTGGAAACCTGACTGCTAGGCGGCAAGTGGAGCTACTTTTTTTCGATAGCGCCAGCCAATTGCCACCAGTCCGCTCGCCAGCAAGACCATCGTCGATGGTTCGGGCGTTGTCGACTTTCTATGATGAATGCAATCTTTGGGAGGGTTCGTGAGGGATGCGCAATTCCGCGGAGGCATCGGAAGATTAGCCGTGACATACGGGAAGCTGAAGTTGTTGGCATACAGCTTCGGCGAGCCGAGTTGGCCCGACGGCAGATCGGGCGCGTTGAGCACTGCCCGAACCGGCAATCCAGGCCCCATGGGGTCGAGCGCCACGGGTTGGTCCAAAACATCCTCTTCCGGCTCTTCGTTTGAAACCTCGGGCTTTGCCGTATCCGACACCTGATTCCCGCACTTGGCCCGCGCCGTGATCTTGCCATCGGTTAACAGCAATTCACCAGGCTGCAATCGAATTCTCTTTTGAGTCCAAAAAACAGTGTCGCGAATGCGATAGGAAACGTAGACTTCCCGCGGCTGCTCGACCCGCACAAAATGTGCCTTGTTGAAGTCGAAATGGGCAAAATGGCGCGATATAGCCTTATCGCTCGCCGCCGCCTGCCGCAAAGTCTGAGCGTTTTTGATGCCGCCGGGCACTACCGAATAGGGATAAACACCGGGTATCCGCGCCACATATTGGCGCCGCTTGGTCGTTTGTTGCGACACGAAGCCAAGATCTTGCCGCACGGCACGCGCCTTAGCCGCCTCAATCCATGTTTGGCCCTGGGAAGCGCTGTGGGACGGAGTAAGGAAGTATGTAAGTGCCTGCCAACCCCCAACTACGATTAATATCGCAGCCGTTGAGATGACGAGAATGCGCTGGTTTCTCAGATGGCGGCTGTACCAACTTCGCCTACGTCGCACACCCTTGCCGTTCGCACGGTCGTTCAAAAAGCACTCTCCTTAGAAACACCTACGGGGGCAGTAGGCAGAAAACCGCCGCACAGTTTATAGCATCTAAACTACCAAAGGTAGAAAAGCGGGGCAGAACTAATAAATCATTTAAATACAACAACTTAAGTAGACTACAGTAAACATGGTACCACACTTCCACACCCTCATCCATCACAAAGATGGAAAAAGCTTGCACTTTCCCTCTCTAGAGATTCTCAATACGAGAAAACAACTCGCACGCGGATCATTGGGGGTGGTCATTGGAGGAGTGTTCGCCCGGAGCTTGCTCGGAAGTCGTACAGCTATGTCCCTGAAGCCAGGCTTTAGCCTGTTGATGGACGGTCGCCACTTCGTCCTGCGTCAGTTCCGTCGCTAGGTCTTCCAGCATAGCTTCACTGGTCAGGTCGCCCTGGGCAAGCGCCAAATCATACCAAAAATAAGCCTTGTTGTAATCCTGTTGAACGCCGCGGCCAGCCCAGTATTGGGAGCCGAGTGACGACAGCGCAGGCACGTACTTTTGCTCGCTGGCGCGTCGGAACCAGTCGTTGGCCTCGGTATCGCTCTGCCGCACACCATCGCCGTTGCGGTAAAGTGTGCCGAGACGCCACTGCGCCTCCGCATCACCCTGCTCGGCCATCTTTCCCAGTTCCTCCGGCGTTGAACTCCGTAGTTTCGTGGGCTTCGGCGGCGGAGAATCGGCAAAATCGACATCGGAAAGCTGAAAAAAGGAAGGCCCCTGCCAAAACAGAATGGCAATCACGCCCAGTACTACCACAGCAAAAAAAATTCGCCGATTCCGTATGCGACGTTTGTACCAAGTCCTTCTTCGCCGCACAGGCTGCACGGGCTGTACAGATTTTTCGTTCACACGGTCATTCAAAAAACACGCTCCGGGAGTCTTCGCACGATTACAGCCTGAAGGCCGGCTCCCCTTCCGCACACAACGTCCAGAGCGTCGCCCGGCGGTCTAGCAACAACCGCTCTGAATGCAATGATTTAGCCGCTACAACCGAATGTTAACAAGGAGAGAGGGGAATTTCACCCTAAAAATAGAAAAAGACGTTACTTCCCGTTCCTTAGTTGGTCCCCTGGCGAGACGGTCCCTGGCGCGTATTCTCGTCGGTCCCTGCAAACTTCAGCCGGAACCTATTGCCCATGATTCTTCCCGAAGTAATAAGTGAAACTCACACTCGCATAGGATGGGATTCGAACGCCGACCACCTCGCTCACCGGGTCCGCGGAAACCAAGCCATTACTCCCCAGACCCACTTTCCCAGGTCCATATACAGCTGCCGTAGCGAAGTTTTCAGTGGTCTGCCCCGTCCAGCCGGCAGCAATCATCGTGTTCACGCCAACGTTAATCCGTCCTTCCATGAACGGACGGGCCACTGCCAACCGAAATTCTTTGTTCGGTACGCCAAGGCAGTAGCCGGTTCCGCCAGCGGTCTGGCTCGCGTCGCATGCAGTCCCAACCACTTTCCGTCCAACATATTCAAACTCGGCTTTCGCTTGCAAATGAAAGGGCAGCTTTTGATACGTGCCGGCAAGATCGCCGATAAGTCTCGGAGCCTCGGGCGTGATCGACGCCGTCGGCGAATCCACAAGGCGCGCATCCGCTTGCTCGAAAGTAGCCAGTAGCGATCCATGCGCGATGCTCTGCCTCAGCGTAAACGCGAGGTACCGAATTCGCCCCGGCCCGAGATTGATCTGTAATCCCTGGTCTGGGTCGATCTTGCCATACTCGGCGGTTTGCGTCTCATGTCCCAATGTCAGCTTAACGTCGGTCTTGTTGAATGTCTTACTTGCGACCAGCTGATACGACCGCGCCGTCTCCACAGGACTGCCGGGGGCAAGCGTAGTGGCGGTGCCGGTCCCTTGTCCTACGCCCGTCCGCGGATCTTCCGTGAAGAACGACTTTCCAAAGCTGAACGCGATCAGCGGAACGTTCCACGATTCCTCGGGAACAATCGTGATCGTCGCCTTCGGCGAATTCACCCCCACCCACTTGCTCCAGGAATTCGCGGGAATATTCACATACTGATTCTTGATGCCGAATTCATCATTGCTGACATCGATCTCGTCGCGCCGCCAGCCCACATAGTAGTGAATGTGCTTGCTCAGCTCACCCTGGCCCGCAACGAAAGGCGTCACCGGCGCAACGGTCACATTGTTTCCGGCTATCTTCACAAAAGTTCCGTAGTAACCCGGCTGGGCGGGATCATAGAAATTGTAATGATCCAGATCGTCGCGCCGCGGCGCTTCACGCTCGTAATCCACCCCGGCCAACAGCGTAAAGCTCTTTGCAATCTTGTTCACATAGGTCGCATTTACGCCAGTCACAGTGCGGAACTCACTCTGCCGGATCAGCCCCGATCCAAAGTCGGAGAACAACGATAAGTTATATGTGCGGAAGAATCCCGAGAGCTGCAACTCCTGCCGATCGTCCAGCTTCCACACATCGTTGAGCGCCAGCAGCCCTGTGTGCGTCTGGTCCTTCTGTCGCGGATCGATCGTATCCGGATACTCAACCCACCCAGCGGCGGCATCGACGGAATTGAATCCATACATCGGCCTCAGCCCCGCAACGTAGCCGTACCCTACGTATGCAACTCCGAATAGCGTTAGCGTGTGATCGCCGGTGTGGAAGACTCGTCCGCCGTTGAGCTTGAATTGCTTGCGGTGCTCCAGACGGTCCAGAAAGCCGTTGCCGAATGACCCTTCAATCGCAACCCAGGAATTCTGCGATGGGCTCATCCCCGCCGTGGCTGTTATGTCCCGGTAGTCGCCTGTCAGCGTAAGAAACGGATCTAGATGCGAGCGCAAGCCATAAATCGCAGCCAGATTGAGCGCGTGGTTGCCCTCGCGCACGTTATACGCGCCACCATCCACCTGCACACTTTCGATCGCACTCGCAATATAAATATTCGGATCGGCATAGCCGTTGCCGTGAGCATTCGCCGACAAATTGTTCGGTACCAGATAGCTTCCCACCTGGATATATTGTGCGATCGGTTCGCCATGATCGCCCGCCACACCCGGCGCAAAGTACTGCGGAGCCTTGATGCCACTGGAAGCCGTCTCAATCGGATAGCCCGGAATCGAAATCGGCGCGCCCGGACGTCCCGGATTTGCATCCAGCAGATCCTCCGAAGCGAAAACCTTAATCGCCGGATCGGGAGAAAGCACGTCGAGATCGTTAACATCGGCGGTGACGCTAACAACCTCGCTGCGGGTGGAGAGCGATTCCATGCGGATTTCGATCGCCACGTTGCCCTTAGCGCGCAAGACGACAGAGTGCCGGACGGGGCGAAATCCGGCCGCGCTCACGTTAACTTCGAACTGTCCCGGCCCCGGCGAGTTGAGCTGAAATCGTCCCTCGGCTCCCGCCACCGCTCTAACTACGACATGCTCATTCCCAGAAGCATCGCGCGTAAGAAGCACCACGGAGGCATCGAGCAGGGGTTTCCCCTGCGGATCCAGAATGCGGCCGTTCAAGGTGACTTCCGCGCTTTGGGCCGCCAACAGGAATGGCAGGAACACGAATGACAGGGACAACAGCAGGGGAACAACAGTTTTCAGCAATAGCGTGCTACGTTCCATCGATGTCTGCTACAGGTGAGGTCGGAATCCATGGATACGCCAATTCTGCTAAGCTCAGCCATTTCATGTTCTTTCTGAGCACGATTCGTTCGCGAAATAGCGTAACACAGTAGGATAAAAACGTTGCACCAAGCTGTTCTGGATGCCCCCATGTCAGGGGGTGAAACTTCAGCCTCCCCACCTGCCCTAAGACAAACTACAATTCTATTCGGCGCTGCCACCGTGCTCTGGCGACATGTCATTTCCGCCGCGCTCTTCGGCCTGTCGCATTGGGGACTCGCGCTTTCCCCCGACGCGGCCCCTCCCGCCCTGCGCGCCGCCGTTCCTCTGTTGTGCACGGAAAATAATTTGGCGTTCCGTACCTTCGTCCACGGCACCGGCCTCATCGTCGATTCCGGCGGCACACTCCTGACTGCTGCACACGTCATCCAGGAGGCCCGCTCCAATTGCACTCTCAGTGTCATGATCCCCGATGACGAATGGATTCACATCGGCCGTTTGCGAAGATTTCTGCTGGCTCGCTGCCACCTGAACGAATTGCTGGACCTGGCGGTCTGCCGCATCCAACCGGCGGACAATCCCCGGGATCTGGTCTACATCCGCGCGGCTCCTCTTCGCTTCCGCCAAGTCACGCCCGGCGAACAGGTCTCGGTTACCGGCTTTACAGGATGGGTCATGGCGCCTCTGACCCGCGGCGGACGCATAACTGGGCAGGAGGATTATCGGCGGCAGGACGGATGCCGGTGCGATTTCGCAACCAACATCGTGGCGGTTGAGGGGATGAGCGGCAGCCCTGTTATCTCCGCCCAAGGCGAGATCCTCGGCATTATCACTCAGGCTGGCAAAGGGAGATTCCGCGGTACTTCGTTCGGGGTCACCTTCGAGCAGGCTAGGAGTTTCCTCGTAGCCGAAGGCATCGTGCCCGCGTCACCTCATGAAGCGATTGCGCCACTGCCGCGGACAGCAGCTCCCCACTAGGCGCTTTTCTCCTGGCTGCCAATGCAGCTCAGAAGTTTCTCCGCCGCTTCTCCAGGGTCTTGCGAAGAGAAATTTTCGTCCAGCACAACGATGGATACTTCGGGATCGATTTCTTCCAGCAGCTTGCGCGTCGGCCTCCCGTACACCGACTGCATGCGCGAGGAAATGACCACTCGCTTGGACTTGGTTGCTTTAAGAAGGATGCGCGCATCCTCAATGCTTGCCGTGGTCAGGGCGTTGTATCCCGCCCCGCAAAGCACTTCCCGCAGGAATGTCCGCACGTCGGTCGACTCATAAACGCACAAGACACGCTGCCGTGCGTCCCCAACCTTCGCTCGCGAATACCGCGACCCGAGATACGCGGCGGTAATCGCCTCTTCCACGGTGTCGTACATTTCAAAATGCGATCCGAGACCGGTCATCTCCAGCGCCTTGCGCGTTTTGGCGGGCAGGTTGCTGAGCTTGACATCTCCACCTTTGGCGCGCGCCGCCTGCATCAGGCGCACCAGCGCTCCTATGCCGCTGCTGTCGACGAACTCCACATGCTCGAGTTCGAGCACAATGTCCCCATACTTGGCCAGGGCATCGCCCACCAACGAGTGCAGCGTGAACACTTCGTTGCCCGCCACGATCCTTCCGTGGCACTGCACCACGAGCACATCCCCGACCGGCCGGCTCTCTAGACGAAGTTGCATATTAGGAAAGCCCCGCTTTGTATGCGGGGCTTGGTGAAGTCCAAACTAAGATTAAATCCTGGTAAAAACTAAACGTTGAACGACGAACCGCAACCGCAGGTGCTCTTCACGTTCGGATTCTCAAACTTGAATCCCGCGCCTTCCACGGTCTCGACGTAATCGACGTTTGCGCCGCCCAGGTACATCAGCGAGGTCGCGTCGACATACACCTTCAGACCGTCGAAATCGAATACCTTGTCCATCATTCCGGCGCCATTCTCAAAAGCCATTGAATACTGAAATCCGGAGCAGCCACCACCCACAACGGAAAGCCGTAATCCCGCCGGAACAGGGTTCTGCTGAGCCATGATTTCTTTTACCTTGGCGACCGCATTCGCGGTCAATGCGGGGCCGGCAGTTTTCGGTTGAATTCCGGGTGTGGTGGTCGTTGGGGATGTCGTGGTCGTTGCCATCTCTCGATCTCCTTTGTTGGTTCGATTATAGCAGAGGCTTATACCGGCCCGGTCAAGCAACTTCCGCAGCCGGAAATCCTCTTATCACGTAGGACTTTAGATGCCCCGGGCCGTACTTAAGGTCGCGCCCTCTTGCCAACGGGTCTATAATCATGCCCAGCAGGGGCCTGGTACCCGAAACCGCCGCCGGCAGATGACAGTCGGGGCGGCACATGGCAAATCGGGAGTTGGCCCGATTTCAGCTCCGAGGTGGCAAATGTCTCCTATGTTTGGGCTGTTGGTTGCGTGGGGTATCCTGACCGGAATCCTGATCATTTTGATGATCTACAAAAGCACCCTCTCCATGCACGAGGACGATTCGATCGTGCTCAATGAAACCGAATCGCAGATGCAGAAAGATCATGCTGAAGTGCTCGCCAAGATGCGAAAGATCACGCCCATGATCAAGGTCCTCGGTGCGCTTTCTGGAGTGATGATCCTGGTCATCGCCGGATTGTTCATCTACCACGGACTCAATAACACGATGCCACAGTAGCGATTAGCACGCCCCCGCGCGATTCGACAGCATTTGTCTGATACACCACCGCAGGCACAGCGGGATTAGAGCCGTGTCTGCCCAGTTTCCTTCCATTTGTGGCAGAATCCATGCTTGACATGAACCCACGGCGCTTGATCGCGATTGCCGGAGGAGGTCCTGCGGGCTCGTTGGCCGGCGCTTTGTTGTCCGCCGAGGGGTACGACGTTCACATCTTTGATGAGAAGCTGGCGTGGGAAAAGCCCTGCGGCGGCGGGCTCACCTACAAAGCCCTGCGGCAATATCCATTTCTTGTCGAGGCAGGCGGGGAAAATAAATCCGCGGAGGGCAAATCCGCAGCTAGCAAGTCCGCCGCCAGCAACTCGATAGACCACTGCGAACTGATCAGCCCATCCGGCAAGCGCGTGCGTTTCCGCATGCAGCATCCCGTAGCGATTTTTTCGCGACTCGCTCTGAACGGCTTGCTTCTCGAGCGCGCGCAATCTGCGGGCGCAACTGTCCGCTGCGAGCGCGTCACAAAAATCGAAGGCAGCGCAGGCGGCTGGCGCTTGCTCACTCCGCGCGGCAACTATCACGCGGAGTATCTGATTATCGCCTCCGGTGCTCGCAATCCATTTCGCGGACAGTTCACACCGCCTTTTCCGCCCGAAGACCTGATGGCGACCGCCGGCTATTACATTCCGGTTCGCTCGTCTTTGATGCAGATTCAATTTCTGAAAACAATCACTGGCTACATCTGGATCTTCCCGCGCCTCGACCACATTTCCGCCGGCATCGCCGGAAAGATGGGAGAAGTTTCCACTCGCGCATTGCGGCAGGAGCTTGAGCAGTGGCTCCAGCAGAACGGCTTTTCTCTCGATGGCGCGACTTTCTACTCACACATTCTTCCCTCACTTCGCGCGCAAACGATGGCGACAATCGAAGTGTCGGGCGATGGCTGGGCCATGGTGGGAGACAGCGCGGGGCTGGTCGATCCGATCACCGGAGAAGGGCTCTACTATGCGCTGCGCTCGGCGGAATTATGCGCGGAAGCGCTACTAGCTCACCGCCCTGAGGACTACGAGCTTCGCCTCGAAGAAGAAATCCTTCCCGAGTTAAGGCTCGCGGCGCGCGTTTCAGAGCGCTTCTATCGTGGGCAGGTTTTCGGCGAGAGTGTTCCCGAACAGATGATCGCGTTGACATCGCAAAGCGACACCTTCCGCGATCTGATGAGCGACCTGTTCGCCGGCATCCAGGGATATCGCGATCTGAAAGCGCGCCTCTATCGCATCCTACCCGCCGTCATGGCGGAAGGATTGGCAAGCACTCTCTTCCGCCCGCTGCGCGTCGGCCTGACAGCAAGTCCCTCCGCGAAATAGCAGCTTTCCCTTGCCTTTGCGAGCCGCAGGGAGCTGCGCGAAGCGACCGAGGAATCTGCATTCTGCACCCGCGCCGCGCTCAGGCTGCTTTTGCTTGCAGTCCGCGAATGTCGTCGAGCAGCACTTTCTCGTGCCCCTCGGGATTCACCTTCTCATAGACTGCGCGGATGATGCCCTTGGGATCGACAACATACGTCGTGCGCTCCCAGAACTTCATTCCCTTCCATTCAGATTGGCCGATCCCCAGCGCCTTCATCAGCGAAGAATCCGTGTCGGAAAGCAGGTCGATCTTGAAGGCGAATTTGTGGTGAAAATTCTTGTGCGAGGTCACGTCGTCGGCGCTCACGCCCACGACCTTGATACCCGCACTGTCGAAATCGTCTTTGGTCGCGGTAAATGAGCGGCCCTGAATCGTACAGCCGGGCGTGTCGTCTTTAGGATAGAAGTAAACGACCAACCAGTGCCCGGCGAAATCGCCGAGATTGGTGACCTTGCCATCCTGGTTGGAAAGCGAAAAATTCGGGAAGGGATTACCTGCTGAGAGCATAAAAGCGTCCTTTCGTGAAAGTGTCATAAGCCTCCGGCCATCTGGCAAAACCATTGAGATTTTCCGGACGGCTTATGGCTAATGGCTGAGAGCTGATTCTACGCGGCCGACATTTTCTTCATGCGCTCTTTCAATTCCTCGGGAGACACTTCCTCCACGTGAGTAGCGATGCCCCAGAAATGTCCGAACGGATCCTGCAGGAAGCCGGAGCGATCTCCATAGAACTGGTCCTGAACCGGCTTCAGGATTTTCGCACCCTCGGCTTTAGCCTTCGCAACCACCTCGTCGACGTTCGGCAAGTAAAGATACAAGCTTACCGGGCTGCCGCCAATGGCGGTCGCGCTGCCGTGGCCCGGGACCGCCATCTGCGGATTCTCGTCCGCCAACATGATGATGGAATCGCCAATCTTCAGCTCGGCGTGAGCAACACGCCCGCCAGGTCCATCCATGCGCACGACTACGGTCGCGCCGAAGACCTTTTTGTAGTACTCGATCGCCTGCGCCGCACCCTTGATAACAAGATACGGTGTCACGGTGTTGTAGCCTTTGGGAATATACGGGACGTTGCTCATAATTTTCTCCTTCAGGGGGATTACTCGGTTGAAGGTTGAACGCCAAAGTTTCGACGCGTTGACGGGCCCCACAGCCCGTTGCTCTTGACATGAGAACACAAGTGAAGGCAGCCTTCAAGAGCGGCCGGACCGCATCCAACACTCGCCTCGCCAAGGTAGTCCTAAGCCCGATTAATGCACCACCAAGTCCCGCCAATAGGCGTTGCCGGCCTCACGATTCGGAATCAAAACTCGCTGGTAGAGTCGCAGCGTCACCTCCTGGTTCGCATATTTCTTTAGATCGATTCGTACATCCCGCCACGACTTGCCTTTCGCTGATCCCTGGCCTTTCGCCGATCCAACGACCAGTGTGTCCAGCACCTGGTCGTCATTGACATAAACCTGCAATTGCCATGCCCGGCCCGCATCCACGCCCGCCTTGAAGTGCAGCACCGGCCGATCACCCAAACGAAGCGAGCGGCGCAACACAACTCCACGCACTTCATCTCGCGGGTAGGTCGCCAAGACATCCCCATCCAAAAACGTGATGCCTCGAATCCCGGGCATGCCGCCGCCTGCCCCGCCGAAGCCTGCACGCTCCAGCGTCCAATCCGGGTTCCAGTAGCGCATCAGGTCGGAGAGTTTGAAGAGTTCGGCCGGCTGAGTTTGAGGCTGCTGCACCGCGATTGTAAGAGTGCTCCCGTCGTCGCTCGCGCCGCGCTCGACTGCCAGAGCCATGCCGATCTTTGCCGTCCGTCGCGCCAGTTCTGCGATGCTTTCATCCACAGTCGGAGTGAGTTTCAACGGTCCCATGGTCTTCCCGAAGATGCGATCGTGGAGCGCGGCGACCTGCTCGGCTGGCAACGCCTTCATGCCATGCATGGCGCCAACCACCGATTCCGAATTGGCTGTGTTGCAGTCGGCGTCGGTGAAATCCGCGGCATGCACCGCCAACTGCATCGTCTTTTGGAAATCTCCCTCGCCAAACCAAACGCTGATCGCCACGAATCCGCCATTCACCACGGCATTATTCGTTGCCGGATACTCAATTCCCCAACGTTCATCGACGGCGCGAAAAATCTCCTCCGGCTTGCTGCCCGCGTCGGCCATGGCAATGACCATGTCCAAACACTTGCGATATGGCGAGTCGGGATGAATCAACGTCGCAGCCTTGCGGACGACCGCGTGCGAATCTGTCTCCGCGAAAGCGATGCTGATCATGCCCGCGACGAACACGGCTCCATCGGCCCCTTCAGCATAGCCGTTGATGTGGCCCAGTCGCCGCGCCATTGCCGCGGCCGCGTTCGGCATACCCGGAGAAAGCGTGCCATAAACGTCGCTGCTGAACTGCGGACCAATCGTCCACCACAGCTTGTTGTAACGCGGATGCCCCGTATCGGGCGGCTGCACGCCGCGTTTGAGCAGAAGCAGCGCCTGCTCGCTCGATCCCCAAGAACCCGCATTGTTTTCCAGCCACTGCTTGCCAAGCTGCCGCACGGTCAAATCGATTCCGTATTTCTCGAAGGCGCGGATCGCGACCATCTCATAGTAGTAATCGTCATCGACAGGCGCGTAACCGGGAAACTTTGGCATGGGCGTCGTCCCCATCGCCGAACCTTGCTGATGTTCGAACGGAAGTCCCGCCATTTGTCCAATCATCTGCGCCGTCCAGATGGCTTGGACGCGATCCAGATATTCGTCATGCGAGAGAACGAGCGTACCGGGATCCGAAGAATGAGGCGCTGCGTTCTGCGCCGATACCGGCGTGGGAAATAAAAATGCAATGGAGACGACGCCAACTAAACCGAACCATACCCGCGAAAGGAGTTGTCGCATTTCTAGAACAAGATAACTTGGATTTCCCGAACAAGATAGCCCGGCAAGGCCACCGAAGAAAATATATTCGGCGAGTTAAGCCACGCTCCGCAAACAACAGTTCCTGTCATCTTGAACAAGCAGAGTTCCTTGTCATCTTGAGCAGGAAAAATTTCCTGTCATCTTGAGCGGAGCAGGAACTTCACGAAGTGAAGTCCTGCGGAGTCGAAAGATCCCTATACCCTTCCGCGCGCTTGGGCACGACTTGCTATTTGCTGAAAGACTTGATTTTGGTCTTGATCTTGGGTGGCGCAGCGCTTTAGCGCTGCGATAAAAGCCTCATTTTTCACTGCCGGCTTCAGCCGCTGAGGGAAATCCGTCAGCGCAAATGACTTTCACCACCGCGCTAGCTGTCTTTGCGGTAAAGAAGATCCCGCATAGCGCGCCTGCGAGCTTCGTTCGCTTCCGCCTGAGCCTTGCGCTCGTCGGCGTCCATGCTTTGCTTGGTGCCGGTGCCCGCGTCCGCGTCTTTAGGCTCGCTGCACGCGGGACAGCGGTTGGCAAACCCCGGTTTTCCCGGCTTCAACTCAAACTCCTCCGAGCAGACAACGCACACTTTGATAGGAAACGCCATTTCGACTCAATGATACAACCGTCTCCCGGACTCACGGCGCGCGCTTTGGATCGGTGCCCACCCGGCGCGCCCGGTTCAGATCGAGTTGATGCACCACGCGCGCGCCGCTATCGAATTTGCGATCAAATGTCTTCGCTTTCATAAATTGTCACCTCTTCCGGGCGTGAACGCCGTACGGAGATCAATCGAATATTTTCCTTCCCGGTTCTTGCATTTGCGAATTATCAAAGCGTTGCGCTTTTTAACTCTGCAAGCGATGCGGGCTATCGCAGCGCGGCATGTGCCCGGGAATTTCGCCGCTTCGGCTGCGATACAGCCCGCGGCTTGATCTTCCTGCCCACGCCAGTGGCCTCCGCGATTCGCAGGTCGTAATCGTTTTGCAGATTGAGCCAGAACTGCGCCGGCAGGCCAAAATACTTCCCCAGCCGGATGGCCGTATCCGCGCTGATAGCGCGGTCTCCGCGCACCACGTCATAGATGCCGGGAAAGCCAAGCGCCTTCGCCAGAGCATACGCGCTCACGCCCATCGGCTCCATGAACTCCGTCCTGAGAATCTCTCCCGGATGCACGCCTAAAACCTTACTCGCAACAGCCATGTGTTAACCGCCCTTTCTAATGATAATCCACGATCTCCACGGCAAACGCGTTCCCGTCCCGCCATACAAAGCACACGCGATACTGATTGTTGATTCGAATGCTGTGCTGGCCCTCTCGGTCCCCATGAAGTGCTTCCAGAAAGTTCCCCGGAGGCACCTTGAGGTTGTCGAGCGCGACGGCAGCATTCAGGATGGCGAGTTTCTTGAAAGCCCGCCGCTGCAGATCCGGAGGCAACCGGCGGCTCTTGCCGAAACGCCATAATCTTTCGGTTTCCGGGTCCCGGAAACCCGCGATCATGGCTTTATACTAACGCGTTACAATACTACTGTCAAGCGTTAGTATGGACTTAAGGCACGAAGTGTACAAGCTCCGTGGAATCCCCCCTGTGCGCACAACGCGGGGATCGGGCAGCCGACCACGGGAGTACCCGTGGGTGAACCTGGGGCATCACATCAGAACGGACGGAAGATCGCGTGCACCGTGGATGATCCGGATGACTTGGAGCGGCTTCTTTTCCGGGTCATAGACAATCAGGTAATTCAAATATGGATTAACGCTCCAAAACCGGACGGGCAACGGGGTCAAATCCTTCCTCTCGCGACCAATAAGAGGCGAATCGGCAAGAAGGCCGCAGGCCCGAAAAACCGCTTCCTGCACGCGGTCCGCTGCGGCGGGATTGTCTTGGGCTATGTAGTCCCAAATCTCAAAGAGATCGCTGACGGCTTCGGGCGTTAACTGATACTTCTCCATCAGCTCTGCGGATTGGACCGCCGCCGCTTCAACTCTGCAAGCCTGGCTCGCGCTTCGTCGGGGCTCATCAATTCGCCGCGCTCTGCCGAAGCGTAGCCCTCTGCAATCTTGGTTTGAATATCGGCGCGATTTGCCGCTAACCAAGTTTCCTGCTCATGGAGCATGGAAACGGCGTGCTCCACGAATTCGTCGACGGTTTCGTAGGGGCCGCGCTGAACGTCCTGCTTGATCAGTTCTTCGAGTTCGGGCCGAAGGCGGATTTCCATGGGGGGTATTTTAACCCATCTCCGGCAGTGGCAATCGTGCTCCTCCGTACGGTGGCCCTAGCAGGCTACCGCACGACAAATTCGTTTTGCTATGATTTTGGCTATGGATGAGCCCACTAAAGCCGACTTGGAGGCATACCGACATGTTAGAGATTGGGTCGATGCCAGACGCGCAGCCTGGCAATCTGCACACTTAGGCACGGAAGACAGTTTGTTCACAGTCGCAACATCCATGGTGCCTCTGAATCGAAACCGCGGTTGGCATCACGCATGGTCCGATTATGAGTGGGGCTATTTTTCCGCCGCAACTACTCTCGTCGAGGATTATGTCACCAAAGTTGAAGCCGACGTGCTGGTTTACCCCATCCTGTTTCTCTACCGCCACTATGTTGAACTGAAGCTGAAATCGATCATACTGGAAGCAGGTGCCTCAATTCCCTGCGAGATGCCCTCCGGTGCCAACAACGAACACAACGTGACCAAACTTTGGAAGATGATCTCAGACCTGCTGGTTCAGCATGGCAAAAACAAAATGCTAAGAGGAAGCGAGGGGATCGAACGGGTGCTTGCTCAGCTAACCCAGATTGACCCGTCCTCAATGGAAACGCGGTATGCCCTAAAAAAGGACATGAAGACTGCAACGCTGGACCAGGTTCGTAGCCTTGATCTTGAGAACTTCAAGACTGTGATGATTAAGCTACGGAGCGAGCTGGACGAGCTAGAAATGCTTTTCCAGTATGTTCACGAATGTTGGTGGGACGAAGGTCCGGCAGTTTAGAACGACTCCTGCGTTTCTTAGAATGGAACCAACTGCAGATCCCTCGCTTCGCTCGGGATGACAATCCAAGCAGGGACATGGAATACAACATTCTTCCGCCTTGCGACGACAGCTACTCAATCCCCAACTCCTTCGCCAGCGCCTTCCACTTCCCATCCACCAGCCCGCGCGTTTTCGCGTCCATCACAATCTCATCTGGCCAAGGACGCGTGAAGCCTTCACTTGCCCATTTGCGCGTCGCGTCAATCCCCATCTTCGAGCCGTAATCCGGCAATCGCGAAGCGTGGTCGAGCGAATCGACTGGTCCGAGCGTGAACTGTATATCTCGCTCGGGATCGATATTATTGAAGACCTTCAGAGTTACATCCGCGATATCGTGCACGTCTACATCTTCATCCACCACCACAATGCACTTAGTGAACATCGCCTGCCCGAGCGACCAGATAGCGTTCATAACTTTGCGCGCCTGTCCGGGATAAGACTTGCGGATGGAGACGATCATCAGGTTATGAAACACGCCTTCGATGGGCAGGTTGATATCGACTAACTCGGGAATGGTCATCTTCATCATAGGGATGAAGATGCGCTCGACGGCTTTGCCCATCCAAGCGTCTTCCTGTGGAGGCTTGCCCACGATGGTCGCCGCGTAGATAGGGTCTTGCGGTGCGTGATGCAGGTGACGTGAAAGACGGGATATTCGTCTTCGAGCGAGTAGAAGCCCGTGTGATCTCCGAATGGGCCTTCGGTGCGTAGTTCGTCGAGATTAACGTAGCCTTCGAGGACTATCTCGGCATCGGCGGGAACTTCCAGGTCAACTGTTTCGCACTTCACCAACTCGACTGGCTTTTGGCGCAAGAATCCGGCGATGATGAACTCCTCGACATCGGGCGGCGCGGGAACGATGGCGCAGAAAGTGAGCGCAGGTTCGGTGCCGATAGCAACGGCAACCTCCATGCGTCCGGAGGGACGATCGCCTTCAGCCAGCTTCGCGCCGCCGGAGGAGCGAGCCATGATATCGACTGCCGCGCGCAGATTAGCCCCCGATCCTCCATCGTTCGGGATGGACTGGCGCATCCGATCACGGTAATGCTCCGCCGCAACTTTCTGGCGCTGCCAGTGCATGCCCGCGGTGCGTTCGTCGTAGACCTGCAGGCGATACATGCCGACGTTGCGCTTGCCGGTCTTCGGGTCGCGTGTGATCACGCATGGAAGAGTAATGAAGCGCCCTCCATCTTTTGGCCAGCATTGGAGGATGGGGAAATCAAGCAGCGAGAAGTTATCGCGCTTGATAACTTCTTTGCACGGGCCGGACGAAACCGTCTTCGGGAAGAACTTGCCCATTTCGGCGAGCATCGGCAGCATCTTTACTTTGTCGAGAAAGCCCTGCGGAGATTTCACGTCGACGAATCCGCGAATGCGTTCGGCGACTTCATCGAGCGAGTCGACCTCAAGAGCCATGTTCATGCGGCGCGCCGATCCGAACTGATTGATGAGCAGCTTCTGTCCGGGATAGCCTTTGAGATTTTCGAACAGCAGCGCTTTGCCGCCGACACTTCCCTGCTGATCTCGACTCTTCGAAACGCGGTCGGTGATCTCGGCGATTTCGAGAATCGGGTCTGCTTCGGTGCGGATGCGCTTGAGTTCTCCGGCGCGTTCGAGAGCCTTAATCCAGTCGCGCAGATCGTCGTAGGCCAATGGTCCTCCTGAATGACAGACGATTATATGACGCCGCGGGGCTCACTCTTTGGCCGACGGCGCGCCGCGGGCCGGCCAATTGCAGATTCCTCACTTCGTTCGGAATGACAATTTTAGAATTCTCGGCGATTACATCCGCGAACTAGAAACCAGCTAGAATTGCTTCCACATTTTTCGCCGTGCGACTAGGATATGGAAATCAATTTGGGGGGCATTGACGCTGAGTGGAGAATAGCGAAGCCCGAGGAACGATGATCCGCCTGAAAGTGAACGGGAGAGAGCGAACGTTTGACGGCGATCCCGAGATGCCGCTGCTATGGTATTTGCGCGACGTGGCCGGCCTGACGGGGACGAAATTCGGCTGCGGCATGGCTCTCTGCGGCGCATGCACCGTTCACCAGAATGGCGATGCAATCCGCTCCTGCATCACTCCCATGAAAGAAGTGGCGGGCACAGAGATCACCACCATTGAAGGCATTGAGCCCATGCATCCTGTGCAGCAGGCGTGGCTGGATATCCGTGTGCCGCAATGCGGATACTGCCAGACCGGCCAGATCATGCAGGCTATTTCGTTGCTCAAGGACAACAAGAATCCCAGCGACCAGGATATTGATGTAGCGATGTCGGGCAACCTCTGCCGCTGCGGGACCTATCAGCGGATTCGCGCGGCCATTCACGAAGCGGCAAAGAGTCTGGCGGAAACGGAGCCGGCATGAAGCTCGCCGACCTGAGGACTGACGCGAAGATCATTGAGAACGTCAGCCGCCGCGGATTCCTGCAGGGAGCGCTCGCTTCGGGCGTTCTCGTCCTGACCGCGCGCTTCGTTAGTGAGCCATTGTTCGCCGCCGAGGGCGAGACGGCGGCCGCGTTCGATCCGAGCATGTGGATGGGAATCGCATCGGATGGAACGGTAACGATCATCGCGCATCGGTCGGAGATGGGCTGCGGCAGCCGCACGGCGCTGCCCATTGTGGTGGCCGATGAACTAGATGCGGACTGGACACAGGTAAGGATCGAGCAGGCGATTGGCGATCCGAGATACGGCGATCAGGATACCGACGGATCGCACTCGGTGCGCAGCAACTTCGAATTGATGCGTCAGGTCGGCGCGACAGGCCGCGCCATGCTGATTAGTGCCGCAGCTGCGCAATGGAAAGTTCCCGCGAAAGAGTGCTCGACCGAACCGCACTTTGTTGTGCATAAGGCTAGCGGGCGAAAGCTCGGTTACGGTGAATTGGCGGCTGCGGCGGCGAAATTGCCGGTGCCTAAGAAAGAAGACCTGCAATTCAAGTCGCGCGCCGAGTGGCGCTACATCGGCAAAGAGAGTAACTCGCTTTTCGACTTGCCCGAGATTGTTACGGGCATAGCTATTTTCGGGATGGACGCGGCGGTGCCGGGGATGGTATATGCCTCGATCGAACATCCTCCGGTGCTTGGTCAGAAGATCAAGTCCTACGACGACAAGGCTGCGCTCAAAGTGCCGGGAGTGTATAAGACTGTAACTATTGATACGGTCGAGCCGCCGCACTTATTCAAGCCACTGGGCGGCGTCGCGGTGATTGCCGACAATACATGGACCGCGTTCAAGGCGCGCAAGGAACTGAAGATCGAATGGGGCAGCAGTCCGCATTCCGCTTATAACTCCGCCGACTTTCGAAAGACGCTCACAGCCACTTCGCGGCAACCGGGCAAGGTTATACGTAACATTGGCGATGTGGACGCGGCGTTTGCCAAGGCGGGCAAGATTTTCGAAGCCGAATATTACACTCCGCATCTGGCGCACGCGGCCATGGAGCCCAACGTGGCCGTGGCCGAGTATCGCGACGGGAAGGTGCGCGCCTGGGCGCCAACGCAAAATCCGCAGGCTGTACAAGACACAGTGGCCTCTGTGCTGGGCATTAAGAAAGAAGATGTAACCTGCCATGTCACGCTCCTAGGCGGAGGCTTTGGACGCAAGTCCAAGCCCGATCAGGTCGCTGAAGCGGCCGTGCTTTCCAAACAACTTGGCAAGCCGGTGAAAGTTGTTTGGACGCGCGAGGACGATATCAAGTTCGACTTCTTCCACTCGGTTGCGGCGATGTATATGAAGGCCGCCATTGGGCCGAATGGCAAGCCGACCGCGTGGTTGCAGCGCACGACTTATCCGCCGATTGCTTCGACCTTTGACGCTTCGGCTAAGTATGCCGACGACGAGATGGGCCTGGGATGGAACAACCTGCCGTTCGACATTCCGAACCACCGCGCGGAAAACGGACCGGCCGACTATCACGTCCGCATTGGATGGCTGCGTAGCGTGGCGAACATCTATCACGCCTTCGCGATTCATTCCTTTGCCGACGAACTGGCCAAGGCAGCTAATCGCGATTCGGTCGAGTATTTGCTCGACTTAGTCGGCCCAGCAAGAGTAGTTCAGCTCGACCTCAAAGGCGATGAAGCCGAAGATGCCAAGACTTACCCGCTGGATACAGCACGCTGGCGGCGTGTAATCGAGATCGTCGCGGATAAATCAGGCTGGGGCAAGCGGCCAATGGGCAAAGGACATGGCTTGGGAATCGCCGCTCACCGCAGCTTCTTGACCTATGTCGCCACGGTTATTGAAGTGGAAGTCGACGACAAAGGACGAGTGCACATTCCGAACGTGTGGACTGCGGTGGACGCTGGGACTGTTGTTAGCCCGGACAATATTCGCAATCAGTTTCAGGGCGCGGCCGTCTTCGGAACCAGCCTGGCGGTTTTCAGCGAGATTACGGCGACAGGAGGAGTTATTGACCAGAGCAACTTCGACAGTTACCAACTCGCGCGCATGAACACCGCTCCGCGGCAGGTGGAAGTGGACATAGTGGAAAGCGATGCGCCTCCGGCGGGCGTGGGAGAACCGGGAGTGCCACCGATTGCGCCTGCGCTCTTCAACGCGGTATTCGCGGCGACGGGCAAGCGCGCGCGCGAGTTGCCGTTATCGAAGACGAAGCTGGGATAAGACTGGATCTCGGCCTTCGGCTCTGGGCGGCCGGCTCCGGGCTTTCGGCTTCCGATAGTTAGCAGCACGAGATTGACTTGCGCTGAAAAGGAAAGGTCATCGTATGTTTTATCGGTTGCTGGTTTTGCTGATGTTATGTGCGTCGGCGTTCGCGCAGGAGATTACCGTTGCTGCGGCGGCCGATTTGAGTTCGGCTTTGCCTGAAGTTGTTGCACGGTACAAGAGCGAGACAGGGCGGGAAGTCAAACTTACTTTCGGCGCTTCCGGCAATCTGACGACGCAGATTCAGAACGGCGCGCCGTTCGACGTCTTTTTTTCGGCGGACGAAGGCTATCCTCAGCAATTGGTCGAGTCTGGGTTGGCCGACAAGAGCACGCTTTATCGTTATGCTATCGGGCGGTTGGTGCTTTGGGTGCCGAATGATTCGCCGCTGGACTTATCGAAACTGGGGATGAACGCGCTGCTTGATCCATCGGTAAAGAAGATAGCGATTGGCAATCCACAGCATGCACCTTACGGACGCGCAGCCGAAGCGGCGTTGCGGCATTACGGCATCTACGATCAGGTTGCAAGCCGACTGGTACTGGGAGAAAACATATCGCAAGCAGCACAGTTTGTGGAATCGGGCAATGCGCAGGCTGGATTGATCGCGTTGTCTCACGCGCTTACGCCCGCAATGAAAGCGAAGGGCCGCTACTGGACGGTTCCGCTCGACGCCTATCCGACGCTAAATCAGGCTGCGGTTGTGCTTTCTCACTCCAAGCAACAGGAAGCGGCGCGCAAGTTCCTGGAGTTTGTGCACTCGGCGGAAGTCACTTCCCTGCTTAAGAACTACGGCTTCAGCCTGCCAGAGGAGAAACACTGAATGAACTGGGACGCATTCTGGCTGACCGTGAGGTTGGCGATGATCGTCTCGAGTGTGCTATTTGTGATCGGGATTCCGATTGCGTACTGGATCGCATCGTCGCGCTGGCGATGGAAGTTTCTGGTTGAGGCCGCGGTCGCACTACCAATCGTGCTTCCGCCAACTGTACTGGGCTTCTATGTTTTGGTAGCGCTCGGATCGCGGAGCCCGCTCGGGCGCTGGTGGGAATCGCTGACCGGGCACACATTGGCCTTCACGTTTGAGGGCCTGGTGATTGGTTCCTTATTCTATAGTTTGCCTTTCGCTGTTCAGCCGTTCGCGGCTTCGTTTGGTGCGGTCGATCCAAAACTGCTGCGCGCATCGGCCTCGCTGGGCGCATCTCCGGCCGTGACCTTCTGGCGCGTTGTGTTTCCGCTTTCAAAAGCAGGCCTGATCACGGGATTTACGCTTAGCTTCGCGCACACGCTGGGCGAATTCGGCGTAGTGCTCATGGTGGGAGGCAATATTCCCGGCGTGACGCGCACTATCTCAATCGACATTTACGATCAGGTGCAGGCGGCGAACTACGCGAGCGCGAATGGGACCGCGCTGTTGCTGCTCGTCATTTCGTTTGTGCTGCTGTCGATTGTCTATGGATTAAATCGGCGACCGTGGATCGTTGCCCCATGATGGTTGGCCCATGGATGTGAAAGTGTCCTTGACTTCGGCGTCGTCTTCAGCTGCCGTTCGCGCGAACGAGGGGACTTCCTCCGAGCTTGAAGTCCGAGTGCGCAAGCGCTTTATCAATCCTGACGGCAGTTTTGTCCTGAATGTTCACTTTCGGGCGCTGGCAGGTTTCACAATTCTCTTTGGCGCCTCGGGCGCCGGGAAAACGACGCTGCTCGATTGCATCGCCGGGCTCACAGACCCCGACGAAGGCCGCATTGTTGTGGGCGGACAGCCCGTGTATGACTCCGAGGCCAAGCGCAACATTTCTGCCTGGAAGCGGAACATCGGGTACGTACTGCAAGACTTGGCGCTCTTCCCGCACCTCACGGCCGAGCAGAATGTTGCCTATGGGCTGCGACGACTTAGCGCTTCGGAAAGGCGCGTGCGCAGCCGCGACATGCTGAACGCATTCCGCATCGATCATTTGCGGGACCGGCGGCCGGCGGAGATCTCGGGCGGGGAGCGGCAGCGAGTCGCGATGGCACGCGCACTTGTCATTGAACCGCGGGCATTGTTGCTGGACGAGCCGCTGGTTGCCCTCGATCGTCCGATCAAGTCTCTGATCCTTTCCGATCTGCGGCGTTGGAATCAGCATTACCGCATCCCGATTCTTTTTGTCACGCATAGCGGGGAGGAAGTATTTGCGCTGGGCGAAGAGGTCATCGTGCTTGAGGCTGGCAAGATAGTGGCACAAGGCCGGCCCAAAGATGTGATGCACGCGCCGCGGATGGAAACAGTCGCGCAACTAGCGGGGTTCGAGAACATTTTCGCCGCGACAGTCTCTGCGGTAAATGAGGCACTCGGCACGATGACGTGCATGATCGGCAAGACGAATCTCGAAACTCCGCTGGTGCGGATGGAGGTTGGAGCGAAGTTGCGGATCGGAATTCGCGCCGGAGACATCATGCTGGCTACCGAAAGCCCGCGTGGGCTCAGCGCGCGCAACATTATTCCAGGAACGATTCAGATCGTTGAGCAGCGGCATGGATTTGTTTCCGCCGTTGTCGATTGCGCGGGCACGCGATTTGAAGTACATCTGACGCTCGCAGCGCTCGACGATCTTGGTTTGATTGTTGGCAAGAGTGTTTGGGTTGTGGTCAAAACGCATTCCTGCCATTTGCTGGGGTAACGGCCGTCCGCCGATTCCGCCCTATCTCAGCGGCAGCGGCCGCAGGCTAGCGTCCTGCTCTTTGTCGATGGTAATCACCGCGACCCACAGCCGATGCTCTTCTTTACTGAACACGATTCGTCCCCCTAGACGGCGGGCGATCTCTTCCGGCAGCAAGTCGCGGTGATATCCGAAGAACCTCTCTTTGATTTGCTGCCATTCTGTCCAGTTGGCAAGGAGATCACGCGGCGGCTGGTACTTCGTTGAGAAAACGAACGCCACATCAAAATCATTCCTGCGCGCGGCGGCCAAGTCGATTTGCGCGGAGGTAAAATCCTCAATGCGCACCAAGCGAAACGGCTGGCCGACATAACCGAGCCAGGGGCGCGCGAGTTCATCGGATGCAGGCCACGCGGTGAGCACGACGGCATTGGGATAGCGAGCGGCCAGAAAGTGGCTGGCTTCCGCGTGCATGAGCGTGAAATCGCGATAGACGAGATTGTCCTCCAGGGAGAAACCGTAGGGCGGACTGATGAACAATCCTGCGACAAATGCAATTGCAACGATCGCGGCGATCGCTTTCCAGTAACGCGTGCGGCGCCAGAGCGTAGCGACATTAACGAGAATCACGAGAGGGATCACAGGCAGCAGGTAGCGTGCGAGCGCGGCTCCGCCGACGGCAGACATAAAAGTAAGGTAGGCGAGTAAGACGATTGCGAGTACAGCTTGTTGCCAGATCGCAATGCGCGGGCGTGGGACTCCGTGATCGCTTTGGGGAGAACGAAGCATTGCCAACACGGCGGCCAGCGTAAGAAGGTAGAGGCCGAAATAACCGACGACCTGCCAGAGGCGCAATCCGAACGCGATGGGAATGCGCAGGGGATTGAGCGTTGCGGCCACGTTGTAGCGAAAGAAATCCGGATTGCCAAAGACGTATCCGGTTTTCAAGCGATGGAACGCAAACCAACCGGCTAGCGGCAAAGCGGGAATGAACAAATGAAACGCGTTGGTACGTCTTCCCAGTGGCGGAGCAAGTTGTGCAGCTCGTGAACGGACAATCGGAGCCACGATCTGCCATGCGCACAGCGCCAAAGGCGCAATGACCGCAGTCTCCTTCGCTAGGGCCGCGAGTGAGAACCAGAGCGCCACGTGCCAGGGGCGATCCTCCATGTATGCAGCGAGCGCCCAAAAGGTGAGGCCTGCGGCAGGAAGATCGACCTGAGCCAGAGAACTCTGCGTAAAGAAGACGGGATAAATCGCCGTAAGAGCAACGACCGCCCCCGCGACTTGGGAATTGAGAGAGGCTCGCGCCAGCCGAAACAAACCCAACAAGGAAAACGCCGCCATCGCCAACATCGCAATCCGCGCCGCGGGAATCGAATAACCAAAAATACGCCACACGAGCGCGAGCCATGCCATGACCAGCGGAGGGTGAGCGTTCGAGACCGTCGACTGTGGAATGGGCGAGCCGGTCAGATAAAGATCGTGCGCAACCGGAATGTAGTAGCCAGCCTCATCCCAAAAATATGGCAGACGGAGAAGCGAGGCGTGTAGCAGCATTAGCCCGCCAAATAGCAGGAAGAACTGTTTCCACGTCGCAATCGATTGGGATGAGGTCTCCGGTGTAGAGTGCGCGGACGAAGCGTGCATCAGTGAACAGGCCCGCCGGGTGCTCGCGGATCGAGTTTGATCTCACCGAACGCGGCTTCATAATTCGCCACATTCTGCTGCATAAGAGACATCAGAGCTTTGGCCTGTTGCGGGCTCAGGTAAATTCCCTGGAAGTTGCGGAGTTCCACCTGCGCTTCCGCCGGTTGCTGCATGGTGCCGAAGACGAGGAAAAAGTCCCAGACGTTGACCCTGATCTGCACGCTGTTGGCGTAGGTTTCGCGATAGTCGGGGGTTTGAGCGAGTTTTACAGTCGGTTGGCTTGTCTGATTCATATCAGGAGAGTGTACCGCTCGAGCGAGAGGCAGGGAAAGAGCTCAGGAAGGCCGGCGAGCGCCGCTCCGAAGGCAGCCTCGGACCTCACTCTCCGGCGCGTAGGGCATACCGCAATGCGGCCTGGCTGATGGGAACCACACATTCCGTCATTGCACAGCCGAAAGAACATGCAAATTAACCCTCCTTTAACAAGAGCGCAACATTGCCGCAACACGTCCCGGCTACTGTTCAAGTGACAATTCTTGAGGTCCATATCCTTTGCAAGCAGGAGAGGCTCTTTTTCGACCCATGGACTCTTTGGAGTCGACCGCTAGCCGGCGCCAACCGGAGCTCATCTATGTCGTTGAAGACGACACAGACGTCGCTCGTCTGATCGAGCACACCCTGCGCACAGCCGGCTACGAAGTTTCGACATTCCTTTCAGGGGCATCCGTTGTTTCGGCGGCTGCACTGGATCCGCCCTCGCTCTTTCTGCTCGACATCATGCTGCCGGGAATCAGCGGCATTGATCTGTGCCGCCAGATACGCCAACACGAAAAACTCGGGAAAACGCCCGCCATTTTCTTGTCGGCTCGCACACAGGAACCGGACCGGTTGCAGGCGTTCGACGCCGGCGGCGACGGATATATCACCAAGCCTTTCAGCCCGCGGGAATTGATCGCGCGCGTCCGCAACGTTCTTCGCGCTCCCGAGGCGCCTTATCCCGATGTGCTTCGGTTGGGAGAACTGGAGATCGAAGCCTCTTCGATGACCGTGCGCGTTGAGGGGAAAGTCGTGCCGACCACGGTGCGCGAGTTCCGGCTGCTGGAATACCTTGCCCACCATCGCGGGCGCGTATTCACCAGAGATCAGCTGCTTGACGCAGTTTGGAAAGAAGGTTCGTTCGTCACGCCGCGCTCGATCGACGTATTTGTGCGGCGGCTGCGGGAGAAGATTGAGCGCGATCCGCGTCATCCGCGCTATCTGAAAACTCTGCGCGGAATCGGCTACCGGTTCGAAACGAGCCGCTAAGAATCTGGAACAGCGTTAAGAGATCGCCCCCTCGGCCGTCCTTTGCTTACTTACGCTGCTCCAGCTTCACCGATGCCGTGACCGGCTGGCCGTCGCGCAGGACCTTCACTTCGACCACATCGCCGACCTTGCTGCGCCGCAGCGCGTCGGTGAAGTCGTACAAGTTCTTGATCGGCTTGCCGCCGAACTCGACCAGGATGTCGCCCGCCTTCAGTCCCGCTTTGGCCGCCGGTGATGCTGGGCGCACGTCCGAGAACTTCACTCCATTTTCGACCTCGCCAAAATCTGGAATCGATCCGAAATAGGGGCCGTAGCCTCCGCTGCCCGATCCGCCCGCCGGCTTATCTTCAGCGACTACTTGAAATGCAGGGCGCTCCTGCGCATCGGCCAGTTGCTCGGCGACCGAGGCCACCACATTCAGCAGACGCGCCGCCGGCTCGGGATCGATTTTGTCCCATGTATCGGAAGGCTTGTGATAGTCGGAGTGCAGCCCCGAAAAGAAAAACAGCACGGGAATCTTCTTTGCGACAAATGAAGTGTGATCGCTCGACGAGTATCCTCCCGGCGAGTATTCGATCTTGAATCCCGAATTTGCAGAGGCCTGTTCGACCATGGCTTTCAATGTCGATCCAGTGCCGACGCCGCCTATGTAAACCTTGTCGTTCTTGATGCGGCCGATCATGTCCATATTGAGCATGGCCACAGCTTTGTCGAGTGGGCGTGTCGGATCTTTAACCCATGCCGCCGAGCCAAGCAACCCGAGTTCCTCGCCCGCAAACGACTCAAACAGAATTCCGCGCTGCAACTGGCCTTTCATCGGCGCCAGCATTCGCGCCAGTTCGAGAAGTCCTGCCGTGCCGGACCCATTATCATCGGCGCCGGGATGAATCTGCCCGATCTGCGAAGGCGCGAGCGAATCGAAATTGCCGCGCCCGAGGTGATCGTAGTGCGCGCCCACAATCACATATTCGTCGGTCTTGCCTGGGAGATATGCGAGGACGTTATCCACAGTGGCTCGCGTGGTTTTGATGCCGACGGTCAGCGCCGCGCTCTGACCACCACTCAGTTCGAACGACGCAGGCTTGCCGGAATCGTCAATCTGCTTCTGCACATCGGCGAGCGACCTGCCGGATTCCTTCAGCCATTCCGCAGCTACATCGTTTTTGACCTGCGCAAAAATGATACCGATATCTTCCGGCCCGCTCACGCTGCCGAAGCGTGTCAACAAATCTTCTTCGTTGTCTCCGAGCTTACCGTTGATAAGCACCAACGCCTTCGCGCCGTGATTGCGCGCATTGATCGCTTTAGTGATCAGCTGCGAGTGGCGCGTCATCCCGTGGTTGCCTTCCTTCACGGCAAACGACGGCGGCTCGTAGCGCAACACCACAACAATCTTGTCTTTGACGTCCAATCCGGCGTAGTCGTCGTAATGGAATTCATCGGCGGTGGCGCCGTAGCCGGCGAACACAATCGCTCCCTGCGCCGATCCGGACGATGAGAAGCTGAAGGGGACGAAATCCTGCTTGGCTTTTAATTCGCGCTTCTTCCCTCCGCTCACGACCGCGAACTCGTTCTTCCCTTTTAATTGCGCGCCCGTGATAAGCGAAAAGGGCTGCAAATACGATCCGTTCACTCCCGCAGGTTCGAGACCGAGGCTGCGGTAACGCTTCTCGATCAGATGGCGCGCCCGCGTCAATCCCTTGGTGCCATTGCCCCGCCCTTCCATTGCCGGAGTGGTTAGGGCTTTGATGTCGTCGAGAAAGCGATGAGGGTCGGCGCTGGATGCGGGCGGCGGAGTGCTCGCGGAAGCGAGCGTGAAAGAGAAAGTGACAATGATCAGAAGGACTGCGAGATATTTCCCTACGACGCTCCGGCCATCGAATGCATTGCGCATCACAAATTTGTCATCCCGACCGAAGGGAGGAATCTGCTGCTTGGCGGGAGTGAAGGAGCGCGTGAGAAAGGAAGATTCAGTTTTGTAAGTCTGCATGATTCCGCAAATCGTATGTGGAGGGAAGGCGCGTGTCAATGAGTAGGGGCGTGGTAACTCGTGATCCATCACGACTGCCAGCACATCGACCGGCGCGGCTTGTGCTCTTCCAGTAGCGACGGCCATCTTGGCAGATATTCGTTGGCAGTCCTCGCCCTCGGCGCGGCGGGGGAGACGCCGCTCGAAACTCATGGCGCGCGCATGGTATTAGAAGCCCGCCAGCGCCGTGATTCCCTTCCCTTCCACGCACTCATAGGCGCGGCCAGCGGCGAGGTTCTTATAGTCTTCCGTGCGGCCGCTGGGCCAGGCGATTACTACTCGATCAACGAACATTCGATCGATTGCGTCGCGCTTGCCGAGTCCGAAGGTCACGGGCAGTTCCGATTGCGACAGATAGCTCGATCCGCCTTTCACGAGCCGCGACTGGCTTAATCCTCCGTGCTGACTCGATCCTCCATAAAAGATTTTTACGTTCGCGCCGATTGCATCGCGATTCGATTTCGTGCCGACGAGCGAAAAGCGTATGCTGCGGTTGTTCGTCGTCACATCGTTCCGATACAAATACGCCGGGCCATTGTTGGTTGTGATCAGCAGATCCAGGTCTCCATCGCGATCAAAATCGCCGAAAGCCACGCCCCGCCCAACTTTCGGCGCGCTGAAGCCGCCGCCGATTTCCGCGGCCACGTCGACGAATTTTCCCTTCTCATCGTTCACAAAAAGCTGCGGAGGCTGCGCATAACCTACGCCATTCACATTTCGCACCGTGTCGTCGATATGCCCGTTCACCACAGCTAAGTCGAGCGCGCCATCTAGATTCGCATCCAGAAAAACGCAGCCAAAGCCCAGCTTGTCTTTCGACGCCATCCCCAGGCCGCTTGGGATGGCCACGTCGCGGAAGTTTGTTCCGCCAGCGGAACGGTAAAAACCAATCATCTCGTTATCGAAATTCGTAATGGCGATGCCAGCGCCCGAGTCTTCGAGCGCGGCCACATCCACGCCCATGCCCGCGCGCGCCTTACCCTCGGCTGAAAACGCAATGCCCGCGTCCACGGCCACATCCTTGAATGTGCCATTGCGCTGGTTGCGGTAGAGCTTGTTGGGCTGCGTGTCGTTTGTCACCAGCAGATCGGGCCAGCCATCCTGGTCGAAATCAAACATGGCCACTCCCAGCGATTTCGAGCTGCTGTCAAAGATTCCGCTGATCGCGGTCACGTCTTCAAATGTTCCATTGCCGCGATTGCGGAATAACCAGCATGTCTCCCCGCGATAGGCTTCGGGAGTGCAATACGACTTGTGTTTGCCATCACGGCTACAGAAAACGTCGTGCTCCTCCGACCACTTGACGTAGTTGCAAACGAAAAGATCGAGCAGCCCGTCGCGGTCAAAATCAAACCACAGCGCGGACGAACTGAGTGCCTGCCGCCCGCCCAGTCCGCTGGCCTTCGTCACATCGATGAAAGTGCCTTTGCCGGTATTTCGGAACAAGCGGTTCTGGCCAACACAGGTAATCAAAATGTCTGGATATCCATCGTTGTTGTAGTCGCCAACGGCAATGCCCATGCCATACATTTCGACCTCGAGACCGGCAGTGCGCGTCACATCGGAAAACGTGCCGTTGCGATTATTGCGATAGAGCTTGAGGGTGCTGGGCTTTGAGCTACGAGGATGTCCTGGCCAATCGCTGCCATTCACCAGGAGAAGGTCCTGCCAGCCATCGCGATCATAATCGAGAAACGCGCAACCGGAGCCAAGCGTTTCCGGAAGCAGCTTTCCTCCATACGCACCGTTGTTGTGGTGAAACTGGATGCCAGCCTGAGCCGTCACATCTACTAACCGGAAGCCTGGATCAATCCCTTGCGAAGAGGGACCGGGAGACGCACCGAACAAAAAGCGTGGGGCCGCAGCAAAGCCTGCCATGCCTGCAAGAAATGCTCGCCGATTCACGGAAGGTTTACCAGCCCGTTGCGGATCGCGTACACCACCAGTTCAGCCGTCTTGTGCGCTCCCAGGGCATCCATCATATTGGCGCGATGCACCGCGACGGTGTTCGCGCTCAGGTCAAGAACAGCCGCGATTTCCTTGTTTGACTTGCCTTCCACAATCATCTGCAACACTTCCAATTCGCGTGGCGTCAGGCCCGCGCTGCGCTTGCCTTTGAGCGCCGGCGGCCGCTTCAATCGCGGGTCGAGCACCACCTCCCCCGCATCTACCCGCCGGATCGCCACTCCCAAATCCAGGTCCACGGCATTTTTCAGCACATAACCGCGCGCGCCCGCATCCATCGCCTGCTTCACCAGCGTGTCCTCGGGATGCATGCTCAACATGAGCACCAGCGCTTCCGGCCGGTTGGCAAGAATTTTTCGTGTCGCTTCCAGGCCACTTATAACAGGCATGGCGCAATCCATGACAACCACACGGGGCCGAAGCGTGTCCGCAAGTTCGATTGCTTCAGCGCCGTCGCCGGCCTCGCCCACCACCACGATGTCGGCCTCATCTTCCAGAATGCGCCGGAACCCCCGCCGCACTAAGCTGTGGTCGTCTACCAGCAAAACTGAAATCCTACTTGTCATGCTCTTCCAGTTTCTCTCTCGAAACTCGCAACCGCACCAGCGTTCCGCCTTGCGCGGGCCGCGCAAACTCGACGCAACCGCCCAGCAACTCGGCGCGCTCCCGGATTGCCACCAGGCCAATCCCCGGCTTCACGTTCCCCGGGTCAAAGCCGCAGCCGTGATCTTCAACCTCGACTTGCAAAGTCTCCGGCAAGTATTGCAAACGCACCCAGCATTCGTTAGCTCCCGAATGGCGGGTTACATTGTTCAGCGACTCCTGCACCACGCGATACACATGAACGGCGGCGTTGCCTTTGATGGCAAACGCTTCGCCCGTTTTTTCATAGGATACGGGAATGCCCGCCTGCCGTTCCACCACGGGTAAATACCAGTCAAGCGTGCTCTCCAAGCCGGTTTCTTCAAGCATTACTGGATGCAATGCTTGCGAAAGACTGCGCACCTTGTCGAGCGCTTCCTGCGTAACCTCGCACACTTCACGCAGGTCCGCCCGTAGCACAGAACCCTCCGGCGCCTGCTTGCCCGCGCGTGTCAGCATCGCGCCAACCGCTGTCAGAATCTGTCCAAACTCATCATGCAATTCGCGCGAAATATGGCGCAGAGTCGATTCCTGGGTTGCAATCAGTTTTTGCGCGAGATCGCTGCGCTGCTCCGAAAGGCCCGCCAACTGCGAAAACAGACGCCGATTCCAGCGGATCACGTACAGGCTGGTGAGGAGAATGGCAAGCAGAGTCGCCGTGAGAAACCAATAGACCTGCCGCTGCACGCGGTCATAAATCCCGCCGATTTGCCGCGTCGCCTGCTCTTCACTCTCATTATTCTGTACGAGCAACCGTGACACGGCCGTGCTCAGCGCTTCCTGGCGCGCCCGTAGCGTGATGCGAATCTCCGTCCGCGCTTCGTCCGGCTTCGCGCCCTTCGCCAGCGCAAAGGTTCGATCGGCTGCATCCCAGAACTGCCCGACCGAACTTTCCAGATATTGCTGCTGTTCGGCGCCGCGGTTGACCGGCGCGACGTCGCGCTCGCGGCGGAGCGCGTCGTCCAGATCAGTCCGCACTCGCTCGAATTGAGCCGCCCAGGCAGTCAACGGGTAGGGTTCGTCATTATCTAGCATGTCGCGCATTGCGAGCCCCAGCGAGTTCAAGTCGCTTTGGATTCGGAGAAGTTGCAGCGAATCCCGCCGGTTGCGGTCGACCAGGCTGTTCTGGAGGGCCCGCAAACTGGAGATTTGCCGGGTAATGTACGCCGAGTAGGCAACCACGGCTGCGAGCGTGACGATCAGTCCAAGAAATAATCCGAGAGTGGGCGAATGGTCGCGCGCCTGTGAACCCGACACGCCCCGAGGATACAACGAGCCCGCTTCGTTTTTCCAACAACACGAGGCCCAGCCACGAATTTCGAGCGGCGTGCGCAGCACGCGCCCTTTCGGTCCAACTTCCACCGCGATCGTGCAGCTCCTTTTGCAGCTAAAACAAAAAGCCCACCAGGCCTCCATCGCGCACCAGCCTGGCGGGCCTCAAATGCCACTGCTATCTCACGGCTTTCTCCCACCGCCGCCTCGTGGCGCAGAAAACCTCTGCTGCAACTGCTGCCGTTCTTGAGTATGCCTTTGCACCATGTCGTTGGTCTGCTGCTGGTGACGTTGCTCCACCTGCTGCTTCTTGGCATCGTCGGCATTCTGCTTGGCCAGTTGCTGGTGTTCCTTTTCCTGCTGCTGTTGGAGCTTCTGGCGTTCCTGGTTCTGCTTAGCGACCAGCTTATCCTGCTGTTTTTGGTATTGCTTGTCAGTTTTCGCATCGCCAGTGTTGGGCGTGGCGCGCTCAATTGGCGCCAGATCGTTCGGATGGACAGCCGTGCGACCGCCGTTCTCAGGTGCCGCGCCTCCGCGATTCGCCGGAGGATGGTACTCTCCACCCGCTTCGCGCGCCGGAGCAACGTCGTGCCCACTAAATTCTCCTGGCCGACTCGTCGCCGCGATCGGAGGCTTGCCGTGGTTGGCGGAGGCGCGTAACTCCGGATTTGCGCGAGCAGCATTTAGATGTTGCGTCTGTGCGGCCACCGGCCCAACGTGACGATCCCGTGCGGCAATCTCATCCTCCGGCCGTGGACGCGCAGTTATCCCACCCGGCCCGCCGTTGTAGCTCACGTGATTGACCGTGACGTTGGTGACCTTCTCTTCGTATACGTTGTGAATATCGACGACATTGATATTGGCCACGGCGCGGTTATAGAAGAAGTGCCCGCCATCCCAGCGTCCGCCAACGAAGCCGAAGCCAAAATAGCCGAAGCCGTAGTCGATTCCGCCATAGAAACCGATATGCGGCCCCCAATAGCCGTCATAAAAAAGCCATCCGCCATCGGCCCAGGCCCAGTATGGCGGCGTCCAAAGAAATCCAACTTCCGGGGCCAATATCCATGTCCCCGGCGCCCAATAGTAGTCGTTGATATCCGCGTCCCAAGCCCAATAGCCCGGTGTCCAGATATATCCGTCACCGGGGCAAAGCGGCTGTTCATAAACCGGGAGCGCGGGTGGACCAAATCCGACCGAAATGCGAACCTGCGCCGGCGAGGTCGTGGCCATCGCCAGACACATTGCCAGCACAAAGAGTGAAAACAACACGGTAGGGAGAGAGAAAATCTTGCGCATGGTATTCCTTTCGTGGTTTGTCCTACGTTCACCCATTCTGATGCCGTTGCCGGGCACAGTGGATGAAACCGGGCAGAATTTCCCGAAAAAACCACCAAACGTCTTCTTGGGATTTTGCTATGCTATCACCAATTTAGGTCGTCCTCCCGAGTTGGAACACACCATAAATATTCCCAATATGAGGGATTCGCATTATGCGCTTGTGAACCAGGCAAGTTCTGATAACATTTCAGCCCAATATCGGAGTCGGCGATGGTTCGAAATGCGACAGTGGTTGGAAACGATGCCAAAGCTGGACCGCAGATGATCCTCACGGTTCAGATTTAAGAAGTTTTAACACTATAAACCGGCACAAAGAGTTAAGGTTGTACCGTTTCATACAGCCAAGAGAAAGTCGACTAAGGAAATGCGGGCATTTCCTTAGTCGTGGTGGGATATTCGGGTGATGTCATCGGGATCAGAAAGCAAGGGCCTAGGGCTTCTTTGTTGCTACTGCCGCGTGGAAGTGAACGAGCCTCAGATATTTGAATTCAGAGGCACCGTCGCTTGCGAAGGCTGCATCAGGGACTACTACCGGGACCGCCCTACTGAGGTCGAATCTCAGCTACAAATAAGGCAGAAGAAGGCTCTTGTCTGGCTGGACCGCAACCGGAAGTTCCTGGAGAGACGTGCGGCGGAGAAAGCTGCACCCAAATCGCCACTTGAGCGTCTTTTGAAGCGCAAGATTATCTAGATCGCGTCGCGTCTGCACCGCCGCTCCCAACCAAGTCAAATCGCCCTATCTGGGCCTCTCGATGCTGGAATTATTCAGCCGCCTTATCAATGTCACTCGCAGCTCACGGTGCCTTCGTTATCCACGTTCCCTTGACATCTTCTATCGCGAGGCCCTGGGGATTTTTGGCCAGCCTTGTTAATTGCACGATATCGGAAGTAATGCTGTCTCTGCACCTTGCGTCTTAATGACTTAGCCGGTTCTTCGTGCCATTCATCACAATATTCCGTGACAAAGCGTACAGCCACAGAGTTCATGTTTCCTTGACAATCTCGTAGGTCCGGTTCGTTGTCATCTCGGATCGTGCGAGGAGACGTATGTGCGTACGTAACGCCGCAGTTCTGCTCGTTATTGCGCTTCTCATCGGAGCTTCAAGCTCTTTCGCCATTCCGGCATTCTCGCGGCAATACGGAACGTCTTGCACAACCTGCCACATCGACTTCCCCAAGCTCAACGATTTCGGGAAGGCCTTCAAGGACTCAGGCTTCAAGTTCCCGAAAAACGACGAGGACTTCATCAAGATTCCTCCCGTGATGCTCGGCGCGCCCGCTCAGAAAGAGATGTTTCCGAAAGTTGTTTGGCCGGGCACGATTCCTGGCATACCGCAAGTCGGACTGCGCTTCAACCAGTTTTTCCAATACACCGGCCGCAGCGCCAATAACTACTACAACAGCCAGAACCTGGTTCCGGGCTCGGCCGGGCAACTGCTTCCGCCAGCGGTTCCGCGCACGGATTTCGAACCCGGCTTCTTCAGCATTTTCATGGCAGGCAACTTCGGCAGCGATATCGCCTTTTGGGTCGACGACGATTTGAGCGTTTCCGGCGCCAACGCGAATGGCGGCCTCGGCGACGGCTATCTGCGCTTCCTCAACATTGGGCGCTTCTTCAAACTGCCAACTGACTCCCTTACGCTGCAAGTCGGCCAGTTCGAATTGGATTTGCCGTTCACGCAGGCCCGGTCGATCAATATCAGCCCCTACGATATTTATACCGAGGCCAACATCAGCGTGCCCGATAGCAACAACGGCGTGCCTGGTGTGAACAACATTTCCTCGCTACAGGATGCGGGACATGGAATCGAATTGAGCGGCGGTCACCCCACCAAGGGCTACCACTATTCGTTGGCGATCGTTGACCAAAACACCAGCAACTCTGCTGCATCACCAGCGAATGTCCCTTCGCCTACCGGTGGGTCGGCTGGAGGTGTCGGGTTCTTTTCCGACTCCAACTTTAAAGACCTATATGCCAACGTGTCCTACCGCTTTAATCTCGAGAAGGACTCGACCAGCCGGAATGACATCCAGGCTGCCGGACAGTCGGGGCCTCGTGATCACACCTATCTGAGCGTGGGCGCCTTCTCCTTCTACGGCAAGTCGGATCAGCGTTTCTCCGGTTACGAATCGAATGGCACGACCCAGGCCGTTTTGTCGGCACACGAGCCCTTCTATCGCGCTGGCGGCGATTTCAGTTTCAATTACCGCACCTTCAATTTGTTCGGCCTGTACATGTACGGCCACGATCAGGACCTGCTGCTCAACTCCGGCTTTACCGGATTTACCCCCGGTCCGCAAGCCAAATTCAATGGCGGATTTCTCGAGGCTGACTATCTCGTGCTCCCGTGGGTTATGGGCATCATGCGTTGGGACCGAGTTCAGTCCTCCGCGGATTTTTTGAATGGAATAGGAAGTTCGAACTACTACTCACCAGTAGGAACCACGCGTGACCGTATCACGCCCGGCGTGCAATTCCTGATCCACGCCAACATCAAGGCGTCGTTTGAATACCAGTTCCGTCCGGAGCAGGCGCTCACCTATAACGCGAGCGGCCAGGCGGTGAATCCGTTCCGCACAAATACGGCTACCGGAGCTTTGGAATTCGTTTACTAACCGCCGAACGAGTACGTACGTCAAGGAGAGGCAAGAATGAAACGCAATCTGATGTTAGTGATGGCTGTTACAGCGGTAATAAGTCTTACCGCGGCAGCCGGAACCATCAGCGGAAAGGTCACGGGTGTCAACGGCGAGTCGGTAGTCTATGTCGATACCATCGCCGGCAAGACTTTCCCCGCTCCTTCTGAGCGCCCGGTGATGGACCAGAAGGGCTTGCTGTTCCAGCCGCACATTCTGGCTGTGCAGGTCGGAACAACCGTTGATTTCCTGAATAGCGACAAGGTCGCCCACAACGTGTTCTGGCCGTCCATCATGCAGGGTGGCAAGAAGCTGCCGGGGAAGAACCTTGGAACCTGGCCGACCGGAGAGAAGCGGCCTTTCAAGTTCGACCAGACGGGCGTAGCGTCACTGCTCTGCAACGTGCATCCCGAAATGGCTGCCTACATCATCGTCTCGCCTACGCCTTACTTCGCAAAAACAGACAAGACTGGCGAGTACAAGATCGACAACGTTCCTGACGGCCAGTACAGCGTCGTGGCGTGGCACGAAGGCGCGAAGAATTCGTCCAAGACCGTAACCGTTGCCGGCGACACCAAGGCCGATTTCACGGTTAGCAGATAAGTAAGTAAGTCGGAAACTAACTATCGTTTACGAGGTGCAGGTATCGTTTGAAGCGTGGAGACGGGCCGGTATGCAAGCCTGCGATGCTTCCACAATATTCCCCCGAAACAGAAAGGTCTCATGCAGAGACGATTTCTAGACAAGCGGGTCGACGAGGATTGGCTGCATACTAACTTTCCCTGCATGATGGCGTGTCCCGCGCATACTAACGCGGGTCGCTATGTTGGGCTCATTGCGGAAGGCCGCTTCGAAGAAGCCTATCAGTACGCGCGCAGCCCTAACCCTCTGGCCAGCATCTGCGGCCGCGTCTGCGACCACCCTTGTGAAACCGCCTGCCGCCGCGGCCAGATTGACAAACCGGTCTCCATTCGCGCATTGAAGCGCTTCCTCACCCAACGCTTTGGGCCAGAGTCGAATTACCACATCGACGTCAATGCTGGTGCAGTCAGCCAGAAGCTGCCGTTCAAAGTAGCCGTGGTGGGCGGCGGCCCGGTCGGACTATCGGCCGCGCACGATCTCGCGCTCATGGGATATTCCGTCACTATTTTTGAGGCCGCTCCGGTCGCGGGTGGAATGCTCTACCTCGGCATTCCCGAATATCGCCTGCCGCGCGACGTCGTCGAGGCCCAGGTGCGCGAAATTCTCGCAACCGGCGACATCACGCTGAAGCTCAACCAGCAAGCGGGGCGGGACTTTCAGATCGCCGATCTGCGCCAACAGGGATTCGATGCCATCCTGCTCGCCATTGGAGCACATCGCAGCCGCGATCTCACCATCCCCGGCGCTGACCTTGATGGTGTGCATCGTGGCGTGGATTTCCTGCTCAACGTCAACCTGGGACACAAGTTCACCATCGGCCGCAATGTGCTGGTGATCGGCGGCAGCAACGTCGCCATGCATGTAGCGCGTTCGGCAGCTCGTGAAGCGCCGCGGCAACACGCCGGTGGAATTGAAGAACTCGCACCCTCGGAAGAAAACATCGCCGCCGTCGCCATCAGGGAAATGTTGGATATTTCACTCTCCGCGCTACGCATGGGCGCCCAGCAAGTGCACACCGTTTTTCTGGAAAAGCGCGACGACATGCTCGCGGCGCTTGAAGAAATTGAAGAGGCCGAAACCGAAGGCGTGATTCTGCACCTGGGGTTTGGTGCCAAAGGTTTCATCGGCAAGGACGGCCGTGTCACGGCAATTGAGTGCCTGAAAACAAAATCGGTATTCGACGAGAATCGCCGCTTTAATCCCACCTTTTTCGAAAACAGCGACACCGAAATCGTGTGTGACACGGTCATCATGGCCATCGGCCGGACCACGAATCTCGACTTCCTGCGCCCCGGCGATGGTGTAGAGGTTTCGCCGCGCGGCCTCATCAACGTCAGCCCGCATTCTCTGATGACCTCTGCACCCGGCATTTTCGCCGGTGGCGAGTGCGTCTTTGGTCCCCGCCTGATTATCGATAGCGTAGGTGACGGGAAGCGCGCCGCCATGGGCATCGACTCATATTTGCGCGGTGCGCAGCATCCGCGGCCGATCGTTGAAATCACAAAGCTGGAGCGCCACGCCATGCCGCAAGAGTCCATGGACCTGGTGCGGCAGCCGATCCCTATGCTGCCCGTTGATCGCCGCACCGGCATGAGCGAGGTCGAAGAGTGTTATGACGAGGTAACCGCAGTCACAGAGGCGCAGCGCTGCCTGCACTGCTGGGTCAATACGGTCTTCGAAGGCTACGCCGACGATGCGACTCAATGCACTCTGTGCGGCGACTGCGTTGACGTTTGCCCCGAGAACTGCCTCGAACTCGTCCCGCTCGACCGCGTTCAATTCGATGTCGAGACCATCAATCACATTTCCGACAACCGCAGCCTGTACGAGGCCGAATTGACCGACATTGCTCCCGAACAACTGAACGAGGGCGTCGGGTCCGTGATGCTGAAAGATGAAACGCGCTGCATCCGCTGCGGCCTGTGCGCGGCAAGTTGCCCTGCGCACACCATCACCATGGAGTCTTATAACCTGCTTCCGGCCGAACCGAACGGCTTGATTTCCGCGGAGGCGATTGAGATTCCCTTGCGCGCCAAAGCCGCTGCGACGGCGGCTCAGAGATAGCTATGACGGATAAGAAGACACACAAAGTACAAACCGCGGCGGACCCGGACATCGACCGGCGCGAGTTCTTCGTGCGCATGGGTCTTGGCTCCATAGGAATCGCCGCCGCGGGAACCGCCGCGTTCTCATATCAGTTTCTCTCGCCCAATGTTCTCTACGAGCCGTCGCCAATCGTGAACATGGGCAAACCAGAGAACTATCAGACGGATTCGGTCACTCTCGACGTGGACGCGCGCATTTTTGTAATTCACACGGCGGAGGGTTTTTTCGCACTCAATGCCGTCTGCACACATCTCGGCTGTCTGACCGCATGGAAACCAGACCTCGGCTACATAGCCTGCCCTTGCCACGGAAGCAAGTTCGCAGTGTTTCAGCCGCCCGACAAAAAACCGGGCGAGAAATTCGATGGCCCGGCTCCCAAGCCGCTTCCCTGGCTCAAGATGTCGCTTAGCGACGAGGGCGAGTTAATCGTCGATCGCGCCGAAGAGATTCGCCCTCTGACGTTCATCAGGGTTTAGGAAGGAGCACAACGTTGAACCGGCAGTTCGATGATTTACGCAAGACTCGCGTATGGCGCTCCATATTCCGCGGCGCTCTGGGCCACAGCAAGCTGCGCAATGCGATGGCGATTCAGCAGAACGTATTTCTGCACGTGCTCCCCGCGAAGGTCCGTACCAGGATGATCGATTTTCAAGCAACCTGGTACCTGGGTACGCTGACGCTCGGCACCTTTGCAATTTTGTTTATCACCGGCATTCTGCTGATGCTTTACTACCATCCTTCTGTCCCACAGGCCTACGCTGATACCAAGGACCTGCAATTCGTTGTCTCCTCCGGCCAGTTCCTGCGCAACTTGCACCGTTGGTCTGCACATGCCATGGTGTTCCTGGTCTTCGCGCACATGTTCCGCGTCTTCTACCGCGGAGCCTATCGTCCGCCGCGCGAATTCAACTGGGTCGTCGGCGTCATCCTGCTGCTGATCACGCTCTTGCTCAGCTACACCGGCTACCTTCTTCCCTGGGATCAGCTCGCTTTCTGGGCAATTACTGTCGGCTCCAATATCGCTTCTGCCGTTCCACTCATGGGAGACAAAGTACGCTTCCTGATGCTGGGCGGCCATTTCGTCAACGCCAACGCCCTGCTTCGGTTCTACGTTCTGCATTGCATGATCTTGCCCATGGCGGCGCTACTTCTCATTGCCGTCCATTTCTGGCGAATACGCAAAGATGGCGGCCTCTACGTCAGGCAAAGTGAGCCCGACATCACTCTGGAGATCGCTTCCGAGAGATTGCCCCTATGACCGATCCAAAATCATTTGCCGCCGGTGTCGGGTCGGACGCGCGTAAGTCGCCCGTGCGTATCGCTTTCATCACCCGCCGCACCTCGGCACAGGTAAAGGCATTCGACGAACCCAAGGTGCAGTCATTTCCTGAAGTGCTGTTCCGGGCCGCGATCGCAGTCGAATTGCTGATGATCGTCCTGGTTCTGATTTCTCTGTTCTTCAACGCGCCGCTGGAAGGCCTCGCCGATCCGTCCCACACTCCCAATCCCGCGAAAGCTCCCTGGTATTTCCTTGGCCTGCAGGAGTTGCTGCATTACTTTCCCCCCGTCGTTGCTGGAGTTCTCGTTCCCACACTCGTCGTGCTTGCGCTGATCGTGATTCCCTATTTCAACATCAACGTCGAGGCCGAGGGTCTGTTCACCAAGGACCGCGACAAGCGCCTGCGAATTTTCTGGCTCGTGTCGACACTCTTCTGTGCTTTTCTGCTCGTCTTCAAAGTGATCGTAGCGCTCATCCCAACTTTAATCACCGTGGCGTTGATGGTGATCGCGGCGACCACGCCTCCGGATTCGCCATCCAGGTTCCGCTGCTCGCTGGCGGCTAAGCCGCTTTCTTTTTGGGTCATGAGCTGGTTTTTATTCGAGTTGGTGGTGCTGACCGCCGTAGGCACTCTTTTCCGTGGCCCAGGCTGGACTTGGGTTTGGCCGTGGTCCGGTCCTGGGGGCGTTAAGTGAGATTCCTTGAAAAACTCCGCCAGAAATTCTTTGCCAACTCGGTGATGTCGTTTGGCTGGACCAGTCTGTTGCTCTTGATATTGCTGGCGATCGCTCCCGCAAAGAACTTTTTTGCGGATTGGCACGTGTATCAGCGGGGCTACCAGCGCCTGATCTCAAAGCGAAGCGATGCTCTCACACTCCAGCGCCACTTTGATGCCGGCATTCAGCAAATCTGGTTGCCGGAAATGAACGTGGTCGATCGCTGCACCACCTGCCATAGCGCGCTCAAGGATGCATCTCTAATCGACATCGGCATTCAGCCGTACCGGCCCCATCCTCCCATTCCCCACAAGCCGGAACAATTTGGTTGCGTCGTCTGTCACCGCGGCCAGGGCACGGCAACGTCGGTAGAAGACGCGCACAAAAGCACGCTCGCCTGGGAAGAGCCGCTTCTCCCCACAAAGTATCTCGAATCGTCCTGCGGCCAATGTCACGAGCAGGATTTGAAGGGCACGCCGCAATTGAATCTTGGCCGCAAGATGCTGCGCTCTTACGGCTGCGTCCATTGCCACACGATCAAGCGTGCCGACGGCACGGCAATCACTGGTACCGACGATCCGCCTTCCCTCACGCACATCTCTGACAAAACGACGCGCGAGTGGATCTTCGCTTGGCTGAAAGATCCGCAGGCCTATTCGACCACGGTGACCATGCCCAACTTCAAGCTGAGCGATGGCGACGCCCGCGACATCCCGGCATTTTTGATTTCATCAAGCACGCCGGCCTCGCTCAAAGTTGTGCAGTCGTCGCTCGACACCGCGAAGAACGTGAAAGACGACGCCGACCTCCCGACGAAGGCCTCCAGCCTCTACGGTGAATCATTCTGCGCGTCTTGCCACGCTGTGCAGAACGCAGCCGGCAATCTGGTCGGCGGTAACGTCGGCCCGGAACTTACCAAAGTCGGCTCAAAAGTAAAGCCCGAGTGGCTACAGGCGTGGGTGCGCAACCCGCACGATTACGATCCGCCAACCGGCATGCCGCACTACCGCTTCAACGATCAAGAGGTCGGCGAACTTACTGGATTCCTCCTCGCCAAAGCCGACAGCGATCTTCTCGCGAACGTGCATCTGGACGCACCCACTCCAGACCAGATCGCACACGGCAAGCGCCTGGTCAACGATTACGGCTGCGCCTCCTGCCATGAGATCAACGGCATCAAGCGTCCCGAGAACTTCGCGCCCGAACTTACAAAGATCGGCTCGAAACCAGTTAATCAGCTCGCGTTCGCTCCCGGAGTGCCGCACACTCTCTACGACTACCTTGGCGCAAAGATCAAACAGCCGCGCGCATTCGCCGCTTCACTCAAGATGCCGCAGTTCACTTTCACGCCCGTGCCGATCGACGCCCTCGTCAATGCCCTGCTTTCGCACAATGAGCGGGCGCTGACAATGCCGTCCGCGAAAACGGTGCCCGCGCCTCCGCCTTCGCATTATCAACCGGCTGGCAAAGCCGGCCAACTCATCAGCGACCTGAACTGTTTTGAGTGTCACACCATCAACGGCCGCGGCGGCGATATGGCGCCCGACCTCACATGGGAAGGCAGCTCCGTGCAGCGCGATTGGCTGGTGCAGTTCTTCCGCAACCCGAACACGCTGCGGCCCGCGCTCATCCGCCGCATGCCCAAGTTCAATCTGACGGATGCGGAGATCGACACGCTGACCGACTACATTTTGACCGTTTATCAGTCACCTAAAATCGACCGCGATTCCATGCCGCTCGCCGGCTATCCGCCTGCGCAGGTGGAACTCGGCAGGCAGATCTACTACTCGAAGTACGGATGCCAGTCGTGCCACATCATCGACTCGAAACAAGATAAGGGCTACATCGGCCCCACGCTCACCGAGGTCGGCTCGCGGCTCACTGCAGCCTGGGTTTACAACTGGATGAAGGATCCATCCGCCTTGCGACCCGGCACGCAGGAGCCCAAACGCAACATGAGCGACGACGAAGCGCGCGCGCTCACCGCGTTCCTCATGAGCCAAAAAGGAAACAAGAAGCAGGAGGCGAAGAAGCGATGAACCGCACCACCGCTGCAATTCAAACTTTAGCGAATGCGGCAGCACTTCTCCTTTGCGCCCTGCTGCTCTTGTCTCTCGGCTGTTCCCGCCAACCTAAGCCGACTTACTTGCTGCCCAACCGTACTGCCTACGGCGCAGCCATTGTCGAGTCCAGCGGCGGCAAACAACTCGCCGAAGTCGGAACACCCCTGCCGCAGCCCGTCGTCGTGCAAGTCAATGACGATCAGGGCAACGCCGTCACTGGCGCGCTCGTCACGCTCCGTGGTCCGAACGGTATTTATCTCGATCCGGCCGCGGGTCTCACCGACTCCAGCGGTCAATTCACGTCGAACATCTCGCTCGGCACTATTCCCGGCCGCTACCAGCTCACGGCCACAACCACGAATAAATCCGGCAAGACCGTCGAGCTGAAACTCGAAGAAATCGCCTTCGGCTATCAGGAAATGCTCGGCAGCCATCTCAACGATCAATACTGCGCCCGCTGCCATAACCAGGAGTCATCGCCCGAGCGCGTCTCGAACTACGACAACCTCGAAGTTAAACCGCATCCGTTTACCGAGGGCGACACGCTGAACAAGATGAGCGACGCCGACCTGGTCGCGATCATCTCCCATGGCGGACCTGCGCTGAACAAGTCGCCGCTTATGGCTCCCTACGGATATACTTTGTCGAAATCCGATATTCAGGCGCTCATCGCCTACATTCGGATGGTGTCCGATCCTCCTTACGGAGCTCCGGGGATTGTCTACGCGCAAAAATAAGTTAGTCATCCCGAGCATCATCGCCGTGTGTACTGTTGTTCTGCACGGCATCATCTTGTTCATTGTCATCCTGAGCGTAGTAGCTGCAAGCGAAGCGCAGCAGCTACGGAGTCGAAGGATCTCTACTCTCTCTACGAATCCCTTAGAGGTCGGAAGTTGACTCTCGAACTCCGCAGTCTTCGTTCTCTTGTCTTCTTGCTCGCGGTGCTCGCCGCTGTTAGCACTTTCGCTGCCGCGCAGGCCCTCACACCCGCAGAAATAAAAGATCCGCACCTGCGCGAACTGCAAGAGAAGTACCTGAAGCAACTACAGACTGTCGGCGTCGAAGTCCAGGGCCACATCTTCCCATTCCCGTTTTACTTCAGCCGCGTTCTTGACCTGGAACAGGCGCAGCAGGAGCGCGCCGACCAGCGCTCGCTCCGTTTCGACAACTACGGCGGCATGACCGTGGTCGAACTTACTGGAAACTATTTCGCCTCCTACTCGACCGCGCTCGTCAACAAGAGCCACCGCGCCGCGCGCACGTTTCAGGACGTGATGCTCCCCATCCTCGAAATCATGGTGCCCGCATTCCGCGACAATCCGGACGTGGAAGGCTTCGCCATGGAAATTTCCCACCACATTCGCGGAAAAACGATGGGTATGAATGCGGAGCACCCTGAAAATCTGGTACTGGCATTGTCGAAAGACGCGGCCGTGCGTCTGGTGACCGCAAAGAACGAGAGCGACCGCCAGGCAGCGGTTCTCGACGGCCACTTCTATTTCAACGGTGAGCCATTCCTTCTTTATTTGACAGACCAGGCAGCCCAGGATGCGGCCAAGCAACTGGATAAAGACGATGCTGGCGCACCCGTGAAACCCGCAGGATCAGGCAGGAACTCTAACGCGTCAGGATCAGCCTCATCGCCGAGTACGTCACGCTCTGCGCCACCAACGCCGCCGCGCGACACCTCCGCCGAGGCGCTAGCCAAAATTCAGGCAGCAGACCAGAAGATAATCGACCTCGTCGCCCGGGAACTAGACCCGCAGGCGCATTTCGTCTCTTACGCGCCGCCCGCCATGATCGCCTTCCGCAAAGGGGCCTATCTCGAATTTTCCGTAAACACCACGCTACCTTCGGTGACCGGCAGCCGCTACAAGCTGGCTGCGCTCGCCTTCGACGACCATATCGCCCACCTTGTGCACCCCATGATGGCCTATTTCAAAGGCGACCTCGATTTCGACGGCATCGCCTTCAGCACGACAATTCACCAGGACGACAAGCCGGTCGCAACGCAAGCGGCGAGCGCAGCCCAAGCGGCTACTACAACGCAGGGAAACGAGGCAGTTGAGTTCTTCTTCCCTACCGATGCCCTCCGCTGCTATGAATCCTACGACTGCACCGGCCAGCAGTTGATCGATCAGGGGTCGGTCCTGATCAATGGCGAACGCGTCAGCCTCGACCTCCAAACCGCCGAATCCGCGGAACGCTAGGCTTGGTCCAAGGCAGACCCAGCCTAAGGCTGCGTCCCATACACGGTCTTCCCGCCAAAAATCGTCCACAGAACCTTTGTGTCCCGCGCCTCTTCCGCGCTCACGGTCAGCACGTCGCGATCAAGCAGAACAAAATCCGCCTGCTTTCCCGGAGCGATTGACCCAATCCTGTCTTGCTCGGCCAAAGCCCGAGCGGCACTCCGCGTGTAGGCGTAGAGCATCGCTTCGCGCGGTACACGCTGGCTCGCATCCAGCACGCCCTCAGGTCCCTTGCGCGTTTCGGCCTGATAAATGGCCTTGAAAACGTTGGCAGTCGAGACCGGCCAGTCACTCGCGCCTGCGATAATTCCGCCTGTGTCCAGCACCGACCGCGCCGGATACTGCCATTCATACAGCGCCGGATCGATATACGGTTTCACCAGCTCGATCGTATCGGTCTCCGCATTCGCCCAGTAAAGCTGGAACGACGCAATCACGCCGAGTTCGTGAAAGCGTGGAATATCCTCCGGCCTGATGATCTGAAGATGAGTTATGGTGTGCGGCAAGCCGGAGTTGCCGTTCGCCTTGCGCGCCGATTCCATGCCGTTGAGCGCCTCGGTCACAGCCTGGTCGCCGATGGCGTGCACATGCACGATCATCCCCTGCTTGTCCGCCGCGATGGCGATCTTCGCAAACGCAGCCGGATCGAAAAGCAGCTCGCCATTCTTGCCACTGGGGTGATACGGCTTGGAGAGCGCGGCAGTTTGCGAAGGATATTCCAGCACGCCATCGGCGAAGACTTTGATCCCAACAACCTTTACTCCGGGCACGCTCTTGAAATGCTCGCGCCATTTCAGAGCTTTTTCCAGCTGTTGTTCCGGATGTCCTTTCTTGAATTCGATCACCGGCAGCGCCGCAACGTGCGAATTCAACTCGCCACCTTCCGCCAACTTCTGGTACGTCTCCAATATCTCGTCGCTGGCCGCCGCATCAAGCCACGCCGTAATACCCAGCTCATGCATGTATTGCACTGCCGCTTTTCCTGCGGCGAGCATTCTCTCTTGACTAGGCTCCGGCACGACCTCATCGACCTTGTCGACGCCTGCATCCACCAAAAAGCCGTTAGGTTCAAAATCGGCCGCGTAGCCGTAATATCCCCGCCCAGTCGCGTCCAAGCCGCTGATCAATTCTCTGTTGATGCCCGCCCGCTTCAGCAGCGCCTTATTCGCCCAAGCCGTGTGGCCATCCATCCCTTCCAGAAGGACCGGCTGATCCGCGTAAGCACCCGCGTTGAACCGTTCGTTGAGTTCCTTGTTCTCCGACCAAAAGGCCAGCGGGATTCCGCTCACGCTCACAATGTCTCCCTTCATTCCCCGCCCGCTCTTCTTCGCTTCGTCGGCAAACGCCACCAGTTCATCGACCGATTTCACGTTCTCGCCGATATCGGCTGCGAGCAGAGAAAGCCCGCCCTCAATCGCATGACAATGACTGTCAATTAACCCCGGCATCAGAAAATTTCCCTTGAGATCGATCGACTCCGCGCCACTCGCCACCGCTCTGGCGGCCTCGCCGCGCGTGCCAACAGCAACAATCCTGTCGCCGCGAATCGCAACGGCTTCGGCGTAAGGATGCTCGGGCTCGCCTGTAAAGATTTTCCCGTTATAGAGCACACTTTCGTCCGCCGCCCCGGCGAATGCGGCGTCCAGAAAACAAGCGCACAGCAACAACGTAAACACCCATCTGGAGATGGACATTGTTCTCCTTCTCAAAGTTCGTTGATCGGGTTCGCTCAAATTGCTAGCAGTCGGAAGATTTCACGAAACCGCTTCCACTCCGCCGATAAACGTCCGCAGCACTTCTCCCTCTTCATTGAGCACGAGAAAGTCGGCATCGGCTCCCGCGCTGAGCACGCCCTTGCCGCCGCACCCAGCCACCCGCGCCGGATTTCGACTCGCAGCGCTCACCGACTCGCTCACACTCCAACCCGCGAATTGTGCAAGATTTCGCACTGCGCGATCCATGGTCAATACACTTCCCGCCAGCTTGCCGTCAAAGCTGCACACGCCATCCTTTACATCGACCTCCATCGATCCCAGCCTATATCGCCCATCGGGCATCCCGGCCGCGGCGGTCGCGTCCGTGATCAGCACCAGTTCCCGGCCCTTCGCCTTTGCAACCAGCTTCACGATCGCCGGATCGAGATGGATGCCGTCTGCAATCATGTCCGCGCTAACGCGCTCGTCGGTGAGCACAGCGCCCAGAATTCCCGGATCGCGATGCCCCAGCGGCCGCATGGCGTTAAAAACGTGAGTGGAGTGGCGCGCACCCGCGTCAATCGCGCGTTCGGTCGCGGCAAAATCAGCATCCGAATGTCCCAGGCTGACGCACACTCCACGCGCCGCTGCGGCGCCAATCAACTCAACTGCCCCCTCAAGTTCCGGAGCCATCGTCATCATGCGAATGTGCCCGCGCGACGCCTGCCAGAAACGCTCAAACGTCTCGATTCTCGGCGGAAGCAGATTCTCCGTAGGATGCACTCCGCGCCGCGCATGGCTGATGAACGGCCCTTCCAGATGTATGCCCAGCGGAACAGCGCGCCCAGCACCAACGATTCTCTCTCCAGCCGTTTTTTGCCCGGTCGATTGCTGTTGGGACGTCCCTCCGCCCGCTTCAATCGCATCCGCCAGCCGTTCCAGCGCCCGCAACGTGCTCTCCATTGGAGCAGTCACAGTAGTCGGAAAATAACTCGTGACGCCGTGCCGCGCCAGAACGCGCTCAATCGCAGGTAGGGCTTCGGCGCGGTCGTCCATGACGTCAAATCCGCCGCTGCCATGAATGTGCAGATCGACGTATCCGGGAGCAATCACAGCGTCGCCAAAGTCGACGTGCGAAGCACCAGTCGCCAGCCTCCCTTCGGCGCGAGGCACAATCTCCAGCACGCGTCCATCATCGACAACCATCACAGCATGTTCGATGATCCCGTCAGGAGTCAGCAGTCTTCGAGCAGTAAATGCCAGCATAGGGCGCAAAATTACAGGGAAAGCAGATGCGAAGCAAAATTGTAGCAGCGTTTGTCACGCTCACGACCAAAGCTATCGAGGGCTCGCCAACAACAAAGAGCCGAGATCCCGCAAACTAACTATCGCCGCTCTTGACATTCGCCAACCGTTCGCCTATCCTCCCCGCATGGCGATCACGCGGCGGCAACGCGAACTCTACGACTTTCTCTCGCGCTATATCTCCGAACATGGACACTCCCCTTCATACGAAGAAATCCGGGAGGGCTTGGGCCTCAATTCCCTCGCCACCGTCCACAAACACGTCACCAATCTGGAGAAAAAAGGACTGCTCACACGCGACTACAACCGCAGCCGGTCGATCGATTTGCTGCCTCCGCGCGGCAAGCTGAAGCAGTCGATGGCGGTGAATACCGGCGTGGTGCTGCCGCTGGTGGGCCGAATCGCAGCCGGACGTCCGATTGAGGCGGTTGAGACCGCCGAGACGATTTCACTGGCGGATTTTGTGCGCTCGAAGGAAGTGTTTGTTCTCGAAGTGCGCGGCGACTCGATGCAGGACGAGGCCATTCTAAATGGCGATTTCGTACTCGTGGAAAAAACCAAGACGGCGCACAACGGCGACATTGTGGTCGCGCTGATCGATGGCTCCGACGCTACCCTGAAGCGCTTCTTCCGCGAAGGAGACAACATTCGCCTTCAGCCTTCGAACGCAGCCATGAAGCCGATTATTGTGCCGGCGGCGTCAGTCCAACTGCAGGGCCGTGTGATTGGCGTGCTGAGAAAGTACTGAGGAACAGTCGCCAGTTACCAGTATCCCGTTGCCGAGCGAACATCAAAATCCGCCGTTGTCGCAACGTTGGAAAGCCCGGAATAAACCCCGGGCTTTCTTGTCAAGACTGGTAGCTGGCGGCTGGCAGCTTAGCTCAGATGGCGGTCGAGCGCCTTCTGAATATCGTCTTTCGAGCGATAGCCGACCAGTTGCTCGACGACCTGTCCGTTCTTGAAAACGAGCAGCGTGGGAATGCCGGTGACCTTGTAGCGCATGGGGGTCGCGCCGTTGCGGTCGACATCCATTTTCCCGACGGTGACCTTGCCTTGATATTCTCCGGCAAGCTCTTCGACGATCGGCGCGATCGCTCGGCAGGGGCCGCACCAAGCCGCCCAGAAATCCACGAGCACGGGTTTGTCCGACTTCAATACATCCGAATCAAAATTCGCATCGGTTACTTCGACGATGCCGTTGCTGGCCATTCATCCTCCAAGGTTCTTATGAGGTCCCCGCAGCAGACATCGCGCGGGACAACCTATCTATCGTAGCACCGTCTATTTGATGCCGGGCAAGGCAGGAAGTCGCAAAGGCACGCCGGCCAGAAAAGGCCCGGGGCTAGGAGGAAACTTGATGACAAAAGGGGACCGGTACAAACTCACTCGCGCTTTTGCGATAACACCGTGCCCTACCACTACTGGCGTTCCACCGCAAAGCACAATAAGGTAAACGAAGCGACATTTGAAAAACAGCATGAAGAGCAACCTGGATCGCCTGCGCGTGGTGCTGGTCGCAACACGGAATCCGCTAAACATTGGAGCGGCCGCACGCGCCATGAGTAACTTTGGAGTGCGCCACTTGCGGCTCGTCCATCCTTATGACGTGGCTTTCCGCGAAGCCCGGTCTGCGGTCGGAGCCGCGGATTTGCTCGCGAGTGCAGTGGAATATAAGACCGTCGCGGAAGCGGTTGCGGACTGCACCCTGGTTATAGGAACGACGGCGGCGGGACGCCGCGAGTTGCACCACGAACTGCGGCGTCTGGAAGTGGGTGCGCGCGCAATCCGCAAACAACTTGCGAGCGCCCCCGTCGCGTTGCTGTTTGGGTCGGAGAAAGTAGGTCTGTCAAATGACGACATGAGCCATTGCCATTGGCTGATGCGGATTCCGGCTCGCGCCGAGCACGGGTCGATGAATCTGGGACAGGCCGTGGCCATCTGTTTGTATGAGCTGGCCCGGTCGGGAAAAATTCCCGCCACAAAGAACATCACCACCCACGCTGCGGCAGGCGACATGGAGCGGATGACGCAGTTGCTCCTCGATGTCCTCGGCGCCAGCGGATATGTCAAGCCGCGAGTAGCAGCGGCCACCGAAGAAAAGCTGCGTCGTATGATTCGCCGCATGAATCTCAGCGATGCCGACGCGGAACTCTGGCTCGGCATGCTGCGTCAGATCGCGTGGAAGCTGGACGCGACAACGTCGCCGCCCCGAAATGATGATTGATTCCCTTAACATCTGACTGTCTAGCTGTCAGTTGTCGAGGCGGATTTCCCGGGCCAATACAAAACACTCGTTCCAGACGCGCCAGTCGCTTACGTAATACTCTCCTTCATACTCTCGCTGCTAACCGTTGCCGCGTCCGGCAGTCGAACCTACAAGCGGGGATGCAATCTTCTCTGCCTCTTCGCCACCCCCGAGGTGCGGAAATGCGAGTGCTGTTCGACACCATGGCGCAAACTTTGCGCACGCTCTGGGCGCATAAGCTGCGCTCGTTCCTCACCATGTTCGGAATTGCGTGGGGCGTAGGATCGCTGCTGCTGCTGGCAGGCGTGGGCGAGGGCTTCCGCAACGGCAACCGCAAGCAGCTTGAAACCTTCGGCAAGAACATCATCTTTTTTTATGGAGGCCGAGCGCCCGCTGTCGAAGGCAGCTTCTCGTCGATGAAGTGGTTCAATCTGACTTACGACGATTATCTGGCAATCAAGGACCAGTCGAAGCTGGCCATCAACATCTCGCCGCTCATCGCACGCGACGACATCCGCGCGGTCAGCGACTACACCAGCACAAATGGCCAGGTCTCGGGCGTGCCGGCCATTTACAGTCATGTACGTACAATCCCGTTGGAGGTTGGACGCTGGCTCAACGATAGCGACGATGCCGAGCGCCGCCGCGTATGCGTTCTGGGACGCGAGATGACCCGCAACTTGTTTCCCGGACGTCCGGCCGTCGGCAATACCATCCTCCTCAATGGCGTTCGCTTCCAGGTAGTTGGTGTGCTTTCGACGATTGGGCGTGAAGAGCAAAATGCCACCAACGTTCGCATTTTTGTTCCGTTCAACACCATGCGCGAGCTGTTTCCACTCACGGGTGACGATTCGAAAGATGGCAATGCAATCTCTTTCATCAATTATCAACCGCGCAGTTTCGACGAAAACGAAACGGCCAAAGACGAGCTCCACCGCATAGTCGCCCGCAATCATGGGGGCTTCGACCCTGAAGGCAAAGATATCTGGGAAGAGTGGGACACGGTGAAAAATCAAAAGACGATGGGCAAAATTTTCACCGCCATGGATTGGTTCCTGGGAGGAGTAGGTCTGGTCACGCTGGCATTGGGCGCAATCGGCATCGTCAACATCATGCTGGTCGCGGTCACGGAGCGCACGCGCGAGATCGGCTTGCGCAAGGCCCTGGGCGCAACCCATCGCAGCATCCTGTTTCAGTTTTTCCTGGAGGGTGCGTTTCTCACGCTGATCAGCGGCGCAGTCGGCGTGGGCGGCGCAATGCTGGTGATCCGTCTGCTCTCGGGAGTACAGCTTCCCCAGGGCTTCGACACTCCGCGAATTGTGCCCGTGTCGGCCATCGGCGCGGTGCTCTCGCTGGCGCTGGCGGGAATTACCGCGGGACTCTACCCGGCTCGAAAAGCTGCGCTGCTCGAGCCCGTCGAGGCCCTGCGCCAGGAATAAAGCCAGCGCCGAAATTGAGGACCGGCTTAATTTGGATTGTCATCCCGAGCTAGCGTTTTTTGCGCAGCGAGGGATCTGGGCGAGCCGCGCGAAGCGTCGCGGTGTTTGCGACGCAATAATCGCGCGTTTGGCTCGCTTCCTTTTCACCGCTCAAAGTTGAGGAATGAACCATGACGCGAGATCTCTTGCAGGAAGCCTACGGCGCGATGCAATACAACCGGCGGCGCACCGCCCTCACCATGCTGGGCATGGCGTGGGGGATCGCGACAGTCGTCATTCTGCTCGCTTTCGGATCGGGGTTTGAACGCGCCATCGATCTCATTTTCTCTTCCTGGGGAACCGACGTGATCGGAGCTTTCCCCGGCCGAACATCATTGCAGGCGGGAGGCGCAAAAGCTGGCAGCGAAGTACGGCTGAAAGTCGCCGATGTCGATTATGTCCGCAACGAAGTCCCCATGGCCAAGGGCGTGACGCCCATTTTCGACAAGCAGAATGGAGTCACCATTCAGCACGACTCCCGCACCTTCACCAATCTGTTTCTCACCGGCGTCTACCCCGTGTATGAGCGCATCCGCGGATTCGCCGTTGCCAGCGGCCGCGGCCTGAGCGAGCAAGATGAGCTTGAGCATGCGCGCGTTGCGGTCATCGGCGACGAAGCGAAACGCCGTCTGTTCTCCGGAGAGCAGGCTCTGGGGCAAACAATCCGCATCGCCGGCGTCAGTTTTCAAGTGATTGGCACTTATCGGCACAAGGTGCAGGGCGGCGACAACAACGACAACACCATGATCGTGATTCCCTTCAGCGCCATGGGAGACCTCTATGACACGCAGTACATCACCGGCATTCTCATGGACTACGAGGGAGGCGATCACGCTCAGATCGCGCGTGTGGTGCGCAGTGTGCTCGCCGGTCACCACAATTTCCGTCCCGATGATCGCCGCGCCGTTTTCATCGCGGACTTCAAGCAGGACTTCGACGAATTCACCACCGTGACAACAGCGCTCAAGGCTCTGCTCGCCTTTATCGGCGCGTTGACGCTGGGGATCGGCGGCATCGGTCTGATGAACATCATGCTGGTTTCGGTCCAGCAGCGGACCCGCGAGATTGGCGTAGAGAAAGCGCTGGGCGCGCAGAAAAGTCACATCCTCCTGCAATTTCTGGCGGAGGCGCTGGCCATTACCTTTGCCGGCGGCGCGGCGGGCGGCGCAATCGCCTACCTGATTTCCTGGTGCGTGGGTGCGCTGCCGCTCATGAGCGCCTTCGGCGATAACCTGCAAGCCGGCGACATCCATCTCCAGATCAATCTCAGCAGCCTGGCCGTGGCAACCGTCATTCTCAGTATCGTGGGAATCCTGAGCGGGATGGTGCCCGCAATCCGCGCGGCCCGGCTCGATCCCATCGAGAGTCTGCGCTACGAATAAATCAGTCGCCGCCCATCTCTCCCACAATGGCGGTTCCGAATGTCAGCAACGTCAGCAGCGAAATAATTCCTAATGAAATGACGCAGTAGATGCACCAAACACCCAGTACATATTTTTCGATGTCGGCCAGGTGGATCGCAAACACCAGCGCAATCGTCAACAGCGGCGTCATCCACAGGTACGCTCTTCGCATCGCGAGCAGGGCCAGCACCAGATATCCACCCATGCCAATCACAGCCACCGGAACGCCATAAAACATGGCGAACGGGCTGTGGTTGACGGTGCCGCAATCCCAGCGTTCATTGATGCTGCACGGCGATGCATCCGTGCGGTAGTGCTCGCGCAGCGCGAGCCCGGAAGCGACGATCCCGAGAATTGCCAGTACAACCAGTACCCATCTCATGCCGATCTCTCCACCTAATTAGAATGAGGTTGAATTGCCAAGTTGAATTGCTAAACAGATATTATGCGCGATTTCGAGCGCATCCGGAGTTTGTGTTATCGCTGGATCGCATATTGGAAAGTGGACTACACATATTCCCAGCCGCGAAGCGGCGGAAGGGTGCAGCCCACGGCGCAATCCGTGGGTCGAAAGTGTGAAACAGTAAAGCTCCGGAGGAGCGAAAGAACAGCAATGACACAGGCTCCCACGGAACCTACCGTTTGCGCTCCTCAGCCTCCGCCAGCCATCCGCGTCGAACCGTCTCCGGCGACACTCCCGAAAGGTAAGGCTTGATATCTAGAATCGGCGTTCCATCCAGCATGTCGACGCCGCGCACATGAAGCGACGCGCCCTCCCGCCCCAGCAACTCGACGATCGTCAAGCCAATCGGATTCGGACGCCGCGGAGACCGTGTCGCAAACACTCCATGCGGACGATTGTCGCAAGGCGGCGTGCCGACCAGTTCAAATCCCTGGGCCCTGTCGAACTCCCACAGCACGATGAGATGCGAAAATCCTTCGATATCCGTGAGCCCAGCTTCGAGTTCAGGCAAAATCTTGAGCACGCCCTCCGCTTCATGTTTGGCTCCCAGGCCTTTCGGAACCTCACTCGTATTCTTGTATGGGCTGCTTACAAAACCAATCGGTTGCGGTGTGAACATATCGCGGGCGCCTCCACGTTTCTCCACTATGTTTCTCCACTATGGCATACCGAACTAGGGCGTGTTAACCCTATCGCAAGGCCTCGACGATTAAGGCGAAGTTGAGAAATCCGAGAAAGAGGACCGTCGAGTTTGTCAGGAGGACATGTCAGGAGCATCCGGTTATTTCGTCTCCACGCTGGACGATGTGGGCCAATCGGCGGGTAAGAATTCAGAAATATGTGGGGGGTACCTGTAGATGATCAAGACGTTGTACCCGGTTCGGAGCGGCTGATGGGCGGCTGGTATTGAAGACTACCATGGGGTCTTTCGAAGTTGTAGTAGTCGGTCCAGGGGGCGAGGGCTAGGT
>Ga0182030_10000394_pt1 | contig 79013 bp, 56 predicted proteins | sample 812S3MmetaG_FD_121299 | JGI IMG/M metagenome (GOLD analysis project Ga0182030, IMG submission 121299) | Permafrost microbial communities from Stordalen Mire, Sweden - 812S3M metaG (Illumina Assembly) | ecosystem: Environmental > Terrestrial > Soil > Wetlands > Permafrost | place: Sweden... | reverse complement strand
TTAGGGGCTTCTTGGGTTCAGCCGTCTTCGCTATCTGATTATCGACTCGCTCCCAGTCTACGGAACCGTGCAATTTAAGCAATTGGAATACGTTCGGGATGTAGTCGGGTGCGTCTCCTTCAAGACCTCGACGAACGAGATCGTAGTTGAAATGTCCCCCGTCAAATTGCTGCGGCTGTGTGTGGGAGAATCCGTCCACGGCAATAAAGCTGATGTCGCTGGCCGCCCTTTCAAAGCAAACGTCGTAGTTAGTGGTGAATAGCTTCATGCGCGGCTTCCGGGTGGATCGCCTAGCCACCCTACGTAAGAATGCCTTGTGGTAGCCGAGGTCGATGCCGTCGCCAACGAACCGACAGGCACGGACAATCACGGCCTCGACATCGGAGATAAAGCCCGAAACCAGCGCGTCTTCTGGTTCCAGCGTGCAAACAAGCTGGCAGTGCGAGAGAAGCACCTCAAGGTTATCGCCGTCGGGGGGCGCCTTGTATTTGACCCTAGCCTTAGTTTCTTCAAAGCGATCCTTGGTCTCGGCTTTAGCCAGCTCCCAGAGTTGGCCCATCGTCGGCGCTAGCGACTTCCCTGCTGCGTCCTTGACACACATGCTCGAACCCAGACCTGCGAGAACCATCAGGTTCTCCGACACTAATATCTCTGTAAAGATTTGCTCTAGCTTGGCTTTCATCTCCGCGGCCTTGTCGTTTTCCGGCTTCGGGGCGCTTGCACTTGCAGCAGTCGACACCCACGTCGGGCCTGTCGCCGCGCTGAGGAACTTCATCTGTCTTCTCCTACTTACCTAACCCGCTCGTTCGACTAATAAGCCGAATCCCAAACAAAAAAGGCCCGGCATTGCCGTGGCCCCCTTCACAGTCGGTCTCCTTTTTACACCTGTTTCAGGTGAAATACTAGGATGGGCTTCCCAGTCATTCGCACCTCTGCGAATGACTGGGTGGGTCATAATCCGACTGGGGACCTGCTCGTCGCCCGCAGCTCGCAGCCCGAGCTTTATTTTTCATCACAAATTTTCCGTACGCCCATCACAGACTTCCGATCCTTCGAGTGTCATGATCACCGCTCGTTGACGGCACCCAGAAGTGTGCCCCGTCCCCAGGGACGGATTTCAGCGAGTTCTTTGACAACCTGAGGCGATAACCATTTGGCACGGTTATTCACTTCACAAAAACGCGGGAGGGTGCTTAAATGTACCCTAGGCCGCGCCCTCAACTGTCTGTTTTACCAAAGCGGCCTCCGGGTAGGAGGCTGAAAATGACTATCGCAATTGGACTATTGGCGTCAGATGGCGTTGTGTTGGCCGCTGACACTCAAGAAATAATGGGGAGCCTGAAGTCCGATGAAAGCAAATTGATAATTGCTAATCGTGATCTGAAGGATCAGAAGGCTGGGGCGTTAGCCATCACGGGTGCCGGTGATTCTGGATATCTGGACAGCATCAACATGGAAATATGCACGTCCTTTGTAGCGAAGAAACCTTGGACTGGCGCTAAATGGGCAGTGAAACTGAAGAAACATGTTAAAGATTTTCACGACGATTATGTTGTCCCGTATGGGGCATTCCCAGAAAATGATCGCCCACAGCTTAGGCTAGTGATCGGCGGGAATTTTAGCGATCCTAATTTCGGTGACTATCGCGCTGTTTGGTCAACTGAGAAGAGCACAGTATCGATGGCTAAGAATTATTGTGCTGTCGGTCTCGGAAGTGCTCAAGCATATGTAATGCTGCGTCGATTCTGGACGGTGATGGAAACCATCAAAGCAGCATCACTCGCTGCCTATGTTCTATTTCACGTTAAGCATTCCGTGGACGGATGTGGCAATGAAACTCAGATTGTAATTCTGAAAAATGGATACGCTGAATATGTGTCACCTTCTAATATTGAGCTGATGGAGAACTACTTCGAGGAACGCGCTGCACTCGAAAATCAACTCCTGCATTTCAGTCTAGGAATGGAATTGCCAGACGGTGATATCAATTACACCTTGGCAAGATTCTCGTCGATCCTCTCGAAAAATCGGAAAGATATTATCGACTGCCAGAATTTCAAGATGTCATCATATCGACGTGGCAAGCGACCAGTGGATCAACCCGAGATGAGGCGCAAAACTTAAGCGGTTAGTTGTGCAAACGTCAATGGATCGGCAGTAACCATATGGCGCAAAGTATCAATGAACAGATCGGAGCGTTTCCGGCGATTGAACCGAAAGGTCATCTCGTCCAAGTAGGCCGAAAGGTGCTTGGCGCTGATCTTGTGCCAACTTCCCATGATGCCACGCTTCAGAAGCGAGAATGCGGACTCTACGGTGTTGGTTGTGACACAGGCCCCATTCTCGTAACGCACATATTCGCCTGCCAGATGGTTAACCGTCTTATGTTCGGCTTCGCCCACCGCATGCTTGTAAGCGGGAAAACTATCGGTAATAAGTACCTCAACATCGGTGCTCACGTTCTCTTGGATGTACTTTCGCAGCGTGCCGCTCTTGGCATCCTCGGCATGGAAGAATCGCAGATCACCGTTACGTTGGCGAAGTCCGATGACAATCTCTTTCGCATCCCGAGCGGCCTTCGATCCGAAACCTTTGAGTTTTCCGCCGACATAGGTTTCGTCCATTTCAACAGTACCGTCAAGCATGGGCTGCTCTATTTCTTTCATAGCGGCACGGATGCGATGGCAAAGATACCAAGCAGTCTTGTAGGAACCTTTGTGCTGGCCCCAGATCGTGCGTTTCAATTGAAGTGCGCTCATACCCTTTTTGGCTTCACAGAGGAGCAGAGTTGCCATAAACCAGATCGGCAAAGGCAAGTGGGAATCGTTGAATATCGTACCAGCCAGCACGGAGAATTGATAAATACAGGTTTGGCAAAAGAATAATTCTTTCGTTGTAGCCAGTTTGATAGCATCGGCTTGGCAGCGTGGGCAGCGTACACCTTCTGGCCAGCGAAGCCGCTTGAGCAACTCGCGACATTGTTCGTCGGAAGAGAACATTTGAGTAACGTCTAGGAGCGTCATGACAGAACCTCGCAAGAAGGCAGAGAAGCGTGAGAGATCGGCGCTCGAAAGAGTGCCGACGCGGAAGCTAATTGCTTCAGTAAAAAAAGACCTAAAAGGAAGAATTCGGAAGGCTGAAGAAGCTGGCGATTTGCCTCGTAACTGGAAGAATCGCTAGTGTTTAGCCTGACCATGCATATATCATATGCCTAGTCGCTATTTTTGTCAAGTGGATAATCGTGCCATTTGGTTACTAACCCATACCAAAAAAAATCAGGGGATTTTCGGCAATTTCCGCAAATCGCCGCCCTCCCAAGTCCACGCCAATTCACCGGCTTCTTAGTTAACTCTTTAGTTTTGAATACTCTGGAGTTAACAATCGCGCTTTCAATAGTTTAGACGGAAATGGGTAGGGGGGGAGGGGGGAGGGGGGAATAATTTTCTAGTTATCAAAATGATTGATACGTTCTTCCCCCTAGAGAACAGGAACCGGCGGAAACTCCTGCGAGAAGCCTTTGAACATGGCAACTGTTTCTTCGGAGCGGCGCGTTCCATCGTGGACGGCGATTTTGTGGCGTTCATTCTTTGAGTAACCTTCCCACAATGAAACGCCAGCGTAAGCTCCATCTTTGCGCAGGATGTAGTAAGTCATGTCCATGAAGCGAAGCCGAGTCATGTCGTTGTTAAAGTTGCGCACGATACGTTTCAGCGCGTCCATGCCAGCGTCAAGCGGCGACATTCCATGCCGCATGTTTTCGACAATGGTATGAGCTCCCGCAACTTTGATGTTCTCTTCTCCGCTGCCAGTCGCGCCCGCAGATCCCACATCCTGATCGGTGTAGCAACCAGCTCCGATGATCGGCGAATCGCCGCAACGGCCAGGAAGTTTGAAGGCGAGACCGCTCGTAGTCGTGATGCCAGACATTTCTCCCTTGTCGTTGAGCGCCGAGCAATGAATGGTTCCAGTCGGAGGAAAAAGTACGCGGCGAATCGCAGCCATGCGAAATTCCGGCTCGATGCCAAGTCCAGCGGCCGCTTTGTCAAGGCGCTGTATGCGGTCCTGCCATAGACGCATGCGGTTTTCATCGAGCTGCGATTGAGGTTGCGCGTCAGGAGAACTCGCAGGCGGCTTCCAGTTTGGATCGGCCAAACTTGGTCCCCACCAATCCTCTGTGGAATGATTCTCTTTCCACAACAACCAGACTTTCCGCGAGTGTTCGGTAAGCAGATTTTCGCGCGGAAAGCCAACGGAAACGGCAAAGCGTTCCGCACCTTCGCCGACAAGCATCACATGTCCTGTGTTCTCGAACACAGCCTTCGCGACCTTGGAAACATTCTTAATGTTTCGCACTCCGCCGACAGAACCTGCGCGTCGCGTTGGTCCGTGCATGCAGCACGCATCGAGTTCAACAACTCCTTCTTCGTTGGGCAATCCACCGAGTCCAACCGAGTCGTCATTCGGATCGTCTTCAGGACCTTTGACAACGCGGATCGCAGCATCAAGCGTGTCGCCGCCGCTTTTGAGGAACGCGTATGCGTCGTCGAGATAATTGAGGCCGTTGTTGGCACAGACAATGATTGGCCGCTTGCCGATGCGTGTCGGTTCGCCGGACTTGAGCAATTCGAACTTGGCTTCATTCGCGTTCTGATCGGATGCGCTAAGACTGGTAGCAAGTGAAGCAACAACTGCGGACTCGATGAATCCACGGCGAGTAAAAGACATTATGACTCCTGCATCGAACGGCAAAAGAATACCACGCGTAATCGTGATGGCTAGCTGGCTACAAACCGAAGCAAACGCGCTATGCCTTCGCGGAACACTGCTGGTTCGGTGATCAGGCTCAGAACGAGATAGCCTTCTCCGGCAAAATCGTAGAAGTGACCGGGATGAACGCTGACATTCGCGTGGCGCAACAGGCGAATGGCAAGGTCTTCGTCGCTTTCAAGTGCTGGGACGCGCAACACGACGTACCATCCGCCTTCGACCTGAAGCCTTGTACAAGCCGGACAATGGACGAGCAGAGCGTCAAGCTCCGAAAGATTGGCGCGCAAACGATCAAGCAGAATTGGCTGAATCGCTTTGCGCTGTTCGAGGAACACCGAAGCCGCGAGCTGAATGGGCGCATTCATTGAGAGAAACGTGTCGGCGATGACTTCGAGCCGAGCACACGCTCCGGTAACTGTCTGCTCGGGACCACTGGCCGCAACCCATGCGAACTTCATCTGCGGCAGTGCGGAGATTTTGGAAATTCCGCTAAGTGTGAACGTAAGGGCATCCGCGTTCGCCGCGAAGCTGGGACGCGAAGCACCGTCGTGCGCGTAGTCGAGAAACACTTCGTCGACGATCAGAGCCGTTCCGTAGTCGCGGCAAAAGGCGTTCAGAGCCAGCGTCTCCGACTCGGAAACATAGGAGCCAGTTGGATTATTGGGATGGACGAGAATTACCGCTCGCGAGCGGGAAGTCGCCGCCTTGTAGAGCGAGTCGAAGTCGATTTGCCATCCGTGATCGTAGATAAGTGGATAAGGAACCAGCTTGACATCGCAGAGATCGGCGAGGAACTCAAAGAGCGGATAACTGGGCTTGGGAACCAGGACCTCGTCCGACGGATTGCACAGCAGGCGAAAGACGTAGGAATACGCCTCGCTGGTGCTAGTGGTTAGAACCAGCCGCTCGGGATCGAGATCGAAAACGCGATGCGCTTCGCGATAGTATTGGCAAACGGCATTGCGGGCTTCGAGCAGGCCGCGCGGTTGTGGATCGTAATGAATAGCTTCCCGATTGACCAGCGCGGCAAGCACAACATCGGGATCGGGACGTACACCCGCTTCGGTGGGGTTCGAGATGGTGAGGTCGAAAATCTCCTGCCCGGAAGCGCGCACGTCCCTCAACACACGGCTGAGCGCGTTGGGCGCAAGACGCCAGTTTGTGCGGGTGGAAAACATAGCTTAAATGTTGATGCTTTTGACACAAAAGACGAACTCAAGGCTTCACAAAAAATCCCAGCTGTTCCGGGGGCGGCAATGTTTTCGTCGTCGAATACTGCCGTCGCGCCTCTATTACCGCTACGACTTTCGCCTGGAGTTGCGCCGCGAGATTGTCGTAGCGCACCGTGACGTTGTCCAGCCAGTACGAATGATTCTCGCGAAGCCACGCTTCGGCGTGGGCTTTTCGCAGCTGAGTAATCGCGTCGCGCAGGCTTTCGAGGCGGCCATTGGTTTCCATGATCTCTTCCAGGTCGTGCTCCACGCGAGCTGGATCGGACTGATTCTGGTAGGCATCCCAGTAGTAAGAATTCATTTCAGACGTGAACTGAATCTTCATCCCAAGAGTGTCCAGCCTCCAGGCGGCGAAGAGCATATCGGGGATCGTCTCGCTGTGGACTCTCGCCTTTGCCTGATTGAGTTGCAGCGACTGGATCGCATGTTCCGCGCCCAGGCGAAGGTTGTGCATGGACGGCGCGGCTTGCGCGGCTAATGCCGCTCCGTTGCTGCTAAACCCATTGGACCAGAAAAGCTCATCGGTCGAATCGAGTTTAAGCGGAGCGACAATTGGATGCACAAGATCGAGATTGTCAATTGCATCCATAAATGTGGAATCGCTATTGCGATAAAAGGCCCAGTCGTAACTCTTCTTGAAGTCGTCTATGTTCGACTCGCCTGGCTGCCATCCCGCCGCCGCCCCGAAGACCAGCGCGGGCCATGTCATATCTGTGATGGTCTCGCCGTCGTCGTGCCAAATCGTATTGAGCTCACCGAGCGCCTGATGATTTTGACCGTCACGCACGAAGTTGCGAATGTTAATGAATGCGGAGCCAAAATCGGGCCAAATCGAGTTCCAGTTGTTGGCTCCAGGGGCAACGACCACCCGCAGACCGGCATTGGTGTAGGGGGTGATGATGTTTTCGAAGCTGGGCTTGGGATCGTAGTCCCATGGCACCGCGATCATGTCCTTGGGCAGAATGCTGAGGAGTTCTGGATACTTCACCGCGATGTCGCCCCAGAACATCAGCTGCTTGTGATAGGGCCGCATGATCTCAAATACCTTTTGGAGGTGATCAAGATAGACGCGTCCCAGGCCTTCTTTATCGGCGAGCGCTTTGGTTTGTCCCAGTCCCAGTTCGAACGTCTCGTCGGCGCCGATATGAAAAAACGGGCCGGGAAACAGCGGAACGACTTCGCCGTAGACCTTACGGATGAAATCATACGTTTGCGGATTGGTTGGCGTGAGGACGTGGCCGTGCGGCGTTTCGGCGGCGTCAGAGTAGATTTCGTATTTCAGAAATTGATGAAGGTGGCCAAAGGTCTGCTGCTCGGGCATGATCGTGATGAAATATTTTTCCGCATAAGTCACCAGTTCTTTGATTTCGGTGGAAGTGAGCGCGGCGTCCTTCGGAGGGACTAGCGACTGGCTTTGGAAATCGAAAGTATTCTCCATGTTGAAAGCGAGGAGATTGACCTTGTACTCGGCTAATGTGCGGACCTGGAATTTCAGGTAATCGAGAGAGAGGATCGGGCCACGGCTCATGTCGTCGGAAACGCCGCGCCACTCCATGCTGGGCCAGTCGCGGATAGTCACGGCTGGGATGAAAAGCCGCGTTGACTTCCCTGCTGCGGACTTCGAGTGCTCGTGTGTGACGGGCGCTCCCGCCTGCTCCGTGCCGGAGGCAAGATCCGGCTCGCCTGCGTCCGATCCTTCTTCTTCGTGAACTAGCTGACGAAGCGTTTGCGCTCCATAAAAAACTCCCTGCGCGGTGCGGGCGGCCACGATGACGCCGCTGGCGCTGGCGCGAAGCACGTAGCCCTGCGCGCCGAGATCGGCGCCGGTCTCAATCCCCTGCGACTCGAGATAGGCTGCGAGGCCTCGGTCGGCAAAGCGCCCCAGCGAGATGTGGCCAGATGTTTTGGGCGCAGACGTCACGGTCTCGATGGACAGTTTTATGCCTGTACGCTCGTGGATCTCTTGCTGCAGCGTTTCGGCGGCAAGGCGGTCTTCGGCGTTGCCGATGAGAATCGTGGTCGAGGGCTTGATGACGAGTTTGCCTTCGGCCATGCGAACTTCTTTGGGCGCGGGCAAGAGCTTGAGGCGCGTGGCGTCGTTCAGTTGGGCATGAGAAAGCAACGATAGGCAGGAAATGCAGGCGAGAATCCATTTAATAGTTTTCATAAAAATCAGCGAAGGGCGAGAGTAACAGGTAAGAGCAGCCAGCGACAAGGACCACAGACCGCTGCAGGACGACGGACCGCTGCATGGACACGACGGCGGAGCGTGGCTACGCGTGGACGGGCAGGAGTCGCACGTCTCCACATAAACACGCCGCTCCCGACTCAACTACTTGTTCCAGACACAGCCGACTCTTATTTTCCGAAGGCTTCTTTGTTCACCACATACGGCATCTTGGTAATGTCGCCTCCATAGTTCCCTTCGAGCACATCGAGCAGGCCTTGCACACAACGGCCGGCCATACCTTTCTCGGGATCGGACGATAAGCGGGTGATGCGGGCGGCACTGGCGAAATGCGGCAGCAGACGGCAGCGGTCGGCGATGGCGGGATCGCGTAAAGGCGAATCGGCGGGCAGAGGTTCTTTTTCGTAGACATCGAGCGCCGCGCCCGCGATCCAGTTTTCGCGCAACGCTTTGGCCAAGGCTTGCTCATCAACAACCGGGCCGCGCGAAGTGTTGACGATCATCGCCGTAGGCTTCATCATCCGCAGCGTCGTCTCGTTGACCAAATGATAGGTTGGCGTGGGGCTTTCACCTTCGCGCAGCAGCGGGACGTGGAGGCTGATGTAATCGGCGGTGCTTAACGCTTCGTATAACGTCGTGTAGCGGATCGTAGTCTTCTCGCGGCTGATGCCCCGGTCGAAGCGCAGGTCTTTCATTTCCTGAATGGCATGGATGTAGTCGCGGTTCTCGTAGGCGGGATCGAAGCAGAGGATGTTCATGTCGAAGCCCGTGCATTTCTTGATCATGGCAAGGCCGATGCGGCCCGTGCCGATGATAGCGACTGTTTTGCCGGTGACTTCATCGCCCAGGAAGGGTAAATACGGATGCCACGAACCCCACTTGTTCTCTCGGGTCAACTGTTCAGCAGACCAGAGTTTGCGCGCCAAGGCGCCCATCAGGAAGAAGGCGAATTCAGCGGTTGCCTCAGTCAATACGTCGGCAGTATTCGTGAAAGGAATCTTATAGCGATTGGCATCGGCACGGTTGATGTTGTCGAAGCCGACGGCGATTTGCGCCACTACTTTGAGAGTGCCATTTCCGGCGGCGAATACTTCGGCATCGATTGGATCACGCAGCGTGGTAATAAGACCGTCTATGCCCGACTTCACTTTCTCAATAATGAGACTCTTGGGCGGAGCGTCGGACTTAGGATAAACCTCGAGGTTATAACCTTTTTGACGAAGAATGTTGAATGTGTCACCGATATCACAGGTAGCAAAAATGCGGAATTTTGAAGTCATAATTAAGTGCCGGTCCGTGGTCGCCGGTCGTCACTTTTCCGCGGTCACGCCGATCTCTTTGCGAGAGGAGACTTGCGAAAACTGAAGGCCGCTTTCCCAGAGCGGGCTTTATCAGTGTATCGCAGCGCGACCTGTGGAGATCTGGTAAGGCATGAATCCCTTCGGCTTCGCTCGGGGCAAGCTCTTCGACTTCGCGAGACGCACGCTTTACGCTTGTCTCGCTTCGCTCAGATGATAGCGGAGTATTGTGGCGCGGCTAAGTTCCGGTTGCCTCGGGACGCTGGGCGGCAGAGATGGCTCGCGCGTGATGGCGAACGTCGGCGCCAAGGACCCAGAAAATAACGTCTTCGGCAATATTTGTTGCATGATCAGCCACGCGTTCCAGATTGCGCGCAACCAGAAGCGCATCCAATGCCTGCTGAGTTGCTTCCGGCCTTTCGTTCATGGTTCTCACGAGGACAATGAAAGCCTCATCGCGCATGCGGTCGACGACATGATCCATTTCCAAGACAGCCTGCGCCAGTTCGGCTTTGCCTTCCACGAACGACTCCAGTGATCGGCGCACCATTGCGCTGACCGCGGTCGCCATGCGCGGAATGTCGACCGGTAGTTCGACTTCCGGCAATTCGATAAGGTCCATGATGCGCTCGGCGATATTGACGGCCTGATCGCCGACGCGTTCGAGGTCGGCGTTGATTTTGGTGACGGCGAGGATAAAGCGAAGATCGACAGCGGCCGGCTGCTGTGTGGCCAGGATGTCGAAGGCGAGTTCGTCAATCTCGCGCTCGGCGGCGTTGATGAGGCTTTCGTTTTCGAGTACGAGCTGGCAGCGAGTGAGATCCCGCTCGGTGTAAGCCTGCGTAGAACGATCGACGGCAAGTTCCACAAGACCGCCCATGCGGAGCAGCTTCTCGCGAAGCTCTTCCATCTGTTGTTGAAAGCGAGTGCGCATCAGCTGAACCTCTCTAAGGTTAGAGGTCCAAGGTAAGAGGTCGGAGGTTAAAAGCCAATGGCATAAGTCCTTGGTGCGTTCTTGGTTTTACCTCTTCCCTCTGATCTCAAACCTCTGACCTTTTCCTATCCGAATCTGCCTGTAACGTAGTCTTCCGTCCGCTTGTCGGTCGGATTGGTGAATACCTTCTCGGTCTTATCGAACTCGATCATCTTGCCGAGAAGGAAAAAGCCAGTAAACTCGGCCACTCGGGCCGCCTGTTGCATATTATGCGTCACAATCACGATCGTGTACTGCTCTTTTAATTGAAAGATGAGTTCTTCGATTTTGCCGGTAGAGATAGGATCAAGAGCCGAACAGGGCTCGTCCATGAGCAGCACTTCTGGCTGAACCGCAAGGGCGCGCGCGATACAGAGGCGTTGCTGCTGGCCTCCGGAAAGGCTAGCGCCAGACTTCTTGTGCAGCGAATCCTTCACTTCATCGAACAGCGCCGCGCTGCGCAACGATTTCTCAACGACTTCATCCAACAGTTTGCGCTTGCGGAAGCCGTTCAATTTTAGCCCGGCGGCCACATTGTCGTAAATCGACATCGTGGGAAAAGGATTCGGCTTTTGAAACACCATGCCCACGCGCCGACGTAACTGGGTGGCGGAGGTCCCGTTATATACGCTGAACTCACCGATGCGAACCATTCCGTCCACCCGCGCTTCGGGAATGGTTTCATGCATGCGATTCAGACAGCGAATAAACGTCGACTTCCCGCAACCCGACGGTCCGATCAGCGCGGTCGCGTGGTCCGCCTGCACCGTAAGATTAATGTCGAACAAGGCCTGCGTCTTGCCGTAGAAGGCATTCAGGTGCTCGACTGTAATCCCAACTCCCATGACTGATTACGCTCCTGCCAAAGTTCCATGCCGCACTACCAGGCGAACGGCCGCCACGGCGCTCACGATCAGGACAATCAATACCAGCGCGCCGGCCCATGCCTGACGATGCCATTCATCGAATGGCGAAATTGCGTAAGTAAATATCTGCAGCGACAGCGCTGCGGTCGGCTGATCCATTCTCCAATTCCAGAACTGGTTTCCAAAGGCCGTGAACAACAGCGGCGCGGTTTCTCCGGCCACACGGGCAAAGGCCAGCATAACACCGGTAATCACGCCCGAGGTCGCCGTGCGCAGCGTAATTGAGAGCGTGGTGCGCCAGCGAGAAACACCCAATCCATACGCAGCCTCGCGAATCGACTGCGGGACGAGAAGCAGCATCTGTTCGGTCGTGCGCGCAATTGTGGGAATCATCATGATGGCCAGCGCAACCCCACCAGCAAGTGCGGAAAAATGCTTCTGCCGCATGACCACCAGTCCGTAGGCCACAATGCCAATCACAATCGACGGGACGCCATTCAGCACGTCGGACACAAAGCGCACGCCGTCCCCCCACCGATTGCGCCCGTATTCGGCCAGAAAAATACCGGCACCAATTCCCAGCGGAACGCCCATCAGGCTAGCGATGAGAAGGATAACTCCCGACCCGGCAATCGCGTTCGCCATGCCGCCGCCGGGCTCGCCAACGGGCTTTGGAGTCTGCGTCAAAAATGCGAGATTAATCGAGCCAATGCCCTTATAGACAAGGTAGGCGAAGATCGCGAACAGCGGCGCAAGAACGAGGACGACGGTTAAAACGGAGAGGGCAGTCATCAGATGGTCCGTTGCGCGACGGCGCCAGCTGATCGTCAGGGCTTCCGACATTGAGTTCGTATCGGGCATTCTCATCTCACGCGAGGCCTTTTGACGGCTGGCCTCGGGTCACGCTCCATACCATGAACCGCGCGAGCGCATTGACGATGATGGTTACCAGGAATAATGCCAGGCCAATTTCGATCAATGCGGAAAGATACAGATCGCCCGTGGCTTCAGTAAATTCATTGGCAAGCACGCTGGCCATGGTGTATCCGAAGTCGAACAGGGATTTGGAAATCTGCGGCCGGTTCCCAATCACCATGGTCACGGCCATGGTTTCTCCGAGCGCGCGTCCAAGGCCGAGAATCACCGCACCAACGATGCCGGCGCGCGCGTTACGCAACACGCCCATGCGAATCATTTCCCAGCGCGTGGCACCCAGAGCGAGAACCGCCTCGCGCTGATGCTGCGGCACAACCGTCAGCACTTCGCGGGTGATCGACGAGATGATGGGAATAATCATGATCGCCAGAATCACGCCGGCGGCCAGCACGCTGTACCCGTAAGCGGGCCCGGTGAAAAGCCCAGTCCAGCCAAGCGTTTTCCCAAGGAAAGGTTCGACCGAAATGCGAAGAAGAGGAATCAGGACGAAGATCGCCCAAAGTCCATAGATCACGCTCGGAATGGCAGCCAGCAACTCGGTGGTGAACGAGAGAATTCCGCGCAGACGGACGGGACACATCTCGGTGATAAACACCGCTACACCGACCGCCAGCGGCACCGCGATAATGAGCGCAAGCAGCGAGGAAGCCAGCGTGCCGAACACAAACGGCAGCGCTCCGTAGTGATCCTCGACGGGATTCCAATCGGATTGCGCAAAGAATTTCCAGCCGAAAGCGTGCCAGGAAAGCTGAGATCCGAGCACCAGTTGATAGACGATCAGGCCGAGAAGCGCGACCACCGCGAATCCGCAAAGCCGTATGGCCCAGCCAAAGACGGCGTCGGGGACCTCGCTAACCTTTCCCAGTAACAACGGTCCTGTAGTGGCTTCGGCTTTCAGAACGGCCTTCGGGCCTCGCTCCCGTGACCCGTGCTCCGGTTCCGGAGCCTCTAAGCGCGGCCGGGGCAGGGCTTGATTGGACATGATCTTCCAAAGCCTATCAGATGCTTGTTACAAAACCGTTAAAAATGCCGGAGGGGTAGTGTCTGAATCTGAATTGAGAACTGTCTCGAGAGAAGTGCTAGAAAGCCCTACAGAAAAAGACAGTTTAAGAATGCATTAGGCCTGATTGATTTGACACACCTTATGCTCCGGCCCGGATATGGCGTGAGTACGTCACGGCCCGCCCGCCAGCGGGCTTTCTTATTCGTACATCACATTAGACGGAGCTGGGTCGTTTAACGCCGTAGCAGGTAGACGAGTCCTATGACAACGACAGCGGCTCCCAGCAACCATCCCCGCACCGTGCCTAGCTTGTTCCCCCAATCGCTTCTCATCTCAAGGCTCCTGGGACAGTATAGACTCGGCAGCGAGGACGGCAACATCCGCTTCAGTCCCTTGCGCCGCCCCGTTCAGTTGTGAGATGACTAATCCTTAACTTTCTATGCCCACATTTGCCGCCATCGACATTGGCTCCAACTCCGTTCGCCTCAAGGTCGCGCGCCTGCATGGCGGCCGTCTGAAAGCAATGCACGAGGATCGCGAGGTGACTCGCTTAGGCGAAGGCGTATTCAGCGGCGGGCTGCTCTCTCCGGAAGCAATGTCGGACACGGTCAGAGTCTTGCGCCGGTTTCATCGTGCCACGCAGGAATGCGGAGCCGATACCGTGCGCGTTGTGGCAACCGCCGCTCTCCGAGATGCACGCAACTCGCGCGCCTTTTTAGAATGGGTACGCTCAACCACGGGATGGACCGTTGAAATCATCTCCGGGCTGGAAGAGGCGCGCCTGATTCACCTCGGCATCGTCTCGCGTGGACGGCTCGCCAGCCGCAACGTTTTGCTCGTGGACCTTGGCGGCGGCAGCTGCGAATTGACGCTCTCTCGCGAAGAAAGCATACGCGACACGGTCAGCCTTTCTCTGGGCGCCGTGCGCCTGACCGGCGAATTTTTGAAGCACGATCCGCCACGCAAGGGAGAACTCAAACGGCTGGAAGAATTCGTTGCCCGGGGCATTGTCCGCATCCAGGATCGCATTCGATCGGCGCGCGTGGGCACGGTCATCGCGACCTCCGGGACCGCTGCAGCGCTGGCCGCGATCGCCAGCCATCTGTCGCGTCCGAAAAAACGCCGCCTCGGGGACCTCGTAACGCGCCAGATGATGCGCCGAATCGTAAAACAGATCGCGCGCATGCCCCTTGAACAAAGACGCAGGGTGCCCGGGATTGGTCCGCGCCGGGCCGAAATCATTTGCGCAGGCGCCGTCGTCTACGAGGAACTGCTTGAGCGCTGCCATCTCAGTGGATTTCGTTATTCTCCGCTTGGATTGCGAGATGGAATCCTGGCACAAATGGCGGCGGAATCCGACCGCAGCACTCGCCCCGGACGCGCGATTGAATCCGAGCGCTGGGAATCGCTGCAGCGCGCCGCCGAACATTATCGCGTCGACATGCACCATGCCTTGCAGGTCCGCGACTCCGCCTTACTGCTTTTCTCGGCATTGAAGTCCGTGCACCAATTGCCGCCGGAATATCGTGAATGGCTCTCGGCCGCCGCCTTGCTCTATGAAGTTGGGGACTATGTGAATCGCAACGGACACCACCGGCATACGTACTACATCATTTCGAACTCGGAAATTCTGGGGTATACGCCGCAGCAACGCCGGCTCATCGGGTCGATTGCGCGTTATCTGGGAAAGTCGCGGCCTGTTCCCGAGGACGGACCGATGAGCGTGTTGAGCCCGCAAGAGCAGGCTGCCGTACCCAAGGCGTCGATGCTTCTTCGCATCGCGCGCGCGTTGCACATGGGTCGCAGCCAGTCGGTAGCGCACGTCGCCGTTTCCGCTCGCAATGGGCGCGTGTCCATCAAGCTTACGCCGCGAGGCAATGCGAGCCTGGATCTGGAGGCATGGGCGATCGAAAAAGATGGAGCTTATTTTCGCGAGGTCTTTGGCCGTGAGCTTTCCGTCGCTGCGGCGTGAAGCGTGCGCAGGATGCGCGGCGTAATACACCAGCTCAGGGAGCCGGCATTGCGGCGGACCTCAACCTTCGCCACGGCTCCTTTTTTAAGCTCCACCGCCGCTTCGCCGCCGGCGCCGCCGATTAAGCGCCCCAGAAAATTGCGCAGGTTAGGATTGTGTCCGACCAGCAATATGGATTCGTGGCGGCCATATCTTTCCAGCAATTTCTGAAAGTCACCGAACGTCGCCTCCGGTCGCAGCGCGCTATCGGTTACGAGCTTGCCCTCGTGGCCCATTTCATTTCCCACCAGCGCGGCGGTTTGCGCAGCGCGCTTCAGTGGACTGGTTACAATCACGTCCGCTTGCACGCCGAGCGCGGCCAACGCACGTCCGATGTATCCGCATTGCTCGATGCCGTCTTTATCGAGCGCGCGCTTTTCGTCCTTCTTCGCGTTGAGCAAGTGCTGACCGGCGTTGGCGTGGCGCAAAAAATAAACAAACATGGCCGTGTTATGTCTTTCGGACCGTCGTCCTTGCTGTGTGGCGTTCGGCCATCGCTGGAATCTCGTTCGGAGAACTCTTCCCCTCGGCAACAGCAATCAAGAACTCCTGCGCGCCAAACGCAGCACGAGCGGATTTACTGGCGCGTCCCGCCGGAAGCTGCGAGGGCCGCAAATATCTGCCGTCCTTTTGCAGCAACCTTGCGTGCAGAGTATCCGCCAGGTAGGCAGCTAAAATCTCATGAATCACCCGATCGCGCAACAGAGGGTCTTTAATCGGGAAAAGTACTTCGACGCGTTCGTGGAGATTGCGCGGCATCCAATCGGCGCTGCCTAAGAAAACTTCCGGCTCGCCTCCATTTTCAAAACAGAAAATACGGCTGTGCTCCAAAAATCGCCCGACGATGCTGCGCACGCGAATGCGCTCGCTCAAGCCGCGGATTCCCGGGCGAAGCGTGCAAATGCCTCGCACCAGCAGATCGATTTCCACGCCCGCCTGCGATGCGCGATAAAGCGACTGGATGACATCCTTGTCCATCAGCGAATTCATCTTGGCCACAATCCGCGCGGGATTTCCGTGGCGAGCATGCTGCGCCTCTCGTTCAATCAGGGCCAGGGATTTCTCCGCGAGATCGAGCGGCGCAACCAGCAGTGGATCGTAGTCGGGAAATTCGGCGTAAGCGGTCAGAAAGCTGAATACATTGTGGACCGCCGAAGTAATCTCCCGGTCCGCCGTCAACAGACTGAGATCGGTGTAAATGTGCGCGGTCGTCGCGTTGTAATTCCCCGTCCCCAGATGCGCGTAGCGCCGGGGCACTCCGTCGGGATCGCGCCGCACAAGCAGCGACAACTTGCAATGCGTTTTCAATCCGACCAGGCCATGGAACACCTGCACTCCAGCGTCCTCAAGATCGCGCGCCCAACGTATGTTCGAAGCCTCATCGAAACGCGCTTTCAACTCCACTACCGCCGTAACTTCCTTCTGCGAAGCAGCGGCGATCAGTGCGGGAACTATGAGCGAGTGTTCGCTGGTCCGGTAGAGGGTTTGCTTGATCGACATCACATTGTCGTCTTCAGCCGCCGACTGAACGAACGAGACAACCGCATCGTAGGAGTCGAAAGGATGGTGAAGCAGAACGTCGTGCCGGCGCAGTTCTTCAAACAGGTCTCGGGACTTGGCAGTCAGCCGTAGTTCGCGCGGCGCAAAGCGCTGAAACTTCAGATTAGGCCGGTCGGTGGCCTCATACACGTTGAGCAACCGCGAAAGATTCACCGGTCCGTCTACAGGGAAAATCTGCCACCCATCAAGCTCAAAAACAGTGCGAAGCCGCTCAATGATCTCCGGGGCAGCCGACGATTCAATCTCCATCCGCACCGCGTCGCCCTTGCGCCGGTTATGCAATTCGGCTCGCACGGATTCGAACAGATTGCGCGATTCTTCTTCCTGCAAATAGAGATTGCTGTTGCGCGTCACTCGAAACGCAGCCGAGGAGACAATGTCGTAGCCCTTATACATGCGGGCCGCGTGATAAACGACCAGATCGGCAAGGAAAATGAAATCCGTCGAACCTTCGGAGGGCAGTCGGATCAAACGCGGCAGCGCACGCGGGACCGTGATCACTCCCGTGTAGATCAACGACGAACGGCGTCGGCGGCGCAGCAACAGCGCTACACATAGCGCCTTGTTGATCACACGGGGAAACGGGTGTGCCGGATCCACCGTCACCGGCGTGAGCAGCGGGTCCAGTTCGCGCTCGCAGTAATCGTCAACAAAGGCGAGCCCCTGCTCGTCTAACTCGTCGATTTGGAGTACGCGAATACTCTGCTCGGCCAAAGCCGGCCGCAGCTGGTCGTTCCAGCAAGAGTACTGTTCCTCTACGAACTCGTGCGTTGCGCGGTTAATTAGTTCGCGCTGTTCGGTCAGGGTCAGGCCATCGGGAGTGGTGAAATTCAGCCCGTCTTCCAGTTGCTGGAGTAAGCCGCCAACTCGGATCTCAAAGAATTCATCGAGATTGCTGGCGGTAATGGCGAGGAACTTCACTCGCTCGAGGAGCGGGTTGGCTGCATCACCGGCCTCTTCCAACACACGCCAGTTGAACTTCAGCCAGGACTCTTCGCGATTCAGGAAAAGGGCGCGATTGTTCGGTGCATTCCGAACCATAAAATCAAAATTGGAACTCGTTCACTTCGGGCCATCTTTGCGCGTTCACGAGCTGCCATCAGACTTAAGTAAGTATAGCAATAGAAAAAGGCGCCGGGCTGGTGCCGGCGCCTTTGCCACGTCACCTATCGGGGAACGGCGAATCCTGTCCCCCTAGCTATTTCCGCGCCGTTCGGAGCGGAAACGCGTTTCAGCCTACGGCAGGTAGTAGCGGAACGAGCTGAATATCATGTTATCCAGCCCGTTCGGCGATCGGGCTGGCAACGTGCCGTTGTCATTGCCCGACCATGTGTTACGCGTCAGGTACGAGTACTGCGTACCGAACTGGAATCTGCCCCGAGGCCCGCTGTAAAAGCGATACCAGAAGCCGAGGGTTCCCTCTATCAGCGCGCGTGTGTCGCCCGTGCAGTTCTTGAGGCTGCCGGCTACCGGTCCGCTGGCGGGCGCGGTCTCCGTATAACAGCCGCTGTTGTTGAACTCGGGCGCTCCGTAACCAACGTAGCTCCCGACAATTGGATCATAGCCATAGCTTCGGGCCGCATACTCCACGCCACCGTAGCTATAGACATCAAGCTTCTTGCCGTGCCACTCAAGGGTGCCCAGCCCATGCAGATTCTTGACCAGGTGAACTGTGCCGTCGGGGTTAATGGAAGCATCAGGAAGAGCGCCTGGGCCATAGCGTCCCACGCCACTGCCGCCGAATCCTTTCAACCCAAACGTGACGCGCTTGGCAAACTTCCAGCGCGCGCTCGCACCAAAGCCGCCGCCCTCTTTCGAAGCGTTATACGCTCCAAGAGCGTTAGCCCCGGGAGTGGTGCTCCCGCCGCACAACGTCGTTGAGGTTACATCTTCGCAAGGGAAAATGCGATCCGTGAACCGGTCGACCAGGCCAAACACTTCGTAGTGCCCAAAACCGGGATCGAAGGCGATCTTGGCAATAAGATCGGGCGCGGGGTTGAAACCGTAAGTGCCGGTTGTGTTGTAGCTGTTGCTCGCTCCAGCCTGGAGGAATAAGTAATTGTTTGCGTTGTTATGAGTCCCAACGGTGGCCTGCGGATTCTCGATGGCGAACGCAACAGCGATCTTGTCACCGAAGCTCTTAGTCACACGAAGGCCAAACTGGCGGGCAAAATCGAAGCCCACGTTATACGACGGGTCGATGGTCTTGGGCCGCACGTCGTTGGTTTTGCCCATATCGTCATCGGGCGCGATTCCCACCGCATCTTCCGTAACCAGGCTCCAGGACTGGCCGGCGAGGAAGCTGAAGCCATTGTTAAACTTCACCTGGCCCCAGGCTTGCCGCAGGCGGAGCGTGTAGCTGTTGGTTTGGGTGGAAGTTGAGGTTACACCCGCCGAAAGGAAGTCGGCCGAGACGTAACTCGATAGATCGACGCTTCCTGCGTGGCCTTCAACGAAGGTCGTGATCTTGGACTGACGCCCCGATCCGAAGAACTCCGGAAGCTGGCTCTGCGAAGCGCCCGGCATAGTCAGGTTGTTAAAGGGCGTAGGCAGGTCGGCTCCGAGCGCGCGTGAGCGATGCACAAACGCGCCTTCCGAGTATCCGCCCGGCGTGATGTTGATCCCGCGAAAACGGATCGTGATCGGACTTTCCATCTGTGTATTGAATACCTGTTCCGGCGCCGGGCTCGATGATGGGGAAGGCTCCTGCATGGACATGACCGCATTCTTGAGCACAGGGGTAGTCGATGACGTGGCGCTCACCGTCTTAAGGTCGGCGACGTCGTTTTGCGCGGCATCCGCCTTTGCGGCTGCCTCAGTCGCGGTGGCTTGCGCCTGAGCTACAGCTTGGTCTCTGCGATGCAACTCATCCTTCAGTGCCTGGATCTGCTGCAGTGCGGCCGTAAGCCCATCCTTCAGCGCTTGAATGTCCGAAGCGGTTACCGCTGGCTGACTCGGCGTTCCGGCCGTCGTCGCCTGTTCTTTGTTTGCAGATTTCGGTGTGGTATCGGTTTGTGCCCAAACGGAGGCCGTCATTGCGGCTAACGCAAGCGCAGTTAGAACGAAACATCTAATTGGTTTCATGAATTTGCAATCCTCCCCTTCTCTTGAAAAAAGTCGTACTGATCGTGATTGAGTGCAGTGGAAAATAGTGGTAGACCTCCGCGCTGCGCAGCAAGCTTGCTCCCGAATGCCGGGCCTGCGAAGCCCCAAGCGCCCGCTGCGGCGCCCCTACATTAGGCTTTCTAGTCGCCTGTCCAATAATGTCTATTATACAACTCTACTACATGGGCATATAGCACTTTAGAGGCGGAATCAGAAACGTAAACTTCCGTAACTCATTGATTTATAAAAAGAAAATGATCGGAATTCATCGCGTGAGACGCGCACACGGGAATACCTCTCAGCTTACCGGTTCAGAATCGCCAAAAGGTCAGATATATTAAGCCTGCCGCGCGTTACCGTCACGCGCCCCGCTCTTAGTGAACCTGTTTGATTGCGGCCTTGACCTTTTCGACCACGCTCTGGGGCAACGGCGCGTAGCTGAGCTGGGCCGTCATCTTCTGACCGTCCGTGACCATCCAATTCAGAAAATCGGCGATGATCTTGCCCCTTTGCGGATCCTTGGCCTGTACTGGAATCAACAGCCAAGTGAAACTCGATATGGGGTATGCCGTCTTCCCGGGCGCATTCGTTATAGAAATGCGAAAATCCGCGGGCATGCTTTTTACCGACGCTGCCGCCTCGGTTACTCCGTCGAGCGACGCCTTCACAAAGTTGCCAGCCGCGTTCTGGACCGATCCGTAAGTGATCTTGTTCTCCACCGCATAAATCAGTTCGATGTAGCCGATCGACCCCGGCAACTGGCGGATCTGTCCGGCCACACCTTCGTTGCCTTTGCCGCCCAAGCCTACCGGCCATTTCACTGAAGTGCCCTTCCCCACGCTCGACTCCCAGTCCTTGCTTACCTTCGACAGATAGTCGGTCCAGATGTAGGTGGTGCCGCTGCCATCGGAGCGATGCACGATGATAATCGGCTGGTTCGGAAGGTTGACTCCCGGATTCGCTTTTGTAATCGCCGGATCATTCCAGCTTGTAATTTTTCCGAGAAAAATATTGGCCAGCGCTTCGCCGGTAAATTTGAGTTCACCGCTTACGCCGGGGATGTTATAGGCAGGAACGTCGGCACCAAGGACTGTCGGGATATGCAGGATCTTGACCTTGGCCTCCTTGAGTTGTTCATCGGTCATGGGGCCGTCGCTGGCTCCGAAATCAACCGTGCCGTTCAGGACCTGCCGAATTCCACCGCCGCTTCCAATGGACTGGTAGTTGATCTGAATGTCGTGGTGCAGTTTGTTGTATTCGCTGAACCACTTTGAGTACATCGGATACGGGAAGGTCGCGCCCGCTCCGTTCAATGTGGTCTGCCCCAACGCCGGCAATGACAGTGCGAGACTTGCCAATAACAAAGCAATGCGTGAGATCACGCGATGAATCCTCCTTGGAATTATTCCTATGATCATCCTTCGTTCTAGCTGCGAATTGTTAAAGGAATGTTACACGGGAGTGAATTTCTCATGACGCGCCTTATTTTCCAAGCGTTTAGCAATTGCGAATTTCTAGTGAGTCTTATCCAAGCGGGCAAGTTCTTTGCTGAATAGACCATTGTCCGGAAACTCGCGTCCCAGTCCGAGCAGCAACTCTCGCGCGCGGCTCGTGTCCTTCTCACGCACGTATGCAATGGCCAACAGAATCCGCGCAAACGGCGCGAGCAGATGCCCCTTCGCCGCTGTCAGCTGTAGTTCGGCAATGCCGCCTTCTTTGTCTCCCTGCACCCCGCCAACCCTCAGCAGCCAGCGCACCGGCGCAGCCATCGATCCGATAATGTAACGGCTCACACCGCTGGCCAGGTGCGCGTCGTAACAAGTCGGATCAGCCGCCAGCAGTTGATTCGCCCAGGAGGTCGCTTCTTTCGTGTAGTGGAGCGATGCGAGATTTCTTTTTTCGATGAGCGCGGCAAAATCGGAGTGCAACCCGGAAGATAGTGTCATCGCCAGCAGGGCGTCGCGGTCGTGCGGATCGCGTTGCAAGCGCGAGCGCGCCAAATCTTCTGCTCGATTGAGCCGTTCATCGAATCGCGCCCGCTCATTCGGATTGGCTTCGTACTTTCCGCGGCTGGCAAAAACGGAGTCGTTTTCGTAAAACTGCGCCTCCAGCACGCCAAGGCGGTTAAATTCGGAAAACAAGATCCCCGCAGCCTCGCTGGCCGGCCCCATTGGATTTTCCGGATGGACTTTTTCCCACGCCTCGAAGTCTCTTGCCGCCCCCTCGAAATCCAGATCGTAAAGTTTTCGAAACCCCTCATCCAACGCAGCCGAGGGCACATCCGCAGCGGCAGGGCGCGAGATCATGAGCACGCAGAGTCCCAGAACCACAATGCGCGCCGTTCGCATCCAATGGAGCGGTCGATTTCTTACATCGGTGGGACGGATGTGTGACACGGTTTGCATTGGATGCATGTTCTGTCCTTTGTGCAAGGCCAGCGCGCGCGAATCCTCATCTTCTGGCAAACTGCTGAATAGTGGGGATGCGCAACCGTGACCGATAAAATCCGTTACGCGCCGGGCGGGCCTGGGATTGAACCCCGTTGGACTTCGAGCGCCAAAACCGGCGTAGGTACCTCGCTCAGCCTGCACAGCCGCGTTTGGTTCACTCTCAGTCACGGAATCCTCAACGAGATTTATTTTCCTCGCGTCGACCAAGCCTGCACCCGCGATTTCGGCCTCATTGTCACCGACGGCCACACGTTCTTCTCGGAAGAGAAGCGCCATTGCACGTTCGAAAACTTGCCCATTGAGCCGGGGACACCCGCTTACGAATTACGCAATACCTGCATGAGCGGCCGCTACCGGATCGAAAAAGAAGTGCTGACCGATCCCTGGCGAAACGTCGTACTCCAGAAAATCCGTTTCGTGCCCCTGAAGGGATCGCTGCGCGACTATCGTCTTTTTGCGCTGCTGGCTCCCCACCTCGCCAACTTCGGATACGGTAACACAGGCTGGGTCGATGCCTATAAGGGCAGGCCTATGCTTTTCGCCCAGCGCGATGGCTTTGCCCTCGCGTTGGGGTCATCCGCGCCCTGGCTCAAACGCTCGGTTGGATTTGTGGGCACATCCGATGGCTGGCAGGATCTCTCACAACATTTTCAGATGACCTGGGATTACGATCGCGCGGAGAACGGCAATATCGCGCTCACGGCGGAGATTGATCTCGCAGCGTGCAATGGCGAGTTTGTTTTGGCTCTCGGCTTCGGCGGAATCTGGGCCCAGGCTGGCCAGCAGGTCATCTCTTCCCTGCTCGCTCCGTATGAAAAAATACGCGAGGAATACGTTTCTCACTGGCGCCATTGGCAGAAAGGCCTCAAGAAACTGGATGCGCAGCCGCGCGCGAAGGACTTGTATCGAGCGAGCGCTGCTGTGTTGCGATCGCACGAGTCGAAAGATTTCCTGGGCGGCATTATCGCCAGCCTCTCCATCCCCTGGGGATTCAACAAAGGTGACGAGGACCTGGGCGGCTATCACCTGATTTGGCCGCGCGACCTGGTCGAGAGCGCCGGCGGATTGCTCGCGGCCGGTGCTGACGACGACGCCCTGCGCGTTCTTCATTATCTCGAAGCCACGCAGGAAGCCGATGGACACTGGGCGCAGAACATGTGGCTCGACGGTCGCCCATACTGGAACGGCCTGCAAATGGACGAGACGGCGTTCCCCATCTTGCTCGTTGATCTCATGCGCCGCGAAGCTCCGCGCTGCTTCGGCGACAGCAAGATGTGGTGGCCAATGGTTCGCAAGGCCGCTTCTTTTATTGCCGCCAACGGTCCTGTCACTTTGCAGGACCGATGGGAGGAAGATGGCGGCTATTCGCCGTTCACGCTGGCGGCAGAGATCGCCGCCTTGCTCATTGCCGCCGATCTGGCACAAGCCATGAATCAGCCCGGGCCCGCCGAATTCCTGCGCCAGATGGCCGACACATGGAACGAAAACATCGAGCGCTGGACCTATGCGACGAATACCGATCTCGCGCGCCAGATCGGCGTCGAAGGCTATTACATCCGCATCGCTCCAGACGATGGAGATGGAGCGGCCTCCCCACTACAGGGATTCGTACCCATCAAGAACCGCGTTATGAGTGCCAATGCCCCGGCGGTAGAAATTGTCAGTCCGGATGCTTTGGCGCTGGTTCGTTTTGGCTTGCGGCGTCCCGACGACCCGCGAATTCTCAACACCATCAAAGTCATCGACGCGCTGTTGCGCATTAAGCTGCCCAACGGTCCTGCATGGTATCGCTACAACGGCGATGGCTATGGCGAGCACGACGATGGATCGCCCTTTGACGGCGCCGGGGTTGGCCGTCCATGGCCGCTTCTGGCCGGCGAGCGCGCTCATTACGAGCTCGTCGCTGGACGCGCCGATGCCGCTGAGGCCCTGCTCGGCGTGATGGAAAGCTCCACCGGAACCAGCCGCCTCATTCCCGAACAGGTTTGGGACCGCGACGATATCACGGAGCGCGAGTTGTTTGCAGGCAAGAGTTCGGGGTCAGCTTGCCCGCTGCTTTGGGCACATTCGGAATACATCAAGCTAAGGCGGTCGCTGATTGAGGGGAGAATCTTCGACCAGCCGTCCCTGACGGTGGAACGCTATTTGGTTCGAAAACAACAGCCGGAATATTTCAACTGGCGCTTTAATAACAAGCCGCGCACCATGCCACGCGGGAAGAAGTTGCGCATCCTGCTCATGGATGCGGCAATGGTCCACTGGAGCCTCGACAACTGGCAAACCAGTAGCGATGATTACACCAAAGGCAGCGGCTGGAATCTCGAACATTGCGATCTGCCAACGGATAGATTGGCCGCGGGGCAGCAAATCGTCTTCACCTTCCGCTGGAAAGACACCGGGCAATGGGAAGGCCGCGATTTCTCCGTAGTGGTGGAATGAGCCATGGGTGTGTGCATGTTGACTGTCCGGCGCATTTCACGTTTGCTAGACTTTCTCTTTCCCCGAGGACTCCCATGCGCATTGTTTACCTTTTTGTTATGGTCGGTTTGATGACTTCATTTTCCCTCTCCGCGAACTTGCCCGCTCCGCAAGCCATTACAGATCCCAAGCAAATTTCTTCCAAGCCCGATGCACGGGTTGAAAAGAATCTGACGATCGAAAAGCTCTACATGACCCGGCAGGTGGGCGGATCCACGTGGGCGCCCGATGGCAAAACGGTCGCCTTCATCAGCAATCTAAGTGGGCGTAACAATATTTGGCTCGTACCATCCGACGGCGGCTGGCCGATGCAACTCACCGTCAGCGATCAGCGCCAAACCAGCCCGACCTGGTCGCCCGATGGAAAGTGGATCGCTTACATGTCCGACTACGATGGCGACGAGCAGTGGGATATTTTCCTCGTATCGCCGAAAACCGGGCAGGTTATCAACGTCACCAACACGCGCGAGATTGCAGAGGAAAATCCCGTCTGGTCGCCCGATGGCCGCTATCTCGCCTACCTGGTCAAACCGAAGACGTCATCGGTTTACGAGATTGACGTGTACGACACCGTCCTTCGCGATGTGAAGCACATCACCACCGGCACCGCCAAAGACCTCTACAACTTCGAGCCTTTCTGGTCCGAGGACGGCAAATTTATTTTCTATTCGCAGTCGCAGGCCAAGGGCACAGACTCCAACATTTTCGTGGCCGATGTTGAAAGCGCCAGTAGCGCGCTGCTCACGCCGCACGAAGGCGAAAAAATCTACGCAGCCAATGACGTTTCACCGGACGGGAAGCATCTTCTCATCACCTCCAATGCCGGCAACGGCTACGACAACGTGGGCTTGCTGGAAATTACGAGCAAGAAAATCCATTGGCTCACCGACGACAAATGGGAGATTTCCGGCGCCAGCTTCACGCCAGACGGTAAATCGCTTACCTACACCGCCAACGCCGACGGCAATGTCGATATCTACCTCTACGACATTGCCACAGGGACCGCGCGTGCCATGGCTCTTCCCAAAGGCCTGAATTCGCCCGCGGGCAACTCCACTCCGTTCACCAGCGATGGCACGCGCATGCTCTACTCGCATACGGGGCCGACCGCTCCCGGCGACCTGTGGGTGTATACGCTCGCCGACGGCACATCGCATCAACTCACGCACTCACTGGTGGGCGGCGTGCGCGCCCAGGACATGGTCGAGCCTTACCTGGTGCGCTATCCAAGCAAGGATGGCAAGTGGACGATCTCCGCCTTCGTTTACGTTCCCTACAATCTTCCCCGCAATGACGAGCATCCTGCGATCGTGTATGTACACGGGGGTCCCACCAGCCAAACCGTGAACACGTTCAGCCGATTCATTCAGTACATGGCCAATCAAGGCTACCTGGTGATCGCGCCCAACTATCGAGGCTCGACAGGCTACGGAAAAGAGTTTCAGCAGGCCAATCTGTTCGATATGGGTGGAGGCGACTTACAGGATGTACTCGCGGCTGCCGACTGGATCAAGCAGACTGGCTACGTCGACCCGAAAAAAGTGATTCTGATGGGCGGCAGTTACGGCGGCTACCTGACGATGATGGGAGTGACCAAGGCTCCCGAGATGTGGGCCGCTGGCGTGCCTATTGTGCCTTTTGTGAATTGGTTCACCGAAATCCAGAACGAAGATCCGGTGTTACAGCAATCGGATCTGGCGACCATGGGCGATCCGGTCAAGAACAAGCCGCTTTTTGAAGATCGCTCGCCAATTAATTTTGTCGATCGGATCAAGGCTCCGCTGTATTTACTGGCTGGAGGCAACGATCCCCGTTGCCCTAAGAGCGAAGCGCAGCAGGTGGTCGATGCCGTCAAAAAGCGCGGCGGCGTGGCGGAATGCAAGGTCTACGAAGATGAGGGTCACGGCTTCTCGCGAGTCGAAAACCAGATCGACGCCTATAAACGAGTGGCGGAGTTCCTGAAGGCCCACGTCCCGCCCGCCGACTGCGGCTGCGTGCTAAACGAATAGACCACCAACAACCGATACCTTTGAGGAAGTTGTTCAACCGGGTGGAATGAGTGTAAGACCAATGAGTGTAATTGGAACGCCAACTACGTCGCGTGGGAGCCTCGACCCGAGAGAACCCATCGTGTGAACCGAAGGTCTCAGTCAAGCAATCGCACTCGTCAGACCTTGGCAAGTGACGCGGGGCTACTTCGCCGCAGGTGCCGTTTCCAGCATCTTCAACTTCTCATTGGCATTGTCATTCGCCGGGTTCAGCTCCAGCGACTTCTTGTAGTTGTCGATCGCCAACTGTTTCTGCCCGGCTTTCATGTACGCCTCGCCCAGGCTGTCATAGGCATTCCACGAACTCGGAAACATCTGCACGCCCAACTTGAATAGGTCGATCGCCTCAGGGAGGTGATTCTCGTCCATCAGTGTGGACGCCCAAAAGTTCACGGTGTCCTCATCCAGCTTGAAATCTGGCTGGTCCTTCTGCATCGCCGCATAGATTGCAGGAGCATGGTCAAAGCCCTGCCGTCCCAGCTCCGCGCGAAACGCATCGAGAGTGGCCGGAATCCCCTTGCCCGCGCGAAAGTCCACCGTCATCATGTGCGGCGGAACGCCAACCTCCGAAGACGTCTTCTTCAGAAACGCCATCGCCTGCCCATCATGCTTGAGATACGCATCCAGGAATTCCAGCGTGTAGCGCGCGACCCAGGCATAGCCGACAATCCCATCCGTCCGCGAGTAATCCGCTCTGTGATTGCTAAGGTAGCCCTTCCATATGTTCTCATTTCGCTGGTACATCGAGCTGTGCTGCGTGTGCACCAGTGCTATGTCCTCAACCGTAATCAGATCGCCGTGCGTCCACGCATTAAGCACGTTGGGGCCCTCGGTGTCTTTGCTTGGGGTGTGCCGCGCCAGCTTCTCCAGCGAGGCCGGTCCCTGCGTAAAGAACAGCATCGGTATCGTCATCTGCTCAGGATGCACATCGGTCGCCGCCTTCACCAGCCCCGGGAAATACCGCATGCTGCCATCGAGCGCCACGAGCGCGTCAATGCGGTTGTCGCGCGCTGCGGCAAACAGATTTGAGATCCCACCCCAGCTAAAGCCGGCCACCGCAATCTCAGACATCTGCGTATCCGGGAGCGTCCGCGCGTACCCGATCAGAAACGAGATGTCCTGCGCCTGCGCGTTGATGTCGGCGAGGCCGACGGTCACCTCCCGCGATGCCGCGCCCATATCGGGGCTCGCCACCACCACGTAGCCGTGGCTCGCCAGGTACTCACACAAGTCGGCGTTCTCCCAGGACATCGAGGAGATACTCGGTGCATAGATCACGACGGGAAATTTTCCGGCAAGTAGCGGAGCATCACGCACGGCCCACATCGAATCCTCTAGCGCAGGCTTCATGCTGTCGAGCCACTGCTTCCAATCCGGCGCAAGTTGTGGTTTCCCAAACGTGGTCTCTGTGGCCAGCAGGTCGCCGTAATCTCCTACCGTCATCGGTTTGCGGCTGTTCTTATCCGCCGGATACCAGATCAGCGTCTGCAGCGGCCGTGCGCGCTCTCCCTGATAGGGCTTGCCCAGTTCATCGATGAGCGAACGATAGGCGCGCGAGAAATCATACTGCTCCACAACCTTGAGTCCCACGGCATCCGGTCCGGGCTTCTCAGTGAAGTGAAAACGCTGATCCCCGGACGCAACCACCGGGGCGTTTTGGGCGTGCGCAGTCGCAACAAGTGCGATAAAAAGAGCGGCCCGCCAGCAAGGAATGACAAACGAGCGCATGGTTCCTCCTTCAGAAAACGGTCCTGATTATAAAGAGCGCCATGCAAGCCGATTCGTTCAGGTTTTTCAGCAGAGGTGCACCCTACTCCGGAAATAAGCACTATTTCCACATACCATTCGCTTGGTCCTAACTGTCGTTAACAGGCGCGATCCCGCTTATTTACCCCGAGAACCCTAAATCCGCACGGGTTTTCAGCCACCAAATATCAAGGATGGCTATCACAGACATTCCACCACATTATGCGTTTCTGAAGCAGGAGTCATTTTCAAGAGCCGCTTGCAGCAGCTTCCTTCCGAGAGCCCGGAGCAAAACAAAACTGGAAGGTACCCTTCAGCACCATTACCGCCGGACAATTCGTTCCTCGTCCAGATTGCCAGAAAATAGTCAGGTTGACTCCGCGTGCTTGTGCGCGGCGCGGCGGCGCCTTTCCGCAGCCTGTACGCGTAGGTGCAGCATGTACAAAACGACGAGGGCGTTAATCACGATAATCGCCAGCCGGATCGGTGTCGGCCGCCGAATCAGGTCAATCATCTCAAACGGAATGTAGACCGCTCCCGAGATGAATGCCATCCACTCGGCCCAGGGCAGCGCGTACCAGAGCCCGTACGCTTCCACAAAACGCATGGCCGCATAAATACTGGCCGCCACGGCGATCTTCCAGAGCCGCACGTCGTTGAACCGTGAAACCAAAGCGATGAACACGCCGACATAGTGGTGGTACGGGTTGGCGTGGAAAAATTCCAGGAAACTCTCGGCAATTCCCCAGAGGTCCTTGTGGTGGCGCATGGAAAACACGCCCAAGCCCGCCGCAACCACGATCAGCCCCTTTACGAACTCAACCGTGGCAACGGTTCGCACACCCTTGATGTGTTCGGAATCGTGGACGACTGGGTGCATAGTGTTTTCTGTCTAACGGCGAATATCAGATGCGACCGGAAACGCTGGCGCGCAGTTCCTCAACGATTTCTTGCGCAGCCTTGCGGGCTTCGGCGTTCTGGGTGACTTCAAAGGAAATCGCCCCCACTCGCGCATGACCGCCACCTCCGTAGCGTTCGCAGATTTTCGCCAGATTCACGGATGGCTCGCGCCTGGACCAAGGGTTCGATCCGACCGACACTTTCACACGGAACGAACTCTTACTCAATCCTACGCTGTAGATGGAATCGGGGTGCAGGTAATACGGCACGAATTTGTTGTACCCCTCCATATCCAGGTCGGTGATATCGAAGAAAATCGTGCCGTCGCGTTCCTGGGCGCGCTGGCGAAGAATGTCAATGGAGCGCTCGTGCCGTTCCAAAAGCGGAGGCAGAACGGCTGCGACAAAAGGCCGCTCCAGGATTTCTCCCAGCGGATGGTAGGCCAGCAGTGGAATGAGCCTCTTGACGAAGTCCCGGTCGGTCGATGCTTCGATGGCCATGGTCAGCTTCATGGCCGGCTCTTTCATCTCAACCGCCGACTTCGCGTTTTCATACATTGCCCCATCGACAATGTCGGTCCATTTCACCAGTTCGGCAACCGATCGCGGATCGAAGCCGAAGCGCTGTTCCGCGATCATCGCAATAAAACTGGTGCAGGACTTGAACGCCGGATCGTAGAACTTGCGGTTGCTGTCATCCTGTTCGAAGTGAGCCGCGTCAGCCGGGGACAAGAAGGCGCTCTCGTGGTGATCGAACCACCAGGTGATTTTGGGCGAACTGGAATATTTGAAATCGACGATGGCGTTTTCATCTCCGTCGAATTGCTTTTCGTCGAACAGCGCGCCGGCACGATGCAGTAAGCCGGAGTAAACGAACTCGACGTCGTTCCGGATCCGCTCTCGATAAAAACGCGAGAATAAGGCTGAGGACGACGCCCCGTCAAAACATTTGTCGTGATAAAAGACCCGAACTCGCAAAATAGTTCCTTAGACCCGTTTTCCGGGCATTGAAGTGAAAAACAAATAGAGTTGCTGGTTTGGAGATATATGTCAAGGCGGATAATTTTGAGATATGGCCTCAGCTGTGTTTTCAGTCGAAGATTGCGCACAATCGGCGCGGGCCAAGGCCGGCGTTTTCGCGGCAAATGCGGCCTTTCGACGCACTTCTTCTATTTCAGATGGCTGCGTATGCGCAAATCGAAACTCACCACTCCGTTCTGGTCGCGCAGCGCGATGATCGAAATGCTGCGCGTGATGTTGTATTCCCCTTGAATAATCTGCTGCGACGATACAGACACGTTGGTGCTGTAAGTGAGCGTGACGTTGCTGGCAACTTGCTGTTCGATCGTCAACTGTGGCCCACGCACGATATTGGTTTCACTCGTCAGCCCCTGCGGGTCAATCTTGATGCGGCTCGCTCCAAAAAGCTTTTGCAGGCGGCCGTTGACGGTGCTGTTGAGAGCCTCGTTGATCAGCAGGTCGGAAGCTTCTCCGCCAAAACCAAACGTCCCGTTCGCCTGCGCTGCAGCGGCGGATTCTTCCTGCGTGCGGCCCAATGCCACCAGGGCAATAACGTCTCCTTCCGGCAAACTCGGTTCGGACTGCCAGGTAACCTTCAGGCCGTTGGGGACGCTCGCATCTCCGCGGAGGCGAATTGTGATGTCATAGTCGCGCACTCGGGTCGCGGCTTGCAGGTCGACAATCGGCTGCGTCTTGGCCGGATTCGTAAAAGTCACGTCGCCGCGCTCAAGGCGATACTTCGTGCCGTTGAACGAGATGTCCCCTTCCAGGACTTCGGCGCGTCCCAGGATGACTGGGCGATCGGCAGTCCCGCGTATTCTGAGGTCGGCGTCTCCGGAAAGCCTGGCGACGGCCGTTTGCATTTGCAACTCCGGCGTCGTCGTCACGTGGACATCGAGCCTAAGACGGCTTTCCAGACTGTCGGTCTGCGCAAATACTACGGACTGTCGGCTCCTTTCAATGTAGGCGCCGAAATCGAATCCAGGAGTAACCGCCAGCTTCGTCACCACCACATCGCCGCTGAGGAGCGCCGAATTCGAACTCCCCGTAAGCCGCAAATCGGCATTCGCGGTGGAACTGACTCCCGGCGGATAGCGCAGGCGCACTCCCTGTGCGGTCGCGCCGAGATCCAGCAGAAATGCACCCTCCCCCTGATAACTGGCCGACCCGCTAAGCGCGATCGTGCCTCCGCCGGTGGTGCCGGCCAGTTTCTCAATTTGAATGCGATTGCGGTCGAACAGCATCACCCCATTGAGATCGCTTAACCCGCTGGGGAAATCGTTGTGACTGAGAAAGGTATTTTTCACGTCAATGCGGCCTTGCAGCACGGGATAAGCAAGGCTGCCGCTGGCCGCCACATTCACATCGAGCGCGCCACGAGCCTGAAGTTTCGGATTCAGCGACTGCATCAGCGCCATATTGACGGAGCCGTTCAGTTGCAGGTCTATCTCCTGTGCTCCGCTCAAATGCGCGCGGCCGTGAGCGGTGAAATCGGTTCCGCTGCCGGCCAGGTGGAAGCGTTCGAGAAGCACCGTTTGTTCCGCTACCTCGAAACGGATCGGCTCAACGGCAGCCACTTGCACACGATCCACTTCGGCGCTGAACGTCCGAAGTTCGGCGCTCGCCACAAGATCGCGCGGTGTGCGCAGAGAGCCCCGAACATGAATGGTTCCATCCACCGGAGCATGGTCCGTGATCTTTCCAGGAAAGTAAATGCCAACCAGGGAGACCACGTTCAGATGCTGGAAATCGAAAGTCAGGTCGCACCGAAAATCTCCATGCAGGTCCACGCTTCCCTGAATTTTCAGGTTCGACTGGTCGAAGTCCGAGTGTCCTTCAAGATCGAGCACTCGCCCACGCGTCGTTGCATCCAGATGGAAATCCCCGGCGCGCTCTTTATCGAGGGCGATGTCCTTGACCCGCACGTGCGCTTCCAGCGCGGGTTCCTGCAAAGTACCGCTGAGTCGCGCCGTGAAGTCCGCGACGCCATCCACGGCAATGCGGCTCGACGGTAACCGCGGAAAGCGAGCCAGGTTGATATCTCGCCCCTCGGCATTTACCTGAATCTCGTGAGTTGCGGTGTTGATGGTGGCGCGGCCCGTGAGCGCGGCGTTGTAAGCGCGAGCGTCCAGATTGTTGAGTTCGAGATCGTCGCCGGCCAGTTTGAGATTGCCTCGAAACGATGGGATGCCGACGCCATACGCCGCCCCATCGCGGATTTCAAAACGGCCATCGCCATGTGGATTGCTGCGCGTGCCCGATAAATTCACCGAGAAACCAAGATCCCCCGACAAAGGGCGCCTTACCCCTGCCCATTGCGCAACCTCCGCCACGTCTGCGTCAAGAACGTCGAGGCGCAAGGTGAAAGGCGCATTCACGCTGAGCGATCCCTCTGCCAATGCTCCACTCGCGTCAAAATGCGCCACGGTGTGTCCGTGAATGAGAGATCCTCGTCTTGCCGCAAAGCTGTTGCGTGAAAACTGCACGATGGCTGAAAAGGCGTCCCAGTGAATGCTTTGTCGCGGCGCACTTTGCGTGGCTGGCGCCGACGTTTCAAAATCGTAGGCTTCCAAATTCCCTGTGATCGTTGGCGCGGAGACACGCCCGGTCGCAGTCCCGGTCAGATTCGCCCAGCCGTGGACTGTGAATGGCAACGGGGAAGCTCCGTACGCTGCTTCGAGGATCGGCGTCCAGTCCTTAACATTGTGAGAGGTCACGGCGAAGTGCATGGAAGAAGACGCAGCCAGGTTCCCGGACGCGGTTATCTCCGACCCGCTTGCCGAAAGATGCAGCGTGCCGATCTCGATTTCATCGCGCGATCCGCGATAAACGCCTTGGAACTCGCCATGGACGGCAACTTGGGACGGTTCGACACGCGACGGCGGAGACAAGCCCATTTTCATCCGCGTCTCCGCATCACGGATTGAGCCGACCCACAGCATATCGATCGTTCCACTGGCATTGCCGGCAAAATTCAGGCGATTGAGCGGAAGACTCTTGCTGCTTAAAACATCCAGCACTGGCGTCAATGGAAATCCCGCAAGTTGCAGACGAACCGAGCCACGTTGCAGACTTGCAGCCGCAATCCGGCCAATCACGTGGCTCCGCGCGGGACTGGGGACTGACTCCAGCGAATTCTGCCAGTTGCTCACGTCCACTTCGCCGGTCAACCCTCCGCCCATTAAGTTTGCTTTGAGGGATGAAAGCCGCAGCCGCACTGGAGTCAGCTGGAACGCCGCTTCTGCACGTCCGTTGCGCATGGCTACTTTTGTGCTCGACCAATCCACATCCTTCGCCTGCAACGTTCCGTCGGTTGAGAAATCGCGATCGCTCCAGGTGCCCTTACCTTTGAATTGCGCGGTTCCTTTACGGATTTCCGGCATTCGCAAAATCGATGCGAGTTCCCCGAGATCTACTGCGCCGCGATATTCGCCGCTGAGGGTGGGATCGTGAAAATCCTGAAGTTGCCCGGCAAATTGAAATTCAGATTTGCCGCTTTTGAGAATCAGGCTGCTGATATCGGCGTGGCCGCGCGCCAGCACCAGCGAAGCGTCTGCCGACCAGACAAACTCAGGGTATTGCTGCCAGTGCGTATCAATGTCCGCAGCCGCCATGTGGGCTTCGTAACGTTGGCGCAGTAACGAGTAGTTCAGCAGGATCGCAAGATCGCGAGCGTCGAAATTGAACGGAATCTTTTCGTCCTCCCACAAGAGCTCGCCTTTTTGAACCTCAATGCGAGACACGGATAGCGAGATCAGCCTCTCAACCGGACCCTGCTCGAAAGTACGCCCATAGGAAGAGCTCAACAACGGCACCGGCAGATTTGTGGTGCCATCCGGATTGTCGATAACGTGGACAACCGGATGTTCGAGGACCAGCGAATGCAGGCCGATGCTCGTTCCCAGCAGAGAGATGATTTTCAGCTCGGCCTCAACACGCTCCACCTGGAAAAACGGCCGCTGCCCCGAAGCTTCCCGGCCATGAATGGTGAGGCTGCGTATGTCTACGCGTAACCGGAACGGAATGGTGTGCAGCTCGCCGAGTTCAACGCGTCCACCGGTCGCCCGTTCCAGTTCCGCGACTACGCGGTGGCGCATCTTCTGCTGAAACGCATCGGTCGTCACGTACCAGGCGAGCAGCGCGAACGCAATTGCGCTTAGCGCACAAAAGGCCAGGAACAGTTTTAGTAAGATTCGACGTCGCGCTGGAAGCGAAGGCGGGTCGCTCAACGGTTTCCTTCTCCCGCGCTGGACTCAGGCGTATGAATGCGGCTGCCGGACCGTAAACTGGCCAGCCATCCGGAGAGGAGTTCGTTCATTTTTTTCTCGGCCAGCAATGTCCGGATTTTTCCGTACATCTCCGGCAATGGTTTGGCATTGCCTCCCGCTTTCTTGATCTCCGGGAGGAGCTGATCCTGATAGTAATTTTCGACCGCCTTTTGGTCGATCTGAATGGAAGGCCGCAAACGATCTTCGACCAGCTTCATCAATTGAATCTCGCTGCTCAGTCGCTTCTCCAGCGCGGCTTGCGTCAGACCATAACGTGCCAGTGCAGCATGCCAGCCTTCTTCAGTCGCCCACTCCGGCTGCAGCTTACGGACTTCAGCCACGCGGCTGGTCACCTCCGACGAGGAAGCTGTCTGCGCGGGCCGAACCTGCTCGCGCAGCAGCTCCTGATCGATAAGCCTGTCGAGCGCCGCTTTGCTCTCGGCAGCTGAGAATGAATCCGCGCTGCGCCCGCTCATCAACGCTTCAAAGGCGACTTCCTCTTCCCAGTCGCTTTGCAGCACCACGTGTCCGTTGACGCTAGTCACCACCCGATCCACGATTGGACCGGCTGCCGACACCCCTGCGAGCGCCATACTCAATGCAACCAGCGCGCATTGTTGCCACGGCTTCATCATCTGCGAACTTCTAGCAACCCGTGCTTCATCAGAAAGACTGCCCAACGTTAAATGAAAAGTTGAAATGCCCAGCCCGTTGATATCCAAATTGCCCAGTCTCAACTGTGTACGGTGCTCCTGGTTTTGGAGGATAGACCGTATTGATCGTCAGGTTGGTATAGCTGGGAAAGACCGGCGGATTTAAATTGTATCCGAAGTTAAAGGTGAGCGGGCCGATGGGGGTGTGATAACCCACTCCGATCCCGAGAGCATGCGAAACGTAGTTGTAATTGCACTGAGACAGACCTGGCCCCTCTGGCGGTCGCTCAAAACAGATGTCGCGGTCAGGCTGGTGCCAGCGCCCCAAACTCGGCAGCATTTCCTGCGGACGCGCAAACACGTTGCCCATATCGTGAAATACCGAAAACCCGATCTTGTCCCGCAGGTACGGCACCGTCGCGTTGGGAAAGTGCAATTCCACGTTATTAAGGAATACCGCGCTGCCGCCTACGGGAAATCCTGTAAGGGGATCGCGCGGCCCTGCTTGATTTAACCCGAAACCCCGGTGAGAGTTGCCTCCTCCGCTGAAAAAGCGCTCCGGCAGAGGAATCAAGGTCTCCCCGGTGGTGGACGCCGCTGCAGGATCAAGCACCACCGTACCTCCAAAAGGGTTTTCCACTCCCACGGTTGTCGATCGCGCCAAAACAAATCTGCCCCCCGTAATAAAGTTTCGGCCAAACGAATAGTAGGTCGTGTTTTTCGCCAGAACCTTGCTGAAATCGGCCTCCGATCCGAAATATCCCGATGCCACCGCTCCTTCTACACTCGTGTAGCTGCCTCGTGTCGTCTCGACGTCGTTATCGCGACGATTCCGTATGTAGAGAAAATTTGGAGAGCCCACCCTCGTTGGAGTTGAAAGCAAGGGGATGAGGTTGCTCGATACCTCAATGTTCGAGGCCTTGACACGGCGGTAACTGAATCCATAGGAGAGCGTGGTCAGATCGCGGTCCCCTTGCCGGTAAAGCACCATCAGGTTCCGGAGAGTGGCTTCCAGCCGCTGCGAGGTAAAAGTCGATACGTCAATCGTATTGTCGTAAAACAAACTGGCGGTGAAGTGCAGGCCATCGAAATTCAGGAGCTTGGGAATGTCGTAGCTGGCGATCCCTCGTTTTTGCAGACGTCCGTAATTGCCTTTCAAGGTCAGCGTCTGATCGCGTCCGCCAACGTTGATGCGGCTCACGCCCAACAAGACCCTTGGGCTCACGCCGGTCTGTCCCAGCGGCTGATTCGCGCCCACCGAGGGCTGCCCCGTCTGGAATTCAATGCCGCCGCCGTAATCGAAGGTGTAGCGCTTTGCCTCGCGCGCGGTAATGAGCACATTCTTCCGAGACTCGGTGCCATCCGGGTTCTGGATCGCGGCATCCACTTCGCTGAAAAGCCCCAGGTCATACAAACGGCGCTGGCTATCGAGCATCTTTTGCTGGCTCAAAGGCTCGTCCGGATGCACCCGGAGTTGGCGTCGTGCTACTCCCAGCCGTGTGCGGCGCAGTCCGTTCAGATAAACCTGATTCACAAAGAACTGCTCGCCCTCATGAATGGTGAAAGTTACGCCGACGCGTGGCAACCCGTTCGCCGACGGCGGCGCCGTCACATAGGACACATCGACCGCGGCGTTAGGAAAGCCGTTGTCGAAATATTTCCCGAGAATGGCATCGCGATCGTCCGCCAGGCTTGACTCGTCAAAGCCTTGTCCTTCGGCAGTCGAAATCTCCGGAAGCTGTTCCTGCGGCAGAGTGTAGCTGCCCTCAATCTGAACCCACGCCACCCGCGTCTGCGGTCCTTCCTTAATTTCGATCGCAATCGCCAGCAACAAAGGGTCTCCATGATATTTGGGCAGCAGCTTCGCGTTCACTTCCGCCTGCCGAAAACCGCTCGCCCGGTACATGCTCTGGATATTTCGCACATCCTCGTCAAGCAGCGCTTCGCCGTAGCGTCCGTGACTGAAAATCCGTCCCGCCGTTTGTTCCTGCATGCGCCGCCGAATCAGTTCCTCCGGAAAGTACCGGTTTCCGGAGATTTGAATCGCAGCCAGCTTGTGGCGATCTCCGGGGTCAATCACGTAGATGACGCGCAGGATATTGCCGTCCCGCAAAGTGTGCTGACTAACCGTAGTTGTGGCCTCAAAGTAGCCCAGCGCCTGCATGTGGTTTTCGATATCGCGGCGTCCTTCATTCAGCAGATCGTCGTCGACCGCGCCCTCCTCGTAGACTGGAACCAGCCGCCGCAATGTCGCATGGCTCAGTTTGAATCCTTCCGCGGCGACTTCCACCACCGGCCCGCGGTCGATTTCGAAGGTGTAATCGACTGTGTTGTGCCCAGGACGATAGGTCCGATCCGCCAGCGAAACCTGGGCAAGAAGACGATCTTGCTTTTGATAGCGCGCGCGAATCCTCTGTAGGGCGCGGGTGATGCGGCTGGAAATGACGGGATCGCCGGAATGCAATCGGGCGATATCCTTGATCTCCTCGCTGGAATAGTGGGCATCGCCTTTGACGATGATTTCGCCAACGGTTGCGCGCGATCCGAGCGTTACGTGGAACGTGATGTTCACCTGATGTTCCTGTTCATCGCGTTTTTCCGAAAGCGCTACCTTCGCCTGGTGGAATCCGTTCTCTTGCAGCACACGATCCATGCCCGCAAGCGCACGGTCCACTTTATCCTGGGCGTACAACTCGCCCAATTGCAGTCTGGTCGCGCTCGTCAGTTGATTCTGCGAGGGGTTCGTGGACACGCCTTCGACCGCCACAATGCCTACAAAATAACTCGCGGATGTCAGGAAGTGGATCTTCACTCCCGCCGTTTGCGCCCGTTCTGCCTCGGCCTGAATATCGGAGAAACGCCCGCTGGCAAACAGCGCTTTGATCGCATCGTGCAGTCCATCGCGGGTCAGCGGTTCGCCAACTTTGAGTGGAGTCAGCGCGAGCAATGCTGCCGATTCCTCAGGACCAACACCCGGAAAATCGATCTCATCGACCGTCAATCCAAGATAGGGATTGATGGCTCCGAATGAAGATGCGGCTTGCTCCGGCTGCTGGGGTTCCGGCTGCGTTGCCTGCCCCCAAATCGCCGCGCTGCAAAACAGGAAGGCTAGAGCCAGCACCAGGCAGTGAACGCGAGAAGTATTTTTGAGTCGCAATTTCCCCTTTTTCACAGCATGTTCGCCGGCCGAGACGCCTGTATGGTTCGATGAATCGCGCAAAGGCACACGTTGCTCGCTGGGAAGAGTTTTGCGACTGGCACCTATAATACTGTCTGGAAAGCCAGTGAAAGGTAATCGCCTTGGAACTGACCCAGCAAAACGCGCAGGTCGCCGAGATGGAAGACCGGTACTCGCGCCAGATTTTGTTTAAGGAAATCGGCGCTGAGGGCCAGGAAAAGCTGGCTCTCGCGCGCGCCGTCATCGTGGGATGCGGCGCCACCGGCTCCATTCTCGCCTCTTTGCTCGCGCGCGCCGGCGTTGGCACGCTTGCCATTCTAGACCGCGATTACGTCGAACCCAGCAACCTGCAACGGCAATCGCTATTCGACGAGACCGACGCGCGAGATTTCGTTCCCAAAGCAATCGCAGCCGCCCATCAAATTGCGCGCTTTAACTCCCAGATCGCCATAGAACCCCATGTCGCCGACCTCACGCCGCAAAACGTCGATTCCCTTCTCTGCCACGCCGACCTCATTCTCGATGGCACAGACAACTTCGAGACGCGCTATCTCATCAATGACTACGCGGTGAAGAACTCCATTCCCTGGATCTACGCCGCCGCCGTCGGCAGTTACGCCGTGACCATGAATATCCTGCCCGGTGAGAGCGCTTGCCTGGCCTGCGTTTTTCCCGAGTCGCCGCGCGGCGTCATTGAAACCTGCGAGACCGCCGGCATCCTGAATTCGGCCGTGAATCTTGTTGCATCGCTAGCCGCGACCGAAGCACTCAAGCTGCTCGTCGGCGCGCGCTCCAAACTGCGTCGCACTCTGCTTTCCTGGGATGTTTGGACGAACGACCACGCCGAGGTCCAAGCCTCATCGCCCCGCGCAGGATGCCGCGTCTGCGGGCAGCGCGAGTTTGTCCATCTTGCCGGCGAGGGCCGTCCCCACATTACGCTTTGTGGGCGAAATTCTGTGCAGATCCACGAGCGCGAGCGGCCGGTTGACTTCGCCGAAATCAGCGCGCGGCTTGAGCCTCTCGGCGCCGTGCGTCATAACGACTTCGTCCTCAAGTTTTTCCGCCAGCCCTACGAAATCACTCTCTTTCCCGACGGCCGCGCAATCATAAAAGGAACGACCGACACCGCCATTGCTCGCAGCCTGTATGCGCGATTTATCGGAAGCTGAAGCTTGACGGCAAGCGTTGCCGCAATACCAGCCAATTGCAGGATGTGCGCAGCGATTTTCACCCTGTCCGGCGACATGCCTCTTACAACTCCGTCTTTTGGCCGCGACAGCAATGAAATTGCCTAACATCTCGCCTCCGCCCCGCCCACGTGACTGGCCACCAAACTGCACACAAAGAGGCAGAAGCAGTAACCCTGTGGAGGCAGTATGCGACCCTATTTTGTTCTGTGTGCGGTGCTTTTGATTGCAGTCGCGGCGTTCGGGCAGCAGCCCGGCCCGCGGCCCTATGGTCCCGGTTACGGATTCGGTCCTTCTGTTCCTCTCGTGACCACTCCCATGATCTCGCTCGAAACCGTTTCGCCAAATCCCGTCGGCGCGAGCAATGCCACCACCGGCCTGATCGCTGGCGCGACCAATTCGACGCTTTCTCAAATCGAAGGCTCGACCAGTTCGGACTACACCGTAGCGGTCTGGTACCAGGGCGGCGCGCCCCTGACTACATCTGAAGTCAATCTCTGGCCCGAGCCCGTCGGCCGTGAAATGCACGCCATGCAGCATCCCGGACCGGAGGAGGTTGGCCGTGAGCATGGCCGCGGAAAAGAACAACGGCAAGGCTCGCTGTTCTTCACCGGCGCCGAGTACACCGCAGACGTCGTTGCCGCGGCCAGTGCCGGCAAAGGCGCGCGCAAGGCTGGACACGTCTACACCAACGACGACGTCACTCGCCAGAACGACAATAACGGCAAGGTAAAGTACGACGGCAAGACCGAGAAGATCTAACTATCGGGTGATCGGGCCATCTGGTCATCGGACCATTTAAAGCATTGGGTGATTGAGACATTGAGTTGCTCGCTGATTGGATCATTGTGTCATCGGGTCTTGGGATCAGGGATTGAATGACTAAATGATTCAATGCCTCAATGTCCAAATATGATTCAATCGCCCGATGACCCGATCACTCAATGACCCGATCCCTCCAATCTGCTATCTTCGTTCGTTGACTCTCTTCACAAATATCAAACTGGCGCGCGCAATTTTCACATCGAAGCGCGCCGAGGATAAGTGTTCGCATGGTTGACGCAGTTAGCTCCGCGGCAGCTCCGGATTCTGTAGGATCCTTCCATCCATCCCGACGTCCCTACCGCTTCACCATCCTGATGTTCATCAGCCTGATTGTAATGGGAAGCTACTTCGCCTACGACAGCATCGGAGCCCTCGCGCCCACGCTCATTGCGGATTTGCATCTGAGCCGCAGCACCATCGGCAATCTCTACACGGCATACTCCATAGCTGCCGTCCTCATCGTTTTCTTCGGGGGCATGCTTTACGACAAGCTCGGCCCGCGCCGTTCGAGTTTCCTGTTCTGCATGCTGGTCCTGGTGGGCGCCACCATCGTCGCTCTGGCTCACTCGCGGTGGCAACTCTTCGCGGGCCGGCTGATCTTCGGCGGCGGATCGGAAGCGCTGATCGTGGTCCAAAGTGCGATCATCAGCCGCTGGTTCAAGGGTCGCGAGATGGCACTTGCCTTCGGCATCGCTCTCACCATCAGCCGGATCGGAACTCTCTTCAGCTTCAACACCGAGGAGCTCATCGCCCGCTATTTCGGAAGCTACCGGGTCGCACTTTGGGCCGCGGCAGGCTTCTGCCTGTTCTCCGTGCTCTGCAACCTGGTCTACAACGCCATGGACCTTCATGGCGAAAAAGTGCTCGCCCTTCCGACGCCGCAGGGTGGCGACAAAATCGTCTTCTCCGACATCCGCAAGTTCAACTCTTCCTACTGGTACGTTGTTTTGCTCTGCGTCACCTTCTATAGCGCCATCTTCCCTTTCACGGCCCTTGCCACCGACATGTTCCACGACAAGTGGGGTATCCCGCTGGTTAGCGAGTCCACGGGCGGCTTTCTCTCCCAGATATTCGATAACTTCGTGCACATGTTCTCAACGGCGCCGGGTGTTACCAGCATCGTCATCTTCGCGTCAATGATCTTCGCGCCCTTCGCAGGTAACCTTGTGGACCGCATCGGCAGGCGCGCCACGTTGATGGTTCTGGGTTCGCTTATGCTGATTCCCGCCCACCTCGTCATGGGCCTCACCCATTGGAACCCGATCCCCAGCATGATTCTGTTGGGTGCGGCCTTCGTCCTGGTTCCCGCAGCCATGTGGCCGTCCGTTCCGCTTGTGGTCGACGAGAAGCGTGTGGGCACCGCCTTCGGGCTGATGACAGCCATCCAGAACATCGGCCTCGGACTCTTCCCGCTCCTCAATGGCAAGCTCCGCGACGCGACCGGAACGTACACCGCAACGCAGATCATGTTCGCGTCCCTTGGCATAGTCGGACTCATCTTCGCCTTCCTTCTGCTCGCGTCGGATCGGCGTCATGGCGGCAAGCTGGAACAGGGAAAGGACAAACAGCCAGCCTGAATAACCCGGGGCGGCTATGCCCTCGAAATGTGGACTGCCAGTGGTGCTTAGGAGACTATTCTTTAGACAGCGAGCGTCAACTGCCTCGAGACGCGGCGCCAGTGGCTTATTACCGAAGTGATCTGCGTACGGGCACGGGAGGCGCATCCCAACTGTTTCCACTTCGGCGAACTACAGTTTTTGGTATTCTGGAACTCGGCGGTCAGCGCCGGGGACCGTTCCCTCTGAGCAAGGTCTTATAGTGCAAGTTCGTACAACGAACCGAGTACAATGCCGCATCTGAATCGAGTAGCGGCCGGAAAAGGCGACTTGACCGACCCCAAGCAAAGAATCTCCGAAGCAGAAGCGATTGAGCGGGCGAAACAGGGTGACGAAGCAGCATTCGAAATCCTCTATCAACTGCACAAGCGCCGAGTCTACTCCTTATGTTTGCGCATGGTGTCCAATCCTTCGCAGGCCGAAGATCTGGCCCAGGAAGCATTTCTTCAGCTATTCCGGAAAATCGGCACATTTCGCGGCGAGTCTGCTTTTTCTACCTGGCTGCACCGCATGACGGTCAACGTCGTCCTCATGCAGCTTCGCAAGAAGGGCCTGCCTTCGGTTTCGCTCGAAGAAACTCTGGAATCGGACGACGAAGCGCCGCGCAAGGAATTTGGCGCGGACGATGTGAAGCTGAGTGGCGCAATCGAGCGGATGCAGCTCAAACGCGCTATCGACAAGCTTCCGCCGGGATACAAGACGGTTTTTGTTCTCCACGATGTGGAGGGTTTCGAACACAACGAAATCGCCCAGATCGTGGGTTGTTCAATTGGCAACAGCAAGTCGCAGCTCCATAAAGCGCGTTTGAAGCTGCGCGATTATCTGAAGTCCATGAGAGCCGAAAAGGCCAAGACCGGATAATTTAGAGTTTCGTTTATCGGGGAGAGAGTTCGTATGACGTGTACCGATGTACAGCAAGCCTTGCCTGACCTCATTGACGGCAGCGAGGACGCCGAATTTCAGTCGCATTTGAAGTCCTGCCCGCTCTGTGCCGAATTGGTCGCCGATCTGAATTTGATCGTTGGCGAAGCGCGTGAATTGGCCGAGAGCGAAGAGCCGCCTGCCCGAGTGTGGGTCCAGATCTCGAATCAACTGCGATCTGAAGGAATCATCCGGGACACGGAGACCGTTCCCGGCCGGCCGGTTCTGGTGCCCGCGCCAGCGCGCCGTTGGAATGCCTGGTGGCTTGCGCCCGTTGCCGCCGCTGTTATCGCCGCCGGCGCCTACCAGTTAATACCCAGGAAAACCGCGGCCGAGCCTCCACAGGTAGCGCAGCAACAAGCAGGGCATGTCGCCCAACCAGACGCAAACCAGCAAGCAACGCAGGGGCCGGAAGTAGCGCATCCGCCGCAAGGGACGCAATCCGCTGCGACCGCAAAGCCTAGCGGGCAACTGGCCCAGGATCGAGCGTCCGCGCCCGCTTCCAATCCGGCTCAAAGCGCAGCCGGCCATCCGCAGCTCGCAGGGAACGCCAGGATAGAGCGGGAGATTTCCCCTCCTCCCAGTGCTGAGGACCAACGGTTCCTGACTCAGGTTTCCGAGCGCACTCCCGGCATGCGTACTACGTATGAAAGCCAGTTGCGCGCGGTCAATGGCGAGATCAGCGAAACCCAACTGTATATTCAACGGCATCCTGGCGACCAGGACGCGCGGCAACACCTGTTAGAGGTCTACCAGCAGAAAACCATGTTGTATCAAATGGCATTGGATCATATTCAATAGGAGTAGGGCCTTCGGCAAAGCCGAACCCAAGGGGCGTTTTTTATGGAGAGTCTTCCGCGCAGCAGGGTTGTAACTGTGGTGGTGGCCGCCTGTCTGGTTTCGGTCGCGATCGCCGAAACCAAGAAAGAATTCCGCTATACCGTTAGCCCCGACTGCAATGTTTCCGTGGATACGCAATACGGTTCCATTTCCGTACGCCCCGGCACAACCAACGAGGTGGTAGTAAAGGCCACCCTTCAATCGGACCTGGCGGAAGTCGACAATCAGCAGAGCGGCAATCGTATTCAGATTTTTTCTCATCTTTTCCAGGGTTCCGATCAGCAGACCGGCCGTATTGACTATGAGCTTCTTGTTCCCCCCTCCGCGACGCTAAGCCTTCGATCATCGACCGGTCCACTCGCCGTGGAACGCCTTCGCGGAGACTTGAGTCTGGAAGGAACCGACGCCGTCGTCGACATTCACGATGTGAGCAACGCGCACGTGCACGTCAACACCATGCGCGGACCCATCACTCTCACGGAGGTGCACGACGGCCACATCGAACTTTCCTCCATCAGTGGTGACATCACCATGAAGTCGGTTACCGGGCCTCTCGTCAAGGCCAATTCCGGCAGCGGCAAGATTTCTTACGATGGGGATTTCAGCTCAGGGGGCGATTACAAGTTCACCACTCATACCGGAGACATCACGGCCATCGTCCCGGCCAGCACCTCCGCCGATTTCAGCGCCCACTCCATGCTAGGCAAAGTTCGCCACGACTTTCCCCTCCAGCCTCGCCACACTCCTTTGTCTTTCGAGGAGGGACGTGCCTTCTTTGGTACCGTCGGCAAGGCTGGTTCCGCAGTCGTGCTCCGCTCATTCAGTGGTAGAATCCGCCTCAAGCAACGCTAAAAATAATCGAAGTTATCTCGTAACGGCACGTGGATAAGGCACGGCGTTACAGACTGCGGAAAAACTCGATTCACGGTGATTTTGGGAAGGGCACGACCGGGGCCCCCAGCAAGCCCGGTTTTGGCTTGCCGGGGTGGAGGAGTTTACTCGTGCCGCTCGGCCGCTGAAAACAAACTCTCGCTTCAGCGCATGAGGGCGACTTCCGGCACCTACAATGACTTTTTTCGCAGCCTCGTTAGCTGTGCCACTACGGCAATAGACGAGCGGCTTCTGTGCCTGCGCTAAACACCGCGCTGGTTGTTGCTTTCGATTCAGCGAATCGGATGGCTTCTGGAAAATTCTGATTGGAGCAAATGAGCATTGAGGCAGTCGCCTTCATGCTGCGGAGCGCCATGGGAGCGCGGGCTGTGTTTCTCGTAGGATTCATGGGTTCGGGCAAGAATACGGTCGGTCAGGAACTCGCCCGCCGCCTGAGGTGGGATTTTGTCGATCTCGACCGGGAAATTGAGCGCCGCGAGCAACGCACCATCCCCGAGATCTTTCGTTTACACGGCGAGCCCGTTTTCCGTCTCGCTGAGACCGCCGCGCTGCATGACCTCCTCGACCATTCTTCAGGCCGCAATCGCGTGTTCGCGCTGGGCGGCGGTGCGTTCGTGGAGGAAAGAAATCGCACCCTGTTACGGCAGTGGCCCACCATCTTTCTCGATGCCCCGGTCGAAGAGCTGTGGCGGCGTTGCCAGTGCGACGGCATCGAACGGCCCTTGCAAAAGAGTCTCGCCCAGTTCGCTCTTCTCCGTGAAGAGCGCCTTCCGTCTTATCGTCAGGCATCGATCACAATCGAGACCCACAGCAAGGATCCCGCGTACATCTGTTCGGAGATCGAGAGCATGTTGCGGCTCACGGAAGAATCCGAATCCCAAGCTACCAACTCCGTCGAGCAAGCGAATAGACCTGCACCACCCAATTCGTCATCCACGGAGTCTTAGAACAGGAGAGTCATTGTGAAGCAGTCTTACCGGCGCATCGCTTTCGTCACTCTGGCAGTCCTTGCCTGCCTTGCCGCATCGGCCGCCCCTGGCCCCAGTCCGAAAGAAAAAGAGCAGGAAAAGGATCCAACCGAAAAGCTCGTCGACTCCGGATCCTTCGGCGTCTTCATGAACGGCCACCGCGTCGGCACGGAAACGTTCTCCGTGAATCAGGACCGGACTGGCAGCGTGATCAAGTCGGAATTCAGGACCGAGAACGATCCCAACGGTGCGGCCGCCGTTCAAACCTCCGAATTGCATCTAACACCCAACGGTGAAATCCGCCGCTACGACTGGAAAGAGCTGAGCCCGGAGCGCGCCAGTTCGGTCGTCGTCCCGAACGATCAATTCCTTAGCCAAAAGTGGAACTCCGGACCGCAGAGCAAAGACAAAGAACAGCCCTATCTCCTCCCGCGCTCCACCAGCATCCTCGACGACTATTTCTTCGTCCATCGCGAAGTTCTGGTCTGGAAGTTCCTGGCCGCCACCTGCAAGCAGGAAAAAGGCCAGGTGCAATGCCCTATGAAACAAAGAGCTCAATTCGGCACCATGGACCCGCGCCAGCGCAGCTCGGCGCCGTTAAGCGCTGAATACCTGGGCCGCGAAAAAATCTCCTACAAAGGCAACCAGCAGGAATTCAATAAAATCGAACTCAAGACTGAGGCGGGCGCGTGGCAGTTATGGCTTGACGACCAATTCAAGGTGGTGCGCATCGTGATCGAAGGCGACAATACCGAGGTGATTCGCGATTGACGCAGGCGAAAGACCCGTTCGCCATGTGCCTAAGGTCACTGCATGTTGTTGTTCGCTGCTCCTTCAGTCCCCTGGAGTGCGATAAAGTGAAGTGGTGGGAACGCCCCGGAATTCATTTACACAGGATCACCTGTGATTTTCGATTCACGAACCTCGCGCATCCTGCTCACGGCTTTGCTCTTCGCCCTGGGACTTGGCTTTCTTTACACTGCGCGCCGCACCCTCATTCTTTTCCTGTTTGCCATCCTTTTTGCGTATCTGATTGACCCGGCAGTCGCGCGTGTGCAAAAGATCGTCCGCAGCCGTTCGCGCGCCATCGCTGTCATTTATCTTTTGCTGGTAGTTGCACTGGCCCTTTTCGTTCTTCTTGCTGGCCCAAGGATTAGCCGCCAAAGCGCCCGGCTTGGGGAAAATCTGCCGACGCTGATGGAAAAGGCAAGCAGCGGTCAGGTCTCGGGCCAGGTTGGCCAGCTCGTCGCAAGCATCAGCAAGCAACATGGATGGAGCGAAGCCACACAGTCTCGCATCCAGTCTTTTCTCACCACCCACCGCGACGAGCTTTTTGAATTTGCGCAACGCATTGGCGTTCGCATCGCCGAAGCCCTGCAAGAGGTTTGGGTGCTGTTTCTCGTACCCATTCTTGCCATTTTTTTCCTCCGCGATGGAGAAAACTTTCACGGCGTTCTTCTCACTCTTGTCCAATCGCACACGCAGCGCGAGTTCCTGCAGGATGTTCTGCACGATCTCAATGAGATGCTCGCGCAGTTCATTCGCGCCCAACTCACACTCGCCGCTCTTTCCTTTGTCGCGTACGCATCTTTCCTCGGAATCATGCGCGTGCCCTTCGCCCTCATGCTCGGTACCGTCGGCGGCGCGCTGGAATTTGTTCCGCTCGTCGGCCCCCTGGTAACCGGCGTCGTTATTATCGCCGTCGCCATCCTCACCGGTTATGCCCATTGGCCCTTTCTCATTCTGTTTCTTGCCCTCTGGAGAATGGTGCAGGACTACGTCATCTCCCCCCGCATCATGGGCGCCAGCGTCGAGTTGCATCCGCTCGCCGCTTTGTTTGGCGTTCTCGCCGGCGCGGAAATTGCCGGGGTCCTCGGTGTGTATCTTTCAATCCCAGTGATGGCCAGCCTTCGCATCGTCTGGCGCCGCTGGCGTATCTATGCCGAAAAACGCAAATTTGGCCCCCTCAATGAGTACTTCCCGCAAGAACTCGGCCACGGAAGAGGCTGAAATCGCGGCCGAACCTTCCCCGTGCCCGCCACGTTATCTCTTCGGCAAATTGCGCTGGTATAAAATTAGTACTTACCCATGTCTAATAAAATCTCTGTAGGAATTCTCGGTGCCACTGGTGTGGTCGGCCAGCGGTTCATTCAAATGCTTGAGCATCACCCCTGGTTTGAAGTGGGATGGCTCGCCGCCTCCGATCGCTCCGAGGGCCGGCCCTATGCCGAAGCTGTGCGTTGGCGCCTTAAGACCGCCATCCCCGAGCGAGTCGCCAACATGACCGTTTCACCGGCCAGCCCCAAGGGCGCTCCTAAAGTTATTTTCGCCGCGCTCGACGCCGCGATTGCCCGCGAACTAGAGCCTTTATTCGCCGAAGCCGGCTGCGCCGTCGTTTCCAACTCCAGCGCGCTGCGCATGCAGTCCGATGTGCCTCTGGTCATTCCCGAAGTAAATGGCGACCACATTTCGCTCATCCAAAACCAATCGTGGCGTAAATCTTCAGGCGGATTTGTCGTTACCAATTCCAACTGTTCGGCGATGGGCTTGGTGCTCGCGCTCGCTCCCCTGCATCGCCACTTCCAGCTCGAAGCCGTAATGGCCGTCACCATGCAAGCCGTCAGCGGCGCGGGTTACCCCGGCGTCGCTTCGCTCGACATTCTCGGCAACGTCATCCCCTACATCAAGAACGAAGAAGAAAAGATGGAGGAGGAAACGCAAAAGCTGCTCGGCACGCTCGACGGTGGAAAGGTTGTTCCCGCGCCTTTTGTCATGAGCGCGCAGTGCAATCGCGTCGCGGTCGAAGACGGACACACCGAGTCGATTTCTGTGCGGCTGAAGAAAAAAGCCAAGGCAGAAGAAATTATCGCCGCATGGACCGACTTCCGCGGCCCCAAGGGCACGCAATTACCGAGCGCCCCCGAGCGCCCTGTGATTTATATGACCGCGCCCGACCGCCCGCAACCGCGCTTCGATTGCGACCTCGGCGGCGGCATGACCACGTCCGTCGGCCGCTTGCGCCCCTGCAATGTGCTCGACTGGAAATTTACCGTTCTATCTCATAACACGATTCGCGGCGCAGCCGGAGCCGCCCTGCTAAACGCCGAGTTCCTCAAAGCCCAAGGGTATTTGGCATGAGAAACTTTTTCGCCGCGGAGGCACAGAGCCATAGTCGCCGGTCTCCAGTGGTCAGTTGTCAGCATGCTTTCCGCACTGCGCCAATGGGAATCTACCTGGCAACTGGCAACTGGTCACCGGTCACTGGTCACTGGGGTCGGCGCCCATGATCGTCATGAAGTTTGGCGGGACTTCCGTTCAGGATGCCAAAGCCATCGATCGCGTCGCCCAGATCGTACAGGGCCGCCTTGCCGATCGCCCCGTCGTCGTTGTCAGCGCGATGGCCAAAGTCACCGATTCCCTGCTCGCCATGGGCAAGGCTGCGGGATGCGGCGACCGCAAAACAGCCCTCAAAATGGCCCGCGCGCTCCGCGAGCGCCACTACGATACTGCCGGCGAACTTCTCGGCACCGCTCTTTTTACCGAATTCCACGGGAACCTTGGAGCCGACTTCGAGGATCTCGACGAACTTCTTCGCGGCATCGGCGCCGTCGGCGAAATCACTCCTCGCACCTACGATTACGTCGCCTCGTTTGGCGAAGTGCTCTCCAGCAAAATTGTTGCGGCCGCTTTCGCCGCACGCGGCTTGTCCGGCGTGCACGTCGATTCGCGCCAGTGCCTGCTCACCGACAACAGCTTCATGCGCGCCGTTCCTCAATTTGAGGAAACTAACGAACGTCTGCGCAAGAAAGTTGCGCCTCTGATCGAAAATGGTCAGGTACCAGTCATGGGCGGATTCATTGGCTCCAATCGCGCCGGCGTCACCACCACCATCGGCCGCGGCGGCTCGGATTTTTCCGCCGCGATTTTCGGCGCAGGCTTGAACGCTCAACGCATCGAAATCTGGACCGACGTCGACGGCATGATGACCACCGACCCCCGTCTCTGTCCCGAGGCCCGCCGCATCAAGGTCATCAGCTTCGACGAGGCGGCCGAACTCGCCTACTTCGGCGCAAAGGTGCTGCATCCGGCAACCGTCCTTCCTGCCGTTCAGCAAAATATTCCCGTCTATGTCCTCAATTCGCATAACCCAACTTGCGAAGGAACGAAGATCACCGCGCGCGCTCCGCACTGCAACAATACTTTCAAAGCCATCGCGCTCAAAAAGAAAATCACGCTCATCGAAGTGGCCGCCCCTCGTCGTCTGCTGGTGCACGGTTACCTGAAATCGATTTTCGAACTATTCGATCAGCATGGTGTGGCCATCGATGTCGTTTCCACATCCGAAGTCAGCGTCTCAGTCACGGCTGAAACCAACGAGGCCATTCCAGCTCTCGCCGCCGATCTCGCCAAACTCGCCGACGTGAAGTACGAGGGCCGCAAAGCGATTGTCTGCCTGGTCGGCGAAAGTCTTCGCGACACACCCGGCATCGCCGGTAAAGTTTTTTCTCTGTTGGAGAACGTGAAAATTCGCATGATCTCCCAGGGCGCGTCCGAAATTAATCTGACCTTCGTGATTGAAGAAGACGATGCGTCCGAGGTCGTCCGCCGCCTGCATAGCGCGTTTTTCGCCGAGGCTGATCCGGAAGTCTTCGCGTAGAATTATTCACCGCCGAGACACCGAGGCCGCCGGGAACTACCATTAACTTTCCAGTTTGCCGAATTCTAGCTACCATTGCATCCTGAGTTGTGCTCGCCTTTCGGCTCAAGATGGCTGGCGGTCCCACGACTCCTCGGCGTCTCGGCGGTGAAAAAGACCATGAACCTTCTGATCCTCGGCTGTGGCAAAACCGGTTCGCTGGTCGCGGACGTGGCTCGCGAACGCCGTCATCACGTGCAAACACTGAGCGGCGCACAGAATCCCAATGCCTCCGCGCTCACGCAAGAGTTCCTTGCTCCCTTCAACGCCGTCATCGATTTCACCACGCCCACGGCGATCGTTCCAAACGCCGAAGCATGCATCCGTGCCGGCAAGGCTCTAGTCGTTGGTACCACCGGCTGGCACGGCCAACTTCACCGGATTAGCGAGCTCGTCGCATCCGCGAATTCCGGATTCCTCTATGGCTCGAATTTTTCTATCGGAGTCAACTTGTTCTTCGAGATCGTCCAGACTGCCAGCGCCGCTCTCAAGTACGACTATTCAGGGCAGATCTTCGAACGTCACCATGCGCAGAAAAAAGACGCGCCCTCCGGAACGGCCATCACGATCCAGAAGCTGATTCGGCAATCCAGCGGCCAGGAGCACGACGTGGAAATCGTTTCTTTTCGTGAAGGCGATGTCGTGGGCATGCACGAAACCGTTTTCAATTCCGCCGCCGACCGCATCTATCTCTGCCACGACGCAAAGTCGCGCCGTGGATTCGCCGAAGGCGCCGTGCGCGCCGCCGAATGGCTCGTGGGGAGATCCGGCTTCTACGACTTCCGCAACATCTGGCGCGAACTTTGAGTCTGTCGCGGGCGCCCTCGCCCGCGATAAAGCCGGTGAGTAACAGTCAACGCGATGTCACCCAGCGGTGCTGGAACCAGAATGCACCGGTGCATGTGGTCTTCCACCCGACTCGACCACCTCCGCAGACAATGTCCGCCTGGCGCACATTACTTGCAAATGCACCACCGCTCATTTGGCGTTATCCTAAGCCCATGCAACTCCGAGGTTGTGGTACAGCTCTGGTGACGCCGTTCACTCCCGACGGCGCTGTCGATGAAACTGCTCTTCGCAATCTGGTCGCATGGCAAATCGAATCGGGGATCGACTTCCTGGTTCCCTGCGGCACCACTGGCGAGACGCCCACGCTCACTCACGATGAGTGGCTGCACGTAATCGACGTAACCATCGAAGTCGCCGCCGGACGCGTGCCAATCATGGCCGGCGCAACTTCCAACTCCACGCAAGATGCCGTAGCCAAGGCGAAAGAAGTCGCTGCCCGCCCCGGTGTTGACGCGATCCTCACCGCTTCGCCGTACTACAACAAGCCCACGCAGGAAGGCCAGTACCGCCATTTCCGCGCCATCGCCGAAGCCGTCGATAAGCCCATCATTCTTTACAACGTGCCCGGCCGCACCTCCGCCAACATTGAGCCCGCGACCCTCGCCCGCTTGAGCGAAGTCCCCAACATTGCCGGCGTGAAGGAAGCCAGCGGCAGTATCACGCAGATCGCCGAAGTGCTCAACGTCGTGCCGGAAAGGTTCTCCGTTTTCTCCGGCGACGACGCCATCACTCTGCCGGTCATCGCGCTCGGCGGCGTCGGAATTGTCTCCGTTGCTTCGAACGAGATTCCTCACGAGATGGCCGAGATGACGCGCGCCGCTCTCAACAACGACTGGCACGCTGCCCGCACGCTGCATCGCAAATACCTTCCGCTCATGCAGGCCAACTTCATCGAGTCGAGCCCGCTTCCCGTGAAAGCGGTTCTTGCGATGATGGGCAAAATTCAGGAGATCTATCGCCTGCCTCTGCTTCCCATGCGCCGCGATACGCGATCGAAGCTACAGAAAATCGCCACCGACGTGGGATTGCTGGTTCGCCCCGCCGCTCCCGCTGCTCCGCTCGAATTCTATGTTTACGAGAGTTGGGCGGCTGGTCCGCACAAGGTAATCGTGCACCGCGCGTCTTGCGGACAATGCAGCTCCGGCAAGGGCCGCCCAGCCGGACACGACCCCGCTCATTCCCGCTGGCACGGACCCTACACGAATGTCGCGGAAGCTCGCGAAGCCACGCATCAGATGCCAGGAGTCCTGATCCGCAGTGAATGCAAGTGTATGGCGTGAGCACAAATTGTGCGTCAGTCGAATTTCGGAGACCCCGCGTCTCTGTCATCCTGAAAGCGTGTGATTTTTTGTGCCCCAGAGCCTGCCCTGAGCATCCCGCGTTTCGGAATTTTAGAGTCTTGTCATTCCGGCCAAAGGGAGGAATCTGCTCTTGGCAGGCGGCTAGCATCTGTAACGGGGAAAGCATAACTCTCAACCGGAGCACTCATTTTCAATCATGGGTACCCCATATTTGCCCGCTTTTGGCAAACGTAAGATCCCGCTCGAAGAACAATTCTGTCCTCTATTAGAGTGCTGAAAGCTAGGTGTCGATTTTGGGTGGCGCAGCGCTTCAGCGCCGCGATCAGCTCCGCCCGCTCCCTCAATATCTGTCATCCTCAGCAAAGCGAGATAAGCGCAAAGCGCGCGTCTCGCGGAGTCGAAGGACCCCTACACTGCTAAACTTTGAGCGGTAGCATCGGGAATCCTCCCGGTTACATTGCAACGGAATTCTTATAACGAGGTTCACTTCGAGCAGCCATGCCCGAGTCCATAGAAACGCTCCAGTCCGCCATCGAAACTCTTGCTGGCACACCGGCGACTCCTAACCCCGCCGAAGCCCGCCGCATTTTCTCCGACTTTCGCGCCCGCCTCACTCGCGGCGAAATTCGCGCCGCCGAAAAACAAATCGCGCCTGACGGCAACTCGCGCTGGATCGTCAATCCCTGGGTCAAACAAGGCATCCTTCTTGGTTTCCGCCTCGGCGAACTCAAAGAAATGTGCGATGGCGAAGTCCTCACCTTTATCGACAAGGACACCTTCCCTGCTCGCCGCCTCACTCTCGCTGACCGTGTGCGCCTCGTCCCCGGAGGCTCGTCCATCCGCGAAGGCGCTTTCGTCGCGCCCTCCGTCATCTGCATGCCTCCCATGTTCATCAATGTTGGAGCCTACGTTGACGAAGGCGCGATGATTGACTCGCACGCGCTGGTCGGCTCCTGCGCGCAAATCGGCAAGCGCGTCCACCTCAGCGCCGCCGCGCAAATAGGAGGCGTGCTCGAGCCGGTCAACGCCGCCCCCGTCATCGTCGAAGACGACGTTCTGGTCGGCGGAAATTGCGGAGTCTACGAAGGCACGTTCGTGCGTACGCGCGCCGTGCTAGGGGCTGGTACGATCCTGACGCGATCCACGCCGCTCTACGATCTGGTGCGCGGTGAAGTCTATCGTGCCACCCCAGACCGTCCGCTTGAAGTCCCCGAGAACGCAGTTGTGGTTCCCGGCTCAAGAGCCGTGGCCAGGGGCAAAGGCAAATCGGACGAATGGAATCTGTCGCTCTACACGCCGGTGATCGTGAAATACCGCGACGAGAAAACCGACCGCGGCGTGGAACTCGAAGACTGGCTCCGATAGATCTAATTCGCATTTATAAAAACATACTGAGGGTTGCCCTTACTGTTTCTGCCGAGCAGGCATCTGTTGACTCGCCTGCTGTGCCGCAGCCTGATGCGTAAGCGCGTCGACCTCCTGCAAGAGTGGGCTTGCTGAAGCGGGAACCTTGACCTCGCCCCGCAAAATCTTAGCCGAGGGAATGTCGCTGCCATAGATGGCCTTCGTCGCGTCCGAATCCTGCTCGATCACTGCACCCTCCAGCGCCTGCCCCGCGAACGCTCCTTTTGAAACCGAATAGATTTGCAGTTCTGCGTTCAGGTTCGGAGTGCTGCCGACAGCCGCGCTCTTTCCCACCGTCCCAGCAGTCATCGATCCTTCCACGCTAAACTCAAGTTTGCTCGCCAGGAGTTGTTTCAACCCCTCGCTGTTCATCACCAACATCACCAGGTCCGTGCCTTCGGCGCCAATTTGCAAGCCGATGCTTGCTCCCCCTAGCGTGATAAAAGCGGGCGCGCTCCAAGCGGCCTTGCCCGCCTGATGGGAACGCTGGGCTGTGCTAACTTCGTTGCCTTTGTCCGTTCTGCACACAGCAGCGCCCCGACCGTATTTGCCTCCGACCAGCAAGCCCGCTTTGACTAAATTCGGCACCACCACGATGCATTTTGCTCTCGTTAACACCTGTTCCGGAATCCCTTTGTCGCCCGCCGCAGCAACTTCTCTGAGTACATCTGCCGACTTCGACAGGCGGTCGGCGGCATCGTCATTTCGCGAATCCGCAGCCGCAAGATTACCTGGAAGCAAAGTCATCAAGCCAAGTACCAGGAGCAGATGTATTCTCATTTATCTTTCCTCGAAGAGCTACGTTCCCTGAAGAACTACGTTCCTTTTCGCAATCGCCTGATGTTGCTCCGGTGTCGGAAATGGCTACCGATAAAATGCTAGATTGGCCGAGCCTCAAGTTACATACCCTGCTCCCTCTAGTAAGGAGCCTTTGTGCATGTATTCTCCGGCAGAGATGCAAGCCTGAAAATTAGGTCGGAGAAGGAGAATCTCAAGAAAAGCCGAGGGCAGAAGTTATCGTGGCAGCGATAGCGAAGACGCGCCCGGTAACTCGCCTTGCTGCTGCTGCAACCTGTTCCGCGCTTCCAGATGCCTATTCCGGAAATGTGTCAGCGCGCGCTGTCCCCACGCGCGCACAAAATAATAGTTCAGCACGCCGCCGATCGCCGAACTCGTAATCGGAATCAGCCGCCCCGCCCACTTTTCCACCACTTCAGCGCTGGCTCGCGCCGCAATGCGCTGAATCACTTTCGGCACGAAGCGGTTGACCACTTCCTTTTCCAGCAATTCGCGGCTGATGTCCACTCCCGCCGCGCTCGCCGCCGCAATCCAAAGCTCTGCAACCTCATCGTCCGTATTCATCTCAAAGCCGTAAATCAGGCTAAGCTTCTGGATCGTCCGCATCGTGATCGCCGACAGAATCCCCAGATCCGGCATGATCGTGATAATGCCACCCATGCCTAATCCCGCACCCTCGGCCGCCGCCAGCTTCATGCCGCTGCGAATTACCGACACGGCAACATCGTCGAGTCTCGACATTTCCACCGAATACACACCCTGAAACGTGATAATCGGCAGGCCGTACGCGGCGCGCAGCTGAAACAAAAACCTTCCCGGATCCACTCTTACCGTCTCATAAGCGCGCGTCAGCCCTTTGCGAATCGCGCTTTCCGCTCGCTTCCGCAGCCACGATTTCTTTTCGGCTTCCGCCATTTCGATGCCGCCAGCATTCGATAGTCTCTCCTATCGAATAGCGCTGTCCACATATTACGTGAGTGAAAAGCCGCGACGGTTAACTCTCTGCGGGCGGCCCAGTGTGCTAGCATCATCTGTTCAAATGTCAAAAGGAAAACTTCACATAATTCCGCTCGGCGGAATGGGCCAGTTCGGCATGAACTGCATGGCCATCCGCTGGGGAGACGACATCATCGTTGTCGATGCCGGCCTCATGTTCCCCGAAACCGAGCTCCTGGGCGTCGATATCGTTGTCCCCGACATCTCTTATCTCCTCGAAAATCGGCAGCACGTCCGCGCCATTCTTCTTACCCACGGACATGAGGACCACATCGGCGCTCTGCCGTGGGTTCTCAGCGAACTTAACGTGCCTGTCTGGGGCACCGAGTTCACGCTCTCGTACGTCGAAGACAAGCTCGACGAGCATCAACTGCTCGACGATGCCGACCTGCGCGAAATTCGCCCAGGGGAGCGCTTCAAGATAGGCCCCTTCACCATTCATCCGCTACAGGTCACGCACAGCCTCGTCGATTGCGTTGCCTTCGCTATCCACACGCCGCTCGGGGTCATTATCCACACCGGCGATTTCAAGGTCGATCCCACGCCCACCGACAATCGTCTCTTCGACCTGCACAGCTTCGCCGAATACGGCAAACAAGGCGTGCTCGCCCTCTTGCAGGATTCCACCAACGTGGAGCGCAAGGGCTACACGCCCAGCGAACGCGCCGTTCACCGCAAGTTTGAAGAGATCTTCGTTCGCACCCAGCGCCGCCTGTTCATCTCCTGCTTCTCGTCGTCTATTCATCGCATGAAGCTCGCGGTCGATATGGCGTGGGAGCATGGCCGCAAAGTTTGCTTCATCGGCCGCTCCATGAACAGTTCGGCGGAAATCGCCGAAGACCTCGGCTACATTGACATTCCCGAGGGCCTGCTCATCCATCCCGGCGAGATGAAGAACTTCCCGCCTGAAAAGGTCTGCGTGATGATTAGCGGCACGCAGGGCGAGCCGATGTCCGCCCTTTCGCGCGCGGCCGTCGATAACCACAAACACGCGAAGATCGAAAAGGGCGACACGGTCGTACTCTCCTCGCGCATCATTCCCGGCAATGAGAAGGCCATTTACCGCATGATTGACCATCTTTTCCGGCGCGAGGCGTTTGTCGTATACGACGACGGCTCGTATCCGCCGGTCCACGTCAGCGGCCATGCCAGCCAGGAAGAGCTGAAGCTCATCATCAATCTCGTTCGGCCAAAATATTTCATTCCGATTCACGGCGAGTATCGCCAGCTCAAGCTTCACGCCGAATTGGCCGGAACCATGCGCAGCGCCGTCGGCAATGTGATGCTCATCGAAAGCGGAGACGTGCTCGAAATCGACGAACTGGGCGCACGCAAAGCTGGACGCGTGAATGTCGGTCGCGTCTGCATCGACTCCGGCTCGCGCACCGACGTTGTAGAAGATTTAGTAATAAAAGACCGCCGCCACCTCAGCGAAGATGGCTTTGTCATGCCGATCATCGCCATCAGCAAGCTGACGGGGAAAGTGGAAGCCTCACCGGAGATCGTAACCCGAGGCTTCAACCCCGGCGAAAACGGAGTCATGGAGCGCGCAAGACAAATCGTCATCGAGACCCTCGATGCCTCCAGCGCCGAAGAAAAAGCCGACTACGGCGTAATCAAAGAAAAAATCCGCACCGATCTGAAGCGCTACATTTCCCGCCAAACGCAAAGAAGACCGCTGATTATGCCGGTGATATTGGAGATCTAAGTTGCCGAGGGGTCAATGGCAAACCTGAAGCGAAAAAATCACTTTCTTCCTGACTGCTATCAAAAGGGGTTTGCGGATGCCTCAAGTAAGGTCTGGGTAAAGTTCGCGGACAAGCCCCAACCCGAGCATCGTAACCCTTTGTCAGTGGGTAGGAAAAGTAGTCTTTACATCGTAAAACGGAACGGAATAGAGGACGACAGAGTCGAGGATTTCTTCAACAACGTGGTAGAGGCTCCCTTTGCCCCTTTACCTCGGAGAATCAAAAAAGAACAAAACCAATTCGCAAGCATCACCGGCGAGGAGTGGGCTGCGCTTTGCGGATTTGTGGCACTTCAGGCGGTGAGGACACCAGCCCACAAACGGTGCATTGAGGAACAAGTTGGCAGCCCCTTAGATACGAACGCCTTTGTCACGATGATTGCCAGACAGGCATTGGCCATCATGGAAGAGTGGAACAGGAACCTCCGCCAGCTTCACTTCTACACATCTCTGCCTCATGTTGGCGAACAATTCATCACGGGAGATAGCCCCGTGGTGGTGATTCAAATGAACAACAATCCGATCTGGGTGCCCACCAGTACTCCAAAATTGAAGACTACGGAACTGGCGCAAATCCTTAATGACCCAAACCATGAATTTTGGATTTCGCTCTCGCCCTACATTTGCGTCTCCGTCCGCGGTCCGGCATGGGGAGAACCACGCCTGCCTCCGGAAACTGTAGACCCGCAATTTGTCAGATTCCTAAATGGTCGCGTGCGCGAGCAAGGCAGCATTTTCTCACTGGCAAGGGACAAGGCATCTCTGGCAGAAAGTTTGCGGCCCTGAGATTCACCATCCCGCCTCCCGCCCGTGCCGCACTTGCCAGTATCACGACCTCTTTCCCGTCGTAGTGATAGTGCGCTCTATAGGCCCCGCTTCCGAGTTCAGTCACCCACTCACATAACTCAAGCAGAGTTCCTACTGCGCAGTCTCCACCGTAAGCTTCAATCCCACAGCCTTAGTCACAACCACCAGCGTGGAAAGTCGCGGGTTCCCGCGAGCGGACAAAGCACGGTACAGGCTCTCGCGCTCAATGCCAGCGGCCTTCGCGACTTTGGCAATGCCGCCGCGCGCCTCTGCGATGCGGCGCAGCGCGATCAGAAGCACGCTTGGCTCGTCCTCATCCTCCAAGGCGGCGCGCAGGTACTCGGCAGCAAACTCGGGGTTCTCGCGCAGTTCGCGAACTGTAGCCTCATCGTGCGATATGCTCGCCTTGCGTTTCATTGCGTTCTCTCCCTGTAATTGTCGAGATATTCAAGCGCCCGCTTTATGTCGGATGACTGCTTACGTTTGTCTCCGCCGCAAAGAAGCAGAACGCATTCCTTACCGACCATTGCGTAATAGACGCGATATCCCGGTCCCCAGTCGATGCGTAACTCGAACAACCCTCCGCGAAGCGCCTTGCAGTCGCCGAAATTTCCTGCCGACAGCCGATCGACCCTAGCCACGATCTTTGCGGGTCCGAAGGTCTGTCAGTTCCAATAGCCACTCGCCAAACAACATCTCTGCCCGATGCCGTGAGATATCGGCGAATTGCCATGTTTTATTGATTGTAACTTATAGATTACAATTCAAACAAGCGAAAAAGTCGCGCGTGTTCCGCTCACCATCCCGCCTCCCGCCCATGCCGCACCGCCAGTATCACGACCTCTTTCCCGTCGTAGTGATACAGCGCCACATACGCTCCGCTCCCAAACTCAATCACCCACTCGCGGAACTCCGGCAGCATCTCTTCGACAGGACGGCCAATTTCCGGATGCTTGCCCAGCGCCTTCACGCCCTGACGAATCGCATTGACGGCATGCCCGGCGGCATCCGCACTTTTCAGCGTAAGAAAATCGTGCAGGCGAGCCGTTGCTAACTATTTGTGGATGTCCCACTACTCCCTCGCTGACGAATCTTGACTTGATTGTCTCTGGCGACTCGCCCACCAAACCCAGATATACACCCCCAGTCGGTCAAGAATGAACACAAGCACAACCAGCGACACGAGGGCTATTCCGCAGTCGAATCCAATGTGAATCCATTCAGTCGACATCGTTATCACCCCTGCTGACCACAAAGGCCTCGCCTCCAGTTCCATCGCGCCGCGGTTTGAAGCGCAGCTTGCTGATCTGAAGGCTTGCGATCTTGGAATCCAGCGTCTGGCGTGGAATCCCTAGCTTGGCGGCTGCGCCAGCCGGACCTGAGACTCGTCCTTCGCTCTCCGCCAGCGCCGCTTCAATAAGCTCCCGCTCGCGCTCGGCAATCGAGGTTACAAGCGGTGGAACAACCCGCCGGATCTGGCGTTTGATCCATTCCTCGTCGATCGAGAACACATCGCCCTCAGAGAGAATTACCGATCGTTCGATTACGTTCTGCAACTCGCGAATGTTCCCCGGCCAATCGTAGGTTTGCAGCGTTTCGATTGTGTTCATCTTGATGGTGCGAAATATCTTGCCAACCTTATTGGCATAACGCTCTACCAGGTGCTCAACCAGTCGCGGAATATCCTCTAATCTCTCTCTCAGGCCCGGCATGTGAATCGGAAATACGTTCAGCCTGTAAAACATGTCCGATCGAAAGCTGCCGTTCGCGACCGCAGCCTCCAGATCGCGGTTGGTCGCCGCGATGATGCGGACATCCACCGAAATTGGCTGGCTACTGCCGACGCGCTCGAATTCTCGCTCTTGGATCACTCGCAAAAGCGTAATCTGTGTTTCCGTCGGCAACTCACCGATCTCATCCAGGAAAATCGTTCCACCGTGAGCCGCTTCAAAACGCCCCTGCCGCCGCTGCAGAGCTCCGGTAAACGCGCCTTTTTCGTGTCCGAACAACTCCGATGCGATCAGGGAGGGAGGAATCGCCGCGCAGTTCACGCGAATGAACGGACGCGACGCACGGTTGGAAAGCCGGTGGATGGCGCGTGCAATCAACTCCTTTCCCGTGCCGGTCTCGCCCAGAATTAGTACTGTCGAGTCCGTTGGTGCGACACGTTTTACTTGCCGCAACACGAACTGCAGTTGCTCGCTGTCTCCGACAATTTCGTCTGTGGCGTTTGGGCGGGGCTGCGCCAGTCGAGCTAGATCGAGACTCGCTGTGCTTTCCTCATTCATCCTGAGCGTGTAAGCGGAAGCCATAGCTAACTCCATTCACTGCTGGTTACCGGGCGCCAGATGTTTCCAGCGCTCGGCGAATCTCTTTTAGTAATGCATCACTCCGAACTGGCTTATGTAGAAAAGCCGCGGCTCCAGACCGCATCAGACAGTCTCGAAGCAATGCGTCACCGTGGGCGGTCACAAAAATAATGGGCAGCCAGCTGTCGGTCTCGCTCAGCTGGTTTTGCAATTCAATTCCGCTCATTCCTGGTAAACGCACGTCGAGAACGAGGCAAGCCGCTTCGTCGCAATCGTCGCAGGCGAGGAATTCCTCGGCGGAGGCAAATGTTCTTGCAAGGAAGCCGGCCGCCTTCATGACGCTTCCCAGCGCTTCCCGAAGGGGTTCGTCATCGTCTACGATGGCGATGAAGCCGGTCTTGGTTTGAGTCTCATCCACTTCAGTTCACCCAATCTGCAGCTATATCCGATCTGCCGCGCGATCATGAGACTACCAACCGGGCAAACTGAAAACCATCCTGCTTTGTTCTGAAAAATCTCCTCCTTTAGGAGGAGAACGATCCTTACTTTCGAGTGGATGTCTTGAGTTTTTCAGCCATTCGAACGAGGTGGGCTAGGGAGTCCGCGAACGTCTTTTCCATGACGTGGGCACGATGGGTTTTGACGGTTAGCTCGCTCATTCCAAGTTGGTCGGCAATCTGCTTGTTCAGAAGACCCGCCACCACCAGGTCGAGCACTTCTTTCTCGCGAGGCGTAAGGGATTCGAACCTGGCGCGGATTTCGTCAACCTCCCCGCGTTCCTGGCGAAGTGCCCGATCGCTGGCAAGCGCCTTCTGGACCGCGTCGAGCAAGTCTTGTCCCCGCACCGGCTTAGTCAAGAACTCGTGCGCGCCTTCTTTCATCGCCCGCACCGACATCGGGATATCGCCATGGCCAGTAATGAAGATGATCGGAATCGGAATTCCGCCATCTCTCAGCTTCAGTTGGAGATCGAGACCACTGAGGCCAGGCATCCTCACATCCAGAACGAGACAGGCTGGCGCATCTGGCCGTTTCGCACCTAAGAAATCCTGTGCTAAGGCGAATGTTTCGACACGTAGTCCGACCGACTTAATCAGACTCTGGAGTCCGTCGCGGATCATGCGATCGTCGTCGATGACGAATACAATTGGATCCTGCGCCTTCATGCACGGCTCCCATCGCGAACTGGCAGATTAAATTGGAAGGTCGCGCCCACGGAACCGTTCGACTCAGCCCACAATCGCCCGCCGTGCGCTTCGATGATCGAGCGACTGATGGACAATCCCATGCCCATACCCTTTGTTCGAGTTGTGAAGAAGGGTTCAAACAAACGTCCCTTCACTTCCTCGCTCAAGCCAATGCCTGAATCCTGAACTAAAATTCGAATCTCCCTGCCGCTCTGTGACTCCGAACGAAGGATCAGCGTTCTTGGCCGATCGTTAATTGTCATCATCGCTTCAATTCCATTCATAACCAAGTTCAGAATTACTTGCTGGAGCTGAATGCTATCACCGAGCACGACCGGGGAATCTGGCGCGAGTTTGAGTTCGATCGCCACGTGGTTCCTCGCCGCTTGTGCTTCGGCGAGAGCAGCGGTCTGTTCGATGATCCCGTTGATGTGAACGCGTGACTTCTCTGGCGTGGCCTTGGTAATCAGCGAGCGAATGCGAGCTATGACTTCCGAGGCTCGCGTTGCACCTTGTGTGGCACGCTCTGCTGCGGCCTTTGCTTCGGCAAGGTCCGGCTCGTTGCGAGAGAGCCAAGCAACACAGGCGTCCGCATTTGCCACTACAGCAGCAAGTGGCTGGTTCACCTCGTGCGCGATCGATGCCGTCAGTTCGCCGATCGTAGTGATTCTCGCTGCACGAGCCAATTCTGCCCGCGTCGCCTGAAGAGCCTCTTCAGTACGCCTTCGCTCCTCCATCTGTTCCAGAAGTGCTTCGTTGGCATTCTTCAGTTCAACGGTTCGTTCCACAACTCTAGCCTCAAGGTCGTCGCGAGCATGCCGCAAGGAGTCGTCGGTACGTCTACGCCAGGAAATCAACTGCGCCGAACCCGCCTCACACGCAATGAACGTTATAAAGTAGGGCAAGTCGCTGGGAGTTACCGCAAACCTGCCGATTGGCGGCGTGAAGTAGTACATCACTGCCAGAGTGCTACAAACAACGGAAAGCCAGCCAGGCCCTGTCCGGCCAAACCAAGTAGCAAGAATTACAGCAACGGAGAAGAAGAACCAGAACGGATTGCCAAAGGAATTCTGCAGCGCCAGAGAGACCAACAGCGCAAGTGCCACCAGGATGATGGCGAGCGCGTAACGAGCTACCGCACCGATACGAGACGATGCGTCGGCATTTGTCCCCATGACCTGGCCAGGCCTCCCACAGAAACTTGGCCTCTATATTACGCCGGCCGTTTTCTCGCCTGCCAGTCCTGCTGTGCGACGCAAGTGACTCCCCCAGCGGCTAGACACGCGAAATATCCGTCGTGAAGGGATGAACTGAACGCAATATCAGGGGTGTATCGGCCCTGCGTTCCCGGAACTCCAGTTCCGGTCTGCCAGGGAGGTGTTGACGTGGACACTGAATCTTCCTCCTGACGCCTAATCCCGCGTTCTCCGTCCTTTAAGGGCTCGTACCACCCACCTTCCGGGATGTAACCTAAGGCCGACTCATACGGGTATTGCTGGGAGTTTCGCTCCAATACGCGCTCGGGTCCGTCCAATCGGCGAACTTGGTTCCCGCCAACACACGTGTCGTACCTCGATGAACAAAAGGCATTCGTGCTGAGGAACTGGGTTGGAGGCGGGATTTGATCGTGAGTGTCGCAGCCAGCTGCACCGGCATCTCCCGAAGCCACAAACACCGAGATGCCTTCAGCCGTAGCCTGACTAATCGTGGTTGGAACGCGGGTGCGACCTCAGAGGGCGGCGCTCGCAAGCAGCGATCGCATTGGTTTTCGCCTAAACCGCCTTCCGTGGATAAAAGCACATGGGGACGTGTAGACGCGACACCTTCCCTTGGCGAGTTGTTGACATAGAGCGTCGCCAGCACGAGCGGCGTGAACATATCGAACGCATTGGCTCCCGGGCCACCCTTGCAGTGGTTCATGCCAGGGACCATAAATAGCCGGTAAATCTCCTGCGTCTCGTTCCGAGTTTGCTGCGACGCACCACCCGAAACATTCACAACGCCGTTGAAGTAGTTGATGCTCGTAAGAGGTCGTACCTTGGGGTCGCTGAAGTCATGGTACTAAATGAGCTTGCCGCCATGTGCTTCGCTATCGTTTCGCCTTTGAACGGCATGGTGCCAGTGCTCATTTCGTAGAGCACGATGCCAAACGAGAACATATCGGAGCGAGCATCGACCGCTTTGCCGAGAACTTGTTCCGGTGGCATATGCGTTGCGTATCCTGCTGACTCAGATTGGGTGTTTGCATCGCCCTACGAAAGCGGAGCACTTCCCCACTGGCTGGATTCTGCCCTTAACGATTTTCTGAAACCGGTGGCAGTGCGGGCGAAGATCACAAAACGGGTGGGATGGCACGCATTCAGGCACATATATTCAACCATGCTCAGAGCCAACGGTACTGATTTGAAGGTGCAAAGCGAGCTGCTCCGGCACTCGAATATCAGCATCACGATCTTTATACACAGGCTGTGAGTGCGCAAAAACGCGAAGCGCAGGCGCAGATTGTTGGGCAATTGCTCCCTGCGTGAGAAATCGTGAGCGCAAAGTGAGCGGGTTCATAACCCGAAAACCGGCTAAGTTGTTGGTGGAGTTGGTTGCGGGGGGTGGATTTGAACCACCGACCTTTGGGTTATGAGCCCAAGGGGACTAGAAATTACAACAACTTACAAGACGCGGGTGGCTTCCTAGAACCTTGTAAGGAATAGCTGGAAACAATTATTGGACAGTTAAAGGACAGGCGAGGCTTTCGCGACGCTTGTAGCCGGTCAATCCATTCGTTGGTCGTAATCGGTCGATTCGTCTTCGGATCTGTCCCCAGCGCAGTCCAGTAGCCGTCGCTATTGCGCCATCTCGTTGGGATTTGACCCTTGAGATAACTAAGCAGTACCTTAAGTGGCTTGCTTTCGGCTTTCGGAACTCCTTTTGAAAGTTTGGCCTGTTATCCCCAGTGGGTGCAACTGTCGCAACAGATTTATCGGCTTCGCGCGAATGGGTTGGATCCATACTCAATAAGCATAGCGGCGTCAGAGCGGCAGCGCGCCGGTACTGTGGGGATAAAAACCAGCGTCAGCGGGGACGCCAGCATCGGCTCCGTTCCAACTGCTGGGATGCCCTCGTCCGCGTCCCGCCACAGGGGAAAGAAATCCTGGTAAGCGGAGCGGGCCTTAGCAAGAGGTTCTGGTCGTTCGAGCGCTTGACTCCCATGACCGGAAGATCGAAGATTCAAATAGGCCGTCTCCGCACAAAGCGGGGAGTCGTTTTTGGGTTCAGGTTTAACAAAATCCGACACCGAAGCCTACCACGGTTCAGGAAGCCTTGCGAGCTGGACACGAAGCCAACCCGGCCTAAGTCCCTGAGAAGTCGTGAGAGACATACGAATCGTGGGTTGGAATCGTGGGTTAAAAAACGAGTTCATGAATGACTAACATAACAAGGTCCTAAGGTGCGTCTTATGTGAGCACAGACTCGTCACAGCGATGCTTTGGAAGAGGAAGGTAACGAAAGCCGAACGCGACCAACAGTACGCGCTCAAGTCCCTAGGCTTGCACTGAAGGCGCGAATTGTTGCGCCAATTGAAGTCGTGGGGTCTGGCACAGCAGCACCACCGTTGACCGGAAGTTTAATAGTGAAAGTGGTACCATTGCCGGGTTCACTCTCAAATGTCAAAGAACCACCGTGCTTGTCCGAGACGATGGAACGCGCGATCGCGAGACCCTGACCACTCCCACGGCCTATCTCTTTCGTGGTGAAAAACGGTTCAAATACCCGTCCCCGAATGCTCCGAAATCCCAGACCCTGTATCTGAAATGTCAATCCGAACATTGTCTCCTTCGGTCGTGGTACGCAGTCGAATCTTTCCTCTGTTGCCGCTCTCGCCGACAACGTCGGAGATGGCATGTGCGGCATTGATAATCAGATTTAGGAAGACTTGATTGATGTCGCCGAGGTGACACATCACAGGCGGAAGTTCTCCTAACTCAGTCTCGACATCGGCCAGGTGTTTGTACTCGTTTCTTGCAATGGTCAATGCAACCTGCAACGCCCGATTGAGATCTGCCGAGCTTTTTTCGCGCTGGTCCTGATGGGCAAATTCCTTCATCGCGCCCACAATAGTGGAGATCCTGGATATTCCGTCGAAGGCTTGTTCGAACGCCGGCGGAATGTTCTGTTCTAAGTAGGCGATATCGACAGCCTCCTCGTCTCTCTGAAGTTGCTGTGCAACTGCTGCATACTGGGGCGCATCTGCCAACCGCCCGACCGCTTTTCGATATTTTGCGATTAGCCGCTGCAGGTTTGAGAAACTGTCGGCAAGGAACCGAGTGTTATCACCGACGTATTGTGTCGGCGTGTTGATCTCGTGAGCGATTCCGGCAGCTAGTTGGCCAACCGCCTGGAGTTTTTGGGCGTGTCTCAACTCGATATCCGCCCGCTCGCGCTGCTCAACCTCTCGCTGCAGTTCCTGAAATGTTTCCGTCAGCTCGGTAGTCCTCTGTTTCAGTTGTTCGTTGAGCTGGCCGAGTTCGATATTCCTTTGTTTTACTTCATCCTCGAGTTCCAGCCGACCCGTAACATTCCGGCACACCTCCGCAGCAGCGATAATATTCCCGGTTTCGCCGCGAATCGGAAAACAGGCGTTCTCCCAATACGAAGTTCCACCTTGCGCATCGAAGGCCGTTCGAATCAACAAGGTTGGCTCTCCGGTTTGAAACACTCTGGCGACACCGCAGTTCTCGCACTGCGACTCTCGTCTCTCGTAGGCGCGATAGCACTTCGTTCCCACTTGAGTGCCGAATGCGGCTAGCATGGCTGCATTCTGATAGATTACGTGAGCTCTTTATCCTTTATCCTGGATGGTAATTCCGTCTGGGAGCGAATCCAGAACCTGCGTAGATTCAATCTCGAATCCTCGTGTCGTCAAGACGCGACGCTTGTCAGAATTTTCCAACATCGTAGACACCCAAAAAGTGCAGCCTCATCAGGCGTGATGAGGGAAGTCAAAAGCAGTAGTGCCGTGCACAGCTTCGTTTCCGCATCTTTCTAATCGGCAAGACTTATGATAAAAGATCAGCTTTAAACCGTCCTGAGCCATGACTTTAGTGCATTCCTGCGAGGGGTTGTCCCTACGCCTTTCGCGCCACGCGCGGATCCGCAAAAGTGCGAATCTTCGGTCCTCCGATCAACAACCACTTTCCCCGATCGCGAAAAAAAGGCCGAACGCGCTTGTCCCGTGCCTAGCCGGTCGAGTTTCCAGACGTGAGCGTGTCGCCGCGTTCCATCTTCTTCAAGCACTGGAGCAGGGCGGGACGCTTGATGGTAGCTCCCGATAGCTCGACAGCTCGCCTTTCAGTTTCTTCAATGCTGCAATCTGCAAAAGCGGGGTTTTGATCCTCCGTCGAGATGCGAGCATAGCCGCATTTCATGCGATTGCATTTTGCAACGGGAGTTGAGCCCAACGCCAGCCTTTTCAGAGTGTGTATAACAAGTGTTTCTAAGAACTTACAAGGACGCGTGGGACTGCCAAGTACTTGTAAGTAGCTGCAAGACACCTTGAGCGCGGACTCGAATTACGGACTAGCCGATTACAGCCAGGACTGCCGCCGCGGGCATGCACAAATCAAAATGTGCGCTGACATCTCCGAGTTTTGGTTTGTTTGAGCAACCCGAGTTTACTCGACCGTTTTGGAACTAACACCGTTGTCTGAGCAGCCCATGTCGATAGGAAATGATAACGGCATCGGCACCTAAGGCTCTAGATCCGCCCGTGCCGCGCCCCCATGGGGTCATAGTATGCAATTCCAGGCCTTTGCACTCCAATTTAATGACCGGGGGGTCTGTGAGGTGCTCCTCTCTACGAATTAGTAAGGAAGCCATCCCCCCTCAATAGGTGGATAAGTGATTGTCATGGAGTCGACTCCGTTCGCACGCGACGAGGTCAGCCCGCGCCGCAGGCCGTCATAGGTGTGCGATTCCAGCACCTTGCCCTGGTTATCCAGCACCGCCGTTATCATGGAATTGTTGTCGTACTGAAACGAGACCGTTGTCGAATCGGGCTTGGTCACGGTGGTCAAGCGCCCCTGGTTGTCGTACGCGTAACTCAGGGAAACCCCCGCATCCGATGAGACGCCAGTGACCAGAGTGCTCGCCGGACCAGCATAGGTAAAATACAAATGGCGGGAGGCGGGATCGGTGACTGTGACTAACCGATTTAGAGCGTCATAGGTCATAGAGGTCGTGTTTCCGTTGCGGTCGATCATGGAGAGCAGCTGGCCGGTCGCCGCGGAAAACGTCCTTTTTTCACCGCTAAGGAACGTGAGTGTCCAGAGGTTCCCGTCGTAGCTGAGCGTGAGGTTGCCATTAGCGGGGGCAATCATGATGTAATTGAGCGGCCAGCTCGGCCCCGTCAGGCCGAGCGTCCAGATGCCACCCGTTCCCCGCACGTAAATGGCGAGTCCATCGCTGTCAACCGAGATGCTCTCTTCGTAAGTTGATCGCCAATTCGCTCCGAACATGCCGGCGGCTGAGACGTATTCACCGAACGGAAACTGGCTGTGCCAGGATCTCGTAAGATTGAGGCCGCCGCCCAGGCCAGGAATGGTCAGATCCGTTTGCGTAATGAAGGTGTTGCCGTTGGCAAGATTGATCGGGCCGCCACCGATTGGGGTTCCGAACAAGCAATCCCAGCAAATGGCATTGCATTGGTATGTGCCTACCGTGCATACGGCCAGACATGGACCTTCGGTGGAGCAGCTCGCGCCCGGAATTAATTTATCGCCGCAAAAGTACTGGTACTGAACCTTGCAGCTGGCGTTCGCTTGGGCCTGCATGGCGCCCGTCAGCAGGCACGGCAGGACAACCACGGCTAAGATCACGGTGCTGAGTCTCTTTGTCACGACAGTCTCCTCAACGGAAATCAAACTACGAAAAAATCACAGAGCTACGGGCGAACGGCCTAAAACTGGGGAACGCATTGTCCGAACTTCTCTGGAAGCTCGGCTTTTATTCTGTAGAGGTGGTACCCCCCTCCCCCCGGTCTATTGGAAGCAAGACTTTAGGGGGTGTTTCCCGCCAAAGTCTTGAGCGCAATGGGGTTAGGGGTAAAGTCTTCAAAACATTGGGGTTGGCTGTTACTCTTCCAAAAATCGGCCAACTTAGCCCGAGTTATCCATTTTCAGTTCCCAGTTCCCGGTTCTCAGTTCCCAGTAAATTGTCAAAGACCAAACAGTTACGATGCGCTTAACACTTACTTCTATTCTAACAAGGGATGTCAACAGCGATTTGACAGCCTTGTCCACTCCCAGGTTAGCGCCCCCAAAAAACGGGCGCGAACCCTTCGACTTCGCTCAGGGCAGGCTCTGGGGCACCTTGCCCCATCCTTGGCGGGCAGGCCCGCCCTTTCTGTGTTGTCGCTTCCCGTTCCAAGACTGTGGGTGCCGCGTTCCTTCGACTGTGCACAGGGCTCTTGCGCTTTTCGCAAGGGCGGGTACGATGCTGCCTGCACCATGTGGTTTCTGGATCGGGCAACATAAAACCGTCACTGCAAGCCTCCGTGGTACCCGCCCTTCGCACAGAACGCGAAGGACGGGGCACCCTTTTTATTGCCAACACCAGCGAGTTTAGAAGCCTGGGCCACCCGCCGGTTTCTAAAAGCCTAGTCCACCCGCCTTCACTTTGGCTTGCTTTGAGGCAGAAGTATCCATCCGCCCGACCACCTGCCGAAATTCAATTCCGGTGGAGGCTTATATGCCCAAAACAGATGAACATCGGACTTTCTCCTGGCTTCATCGAGCCCCTTGAAGATTCCTTCCAGGCTGACGTCTCCGCTGATAACCTGTCCGGGATCAAGGGAAAGCCGACCGACCGCACCATCTTCAACGGGAAACAATCTTTCCAGACATTCGCCATCGGCTGTGACGACGGTCCAGACCATGGTGTATCTGGTTGCCCACGGCAGCTGGTCTCTATAGATTGTTACGCGTTTATTACCGCCAACACTTAGCGTAACATGCAGACGAAGCGGTTCCTGCGAAACAATTTCAACCTTGACTCCGGTCTGGGTTGTCTGTGCTGCCCCATTGCCGAAGGCGAGGAAAACTGCCAAAAGAGCAAGCGTGATACTGCGAAAAGACATCGCCATATTATCTATACCCATGCTGCCTGATTTGATTAATTCGCTGCTGTACGGCCTGCTTACACTTTCCACAGCCGTGTTGCTGCATACCCCTAAGACAGTTCAGTTCGGCGTGATATGCGGCAATTTCCGAAGCAGTTATTTCCTGAGTGTTGGCCACTACTTGGACCCCGGCTGCCGCCATATGACACACGGCAGGATTTGCAGCTATCGCATCTTGCCAGTGACGCTCCTCGTGTGCCCAAAGACAGGTATAGAGACAGTGCAGGTCACCCATACCATTGTCTGTTCCGATTTGAATGTTTATACCGCCAAGGCCGTTGCAGACGATAGTGTTTGTATTTGGTGGGGCGGGTACGCCGGTATTAGTCCACCTTAATCCGAGTGGATCGACAAGGAGAACGGGACTGTTACGAACGTATTCATAGAAATTGACTCCACCGCTAAACCCGATGGGGTCCTCCGAAGTAAACCTTCCGATGGCAGGATCGTAGTATCTGGCGCGGTATGAGTACATCCCGGTCTCGGAGTCGAACTCGCGACTGGTGTATTGGAAGGGATTCGTGAGCGTTCCCGTTGACCCGGTAAGCTTCCCAAACGAATCATAAACGTAGGTGTTGGCGAGCCCTCCTACGGAATTGCTGAGAGACGTTGACGAACCAATACCGTCTTGCTCATAGTAGCTGGCTGTCCCCGAACGAAGCTCCGAAAACGGTTCGTCCACGCCTCCGCCTTGGGTGTATTTCGCCAGCACGTTCCCGCTGTTATCGACCTCTTGCATCAGATTGCGTACATCATAGAGGTAGTTCGTCGTTCCCAGGGGGCCGGACTTCTGGATGCGGCGACCGAACGGATCATAGCGGAAAGTTGTGGTGCCCACGCCGGGATTCACAACCTGTGTGAGGCGGTTTTCAAAATCCCAATTGAAGCTACGGCCCTGGGCGTCGTTGAGGGTATTGCCGTTTGCGTCGTACGTGTAGCTGCCGTTCGACGTCGCCGTCAGCTCGTTCGACGTGTTGTAGCTGTACGAGTTCATCCCCAACGAACTCAGCCTATTCCCCACCGCGTTGTAGCTGTAGCTCTCCGTAGTACCGCCGCCTTGGGTTACTTGCAGCAGCTCGTAGATCGCGTCGTAGCCGTAAGTCGACGTGGTTCCGTTGAGATAGTTGATCTTGCTGGTGCGGTTGCCGGCGTAATCGTACGTGTAGCAGGCTCCGTCGAGCGTGGACGAGCCCGCCTGATGCAGCACGCTCAGCAGGTGCGAGACGGAATCGTAGGTGTAATTCGTGGCGACTTTCATACTCTCCACTTTCGCCCATCACTTCCTAATAATTGGGAACGTCCCGTCTGTCCCCGTATTTCCGTCATGTTTCTGTTCGTCACGCCTCGACACAAACTCCAGGTCTTCTGTCCGTTGGCTTTCGGTAAGGAAAACAAGGCCGAAACTCTTCGCGTCTATTGCGAAGCCGCCTTCAGGAAACTCATCGAGATACCAATCCATGTCCTCGTTACCAGTTCGCTCGGTGATTACGAACTTAACGACGCCAGGCTCGCCATGATAACGAACCCTATCGCCGTCTCTCACTTCTTCTCCCGTTGAGTAAGCGAACCGTTTCATGCTGATTCTCCTTGAGTCGCTAGCATCACATGAACCCGCCTCCTGCGGGTGGCATGATCGGCGACGTACCCGGCGGCGGAGGGCCATCCCCCGAAATGTCTAGATCGCGCCAGAAACATTGACAATTGTTTGGGTTTTGGTGCATCTCATATAGATGCCAATGAGTGCCTGTAAATGGAAAATGAGGCTTCTTCGGAGGCACGATATCTAATCGATACGCCCTTGTCCCGACAGGTGGGATGCACGGTAAGCAATTTCGTCTGGGGCAGGTTTGATGGCTTGAGTTGTAAGCCATTCCGGCTATCGCGACTGGAATCAGTAGTTGTCCAACATCGATTACTCCACCTCCTACGCACCCAAACGGTCCAGCCGTGCAGCCTATCAACGTCGCTTCTTGTAATCCGGTTGGATCAACAGCGTTGAGCGGATTGCCTGACACATAGTTGTAGAAGTTCACTCCGGCGCCAAACCCAATCGGATCTTCACTGAGGAACCTGCCAATATTCTGATCGTAATACCGGGCACGGTAGTAGTAGAGATCAATACCATCATCGAGCTCACGGCCCGTGTATTGGAATGGATTTACGATCGTGCCACTAGAAGTGGTCAACTTGCCGAACGAGTCATATGTGTAGGTGTTTGCGAGGGCTCCCAAAGGACTGCTGAGGGACGTGACAGAACCCACGCCGTCCGCCTCGTAATAGCTCGGGGCGGAGCCAAGTAGTTCGGCATATGGCTCGTCAAGTGTTGCACCACCTTGGGTATATCTGGCGATAAGACTTCCGGAGCTGTCAACTGTTTGCACGACATTGGCATGGGCGTCAAACCCGTCATAGAGGTAGTTCATTGTTCCGAGGGGACCGGATTTCTGGATGCGGCGTCCGAAGGGATCGTACTCGAAGGCTGTTGTCCCGCCGTTCGTGCCCGGAACGACTGCCTGTGTTAGCCGGTTTTCGAAGTCCCAAGTGTAGGTCTTGCCGGAAGGATCGGAGATGGTATTGCCATTTGCGTCATAGCTGTAGCTGCCGTTTGAGTTTTGCGTCAGCTCGTTCGACGAGTTGTACGAATAGGAAGGCACACCCAGAGAACTCAGTCTATTCCCCACCGGGTCATAGGTGTAGCTCTCGGTAGTACTCCCACCCTGAGTTACCTGCTGCAGCTCGTAAATCAGATCGTAACCGTAATTCGACGTAACCCCATTCAGGTAATTCCCCTTGCTGGTTCGATTGCCCGCCGAATCATACGTATAACTCGCACCATCCAAAGTATTCATTCCCGATTGGTGCAGGACCGAGAGTAAATGCGACAGCGAATCATAACTATAGTTCGTATTGATTCCATTCGGCCGCGCCAAAGAGGTTCGGCGGTTCAGGGCATCATAACGGAACCCGAACTGCCCGGTCAGCGAATTCGTCAGACTGCTTAGCCGGTTCAGCGTGTCGTAGGTGTATGCGTTCGTGCTCAGATCAGGCGCCACCATTGCGGTGCGATTTGAGGCCGCGTCGTAGCCATACGCGTTCTGGAAGTTGTGGCCCGGCAGGAACGTGTATTGCGTGCTGGTGCCGATGAGGCGTCCCATGTTGTCATAGGCAAACCCGTACGTGCCAGTGGGATCGGTGACATTTAGAATCTTGCCAACTAAATCGTACACATAGTTTGCGCTGGTTTGGTCGGGATAGAGCTTGCTCGTCATCCGGTAGAGCGAGTCGTAGACGTACTGGATGGTCTGGTTCTTGCGGTCGGTCTTCGAGGTCAGGTTATAGAGCTGATCGTAGGTGTAGGTTTCGGTGAGCGACGAGGGGAACGTCGTCTGAACGACGCGGCCCATCGTGTCGTAGGCGAAATGGGTAGTGTGGTTGTTGGCGTCGGTGATGCTGACCAGATTGTTTTCCGTGTCGTAATTGTACTGGGTAACATTCGAGGCCGGATCGGTGACGGAGATCAGATGATCGGCATCGTCGTAGGCGTAGGTCGTGGTTTTCCCGTTCTGGTCGGTGGCGGAGGTGCGGCGTCCGCGATAGTCGTAGCCGAAGCCGACCGAGGTGCCATCGGGGTATGTGATGCCGGTGAGGCGGCTCATGGCGTCATAGGCAAACGTGGTCGGGTGCGAGCTGCCGTTGATCGGGTCGATCACGCTGGTGCGATTACCGCGCGCATCATAAGCGTAGCTCGTCGTGTTGTTCTGGGCGTCGGTGATGGACTGAATCAGTCCCGTCGGATAGTAGGCGATGGTGGTGGGGTGACCCAGGGGATCGGTGATGTGGGTTAATTCTCCGAGAGTGTTGTAGGCGAATTGCGTGACGCTGGGCGGGGTCTGAGCGTTGGGCGCGGGCGAGGTGACCGAGAGCAGATTGCCGTTGCCGTCGTCGTAGGTATTGGTCGTCGTGTGGTTGAGCGGATCGGTCATGGTCAACACTTCGCCGCGGTTGTTGTAAGTGTAGCTCGTGGTGACGGGTTGTCCGTTGAGCTGCGCGGTCCTGGACAACATGTCGTTATTGCCGTCGTAGGTGTAGGTGACGGTGTTGCCGTTGGCGTCGGTGGTGGTGAGGAGATTGCCATACTGGTCGAAAGTGTTGAGAACGTTGCCGCGCACCGAGCAGGACGAACACCCGGGACCGGCGGAGCTGAACAGAAGCCACGCGCCACCGAAATCGCCGGAACTGTAGGTGGTGACGGCGCCGTTGGAAGCGGTCAAACTGTTGATGGAGTTGAAGACGAATAGCGGGCCGTTGGCCGTAATTCCAGCCACGGTGACGGTGACAATTCCGTTCATGGCAATTTCGGGAACGGTGGCGACGATCTGGCCGTCGCTCCAACTGCTGACCAGAGCGGGTATGCCGGCGATGGCCAGGGTGCTGTCCGACTGTGTTGCGCCGAAACCACTGCCGGCAACAGTAATGACGGTCGAAGGCTCGCCGGTAAGGGGTGACGCGCCGGTAATGACGGGAGCATTCGCTACCGTGAAGGGCACTGCGTTGCTGGGAATTCCATCGTTGAAGACCACGAGGGGCCCGCTGGTAATGCCAGATAGCAGCTTGACTTGGATCTGCGTGTCGTTCCAGCACCAGAATGTGGGGCAGTTGATGAAGTAAGAGTCGCCGACCTCGACCGGGCTGCCATTGATGGTCACACTGTCACCGCCGAGACCGCAATCCCAACAGGGAGTGGGGCCAAAGCCAGTGCCGTTGATGATTACAATCCCGCCGGCCGGAGCGGATGGAGGCTCCACGCTGGTGATGACAGGGTGGAGAATGGTCAATATCGAACCCGAGGTGCCGGGGCTCGAAACCGAATTCACGGTTACCGTCACCGGGCCGGTTCCGGTGGGGGCCGTATTCGGTACAGCGGCGACGATCTGCGAGCTGCTCCAGCTGGTGATGGACGTTGCCGCCACGCCGTTGAACTTAACCGTGCTGGTGCCTTGGGTTGAGCCGAAGTTCGACCCGGTGATGGTTATCGGCGTGCCAAGCGTGGCCACCAGCGGAGATACGCTTGTAACGAACGGAGTTGTGCCCACAGTGACTGAAACATTGTCAAAGGTGACAGTCCGCGTGCCCCCCTCACCAGATACCGCCAGTCCCATGTAGACATTTTGCGCCATCGGAACGCTTACACTCCCGATTTGGCTCCAGTTGATTCCGTCCGTGGAGATAAAACCCGTAAAGGTGGACCCAATCCGCGTTAATTGCAACCAATATGGGCTCGAAGTCGCATAACCAATATACTGGCTGGCAGTACTCGCACCCGCAGACGAACGGTAAAACAGCTCAGCCTGATTGGGTTGGTAGTAAAGAAACGCATCCGCCGAACCTGCGTTCAACGTCTCCCGGATCATCACTACGGGCGGCAGCCCCGCGTCACTCGTTACCCGAGCTATGATCGATCCATCCCCTGCGAGTGGCTGATAGACGAAGTGGAATCCTTCTGATGTGTTCCAATAATCTCCTCCGAATCCCGTGACGGTAAATGTGCCATTTGAATATGTCGCACTGCCCGGTTGTGATACGGCACCCACATCGCGGTCTAGCCAGGAATTCGGCAAAGGCTGCGAAGTGATCTCTATACCGACCGGGTTGCTGTCATTCATGCTCGGTGCAATGGAAACCACAAGCGGGCCCGATGTCGCTCCGACCGGAATCGTTACCACAATCTCGGTGTCACTCCACAGGTTGATCGGAATCGAAACATCGCTGAGCATGACGAGGCTTCCATTCTGCGTGGCTCCAAAGTTGAGACCGTTGATGGCCACTTGACTTCCGACAGAGGCCGCCGTCGCCGAGACGCTCGTGATCACGGGCGCTGGAGCGGCCGTTGAATTGACCGATACGTTGTCGAATGTGGCGGATACCAATTCTCCTATACCGGACACCGCCAAGCCGATGTAGACGGTCTGTGCCATCGTAACGTTTGTAGTCGCGAGCAGCGTCCAGTTGACGCCGTCAGACGAGGCATAGCCCGTGAACGCGTCTCCAGCGCGGACCAGTTGCAGCCACTCTGGAGTCGAGAGGGACAGCCCATAGCCGTTCAGGTCCACCATGTCTGCCCCAGTCGGGAAACGATCCTGCATATAAACTTTAGACGTACCCATAATTGCAGTTGCAGTGACTTCGGTCGCCGCGGAGTTTAGCGTCTCACGGATCATCACTGCGGCTTCCGCGTAACCAACCGAGTTGACCTGCTCACTGCTCAGGCGCGCGACAATCGAACCGTCTCCTGTCAGCGTCTGATAAACAAAGTGCATCCCGTCCGCAGTGCCCCCGACACCTGATCCCGCGCCCGCCACCGTGAAAATGTTGCTCGCAAAAGTCGCGCTCCCGGCCTGCGATACGGCACCCACATCCTGATCCATCCATGACGTTGACAGGGGTTGTGTCGTGATTTCGAACTCGACCGGATTGCTGTCGTTCATTCCCGGAGCAGTCGACACCACAAGCGGACCCGATGTCGCTCCATCTAAAATCGTAAATACGATTTGGGTGTTGCTCCAAGTGTTGACGCTCATCGGGACGTTGTTGAGCATTACCTGGCTCCCACTCTGCGTGGCTCCAAAGTTGAGGCCGTTGATCTGCACTTGAGTGCCGATTGAGGCCGTGGTCGCCGACAGGCTTGAAATCACTGGCGCTGGTGCGGTTGTTGAATTAACCGAGACACTGTCGAAGGTAGCTGTTGTGAGAGTCGCCGTGTTGGCACTTACGGCCAGCCCAATATAAACGGTTTGTGCCATGGGAACGTTCGTGCTCCCAAGTTCGGTCCAGTTGACACCGTCAGACGAGACATAACCCGTAAAAGCGTCTCCAGCGCGCATGAGCTGTAGCCACTCAGGGGGCACGAAGCCACTTGCACCATTTCCGTTCATGCTCGTCATGGTTGCGCCAGTCGTTGGACGTGCCAGCAGGTAGGTGTTCCCCTCGGAAATTGCCGCGACTGCGGTCGCCGCCGGGTTCAGCGTCTCCCGAATCATAACTCCGCCTTGTGGGTTGAAATTGCTCGGATTGGTCGAACTCGCAAGGCGTACAATGATCGAGCCATCTCCCGTCAGTGTCTGGTAAACAAAGTGCATCGCGTCCGCAGTGCCCCAGATCCCGGTTGCCCTAGCAGATGCCGCACCCCCCACCGTGAAGATGTCGCTTGCATACGCCGCGCTCCCGGCTTGTTCAACCGAACCAATGTCCGTATCTGCCCAGCCGGAAGGAATGGTGGTCACTGTGAACAAAGGAGTAAGCTCAGTCTGGCCGTTGATCGTGACCGAGAACGGGCCTGACGTAGCGCCAGCAGGCACAACGACGACTATGCTGGCGTTAGTCCAGCTTGCCACCGAAGCGGGGATCGCGTTGAGTAAAACCGTACTCGGGCCCTGTGAGGCACCAAACCCCGACCCTGTAATCGTGACGAAAGTGCCGACCATCCCCGATTGCGGCGAAATGCCGGTGATAGGCACTGTGAAGTTAACCCCGTTGCTTGCCCCGCCACCCACGGTGACGACCACATTGCCGGTAGTTGCTCCGGCTGGGACCGGCGCGGTGATCGACGTTGCGCTCCAACTTGTAGGTGTCGCGGCTACGCCGTTGAATGTAACCGTGCTCGAACCTTGCGTTGCGCCAAAATTCGTACCGGCGATTGTGACTGGTGTGCCCGGCTCCCCTGATGCCGGACTCAGGGTCGCGATGTTGGGGAAGGGGAGCATCGTGAAAGTCGCTCCGTTGCTGGCGATTCCCCCGATGGTGACGACAACATTCCCTGTCGTCGCTCCGGTTGGCACCGGCACAACGATGCTGGCGTCATTCCAACTTGTCGGAGTGGCCGTCACACCATTGAACGTCACCGTGCTCCCGCCTTGGGTTAACTGGAAACCATATCCCTGGATCGTAACCGCAAGCCCCGTGTTCCCAGCGGAAGGCGACAAATACTGAATCGTTGGTGGGCTGTTGGGTGCCGCTTGCCCTTCCATCGTGTAAAAGCTGGAAGGTGACGATTCATTCGCATACTCGGTCGCAACCCAGTCGGCAGAGCGAACCCCGGAGGACACTCGCACCTCGTCAACGGCCCCATTCATAGCGCAGCAGAACGTGACGGTCGGTATACCGCCAATCTTGAATTCATTGGTAGTGATATTGGGGGTGCCGCCACCCGCCGCATTCGACGCAAGAACACCATCCAGGTACAAAAGGGCCGACCCAGTAACCAGTGGGCCACCGGTATAGACGCCAACGCTGTGGTGCCAGTTGGAATCGTTCTGAAATGGCGTGCTAACTGCCATGTTCTCAAATTCCATCATCAAGTTGCTACCGTCCCACCCCAACGCCGCTCGCGATCCGTTTCCACTATTAGCGCCGTACCCGACGATCTCCCCACCAGAAGACCCCGAAAACTGCGTCCAAGCTTCGATTGTGACTGGTGAGGCACCGCTTGGGTATGCGTTCACGGACTCATAGTTAAGATATGTGCCTGGATTTCCATTGAATGCTACCCCTCCCCCGATCTTTCCTGTTACTGGCGTTGCCGATCCTACAAGGGTGTATCCGGCACTGCCAGAGTCCTTCATCCCTACGGTGGTCCCATTGCCAAGGTGATAGACCGACAAGTAGTTGTTTCTCCATACGCCAGACACGTTCTGCTGGGAAGTGGTATAAGCGCCGGAGCAATACTAGGCCACATCACGCCGCGTAAGCGGGGTGCTGCGGCGGAGGAAAACTAGACCGCCGGATTCTTGTTTCACGGTACAGCGGGCTGCGGGGGTAACGGAACT
>Ga0182030_10000393_pt1 | contig 79055 bp, 72 predicted proteins | sample 812S3MmetaG_FD_121299 | JGI IMG/M metagenome (GOLD analysis project Ga0182030, IMG submission 121299) | Permafrost microbial communities from Stordalen Mire, Sweden - 812S3M metaG (Illumina Assembly) | ecosystem: Environmental > Terrestrial > Soil > Wetlands > Permafrost | place: Sweden... | reverse complement strand
GACTCGCTACAACGAGCAGCGGCCGCATGAGTCACTCGGCAACCTCACACCGAAAGAATATTTAGTGGCAAAATCGAGTTAACTCTCTACTCTCAAATGGTCCTGAAAAACGAGAGGGTTACAGCTGTTTAAACGGATTCAACCTGAAGGAAGTTCGTAACAGATGACCCCGACGAATGACAAGACCAAGGGCGGATTGCGCGGCGAGCTGGGCGTAATTGCCCTGGTCTTCATGGTCCTCGCCTTCAATGGTCCGGCATCGACGATCTTTCAATATATTCCCACGATCGTATCCCAAGGAAATGGGGTGGGTGTACCGTCCATGTATCTAATGGTCGGCATGACTGTCCTTGTCTTTTCTGTCGGGTTGAATGCAATGGCGCGGCGCATGACACAACCTGGTGGCTTCTACACCTTTATCGCCGCTGGGCTGGGACGACCACTCGGTCTAGCGTCCGGGCTCATTGCGCTTGTGTCCTACATTTTGCTCGGGGCCGGACAGTGGCCGCTTTTTGCGATGGGAGTCCAGCATCTATTGGAGGGCACGTTCCATCTCTCGACGACACCAAGTTGGTGGATGATCGGTCTCATTGGATGGACGCTCGCCAGCACGATGAGCCTTTTCAACATCGACCTTTCGACAAAAATTCTCGGCACCCTGGCCACCGCCGAATTGCTGCTTGCGCTGGTATGGAACGTGAAAGTCTATTGGAACGGCGGTTCGGAAGGCAGGGTGTTCGACGTATTCAGCTCATCTTTTGGAAGCGGAGCCGCTCTAGCGTTCGTCTTCGGAATCTTAAGCATGACGGGCTTCGAGTCATTGCAGGTGTTTCGAGCTGAGTCACGAGACCCCGAACGGACCGTACCTCGAGCGACCTACGTATCAGTCGGAATGATCGCCGTGCTCTATGCCGCATCGTCGTACGCCTACATCATGAGCTTCGGCCCCAGCAAAGTCGTGGCAGCCGGCATGCAAGATCCAACCGGCGCGATGCTGGTGAGCTTCGTACGGTACGTTGGCGCGCCGGCTGCGGATCTGGCGAACTGCCTCCTGGTCACCAGTCTTTTCGCAGCTGCCCTCGCCATCCACAATATTGCGGCTCGCTACATGTTCACCTTCGGTCGCGATCAGGTTCTGCCGGGAGTTCTCGGCAAGGCCAACGTGAAGCATGGGTCGCCATTGATCGCGGCCGCTGTGACAGCGGCCACCATCGTGTTGATCTTCGGCATTTGCGGGTTCCTTGGGTTGTCTGCCGTCAATACTTTCACCTTCTTCCAGGGTATGGCCGGCTACTGCCTGATAGCGCTCTGGGTGGGTACCAGCATTAGTGTGGTATTTTTCTCCCATCGCCCCGAGCGATTAGGAAAGATCGGTCTGTGGCAGGGGACCATAGCACCCATTTTATCGGCGATCGGACTTGGCGCGATCCTGTATTTTACGACGATCAACTTTAGAGAACTCTTCGATGGTAGTCAGAAGCTTGCGAACATCGCCTTAGCTACATTGGGCTGCGTCTTCATCACAGGCATTTTGCTCGCCCTCTGGTATCGTCGCTACCGATCGAGTATCTATATGCGAATCGGCGGAGATTGATCGAGGGACGGTGAATACAAAGCCGCTCTATGCCAAGTTGGCCGCCGCCGCAACGCTAAAGTCAGTCCCCTCGAGGACGATAGAGGGCTCCCGCTGTTCGACCCATCCGCAATACGGAGGGGAGGTGCTGTACCCTATCAGGTCCTGTATTGGCTTCGGATACTTCTTCACCGTCTTCAGGGGTACTACTAAGTACTGGTTTTCTTCCTGACGCAGGTAGCCGATGGTTAGAGAGAAAAGCGCACCCAAACGAACTTCATTGACCGTTCGATTACCGCCACCTCCGTGGTACGCAGATCCCCGATAGATCAGTCCGGATCCCTTGCGCATTGCAGCGGGAACGGCCTCCTCGTTCCGAGGCTGTCGTTGGTCATCCCACATGTGGCTACCAGGAACCACCATGGTGGCCCCATTTTCTTCCGTAAAGTCGGACAACGCATACATGATTTGTATTTCAGAGTCGGGACCCGGATGGTAGCGGTGATGAGTTCCGTCATCACGATGCAGTGCCTGGGCAACCTGTCCTGGACCAATCGCAACCGCTTGAGTGGTGTTAAGTTGCACAGATGGGAATACCTTCAAGGTATCCTGCCCGAGCACCCAGGTGTATTCCTTCGTAAGTAGCCGCTTCGCGGTACCCAGGTATAACGAATGCGAGACCATGTCGCCCGAGAACAACGACTTTGCCATCAGCGCGGAACATCGTCGAGTGCGATTGCCGACGAACCCTTCTTGGCCGAATGGGGTGCGCGTAAGAATAGGATTCAGGTCGCCCAGAAATCCAGTGATTGTTTCAGGCGACAACATATCTTCAATGATGACCGCGCTGTCTCGGTCAAGGATATTACACACTTCATCCAGTGAAGTGTTTTTCGACAAGGTAATGAGACTAGCCATTGATGCCTACCTTAAAGGAGCGAGAACCACACAAGGGCGACTAGGCCATTTCGGATAGCACGAGGCAGTTGTTGCGTAGCGGGGGAAAGCGCTTTGCTACCGACAATTACACATTAGTTTATGACGCGCCAATTCATAAATACTCATAACTATATGACGTCATGGAATGACTTAGGGTAACGGGACCACCTCATCACCGCGCTTGGCCAAAAAACGATGCCATGTTGATTGCAGGGCTCGCTCAGAGCCCAGGTCGTCATGGCGGAGTGGGGGCCTCGCACTGGCTATGGACAGGTGCATACGGCATGCCTCTACGGTTCACTAGTTGCGGTCGCCACCAGCCATTTCCGAAACATTGAGAGCGGTGGATAGGTTGTGCGATCTCTGGGCCAAACGAGATAGTAATGGGATTGCATTTCCAAGGGACGGTCCATGGCCATGACGAGTCGACCCTCGTCGAATTCCGCTCCGAAGAGAAATCGCGGTAGGAGAGCGACGCCGAGGTCGGTCATTGCCGCCGCCGCCGCCGCGGCGTGATTGTCGAATAGCATGCCATGCACTGCATTGGCGTCGACCGAGTATTTTGACAGCCATTTCTCCCATGCGTCTGGCCGATCCGTCAGGTGGAGGAGGGGCGCATTCCGAAGGTCCTTGGGCTGTTTGAAGGCGAATCGCTTCTTTAGAGCTTTACTACATGCCGGAACCACGGTTTCTCCCATGAGTAGGGCACTCTCCGCAGCAGCCCAATTATTCTCGCCAAAGTGAATGGCTGCATCAATTGCCTCGGAGCGAAAGTCAAACTGAGTCATCCTGGTAACAATATTGACAACTATGTTCGGGTGACGGTTCAGGAACGCGCCAATTCGCGGCACAAGCCAATGGCTGCCGAAGGTCGGGAGCGTTGCCACATTCAAAGTACCGCCCGAGGGATTCGCCCGGAGATTTAACGATGCGGCGCCGATGCGCATCAGCGCTGCGCGGACCTCGCGCGCGTACGCGTGGCCCGCAGCAGTGAGTTGAATAGTCTGGCGCTCTCTCCTGAATAGCGATATCTCTAATTGCGCCTCTAGCGCCTTGATCTGGCGGCTTACGGCGCTTTGGGTAAGGTTCAGTTCCTTGGCCGCCGAAGTAACGCTACCGGTCCGGGAGGCCGCTTCGAACGCCGAAAGGGCTGGAAGCGATGGCAAGAATCGCCGCGGGATGTTCATCGCCATGTCGTGAGCTTTGGGATTAATGTCGTTACAGAATTGATAGTCGGTCGCATATATGCCGTGAACAATGCAGGCTCGAACAAGCAGAAGCAAGTGTCAAAACGCATTTGCGTAAGGAGTTTGCCGGACCTGTCCGGGAATTGTAGTCGTCAGGGTTGTTGGCGGATTATCAAGGCAGCAGCCCAAACATGGTTGGACCAGGCTAAAATCGACTGAGAGCATCCAATACGCTGTCGAATCGATAGCTTTCAGTAGATAAGCCTCTCTCGTGGAGTTGACCCGCTTTCGTGGACACCCCAATGTTAGTCATGGAGGTGTTCGAGATGGCGTCCAAGAGTACCCGGTATACACCGGAGTTTAAACGGCAGATGGTGGCTTTGGCCCACAGCGGCAGAACGGCGGGATCCTTGTCGAAGGAGTACGGGCCGACGCCGTGGACGATTGCGCTTTGGGTCCGGCAGGACAAGCGTGATGCCGGCAAAGGCGATGGCGGATTGACGACGGCAGAGCGTGAGGAGCTGTCACGGTTGCGCCGGGAGAACCGCAAGCTGAAGGAAGAACGGGAGATTCTTTCAAAAGCCGCGGCCTGGTTCGCAACGGAGAGCGGGACCTCGAAGCGCTCTTCGGGTTCGTGAAGGTGAACCAGGCCACCCATTCGGTCGGGGTGATGTGCCGATTGCTGCAGATTTCGAGAAGCGGGTTCTACGCCTGGGTGGATCGGCCGATGAGCGAGCGGGCTCGATCGGATTTGGCCTTGACGGGGAAGATCGAGGCGATTCACCGGCGCTCCAAGGATACGTATGGCTCGCCGAACATTCATGCCGAACTCGCCGATGACCATGGGATCCGTGTCGGACGCAAGCGTGTGGCGCGGCTGATGCGAGCGGCGGGCCTTCGCGGTGCGACCTTGCGGCGCTACGTGGTGACGACGCAGACGGACTCGGGTGCACGGCCGGCGGTCGATCTAGTTGATCGGCAGTTCTATGCCGAAGGCCCGGATCGCTTGTGGGTCGCCGACATCACGTATGTGCCGACGTGGAGCGGGTTTTTGTATCTGGCGATGGTACTCGACGTGTATTCCCGGCGTGTGGTCGGCTGGGCGATGGAGACGCACTTGCGCACCGAGCTGATTCTGGCGGCCTTGAACATGGCGATCACGCAGCGGCGGCCGCAAGCGGTGATTCACCATTCTGACCGCGGTTGCCAATACACCAGCTACGCTTTCGGTAAGCGTTGCCGCGAAGCGGGCGTCATGCCCTCGATGGGATCGGTCGGAGATGCCTACGACAACGCAATGGCGGAGAGCTTTTTCGCATCGCTCGAGCGCGAGTTGTTGAACCGTCGTCGATTCAAGAGCCAGGCCGAAGCGAAGATGGCGGTCTTTGAGTGGATCGAAGGTTGGTACAACCCTCATCGACGCCATTCCTCGTTGGGTTATCGCTCGCCGCTGAACTATGAGCGGGCTCACGCAGCGAGGCACGCGGCATGATCATGATCTTCAACCGGTCGCTACACCCATCTGTCGGGGATAGCGAAGCCAGGGGCCGAAGGAGATCACCGCTCCTGGAGCTTTATACGCAGTCGATTTTTGGCGAAGGTAAGAAAAAATCAGCTCAGAGCTTCTGCCGCCTGCGGCGGCAGACCGCGTCTGGGGTGTAAGATTGATGGAGAGAGGATCAAAGAGAGAAGACGAGAAACTGTCCACCGAAGCGGGGCAGCTCCACTCGTCCTGAAGCGCTTTGCGACGTAACTGCGCACAATCGCGCTCTTGTGCGGTCGTATCGAACCGGCGACTCTCGATCCACTCATAGTAGGACGTATCGGTCTCCTTAATAGATGCGGACGATCCGGCACCTAATACCGCCTGTTGCGGATAACCCTGAGCCAACCTAAGCACCTGTTTCGGGTTAAATTCTGTTCGCTGATCGTTGCCGCGGACCGAAAAGTCTGGCGTATCGACTTGACCGGTGGGGCTGTAGAGGATTGCTGAGACGATTCGATCCAGCGCGGCATCCACTTCTTTGGGACGATGTTCAATATCCCGCTTAGGTCGCTCGGGAACGGCAAGTCGCGTGATGCCTCGATCATTGATAGCATCGAGCAGAATCCGATGGTCTCTTTCTAGAATCGCTTCACGTCGAGCAGGCCAAAAATCGAAGGGTGCATGAGCGCCAAATCCCCGGCCATAATGAAGAGCGTAAATCTCGGGGTAAACCTTTCGGTTAGCGCGTCGGCTCGGTTTAGCGTCATAAAACATTGTTACGGCCATTTGGATCAAGTGCGTTGCGCCCAGCCCGCCGAAGGGTTCATCAATTACGATCCCAAAGCGATCATTTGCTAGCCAGTTAGGAAACACCGTTTGGGGCGAAGACGGGCGACCGCCAAGATGGACCTCAAACATGTTCGACGTTAGCAGATGAATCACATGCATGTGTTGATTTCCTACTAGCGAACGGGGCGCTCAATGATCCACATGTCTAGCGCGGGCGAAGTAAGAGAATTCGCGGCGTGGACTGCAGATTACGTGGCCTTTCACATCCCGTCAGCCCAAAAGAATTAACTGCCGGTATTGCGACACGCCCATAGTGACTCGGTTATGCCCGCCACATCCTGATCGCCGTCACCCCGGGTCATTCCGAGCTTGAGTTGCTCGACAATAGCTTTCGTCATCTTTGCAGGAATGCCTGTCCGATCGAAGGTCTTGGCGACGTCCTGCATGTAGGCGAGCCACAGGCCTATGCTAGCCTGGGAGTCATCAAACTGCCCTGTCTGTACCCGATGCGCCCCATCGCGAATCGTCTCATCTACGTGATCGGTCACGAGTCGCACTAGCGGGTAATAGGAGTTCATTGAAACCCCGTACTGCCGAGCAAGTACCGCGGTTTCAAAGAATACGGACTGGACACCCATTATATAGGTAGCGAGAGTGAAGTACGCCCCTATTGCGGTGCCTATATCCGCACCGAGATATTGCGAGGAGCCGGAGAGGCCTGCCAGAGTGGATTGATGTTGTTCGAATGCTTGCGCATCCCCAGAATATACGATGAGTGTATTTGGACGGCCAATATTGCGAGGGAATGCCAATATCCCACCGGCGATGAAGTGCCCACTATGCTTTTCTACCAAATGTTTTTGATCATGCACCTCATCCAGTGCGCCGCTGCTAAGTTGGACGAGGGTTTTTTGTAAGAATCCCTGAGCGACGCCGGGTGAGTCGAGGATCGCATTCGCCGCCTTGTAATCGAGAACACACATGATTACCAGCGGACTTCCGGCGACAGCCGCTGCTGGCGACAGTGCGAGCGTTGCACCTTTTTTCAACAACGGTGCAGCCCGCTCGCTCGTTCGATTCCAAACGATAACCCGATGGCCGCGATCAAGTAAGGCAATTGCTAACGCGCTGCCCATTTGTCCCAACCCTAGAACGGCGACATCGCTTTCGCTCACGGCGCGAACCTCTCGGATTCTCTTGCCGGCTAACCAATAACCTGGCGATCGCTCAGTTTGGGGAATGTCTCATGCCCCCATACTTGGCGTTCTCGGATAAAGACATCCGCTCGCTGCGGGTTAGATGACTCAAATTCTCTCGCAATGCGGTGCCCGTCGAACACGGCGTCTGGCAGTAAGCGCGGTGCGTAACAGTCGCCCGCACGATAAATGGCTTGTATTCCATTGTCCGCCCATTCGCTTCGGCGTTGGTAAAGCTCCTGGTAAAGCTCGCTGTTCGATCGGCGTGAGGTGCACAAAACCACGGAATCAAACGCGAGCGTCTCTGCTTTTTCGCTGATGGTGCGTGGTACGCCGCCGTTTCGACCAGGCGCGATCGCTCGCTTGTATCCATCACGATACAAGTAAAAGATCTGTGCCAGAACCTCATGGTTCTGAGAGGAGAGCGATTCGACCCAATGCATTGGGCGCTCCTCGATTCCCTTTTCGTTCATCATTCTGCGGAGGTTGCCGGCCTCCAAAGTATTCTTGAGAAATGACGCCACGGCCTGATTGTGAGTAACAACCGTGACCTTCCTCCCAAGGTCGGCCAACATCTCAGCCATGGCAATCCCCGCCACGAAGCCTTCACCGTCAAGAACTAGAACTCGCTCGCCGATCGGCTTGCCTTTCATCACCTGCTCGGGGGTCGCGAATTGGGGAAGTGACGCGTCTGCTCCTGGTATCGGTTCCGAGGTGAAGCCGCTGAGACCCACCGTATCCCAGTGTGAGCCTACGGCAAGTACCACTTTATCGGCGCCATAGTTCAAGATGTCATCCGCGGACATGCGGCCAACGCCTCGGTGTACTTCTACTTTTTTAAGCTTTTGAAGCTGAGTCTCTCGATACGTGATGACGCGACCCCACTCCGACAGACCCGGGTACCGCTGCACATCTTTGAGGTGGCCGCCGAGCTCTTTTTCTGCCTCGCAAAGATGAACTTCGTAACCACGCTCCCCGAGGACTCGAGCGCATTCAAGTCCCGACGGCCCGGCACCGACGACGAGTACTGAACACGGATCCTTGGCCTTCGTGAATTTCTCCGGATGCCACCCGCGGCGATATTCTTCCATGGCCGTAGCGTTTTGCGTGCAGACGATCATGGAACATAACTCGTAGCGGCTGACGCACATGTTGCAGCCGATGCATTCTCGAATGTCGTCGACTCTGCCTTCGTTGACTTTGTTCGGCAAAAACGGGTCCGCGATCGAGGCCCGGACGGCGCCGATAATGTCGCAGTAACCTTTCTGTAGGTTCTCCACCATGTCGTCAGGACTGGTCATGTGACCTACCATCAAGACCGGCTTTTTCGTTATCGACTTGATGCCTTCAACGTAGGCTCTTTCGTGATTGGTCTTTTGGAAGCGAGAGCTGGCGGCATCTTCGCCCCACTCGCCGTATGAGCCGATTTTTATATCCCAAAGATCCACAATGCCTTCTTGGTCAACCCGCTCGAGATAGCGCATGCCCTCGACGTGCTTCTCAATGGAGGCGGCGCCCAGCAGAGCGTCTATGCTAAATCTTGTCGCGATGGCGCATTGGTCGCCAACCGCTCTCTTCGTTTCCTCGAGCAGCTGTAAGCTGAATCGCGCACGGTTTTCAAAGTCGCCGCCATATCGGTCGGTCCGTTTATTATAGAAGGCGGACATGAATTGCACGCACATCATTGTGTCCGCAACATAGTGATAAATGATGTCAAATCCCGCATCGACGGCCCGTTTCGCGGCCTCAACATGCAATTGGATGACCTCATCGATATCTTCCTGATGCATGGGAGCGCAGTACGCGTACGCTTCCACATCAGATTGAGATGCGCTTACTCCACGTGCCACTTCCCGGGTAAGCCAGTTGCTCGAGTACAGCCCCAGGTAACCGAGTTGAATACCGGCGAGAGCATCGTGCTTATGAAGTCCTTCGGCGAAATGACGAAGGTTTGCCATATCCCCATCGTCCCAAATAGTCGCTTGCATAAAAGGGGTAAGATCGGATTCGCGATGGATGGAGCAGAGTTCCGAACAGACGGCGCCCCAGCCCCCTTCCGCCTTCATGTGTCGGTGACTCGCGTTAGAGCCCGGTCGCTCGAATCCCGCGCCGGTGCATTGGGGCGTTTGGTAGAAGCGATTCTTCATTGTTTTGGGGCCGATCGTGATAGGTTCAAATAGCGGATCGTATTTGGGGTTCCTAGACATTTTCGCTCCTTGGATTTGGGCGTGCGGCCCGTATAACGCGACGGCGGGGACGGCGGCTCATGACTTACGGAACTGCCGGCGGTCGCGCCGGCCGGCTGGCGGCGGGCATGATCGAGACAAGTCCGAGGAAAATGAGGCCACAACTGACATATCCAATCGTCTCGTAGCCAAACGCGTGCGCGAGCCACCCTGCAAGCAACGGTGCGAATCCGCAACCGAAGTTGATGAGAGCGCCCCCCGTAGAGGCGACCCGACCTTCCGCATCGAGTTGCGCCAGAACTTCGAGGACAAACGGCGTTGCGTATATGACAAAGAACGGGATTGCTAGGGCAGCAAACAAAAAGGTACGCTGACTCCCTGGAATATACATGAGAAGAGCCAGCAATCCTGTTGCCGCATAGCCTATGGTCAGCGGAATTCTCAATTTCCAACGCATACCGATGGCGACGGCGGTCAGTCCACCAAATATTCCTACCCCCTGACTCCAGGCCAATGTGGAATCCACCTGCGCGCTCTGAATACCGCGAGCCGTTCCGCTTTGTACGGCGAAAGACCACGCGATAATCTGCGCAAGCAAAAACAGAAAAATGGACGCCAGCGCGCCGATTACCTTTCCGTTACGAGGATAGGGGATCGGTCGTTGCAAGGCTTTCGTGACCAGGATGCCTCTCGGCAGCAAGATTGAGACGGCCGCAGTGAGAAGCGCGGTCGCAGCCTCGAATCCAAACAGGCCATGCAATCCAAAGGGCTCGACTGCCAACGGCAATAGAGCAAGGATGCTGGCGCCAAAAATCCCAAGGGCGATCTGGCCTAGTGCGAACAACCTAGCGCTTTGAGTGGATAGCACCGGTAGCGCATTCGTTGCAGCCACGACAACGCCGAATCCCGCACCGGCCAGGATGCGTGTCAATAAGATTTCGGGTTGCGCTAGGGGTAACGTTGACAACACATTGGCCCCGGCTGTTGCTAGGCATCCCCAAAGACACAATGCTCGCTTGTTGCGACGCCCAATTGATGGGGAGATCGCGAACGCGGTGATAGCCAATGCGGTCACCTCGAGACCGGCCAAAACGCTCGCATGCCACTCATGCACTTGATAGGCGCGGATGTATTCGTATATTTCTAGTGGCAGGGCAATCACTGCAAACCATCCGTACGCCGTAACATAGGCGAGGGCGGCAACTGCCCAAGGCTTACCGGAAAAGGGATCCGATGATTCTTCCTGCAAGCTCAGTGCTCCTCTAGTGCAATTGTCAGTAGTCATCGCTAGAGGACTCTGCCTAGCGCTACGCGACGATACATCAGGAAAGGTGTGATCACAAGTAACCGCGGCGTCACCATGAACCGCATGGAGCATCCGCTCGAAAGGCTAAACAATCGTCTGCCAACTACACGGGTGTGATCACACCAGTTGCATAATACCGGGAGAACCAATTACACTGTCAGGCAGCGCACGTATGCGAGAGACGTTAGAAGGTCAGCGAAAGAACTCCATGAGTCCAACCCCACCACTTCGAATTGGTTTAATTGGCCTTGGAACGGTAGGTCGCCTGCATTTGGAAGCTTATCGAGCGCTAAAAAGGGGCAAGGTTGTAGCGGCCGCGGACTCAGACCCTTCGGTGTTGGCTAAGTCGGGCGCGACATCGGAGGTCAATTTCTATGCTGACTTGAACGAAATGCTCGCTCGCGAACAGCTAGATATCGCTTGCGTGCTGACCCCCGCCGCAAGCCACGAATCGCTGATGGCCGTGTGCGCAGAACACGGAGTAAACGTTCTTTGCGAAAAGCCGTTGGCGCTAACAGTTGATAGCGCTCGAAGGATGGTAGCAAAGGCGAAGGATTGTGGTACTCGACTATTTTACGGATCGTCGTACCGGTTCTTGCCGGCGGTGATAGCGGCCCGAAAGTTGATTCTTTCAGGAGACATCGGCCAAGTACTCATTATTCGCGAGCAATCGGTCGGAGGACAAGGTGCGGACCGAGCCGTGTCCATGCCGTTTCATCACTATCCTAAAGGATTCCCCGGTGGATTCGCGATGGGATTGACTGATCATGGCATACACCTGATAGATGCATTTTCATGGATGATGAACACAACCGCGCGGCGAGCATCAGGGGAGGGCAATATTTCGGGGGGCGCAATGAATACCGAGCACCTGACAATCGAATATGCGAACGGTGCTATCGGACACTTGCTTTATAATGAATGCACGTTCGCGACGGATCTTCCCGTCGAGGGTCAATTCTCTGAGGGTGATGGATGGGATTTCAGCGGATTCACACGTGCCGGGGGTTGGATCAAACATCCGGGGAACATTCATGTATACGGCACAAATGGATCACTTAGAGTCTTCCACTATGCGAATTTACTCTTTCACTTTGGACCCCAAGGGGTAAAGAGAATACCGATCGCGGGAGAACCTCCTCCGGGGCATTTTGCGGCGCAAATGGAATGCTTCATTGACGATGTCTTGCTTGATCGACCCGCATCGACATCTGCGGAGGCGGGCGTGGACGCGCTGTCGGTCTTCTATACTGCTTACGCAAATAAGGGGTTAGACTTTGAACCCACAGCTCGTGCGTAAATCAGTCCAGTTTGACGCTCACCTCTCGTCTTGCAGGCGCGACAAACTAGGCTAACGGTTAGCACGTTCGTAAAGTCGCCGAGTGACCATCGCATCCGTGACTTTGGAAGCTTCGCCAATGACGCCCTCACCGCGTCCCCGCGCAGGTCATAGGTGGAAAGCGGCCGCACATTATCGCCGACTTCAATTCTAGACAGGCGCGTTCCTGGAGTGTCTCACGACCCGGGAAAACCAACATTTCGAACTGCGAACTTCCTTGTGCCGTCAACATATCACCACGTATCCTAAAAGAAAGTCACGATCAGAGATGGGGACATCGATTCTCGAGAGCGCGGTGCGCGAAACGTTCTAAGAGGGCCGTGGAGTGGGGGACCAGGTGAGCACTTCGCGCGAAGCCGCGGCAGTCTAAGTTGCCGGAACCAGGCGGCCCCTACGCTTGACCGCTGAATTGGTTAATCCTGTTTGTTAAATGGGCTCAAATCGCAGTAGTCGCGCCAGGCGTTGATCTTGCTATTCGTAACCTCGAATATGCCCATGGTCGGTAGCGAGGAAAACACAGCCCCAGAGGCATCGTGAAAATGATCGACCCGCTCGGTCATGACTATATTGGCGCACTCGGCAATATTGAGAATCACCACACTCATATAATGAAACGGGGAAGTCTCGTTGAATGCGTCAACGAATGAAACAAGTTGCTCGGGTCCCACGCGTTTCGCGAATCCGACTAGTTCGTAGGCACAATCTTCGGTCAAATACCGGCGAAGCGCGTTGCGCCACTCTCCCGGTGACTCCCAGGCCCTTAGGAACTCTCTCACGACTTCTGTTGATTTCATGGTAACGCTCCCGTTCTGGAACCTATGGGCGTGACGTAGGCCCGCGACTGATAAATCGCGATTTTCGTCTGCGTGAGTGCGGTGGCAATGCTTGACAATAGCACAGTTGTGATCACAGAATGCGTTAAGTGATAGTCTGGTTGCACCTGAGGACCAATCACGGTGGGCGGTGTATGTGGACCCATTGACCGGCTAGGGGGATGAAAAACGTGAATAAGCGCTCAATGTTGGACGGGAATCTGCGTCACGCTGGCCTGAGAGGTGCGGTGTGCCAAGTTTTGTATCGGCACACCCCTATCGCCTCGTCGGCTGTCGCTCTGGTATTAGCGAGCGCTGGAGCGCGGGCGCAACAGGCAAACGGCCCAGCGCAACCATCAGATAGTTCGGGCGGCATTGATGAAATCGTCGTTACGGCGCAACGTCGCAGCGAGTCGCTTCAGAATGTGCCGTACAACATCAGCGCGATCGCCGGCGAGGCATTGCGTGACGCGGGTGCCATCTCTCTTAACAACCTATCGCAATTTGTGCCTGGCCTCGAGAACGTGGATCTGGGTCCGTCCGATCGCGGTGGCAATAACGACATTACGATGCGGGGACTGCGCACCGACCCGCCGGGAGGGGGTTCAGGAGGCGGCATTTATCAAAACTTGACTGTCAGTCCGGTCTCGACCTATTTCGGTGAGACGCCCGTATTCTTTCAGATGCCGCTGTACGATATCGAGCGGGTGGAGGTTCTTCGAGGACCCCAGGGAACGTTATATGGCTCGGGAGCTCAAGCCGGGACGATTCGCTTCATCCCGACTCGACCGAAATTTGACGAGTTCTCCGGTGAGGTCAGCGCTGACGGTGGCTATACTCAAAATGCACCCAACGGCAACGGGAGCGTACACGGGGTATTGAACGTGCCCCTGGCCGATCATCTGGCCCTCCGGCTGGTGGCGGGGGAGGAACACCTTGCAGGCTTTATCAACGCAGTAGATAGGGTGCAACGCGAGCCGGGAGGCAGCGACCATACGCCGATCCCGACGCCGACTCCGAGCATTCCCGGGGATTTGACAAGTGGGTTTGTATTGGGCCCGGTCGAAAGAGGGGTAAATCGATCGGATCAATCGTTCGCCCGAGTCGCTCTGCGCTGGGAACCGAGCACTGCCGTCGATGTCCAGGCGGACTTTCTCCACCAACACACGTCTATGGCGGACAATCAGCAGAGCAGCGCATGGCCAGGTGGGCCGTGGGACAGCACCTTTGGATTTTACCCACATACGGCTTTCACCACGCGCCCGGGCTGTCAGTACTGCACCACCAATTTCGCTGCGGAACCGTTCAACGATACGATCAATCTTGGTAGCATCGTGGCGACTGCCGATTTAGGGCTTGCGACAATCACCTCAGCGTCGTCCTACTACGACGATCAGACGTTTACGAGTTTTGATCAAACCGGTTTTTATTATAACGTGCCGGGTGGTTCAGCATTTCTTCAATATTTCCCTTACAACAATTACCCGCGTCTCATCGGGATCCAGAATCAAACGTCCGGCGCTCGCACCTTCATTGAAGAATTGAGGTTAGTATCAACGCCCGGCAAACATTTCGACTACGTTGTTGGTGCGTACTACGAACGCGAAGTGCAGTCTGCAAATATGCTGGCGACGGAAGCGGGCATCAATGCCTTCCTTAATTACACTGGCCAGCCGAGTTCAAGCCCTCAGGGCGATAACAATTGGGGACTCTCTCGCACATCGAAGTTTTATGATCGTGCCGTATTCGGTGAGCTGACGTTTCATTTGACGGACGCCTGGCAGGTGACTGGCGGCGTTCGATTCTTTAATCAAAGTTTTGCGGTTAACGGCTACTACCAGTTCCCGCTCTGCGGATCTCTCTGTGCGGCAGATCAGATCAATCCTCTCGGCCTGCAGCCTATAAACGATACGACCGACGTCTCCAGCAATGTCAAAAAGATCAATACCTCCTATGACTTCAGTGAGACCTTGAAGGTTTATGCCACATTTTCGGAAGGGTTTCGTCGAGGCGGCGTGTCCGGATTGACCTCCTACGGTCCTTATGCGAGCCCCGCGAACCTCTCCACATTTAAGCCGGATCTGGCGAAGAACTACGAGATAGGAGTCAAAGGTAGCTTCCTGGATCACCGTGTGCGTTATTTCGGTGACATTTATCTGATTAATCTCTACAACTTCCAATTCGATGGGTTTTCTCTGAGTGGCATACCGGGAGCCTACAACGGCAGCCAGGCACGATCCGAAGGTCTTGAAGCACAAGTGGAGATGACGCTAACGCATCAACTGAGTGCCACCTTGGGTTACACGCATACCAAATCGTATGTCACCAAGACGTTCGATGTTCTCGACTATATCCCGTATGCCGTGGTTCCGTCGTTGGGCGGAACCGGCCAGACGGCCTCTCTTTTCGGCGGACCCATCTCGGCGGGCACCAAGCTGCCGGGTGTGCCGCAGGATACTCTGACGCTGGGCGGTAACTACGTCTTGCCGCGGGCGATTGGCACGTGGACCTTACATGCCGATGGTTCTTACCGCAGTTGGGAGAAGACGCAACTGTACGACGCAAGTATTTACAACTGGATCATCCCGTCCGCGGTCCTCGTGAATGCACGGGTCACGCTGGCGCCAACCGACAAGATCAGTTATGACATGTTCGTGAACAACGTGACAAACAATCCGGGTTACTCGGGAACGGCAAACGCGCAGACTTTCCCCACTCCTTACGAGTTGCGAGATAGAGGTCGCCCACGCACATACGGGTTCGGAATTAGGTATCGCTTCGGCGGACACTAAGGGATCGCTCGACCACTAGCCATCTCGAGTCTGTGCGTGCGATTGTCGGCGCATCAGGGGTGACGAAGCTCTCATCCATCGGCGTCAAAAAGCGTTCCTCCGTGAGATACTCGCTGACGCAGGGTAAAGCCGGTCATTGGATCGATATGCCATTTTCCTCAAAGAAGCGCGCTAGAGGTTGGAGCTGATCAGAATACCGGCGCCAGCTTCCGACCGATCGCGAGTGGAGGGGGCTGCGCACCTGCGCGGCGCTTGCGGAGGTCACCGCAGACGGCAGCCGATGGAATTCGAGGCATTGATCTTCCCAGTGGAGCCCGCAGTGTGCAAGCATTCTCCTGCTCACACCTTCCTGGTCCGATACGAGTTCCTCGTATCGCACCGGGAGCCATGCCTCTCCGATCACAGTCGCCCAGTGACGCATAAGTCGCTCCCAGGCTAGATAGTAGCGCCCCAGGTCATCGAAATCATATGTGAAGGGATACGCACCGGCGAATAGTGTCTTATACATTGCGTAACAGCCGTCCATGGGGTGCCGGTGTACCGCGATGAAACGCGCGCGCGGTAAAGCAGCATGTATCAGTCCTGCGTAGAGGTAATTGAGCGGCAACTTGTCAATGAACTTCGCCGAGTGACCGGTACGCGGGCGCGTGGCCCTGAGGTATGCGGGTCCTAGGTTCTCGAAATCAATCTCAAGCGCTCGTTCGACCAACTCAAGTTTTCCAACGGGCGCGTTCCCAAGTCGCGCCACCGCCTCGACAACAGTTCTGGGAAACGCGTCCAATTCACCAGCAGCGTAGACCTCACTGTGACTGCCTAATATCCGCTCGACCAGCGTCGTCCCGCTACGGGGCAATCCAACGATAAATATGCACTCCGAGTTGTCGGAGTCGGCCCGAAGTGTCTGTAAGACTTTGCGTGTATGCTTGGTCCTGAGCTTTTCGAGAACCGCTATATCATCGGCTACGTCATACTGCAGCGACGCGCGAAACGACTGGCAGGCGGCATGGACATACGCGAAGGAACGAGAATATTCGCCAATATCTTCGAGCTCCTTTGCCAGCGCGAACGACACGGCCAACGAAGACCGTCGACCTCTTATTCTGTGAAATGCAGTCTCGAGTTGTCTCACATGGTTGCGCTCAGGCGTCTGCCGCCGGAGATCCGATCGGGCGTTATAGGCCTCTCCGTCGTCCGGTCGAGCGGCAATGACTTCGTCAAGGTTTTTCTCCGCGGCCTCGAGATCGCCTGTCATTCGTTGCGCCATTGCCAGGTTATAGCGGAAGTCGACATTCGTCGGAGCGTTTGCCAGAGCATGTTGGAAGAAGCGTAAGGCGCGGGCGGGTTCCTCCAAGTGTGTGAGCAAAGAACCTAACGCGTCATGCAGGTGGGGGCTATCGAGCGAAAGTCCTTCCGCTCGCAGGGCGACGTCGAGTGCATGCTGGCGCCGGCCCAGCCGAAGAAGGCACTGCCCGTACCAAACCAGTAATGCTGCATCTTGCGGTGCGCACTCGACGGCACGCCGCAAGAACTCCGCAGCGTCAACAGGACTCTTTAATCTCACGGCGGTGTTCGCCGCTAGACTCCACACGCGAGAATCCGTCGGATGCAATTTGGCGAAGGCTTCGCACCGCGCGCGCGCGGCGACAAACTGACCAGCGCCAAGTAATCGCCTAACGTCGTTCGCGCAGCCCTCGTAGGAATCTGCTGGAAGCGATGACTCCATCCCGCACCTCTAAGTACGTCGATCCACGTTCTTCAAATATGTTGGCCGCCACCGACTTGGCTCTGCGACCACGAGAAGAAGTGGTTCGAGAACAAGCATTAGGCAATCATAGTGATAGATGGCTGCGGCGCCCCCGCGCGTTGCGTTTGCGGCCACCGTTCGCCGCTTGCGCGCCAAAGGGAGATCGGCAGACGAAGTATCGACAGTAAAGGCTCCCATAGAACTTAGTTATTGACAAGTGCACTGCTGTGATCACAGAATGCTATGGTCACAGGCCCATGTCTCGCTGAAAGGAAGGTCCCATGCCGAATACAGGTCATTTTTATATCGACGGGCAGTGGGTAGCCCCAACTGTCGCGCAGACAATCGACATCATTGATCCCTCTACAGAACGTGTTTTCGAGACACTGGCGGTGGGATCAGCGGCGGACGTGGATAAGGCAGTGGCGGCGGCGAAAAGGGCATTCCCGGAGTATTCGCAAACTACCCGCGAACAACGGTTGACGTGGCTGCGCGCCCTGCTGGAGGCGTACAACGATCGATACGACGAGATAGCGGCAGCCGTCAGCCGAGAGATGGGGGCCCCCCTGGCGTTCGCTAAGGAAGCGCAAGCATGGGTAGGGCGTGCACATCTCGAAACATCCATAAAGACGCTCGAGGACTTCGTTTTTGTCGAGGATCGCGGGACCACACGAATCGTAAGGGAAGCCATTGGTGTTGCTGGCATGATCACGCCGTGGAACTGGCCGCTGAATCAGATCGTGACAAAGGTGGCTCCCGCGTTAGCTGCTGGTTGCACGATTGTATTGAAGCCCAGTGAAATTGCTCCCATCAATGGACTGCTCTTTGCGGAGGCCATTCACTCGATTGGATTACCGAAAGGAGTGTTCAATTTGGTTAATGGTGATGGGCCTTCTGTTGGACAAGTCATAGCGGGACATCGTGATGTGGACGTGGTGTCGTTTACTGGCTCGACACGGGCCGGAGTCATCGTAGCGAAAACGGCGGCGGAGACCGTAAAGCGGGTGTCGCAGGAGCTAGGGGGGAAATCCGCAAATTTAATTCTGCCAGACGCGGACTTCGCGAACGCCATTTCGCAGGGGGTCGACGCGGTTATGGGTAACAGCGGACAATCCTGCGATGCGCCAACGCGCATGCTTGTTCCAATTCAACGCCTTAATGAGGCCCTCGAGATTGCTAAGGCGGCCGCAGAGAAGTGGAAGGTTGGCGACCCTCGGGCCGAAGGTACCACCATGGGTCCAGTGGTTAGCAAGTCTCAGTTCAATAAGGTTCAAGCCCTCATACAAAAGGGCATCGAAGAAGGTGCGCGCCTCGTTGTCGGAGGGCCGGGCCGGCCTGCCGGATTCAACGTCGGCTATTATGTTCGACCGACGATCTTTGGCGGCGTTACTCCGACCATGAGCATTGCGCGCGAAGAGATATTTGGGCCTGTGCTATCCGTTATGAGTTACCAATCGGTTGATGAAGCGGTGGAAATTGCGAATGACACGGTATACGGGCTTGCTGCCTACGTTCAGTCAGGCAATTTGGATTCGGCCAGAGCAGTTGCCAGCCGGCTTCGGGCTGGCACAGTCAACTTGAACTATCCAAGCTGGGATACTTTTGCGCCTTTCGGAGGGTATAAGCAATCCGGCAATGGGCGTGAGTTTGCCGACTTTGGCATGGGGGAGTATCTCGAGACAAAAGCTATCGTGGGGTATCGCTCCGCTTGAGGGAGGCAAGGGCATGCGGTCTCTGCGGTCGCTTGAGCTGTATGCCGGTGATTCATGCAGTGAATAGCACCTGTTTCTGGGAGATTACACAGCGACGCGCACTGCGATGCGCGGAATATTTCGCGGTAGTCTTCCCTCTTATAGCCGCTAGCGGGATTAATTGGGAGAGCATGTGAACCCTGAAGTATTCATTACCTGCGCAGTGACCGGCGCAGGGGAAACAGTTGCCAAAAGCGATAAGGTCCCCGTGACTCCGGAAGCGATTGCGAACGAGGCCATCGCGGCCGCTGAAGCGGGTGCGGCAATCGCGCACATTCATGTGCGCGATCCCAAGACAGGCGCTGGTAGTCGCGAATCTCGGCTATACGCAGAGGTAGTCGAGAGAGTTCGCGCGTCGAAGGTCGACGTCATCGTCAATTTGACAGCCGGAATGGGCGGCGACGTCGTGGTCGGCAAAGATGACCCTCTCGCCTTTGGCCGCGGCACCGATCTTGTCAATGCGGCCACTCGTCTCGCGCACGTCACCGAGCTGCGCCCGGAAATCTGCACTCTAGACTGTGGAACTTTCAACCAGGGTCAGGGATCGACGATTTATATCAGCACTTACGACATGATTGAGCAGATGGCGCGCGCGATCCTCGCCGTTGGCGTGAAGCCGGAGCTCGAGGTTTTCGAGCTGGGCCACCTCAGCCACGTAAAGAGGCTGATTGCGTCAGGAGCACTGAGCGAACCTGCCCTGATTCAGCTTTGTTTGGGCGTTCCCGGAACCGCGCCGGCGACGCCTGAGGCGTTATCCGCGATGAGAAGTCTACTACCGGAGACAAGTACGATTTGGTCGGCCTTTGGAGTTGGCGCCTCGCAAATGCCTATGGTCGCTCTTGCGGCGGCGTACGGCGGTAACGTACGCGTAGGGCTGGAGGACAATCTGTATCTCCGCCGCGGTGTGTTGGCTACGAACGCGCAACTGGTTGAGAAAGCACGCACCATTGTTGAGTGCATGGGGGCGCGCGTGCTTAATCCCGCCGAAACCCGCAAGAAGCTCGGTCTCGCCTCGCGGAGTTGAGTTTAATTTCGTGGGGCGTGTGCCGTTAGTCTAAGAATTCAGCGCTTGCGAGAATCAGGCGGGCCGCATCTGCGATGTCGGCCACGCGCATCTCGCGCGCCATACGGGGGTCGCGGCGCCGTAATGCCTTAAGAAGGCCTTCGTGGTGGCGCAGGTCGGCTTTGGGCTGTTTGCCCTTGGGGAATAGCGTCTTTAAGTAGGGCCCTCCTTGCACCCAAAGCATCTCGATAATGGGCATCAAGACTTCGGAGCCCGCCGCTCGATAAATCGTGAAATGAAATTGCTGGTTCATGGAGATGTAGCGATCGGGATCCTGATTCTCCGCGGCAGTCTCGATCTCTCGCTCAAACTGCGCCACCTGCTTGATGGTTTTCGCATCGATCTTCGTTACCGCCTGAGAGGCCGCATAACCTTCTACTTCGCTCCGGATGCGGACGAGATCCTCAAAGCGGCTTCGAGACATCAGCGGTATTGCGAACGAACGATTGGCTCGATTTATGACCGCTTGCTCGACCGCAAGCTGTCGCAGGGCCTCGCGCACAGGCATCGTACTGGTCTGAAGCGCCGTCGCGAGCGCCCGGATCGTAAGGGATTGTCCAGGTGGAAAACGGCCGCACATTATGGCGGCCTTCAGTTCTAGATAGACGCGTTCCTGGAGTGTCTCACGACCCGGTGGAACCAACATTTCAAGGCGGGACTCTGGCTGGACGGCAGACATATCACCACTCTAAATGAAGCCATGACGCTAAATTTGGGCAAGAATCATCAGCCTGCCCAAGACTCAAATTAGTGATCACACTATGATCACAACCAAGCATCATACTAGAAAAGGCTGTGACGAAGGGAAGATGTTCTAAAACGGAGCGGCAATGGACTCACTGGACACATCACAATCCACAGGACGACGGGTGACTCCCGAAGACCGACTCGTAGATGCGTTGCTGCGACGCGCCGTTGGTCGCGGGGGCTATTTCACCTTGGCATTTGGCGCGATGGTCGGGTCTGGCTGGGTGGTGGTTCTAGGGGACTGGCTGCGAGTAGCTGGGCCCGGCGGCACGGTTGTCGGGTTCATCGTCGGGGCGATTGTAATGGTACTCATCTGCCTTTGTTACGGTGAACTTGCCGCGAGGTTCTCTACGGCGGGTGCCGAGTTTCTCTACACTCTTCAAACCTTCGGACCTCGCGCCGGCTTTATGGTCGCATGGTTCCTAACACTGTTTGCGGTGTCAGTGTGTGCATTTGAAGCGATCGCGTGTGCGTGGCTGCTGCGCGGCCTCCTTCCGCAAATGGCCTTAGGCACCGCTTACTCGATCGCCGGGGCGCCCGTTAGTTGGGACGCGCTGCTTGTTGGGGTTGGCGGCGCGTTAACGATTGGAGTCCTCCATTGCCGAGGAGCAAACTCCGCCATAGCTTTTCAAAATATCGCAACCTACGGGTTCATTATCGTCAGCGCACTGCTGATTTGCGCCGGGTGGGTGCTTGGTACTAGCGGCAACCTAAGGCCGTTGTGGGTAACCGGAGCCGGAACTTCCTGGATTGGGGGCGCCTGCTGGATATTCGCCACATGTGCTTACTTTTTGAATAGTTGGCAGACGGCTCTTCATGCCATAGAAGAGCGACGGTCGAATGTCACGATCGCTGCGATTGTCATGAGCATGGTTGCATCGATTATTGCCGGCAGCTTGTTTTATATCGGCATTGTATGCGCGGCGGCATCAGCCATTCCATGGCAAAAATTGATGGGACGCGACCTGCCGGCGGCCGCGGCATTTCGTAGTCTAGGTTTACACGGTGTGCTTGGGACAATTGTTCTGATCGCAGCAATCGTGTCTTTATTCAAAACTTGGAGTGCCATGACCTGGATTGGATCGAGGCTACTTTTTGCTCAGGCGCGGCACGGGCTGCTCCCTGGAGCACTCGGAGTCGTATCGCCTCAGTCTGGCGCTCCTCGCACAGCAGTTCTAGTCGTGACGGCACTCGCTATACTCGGACTCGCGTTGGGGCGAGCTGCTATTTTACCCATCGTCGACATGGTCTCAATTTGCCTCGCTCTGAGCCTTGTCTTCTGTCTCATTGTGCTTATGCGTCGACGCGCGTTAGATGCCACGAGACCCTCTTATATGGTTCCCGGCGGCACAACAACCATTGTGGCTGCATTAGCCGGTGCCGTTGCGATGATCGGCGTGGCGCTGGTGCAGCCGCTCATTCAAGGCCATGGACGCATCCCGATTGAGTGGGCGCTCCTAGGTTCATGGGGAATGCTCGGTCTCATCATTTGGAATCTTTCGGGCTGGCTGCGTCGCCGCTTCGCCCGTACTTGATGGTTTTGCAGCCGGGACGCCGGCACTGAGATCGCCGCGCATTTGACTACTGGAAATCTCGCTCTATCTCTTGAAACTGATGTAATCACACTTGATAGTCATAGTTGCCTCGAAACAGGGGGACAAAATGGCGCCGCGGCTCGACGAAAGATTAAGCGCCGAACTCAACGCCTTGCGCTAATGACAATTCGCCCGAGTAGTTGATTGTGTTGGTTGCGCGGCGCATGTAGGCCTTCCAAGCGTCCGACCCTGTTTCTCGTCCGCCACCAGTTTCTTTCTCCCCGCCGAAGGCGCCGCCAATTTCTGCCCCAGACGTTCCCAGATTGACGTTTACGATCCCGCAATCTGACCCCAGGAAGGATAAAAACATCTCTGCTTCTCTCAGATCGTTAGTGAATACAGCCGAAGAGAGCCCCTGCGGTACAGCGTTGTGAAGCGCGATCGCCTGCTCAAAGTTATCGTAGGCCATCACGTATAGCACCGGCGCAAATGTTTCTTCAAAGACTAGCGCCGTTTGTCTAGGCATTTCCACCAGGGCCGGCGTGACGTAATAAGCGGCCGGGAATTCGGTCGCAAGAACGCGATCGCCACCGTGGACGATGCCGCTTTCCTCACGCGCAGCAGAAAGTGCAGCCTGCATAGCCTCGAATGATGCTTGACTGATGAGTGGTCCGAGAAGGGTCTTGGCATTCAGAGGATTGCCAATCAACACGCTTGTATATGCCTGTTTTAGACGGCCGACTACCTCGTCGTGGATGCTTCTATGGACAATAAGCCGCCGCGTCGTCGTGCAGCGCTGCCCTGCCGTCCCCACCGCCGCGAACAATACTCCCCGCACGGCGAGGTCCATTGATGCTGACGGTGTTAGAACGACGGCGTTATTGCCTCCCAGTTCCAGCAGGCTTCGCCCAAAGCGCCTAGCGACGCGCGGCCCCACGTCTCGACCCATATGCGTGCTTCCGGTTGCCGAGATTAGCGCAAGATTGACGTGATCAACCATGGCCTCGCCTACATTGCGTCCGCCGATCACGACTTGCAACAATTGAGAGGCGCCTTTATCAAATTGTGCAGCGGCCTTGTTGAACAGGGCCTGGCATACCAGGGCTGTCAGCGGTGTCCTTTCTGACGGCTTCCAGACGACGGTATCGCCGCAGACGACGGCAAGCGCGAAGTTCCAACACCACACAGCAACCGGAAAGTTGAACGCAGTAATGACCCCCACGACACCTAATGGATGCCACGTCTCCATCATACGATGGCGGGCGCGCTCTGACACGCTCGTCAATCCGTACAGTTGGCGTGATAGCCCTACTGCGAAATCGCAGAGGTCAATCATCTCCTGAATTTCTCCAAGACCCTCGGAGAGAATTTTCCCGACCTCGATCGAGACAAGCCGCCCCAAGTCCGTCTTATGCTTGCGAAGCTCCTCTCCAAAGAGGCGGATTAGTTCCCCGCGCTTTGGCGCCGGCACATTCCGCCATGAAATGTAAGCGGTGTGGGCGTCTTCAATTGCGTGGTTGACGTTGTCGATTGAGGTTTCGGGAACTTCGCCGATTACCTCGCCTGAAATCGGTGATCGCACTATCAGACTGCCGCCAATATGCAGGCGTGACGGGACTTCAAAGCGATCTAGTAGACACCGTACTTCGGCCGTCAAACCCAGAATAGTCGCTGCTTGCTTCATTGAGGTGAGGTCCTTGATTGAGTGCGGAAATAATTCCGGTTAAGCATCGATCGCGTTGCCCCCGGCTGTTAGAAGCGTGCCTGCCCTAGATGTACAATCTGCGAACCTAGGCCATAGAAGGACCGCTTCAGGCCTCGTAGGGCGGGCAGGCAGACCTCTGTCACTGGCAGCGGCAGCTCGCTTTCCGACAAAGCCCCAACGATATATTGTGCGAGGAGCCGGCCAAATACCGTACCGGGGGCGATGCCGCGACCGTTGAAGCCGCTGAAGCCGATGACGTTCGGCGCTAACTTGTGAAAGCGCGGCAATCTGTTGGCGGTCATTCCGATCCTGCCGTACCATGCCCGCTCCAGAGTTATTTCGCCGAGCTGCGGGAAGATTTTTCTAATGGCCCTCTTGGCCCAACTCGTGTGTACGTGTTTCCCGGTCCCGTCCAACGCGCCCACGCTGCCGAATATGAGGCGGCCGCTGCGGTCTAATCGGAACGAGCAAAGGACCTTCTGTGTGTCCCACGCGCCCTGTCGCTCAGGCAGAATGTCCGACAATGATCGATTGTCGAGGGGTGCCGTCGAGACATTGAAATAGGGCAGGGGTACTTGTTCATCCTTGATCTGAAGCCATGGCCCGGTAGCGTAGGCGTCGGTCGCAACTACAATCCATTTTGACCGCGCTACACCTTGATCAGTCCGAACTGTCCAGACACCGTGGTGGCTGCTGGCGCTTAGGACGGGACTGTTGGAGTAGATTCGCGCGCCCGCATCCAGCGCTGCTCGCGCCAGTCCACGTGCGTATCCAAGCGGCTGGATCGTACCGGCGCGCTGATCCCACAAAGCGCCTGTATAAGCGGACGTTCCCAGTTTCTTTACTGTTTCCGCGCCGGTCAGCAATTGAACCGGAGCCCCTCGCGCCTTCCACTGTGCGGTGCGATCTACAAGGTCCCGCAAACCGCTGTCGCCAACAGCGCAATGAAGGGTTCCGCGTCGCACGGGTTCACATTGGATGCTGTACCTGTCGATGAGGTCAAAAACTAAATTTGGAGCGTCGCCGAGTAGATGAAGGAGCCGTTCCCCGAAGTGCTCCCCTAGCGCTGCGGATACCTCATCTGGGCGAATCCACATGCCGGCATTGACGAGGCCCACATTGCGTCCGGATCCGCCGAATCCGACGTCGAAGGCCTCCAGTACGGCGACCGACGCTCCAGTCTGGGCCAAGTGAAGCGCCGTCGACGTACCCGTGTAGCCAGCTCCGATCACAACCACGTCAACGGTCACCGTTTCGCGAATTACAAAGGTCGGTGGTGATGGAGGTGCAGTGTCTTCCCACAGGCCGCGAATGGGCTGAGTCTCGGATGTCGGACTACCGTGCTGCATACTCGCTCACAATCCGCGTAGGCCCCATAGTCACTCTACCGCCAGCCCAATATGCGTTACGCTTCGCTGTGGCTCCGTTGGCTGAGGATATTCCAGGAAAATGCGCATACTGACAATCGACGATAATTCAACAAGTCATTCGGTGCGAGAATGACCATACCGCCACCACGACGCTTTCTACCGTCGCTTGCACTCCTATCGGCGTTCGAAGCCGCCGCCCGAAGCGCCAGCATCACTGTTGCTGCGAAGGAACTCAGACTGACCCAAGGCGCTGTGCGTCGACAGATCCGTGCTCTCGAGCAGCAGTTGGAAGTTAAGCTCTTCGTACGAGAACGACAATCCATTCGCTTGACTTTGGCAGGGGAGGCGTACGCGCGCGAGATCCGCGACGCTCTGCGAAGAATCACTACTACCTCGTTAAGCCTGCGAGCGAACCCACACGGTGGCACACTCAATCTCGCCACGGTGCCGACGTTGGGGGCCCGTTGGCTCACTCCGCGCTTGTCACGATTCTTCGCGCTCAACCCGAGGATCACGATTAATCTCGCGACGAGGCCATCTGAAGTCAGTGCACCTGATCAATGACGCCCGTCGTGTCGATGACGCGCGGCCGTCCCGGCGGAATTCTAATCGAGACGAACGGCTTCTTTACGACCGCGCGCGGCCTCCGATACGGTCACTCTAACCTCCGTCGGCAGCCAATCGAAAGGCACGTAGCGACGGAAGTTCGTTCTTCTCCTTTGGACGCACCAGATGATAGGCATGATTATTATTTGGCCATTGATCTGCGTAATTTCAGGTTAGTCCACTTCACCGCGCGTTTCCCGCACCTGCTTGTTCGAGCAGCCAGTCGCGGAAGCATCTCACGGCGTGCTGCTCCGCTTTTTCCTCGGGGCAAACGAGCCAATACGCCTTATCGCTTTCGAGCGATACGGGCGCGACTTGCGCGAGTGCCCCGGTCTGGAGTTCATTCTCGACCAAGAGGAGGGGCAAAAGCGCGAGCCCGAGTCCGGAGATTGCAGCCTGAATCATCATATAGAAGTGATCGAAGCGGGGTCCTCGTAGAGCCAGGGTTGCGGGCAATCCTAGCTGGGCGAATAGCTGCAACCAGGCCGTGGATCGAGTCGTGTGATGGATCAGGAGCAGCCGTTGGAGCCGTTCACTTTCGGGAACGCTCGCGAGCAAGGACGGCGCCCCGACCGGTACGGATCGCTCACCCATGAGCCGCACGCACATGGCCCCCGGCCAGGTATCAGTACCGAAGTGGATGGCGACATCGGCTTTGCTGCTCGAGAAAATGAACGGTTCGATGTATGTGCTTATCGTGAGTCGGATATCTGGATGCCTCGCGACGAAATCGATAAGACGGGGTGCCAGCCAGCGAGATCCGAACGTTGGGAGCGAGGCAATCGTGAGAGCGGGGGGGGCCTCACTCGGACCGAAGATCTGCATCGTCGTGGACTCCGCGTGCTCGAGTAAGGATCGCACGGCGCTCGCGTAATCAATGCCGATCGGGGTAAGGGTCAGGGTGCGCTTCGACCGTACGAAGAGCTGCTGTCCGACGCGATCCTCCAACATCCGAATCTGCCGGCTGATCGCCCCTTGCGTGACCGACAGTTCCGCCGCCGCCTTGGTGAAGTTCAGGTGTCGTGCCGCAGCGTCGAAGAATTCGAGTGCAGTCAGGGACGGCAACAGCCGCCGTACCGATGTGAAGTTTCGGGGGCGCGCGTTCCCAGACAGTTTTGAGGTTTTCATTGGCGGGTAGAGTTCAGCATTCTAGACCCAATCTCCATTTCCTGACCAAGCGTCTGCTCGTTAAGTCTCCTCATGCGGAGGTATTACGAAACGTCGTGGATCGATCAGCAATCATCGTTTGCCCCTGCGCCCCGGATGCCCGGATACTTAACCTTTCCAAAATAGGAGTTCCGAACGTGGCTGCCGTGCCCTCTTACAAGCCTAGCTCCAGCGCCCAGGCGTTCCTCGATAGTATTCAGAGCGCAAAATACGATCGCCAGATCATTACCGGTCTGCAGAAATTCTTTGACGGTTCCGTACCGGAGGACATGCGCGCACTGTACTCGAGTCCCGAACTCGAAGCACTCAAGGCAGTAAAGGGCACGCCCCAGGACGTCGAAAAGCGCATGCCGGTGAAGGTCACGAGGCACTACTTCGAGCTCGCTCGACACAGCCGCTCCCTTCAGACCCTGATCAAGGCGAGTCCCGCCGAAACCTATGATCTGGAGGGTGCACCTGACCCGGGGCGACAGATGGACTACAGCCCGGTCGAGGGGATGATTCACAAGTACGAACTCGCACTTCTATACGTCGCATCAACTTGCTCGGCCCATTGTCGATTCTGTTACCGCGAAGAGCTCATTGCGAAGAAGGAAGTTACCCGGCCGGACGGGACAGTTGCGCCCAAAGGCCTCGCCGAGGTCGCCAGCGTTGTCTCCTACATCCTGAAACACAACGAAGAAGTCGCGCAGGGGGGTGGCCGTCACCCTGTCACCCGGCGGGAGAAGCTGCGCGAAATTCTGATGTCCGGCGGCGATCCTATGGTTCTGAGTAACGTGAATCTGGGCACCTGGCTCTCCTCTCTGGCCGAGGCCGGCATCGAACAGGTTCGAATCGGAACCAAGGAACTGGCTTTCTTCCCGGCGCGCTTCGATTCAACGTTCTTCGACATGCTTGACAAATTTCACCAGGTTTATCCCGGGATCGCGCTGCGCATGATGGTTCACTTCAATCATCCCGACGAGTTCCTTGCAAAGAATGCGGATGGGTCGTACATCGCCGACGCCGACGGGGGTCTAGTCTGGATTAGCGAGACCAAGCGTGCCGTCAAGGAGTTCGGCAAGCGCAACTGGATTACGGTGGACAATCAGGCGCCCATCATTCGAGGGATCAACAATGATCCGGACGCCTTGCGGATCATGCAGCGAGAGCTCCGGCGCAACAGGATCGAGAATCACTATTTTTTCTGCGGACGGGACATCGTGGGCCATCGCGCATTCAATGTGCCGATCGAAGAAGCCTGGCGCATACTCAACGAATCGCAGAAAGGGTTGTCCGGTGTCGAGGGCCACGCCCGCTTGTCGATCACCCACTACAAGGGAAAGACCGAGGTTGTGGCCGTCACGAACGAGCCCCTCGCGGGCGTGCCGGGCGGTGAGTCGGGCGTCATCATCTTCAAGCTGCTACGAAGTGCTAAGGACGCGCCCCTCAAGGGGCAGGTGGCCATCGCTGGGCGCAACCCCGAGGCGATCTGGTTCAGTGGGTATTCAGATCGTGTGATCTTCGACGAACTCGGGCTCTTCGACGAGTACTTGGAGGTCGGGCGCAAGAAGGCCGCTGCCGCAGAGTCCGTTGAAGCGGCAGTCTAGAGAAGCGCGAGCGGGGAGAAATCGATGGCATTTATCGTGGGCGAAGGTTGCATTCGGTGTAAGCACACCGATTGTGTTGCCACCTGTCCCGTCAACTGCTTCTATGAGGGGCCCAACTTCTTGGTGATCCACCCTGACGAGTGCATCGATTGCGCCTTGTGTGAGCCGGTGTGTCCCGAGAAGGCGATCTACCGGGACACGGATGTGCCTCCTGAGCAAGCGTACTTTATCGATCTCAATCGCAACCTCGCGGGCGAGTGGGCGCCGATCATCAAGAAGAAGGAAGCCATGCCGGATGCGGCCGAATGGAGCGGCGTCCCTGGCAAACTTAAGTATCTCGAGCGCTGAACATGGCGGCGCATGAATCTGATATTCCTGGTACTTACGCAAAGTCCGCGGCGCTCTTTGCCCGCGCGCAGAAGGTGATTGCGGGCGGCGCAAGCCGGGATGCGGTCCTGCGCGCCCCGCACCCGATCTACGCCGCCGAGGCGAGAGGTTGTCATATCACGGATGTCGACGGGCGACGGTACATTGACTTCGTCAACAACATGGCATCTCTGATCCATGGCCATGGGTATCCCGCTATTGTTGAAGCCGTAACCGCCCAGCTACAGCGTGGTACCGCATACACCTTCGCAACCCCTGCGGAAGTGTCCTTCGCGGAGCATTTGACCGATCGGTCGAGTTCATTCGAGCAAGTCCGGTTCGTCAACTCTGGCACCGAGGCGGTGATGGCGATGCTGAAGGCGGCGCGCGCCTACACCGGACGACCCAAGATCGCGAAGGTAGAGGGTGCCTACCACGGCTCTTACGACTATGCCGAGGTCAGCCAGAGTGCTGGCCCAACCAACTGGGGAGATCCAAAGGCCCCGGCGTCGGTCGGGTTATCGACGGGTACACCGAGGGCGGTCCTCAATGACGTGATCGTGATCCCGTTCAATGAGCCGGACGTCGCCGCGCAGATCCTGGACGCGCACCGCGACTCGATCGCGGGCATTCTGATCGATCTCATTCCGCATAGAGTCGGGCTCTTCGAGGCGGATGCGACGTTCGTCGAGCGCCTGGATGCATGGACGAAGGCAAACGGGGCGCTTTTACTACTCGATGAGGTTATCACCTTTCGCACCGAGTATGGCGGTGCTCAGCAGCGCTACACCGTTGCCCCTGACCTGACCGCGCTCGGCAAGATCATTGGCGGCGGCTTTCCGGTCGGAGCGGTGGCGGGACGAGCGGACGTCATGTCCGTCTTTGCGGCCCGGACGGGACCTGCGAGGCTGCCGATGTCTGGAACGTTCAATGCGAATCCCATCACCATGACGGCCGGTCGTATCGCCATGGAGCATTTCGACGCCGCGGCAGTCAAGCGGCTCAATGAACTAGGGATTGCGATCAGGGGGATGCTATGTGACCTCATTGCGGAGATAGGCGCGGACGCGAGTGTAACCGGTGCGGGCTCGATGTTCCGAATACATCTCTGCTCGCAAGCTCCCGCGAGTTACCGCGAGGCGTACATGGATAAGGCGAGGAAGGCACGCCTCGATCACTTCCTTACCGATTTACTGGACTGCGGTGTCATGCTCGCGAACACCGGCGCGGGCATGCTCTCGACCGTCATGGGCGATGAGGAAGCGGACCGGCTGCGGCACGCCGTTCGTCACGGCCTTGAAAGACAATAACGGCGGACTCGTGCCACAAGCCATTCTGGTGCCCTGCATGATAACAGTGGCAATCACGGGCTCACTGCCCACGAAGTCGGACAATCCCGCGGTCCCTATCACGGTCAACGAGCAGATCGACTCGACCCAAGAGTCTTTCGAGGCGGGGGCGACGCTCGTGCATATCCACGTGCGGGATGACGACGGAACTCCGTCGAGTGATCCGGCGCGGTTCGCGAAGATCCTCGATGGAATACACAAGTTTTGTCCAGGGATGGTCACACAAGTGTCTACGGGTGGCCGATCCGGTAGCGGTCGAGAGCGTGGGGCGATGCTGCCTCTGGCACCCGACATGGCATCTTTGGCAACAGGATCCGTAAATTTTCCAACCCGCGTCTACGACAACTCACCGGATTTGGTGGAATGGCTCGCTGGCGAGATGCGCCAATATGGCATCAAGCCGGAGGTCGAGGCATTCGACCTCTCGATGATCTTCAATGCGGTGGAATTGCAGCGGCGCGGCGCCATCATCGGGCCCCTTCACGTGCAATTCGTATTCGGCATCAAAAACGCTGTGCCACTCGACCGCTATGTTCTGGACTTTTACGTTCAGACCTTGAAACGCCTCGCGCCAACCGCAACCTGGACGGCGGCGGGCATCGGAAAGGGTCAAATCGAAGCCGCCCGGTGGGCGCTCGCGATGGGTGGCCATTGTCGAACGGGACTAGAGGACAACGTCCGGCTTGACCGCAATACCTTGGCGCCTTCGAACGCTGCTTTGGTGCGGCAGGTTGTTGATCTGTGTCCGGAGTATGCGCGAAGGCCGGCCGCGGTCGCGGAGACACGCGCGCTTCTCGGACTCAGCAAAACACACGGTATCGTTAGCACTGACTTGCCGCGTCCTACTCCGAGGCCTACGTGAATAAGGTTTATTTGTCGGCGCCGGCGGCGCTCGAGGACATCATCCGCGACGGCCAGCTCTTGGCGGTGGGGGGATTCGGGCTCTGCGGCATCCCGGAGGCGCTCATCGACGCCCTCAGGGACAGCGGTGCCCGTGGCCTTGCCATTATCTCGAACAACGCCGGGGTAGACGGTCTCGGGCTCGGCAAGCTCCTTCAGACGCGTCAGATTAAGAAGATGATCTCGTCGTACGTCGGCGAGAACAAGGAATTCGAGCGCCAGTACCTGTCAGGTGAGCTCGAGCTCGAGTTCACGCCGCAGGGCACACTCGCCGAGAAGCTGCGCGCTGGCGGCGCCGGCATCCCCGCCTTCTACACTCAGACCGGTGTTGGCACTATGGTCGCCGAGGGTAAGGAGACTCGCGAGTTCAACGGCAAGACCCACGTAATGGAGCGCTCGCTCGTGCCCGACGTCGCGCTCGTCAAGGCGCACGTCGCCGACAAGTGCGGCAACCTGCGCTTCAGGCTCACGGCGCGCAACTTCAACCCGGCGGCCGCCATGGCTGCTCGCATCTGCGTGGTGGAGGTAGAACAGTTAGTCGAGACCGGCACACTCGCGCCGGACGACATCCACCTGCCCGGTATCTACGTGCACCGGATCGTCGTCAATGCGCAGCCGGCCAAGAACATCGAGAAACGCACGGTCACCGTGAAGGCGGGAGGCTGACATGCCCTGGACCCACGAACAGATGGCGCAGCGCGCGGCGCAGGAGCTTAAGGACGGCTTTTACGTCAACCTTGGCATCGGGATTCCGACGCTGGTCGCAAACTACGTGCCGGCCAACATCGAGGTGTGGCTGCAGAGCGAGAACGGCATGCTGGGCATCGGCCCGTTCCCGACCGAGGACCAGGTTGACGCCGATCTCATCAACGCCGGCAAGCAAACCGTGACTACGATCTCGGGGTCCTCGGTCTTCTCGAGCGACCAGAGCTTCGCGATGATCCGCGGCGGCAAGATCAACCTCGCGATCCTGGGCGCCATGCAGGTAAGCGCTCAGGGCGACCTCGCGAACTGGATGATTCCCGGCAAGATGGTCAAGGGCATGGGCGGCGCCATGGACCTCGTGGCCGGGGTGGAACGCGTGGTGGTCGTCATGGAGCACGTCGCCAAGAAGAAGGACGGCAACACCGACCTCAAGATCCTCCCCCAGTGCACGCTGCCGCTCACCGGGCTCAAGGTCGTCGACCAGATCATCACAGACCTCTGCGTTCTCGATGTGACGCCGGGGGGGCTCGCGCTCGTCGAGCTCGCCCCTGGAGTTACGCTCTCTCAACTGACCGCCGCGACTGGCGTGGCGATAGGTGGGCGGTAGCCATCCGGTCTGAGGTAGGCAGTTATCTATCGACATACCGCACGCCAGATGTCAGCCATGCCAATTGATCTCCTTCCCTCGTTAGCGGACGTCCATAACCAAAAACTTGCGTGTTTGGTGGTACGTGGTGAGTGTCAACGGCGACCGAAAACATTCCAATCCCACAAGGCCGACACGTTTCCAGACCTGCATTGTCGCGCCAGATTCAGGATTTCTCGACCAGGATTGTAGGACGTGAAATACCAGCGCTATGACCAAATATCGACGGTGCGGCGCACGCGCGGTATCAGGGCTGTAAATTGCAAAGCGTTCAGGTTCTCTGCAATGGCCCCGCTGAGCAGGTGGACATCATCTCCCAGCAAATTCGACTTAATTTACCTGAACTTACATCAGTGCAGCATCGCGTTGTTTATGTTCCTGGCGGTCCAGCGACCATACAATTCATGCTGTGACGGTTTGCTGTTCTCTTGCAAACTCGGGGCGGCTCATCGACCGCTGTATAGAGTCGTCCTTATGGCGGGGGAATAGCCGGGGCACATGGACTACGTGGGACCCGTTGTCGATCTGGAGGACCTCCTCAAGTGCTTTTTGGTCGGAACTCAAAACGTATCGCTGGCGGCGCGGATCCAAAAGCTCGCGGAGCTGCCGTCCGACTGTCGAGACCGGGTGCGGGCGGCGCAGGCTCGAGGTCACGGGTGGGCTGCGTGGTCGACCGAGCGCGGTCCGATGGTGGCCTGGGGCACTTACGACGATGACGGGTCCAGGCGATTAAGGACGCATCTCGTCTACATCGAATGGTTCGTACCGCCCGGTGAGTACCATGCCGCGTGGTGGCGCTGTGACCCAAATCGACCGACGGAGTGGGTAGTGGGTCGAGGGTCATTGGGAGATGCGCACTGACACCTGAATATCTCTCTTCATCGAGCACGTTTGACCACGTTGGCTGTTTCGACACCCACACATTCGAACGTCTGCAATATAGCCGCTTCGAGTTGGGAGTGATGCCGGACGGGCTAGATTGACGGGAAGATGTGACGCTAGCGTCAACGTCGTAGTTGCCACCAATCACTTCGCTGTCGGGGGAGGCTGCTGGGTTCCCCCTAAAGCGTTGGCGCGCGCGTTACGTGATGCCGCATTGAACCAAATGAAGTGCCCTTGGGTATAATAAGAACGGGCTGCGGGTGCAGGCTCATTGGAAGATCTGTGAGCAACTCGCAAATAGCTGCGTGAGTTTTGCGTGCCTCGGTTGTGCTTTGTTATGCTCGATGGTGCCAATCGCAACGGGCACCACGCGGTAAATTCTTGATAGTATTAGCCTGAATTCCAAGGCACGGCACTCATAATACCCAGCTCTACGATCCCTTCACACCTATGTGCGCGCGAGGTCATGGACTGTGTCTGCATTACCAACCATGTTGGGACGAAGATGTCGCAGCGTCAGCTCGCCGCGTACCACCTGCGTTGCACATTGATCGCACAACCTCACGGTCCCAACTCGCTGACGCCCACGGATGACCCCGTCAACGGTCTTGGCCCAATTACCGTTGCCCTGAACGCTCACATCCCCGGGCCTTACATGCAGCACGCATCCAGGATTTGCGCAGAAGACGGAATCGTATTCGAGCAGTCTAATAATTAATAGTCCTAGGGATCAGAGGCTGGACTTAGTCCGGCTCATCGCGACGCGCCTGATCAGCCACGCGTGCACCTCGTTGTCCAGCCATCCGACCGCACGGACTCCGATCTTGACCCGCCGTGGAAACCGAGAATCGGCCTCCATTTGGTAGATCATCGAGCGGCACAGACCTGTAACTTCACAGACTTGGGGCAACCGCAGGATCCTAAGAGAGCATTCAGTCGTATTCGATGTGGTCATGGGCAGCTCCCGGCGACAGAGTATGCGGCACTGTGGCCAGCGAACGCGCGTGCTGGCGGGTACTTCAGCGCCACCGCTTGCTGGTTTGGCGGATCAGATCTGCAGCGCTGGCAGCAATTGGTTTTGGCTGATCTTGCCGCTTTCCCGGATCGAGAGCTGCAGGCCATCCACTCAAGAATATCCGCCTTGAGCCAACCAATGCTTTTTCCGCGGAAACGCTGTTTTCGAGGAAATTGCCCGACTGCCGTCATGCTGCAAAGAATCCATGGGGGCCGCCGGATAAGGCGAGCGACATCGTGGGCTGTGAGAATTTGATCCCAGGCAGGGTAGGGTTCATTCACCCACCGGGAAATCGAGACTCGCTGAGTTACACAGACGCCTGTCTGGATACCGTGTTGAACGAAAATTGTCGACATAAACGACCTTCAATGTGGTTCCGGTCGTTTAGGGTCAAGTTGTCACGTATGGGCGATGATGCGCCCGATTTCCGCTGTAGGGCGGGAGAGTTTCGCGGTATTTTCAGCGAAACTCTTACCGACGCGCCTTCTAGGGCATGAGTTGGGTTACGACCTCGCGCGGGTCGAGCCGCAGCGCCCGCGCTAAGTCGATGAATTCTATGACGTCGATTCGTCTTTCACCGATTTCGATTCTCGCGATGACTGTCTGCGAGGTCTTAAGCCGCGATGCGAGTTCGTGCTGGGAAAGTCCGGCAGCCTTGCGCGCCGCAGCCAATAGGGCACAAAGCGCGCGGTGCCGGCGACTTCGTAGGGCTTTCAATGGTGATGCTCCTAAGATCTCTTGAGAGCATCCACATATAATGCGAAAATTGACTTATGCGATTTTTGACTAAGGAGTAGAATGGTGCTGGCCGGAGGAGCTTAAGAGACTCAAGGAGGCGGCATGCTCATTTTGACACGACGCGTGCGTGAGGCGGTGATGATTGGAGATGATGTCGCCGTCACGATCCTCAGTGTGAACGGTACCCGAGTGCGTGTTGGGATCGATGCGCCGAGGGCAAAGCCCGTGCACCGGTGGGAGATCTATCAACGTATCCGTTCACAGAGGCTGGCCCGTGGATATCGATAGTCCCCATTTCTTTCCATCCATTCGATGGTTCTGGCGGGTGGCTTGTTTGCCCGTTCTCATGGTGCTCGTGATTTTGGAGCCTCTGATCACCTTTGTACTGGCAGGACTCGCCTTGTTAGGATTGTTGACGACTCTTTTTTTCTATCTGGTGGGGTCGCCAGATTTCCCTGTGTGGACGATGCTCACCTTGTCGTTAGGTTTTGCGATCGCCTTGGTGCCGTACCACGCACTCATTCGACTGCTGTCGAATATCTGAACACTTGATATAGAAATCGACACTCGGTACGGATTCAACCCCGAACAATTGATTTCAAGCGAGATCTGTTGTCTTTTCGATGAACGTTTCCGAGCCTCGTTCATGGTTAGAAGGGAACTCGCAGTGCGCACAGGTGTGTCGACTGCCATCGATGCCATTGTTGATAATAAGGCCCCCACATAACCGGCAAAGCCCGACTTCGACAAGATCGCCCTTGGCTAAGCTCCTCTTGAGGAGCATCAATTCCTCGAATCGCACCGTCGATTGAGGATAATACGCAAGGTAAGCGTCGTAGATTGCGCATGCTTGCTCGCCCTCATCGAGAGATGTCGCGGGGCTAATCGACGTCGGGTTCTTGAATAGTGGGAATAGCGCCACCAAGGCAGCGCCTTCTGTTCGGCCGCGTGAGGTGCGCAGCAATACCCCGAGCGAGCGCGGCGCTGGCCCGCGACGCCGAGCATCCTCCGAAACCTTCAGACGTCGTCGCAACGTGGCGAGTCGATTGCGCGAGAGCCCGGTGAGTTTGCTGATCGTCTCGGTTCTCACCTCGTGGAAAATCAAGCGCCTCGCCAATTCAAAGCCACGAAGTTCGCGGATGACCGAATCGTCTTTGCGATGAGCGTCCATTGCCTCATTCCACGTACACAGGTGGTCCTCAGCGTCCGTCACCCCACGGAGGAGCCGCCACGCTTTCAAGAATCACGCTTCACAATAATTGCCTATAGCGTGACAGATATAATGTCTGTAAACTCGACTTTAAATGGGACGGCTGGAGAGTACAAGACCGATATTGTGGGCCTGGCGGTAGATACCTGAGGGTTCAAGTGCAGTCGGCGCTATTGAGGCTCGATCTGCCGCGGCGCCGTATGTCCGATTGTCAAGGGTCGTGGGGTGCAGCGGTTGATTTGGCATTCTGCGATCGAGGAGGGCGTGTCATGTCAGCCAATAGGCCAAATCCCTATTTGAGTCGTCGGGATTCGATGGCTTCCGATTGATACATGCTCAGCAGACGATCCCGGTCGCTCGATCCTTATCGTAACGACGCGCTTAAGCCGCCCAGTGAGGCTCTTTCGAGTATTCGGATAGGTGCATGAAGTCCTCCCAGGAACACACCGATGTCGCGAGGGCGTTGAGCGCGGCGCTCGAGCCACTGATCGATGTCTGCTTGGCCATCGGCATTACGAGTCCCGAGATCGAGAGCCTATTACGCGCGACGTTCGTCCAACGCGCTTTTGTGAAGCTCCCGCGCCACAGTCGCACCGGACGCGGCCCAAGCGACAGTAAAGTCAGTCTAGCCGCCGGCGTGCACCGCAGCGAAGTAAGTAAGATTCGGGCCGCTGGCGGCGCTGCGGGCGCCAAGGGGACGATGGAGAAAAAGCAGCGCCTGTACTCTAAGAGCGCGCGCGTCCTGTTAGGTTGGACCACAGATCCTCGCTTCATGACAAGCGGTGGACTACCACTCGACTTGCCGATGGAGCGGAACAAACAGCGTCGTGGTTTTGAGGACTTGGTCGATAAATACGCGCCGAGCACTCATCCCGGAAGCGTGCTGAAGGAATTGCGCCGGCGCGGAAACGTTACCTTGCTAGCGGATGACATCGTTCGGTTCAAGGGTACGACGACAAGATCGAGTGGGCTCACGAAATCAAATGTCGCAGGAGCCGCACGCCGGATGAAGCGTTTCGGGGACACCTTGGTTCACAACATTGTGAATGTCGAACAATCCCGACTTTACGCGGAAACAGAGACTTTAAGTCTGAGCCCCGAGCAGCTTTTGCTCATTCGAGCTGTGCTCGAAAGACGCGCGAAGACGTTTATCACTGCCTTGGAGAGTGAGTGTCAGACTCGAATCACGGACGTCAATGGAAACGTAAAGCGGATGGGCGTGAGTGTGTTCGCGTGGGAAGAGGACTAGCGGAACCGGCGGCCGGAGGCTGTTGGCATGGAAATGGCCAACAAAACCTATGCCACGATGGTCGACGGGAGCGTTCAATAGGCCGGCCACCTTAAGAGGCGGCCGCGACTGGAAGGGTTGGAAGCGAGCTAAGGATGCCCTTAAAAGGTAATTCATCATGGCAAGGAAGAAGGCGGCGACAAATGCGAGGAGGGGCTCTGAAGCGGCCGCTCGCGCGACGCTTTTACATCGTGCCGCGCTCGAGGCGCTGGTCCTGGAACTCTACGGGATCATTCGCACCGGGCTCAAGACGTATGGCGTATCACCCAAGGATCAAAAAAAGCTCTTTGCGCAATCGCAACGAAGGTCAGACATCAGGCACGCGAGCGTGGAGTTTCTGGGTCAGATTAGGCCCCTAGGCGATCTGCTGACGAGTTGGTTTGAGGACGTACCTTACGTCGACTCGGTTGGAGCACCGCGGGTGCTCAAGATCGAAGGCCAGGGCGCCACGTTTGAAAGTCTGGCAAAGCGATTTTTGCCGGGTGTGCCGCTCGCAGACGTGGTCGCCCTGGCCTGCCGCACCGCCAATGTAGGCACACTGCCGGGGGGTCGAATCGCGCTTTACGGCGACACCATGGTCAATCTATCGAAAAATCTGGACGGCGTGCTCGCGCAAAACATCTTGCACGTAAGGCAGATTTTCGACACCTGTCTCTACAACGCTCACCGGGATCCCGACGATGACAAGCCCGGTCGCCTGGAGCGTATCGTGACCCATGTATTGAGCACGATGGAATTTGAGAAATTCCAGGGAGAGGTTCGCGGGCAACTGCATGATCTATGCGAAAGATTCGATCGGCTGCTGAAATCCGCTGCCGACCGCTCCGCTCGCCAGAAGCAGCCTCGCGGCCAAGCCGGCATTGGCATCTACATCTACTACAACGGGTCCACAAAGCGGCGGGCCAGTCATCCTGAGGGCAGGAAGTAATGCCGAGCTTTCCAATGGGATGGTCAGGGAATCAGGACGCGTGAAAAGGAACTCCAAAACAGCGCGACCCTCAAGTGGCCCCACGCGTAGCCGGGGCGCGGGCAGGCGAGCAGTTACGCAAACCGCCGAGGATTTGGCGGTGGAGTTCTACACCCTGGTAAGACTGGCGCTCGGTGAATTGGGGGTAACCCGCGCGCAGCAGCGGCGAGCGCTGGAGCGCTCCCGCCGCTTAAAGACCCCCCCGAATGTAAGCGGACGGATATTGCGCGCGCACTTGGGAGTGGCGGAGATACTCTTGGAGTGGTCGCGAAAGGCCCCCTACCTCGATTCGGAGGGCAGGCCGCGCGTTCTCTCTATTGCGGGGCCAGGCGCGACCTTCGAAAGCCTGACACGACGGTATTTGCCCAACATCTCGTTAGAGGAGGTCGTTGCGTTAGCGTGCGAGAACTCGGAGGTGGTCACCCGCCCGGGAAATCGGATTGCGCTCTTGGGCAGCATTCTGGTCAAACTCGGAGACTCCCGAGAGAAATACTTCGCCCACGCGATACGCCAAATCGATCAATTGCTGCAAACCTTGCTTCACAATTGGCACGCTCGACGCCACAGTGCTGAACAGGCTCGCATGGAACGAGTGGTGATAGGCGTCATCTCGCGGGCTAACTTTAGGGCCTTTATGGCCGAATTGCGGCCGCAGATCTACGATTTGCTACTGCGTGTTGATTCCTCCATTGAGCGCAATCAACCCCAGACGGCTCGGAGCCTCCGTGACGCCACCGCAGTCAGTGTGAGCGTGTACGTGGGTCAAGAGAATGACTTAGATCGGGCCGGGGTCGACACATCACTGGTGACGCTTGCCGAGAGGCGTGCTAAACCTAAGAAGCGCTCGAAAGCAACCGGCCCATAAATCGAAGCCGTCCTCATCGGTTTCGCAACGATGCCGACCGTAACGCGTCGTCAGTCAACGGCATTGCGCCGGTCCAAGAATTTGAATCGTTTATGCGCCCATGGCAACTGACTGAGTCACCGCAGTGCGTCACGGTGCGCGCCACGGTGATCCGCAAGCACCTCTCTGTCGGGTGTTTGTAACACGTCGTTCCGCTCCAACTCAGTCAAGTGACCCTTGCGGCGAGATCAAAAACGCGGTAAACAATAATTGTCGAAAAAGTGACAAATATATTATTGGTAAATGGATCGTTCGCCGCGCGTAACAATGGGAATGCAAGAATCTCCAATCGGCGTGAAACTTCTTCAGACGACGGTCCGTCGCTTGAATGAACGCGGCCTTGCGTTACTGGCCAAAACCGCTCAGGCGACCAATCGGGCGGAGAGGCTGGCATCTTGGAAGGAGATTCTCCCACTATGGGCACGCGCGAGCGATGCCACCGTAGGCCGGGCGGCTCGGTGTCCCATGGTGCTGCTGGATTTCAATTTTCAGCGCGTGGCGTGGTGGAGTCGAGTGATCAAGACTCAGCGGTGCGGCGAATATCGGCAACCGAGACAGAGTGCGTTTCGCGCCGATGATGCGATACCCCTCGCACGCGATCTACTGCTGGAGGCGTGGAGTGCAACTCGTTCCCTGTCTCATGTCTCGAGCCTCGTATTTGGTATGGCGCCGGAGGTCACGACGCTTATTTCACAACTCTCGCCGCGCGAGCTGGACCGAGTGGTCGTGCAGGAAATCCAGGAAATGAGGCCTCGCTGGGAAAGTCGGCCCATGTTCTGGAAGGAATTATTCCATGCGGCGACACAAATGGACGATGAAAGCCTTGCCAATGTTCACTTGCACTGCCTTCAGTTGCTGGGGGGCGAATACGCCTCTAAACACGGCGACGCCATGGTATCGGCTGACTCGGCAAAGCGACCGGTGATCGAAGCGCCAGTCGAAAAAAGTTACGAGAAGGCGCCAATCGAGCCACGCTCGTTAGAGTTTCGCTGAAAATACCGCGAAACCCTCCCCACACTCGGCGGATTGCCGTGCTGTGATAGCTGCAAACGGGATAGGGAGGTATAGCCATGGCATCGCTCGACTCGGCACAAAAGGGACGCGTTCAGGGGCTCACACTAGTGCTCGCTGCGTGGCTTCTGATCCCAGGGTTGGCTTTGGCACAGACGACAACGTCACCATTCATGACCGGCGCCACCGCGCTCCAGTCGAACGTCCTCGCGTGGCTGACGCCCATAGCGATCATTCTGGTCATGGTGGCCGGCGGCCTCGCCATGGCGGGGCGCGCCTCTTGGGGTTGGTTTATCGGCCTTGTCATCGGTATTCCGATTGCCTTTGGGGCGCCGCAAATCGTTACCTGGGTCCGTGGGATGTTCGGCACTTGATCGGGTGCGCACATGCAACATCGCAACGCTGGGCTCATTGCCGATCCGCTCTTCATCGGGGCGACCCGCCCCTCGATGCTATGGGGGGTCACGTATTCGGCGGTGATGCTCAATGCCATGTGCATCATGGAACTCTTTTTACTCACCAAAAACCTTCTCATTCTGCTCTTGGCGGCTCCGATTCATGGCGTGTGCATGCTGCTCTGCGCACGCGATGCGCGCTTCTTCGATTTGGTGCTTCTGTGGGGACGAACCCGACTACCCGCGTTTCTTACAAACCTGCGCTTCTGGAAGGCGAGTAGCTATAGCCCTCTCCTTATTGACTTGCCGGACGACAATGGCCATCGGCGTCACGGTGTCGCGATTTGTCGTGTGGCCTCGATGCATCTAGCTGGGGCACATCGCCCAAGATTAGGCGGCAGTACTCAGCCCAAGCCGCCGACGCTTGCCGTTGAGTTCGGCGGCAGGGCCAGCCCGTGAACCCCAGCGGCCGCGCGAATGCGCTACGGCGGGAGCCAACTGCGGAGAGGAATATCCCTTATACCGCGCACGTCGCCGAACACGTCATCAAAACCCGCCAAGGGGACTACGTTCAATCCTTTCGATTAGGCGGTGCCAGTTTTGAGACGGCCGACGATGAGCAGCTCAATAACTGGCACGAGCGACTCAATGTCTTGTGGCGAAACATTGCCCGGGACAGTGTCGTGCTGTGGACCCACATTATTCGGCATCGCGATGCCGTGAGGCTGGGTAACGGGCATGCAACGGGATTCGCTCGGGATCTCACGACCAAGTACTTAGAACGCCTGGGTACCGAGACCCTCATGGTCAATGAGATTTATCTCTCGGTGGTCTACCGGCCGGCGGCCGGACTTGCCGTAGGGGCGGCGTCGAGGTTCTTCACCAGAAGCCGTCCCGAAGAGGCGAGATTGGAGCTCAAGGATTCCCTTGATGCGTGCGAGAAGCTCGCGCAGACGCTGACGAGTTCGCTCGCACGGTACGAGCCACAAGCGTTGGGCGTGTACGAGTGGCAGGGCCGGCAATTCTCAAGCCTGCTCGAGTTCTTCGGTGTACTCCTGAACGGCGAATGGCAACGGGTTGCCTTGCCACGCGCTCCCATTGCCCAGGTGCTCACCACCAGCCGTCCGATGTTTGGTATGGAGACGATCGAGTACCGTACGGCAACCCGTACCCGTTTCGGTGCCATGCTCGGGATCATCGAGTATTCCACGCCGACGGTGGTGGGGTTATTCGATGCGCTGCTATCGACGCCGTTCCCGTGGATACTCACTCAATCGTTCGCGTTTCTCAAGAAGGCCAGCGCCCAGGCGCTGCTGCAACGCCAGTACAACCGCATGCAGAGCGCAGCCGACTTTGCCGTGAGCCAGGCAGAGGAACTCCGTGACGCATTGGATGAGCTCACCAGTAGCGAATGGGTCATGGGTGAGCACCACCTCTCCTTGCAGGTACTGACCGAGTTCATCGAGCAGGATGACCCGACCTTGCGCGATCGGGAGATGAAGCTCCTGAATGACAACCTCGCGCGCGCCCGCACCTTGCTCGCAGATCATACCGGCATGACCATTGGTCGGGAGGACCTGGCGATCGAGGCGGCCTTCTGGGCGCAATTGCCGGGGAACTTTGCGTTTCGCCCGCGCAAGGCGCCCATTACGTCGCGCAACTTTGCTGCCATGGCGAGCTTTCATAATTTCCCTTCCGGTCGAACGACGGGCAACCATTGGGGTGAAGCGCTGACCCTGTTCGCAACGGCCGCGGGGACGCCTTACTATTTTTCCTATCACGCCTCCGACCCCCTGGATCCCGACGGGGGGACGAAGAAGGACATCGGCCACACGCTCATCATCGGGCCGACGGGCTCCGGCAAGACGGCTCTCATCGCCTTCACCTTGTGTGAGCTGCAGGCCTTTGGCGTGACCTCGGTGCTCTTTACCAAGGACCGCGACACGGAGATCTGTATCCGGGCCTTGAGGGGACGCTACTATCCGATTCAACTGGGCGTCCCCACCGGCTGGAATCCCTTCCAGCTGAAGTCCTCGGCCGGCAACCTTCAATTCTTGAACGACCTCGTGCGCCGGCTCGTGAGCCGCGCGGATCGGCCGCTCACGATCACCCAAGAGAATGAGCTTACCGAGGCCGTCCGTTCGGTCATGAGCTTCGAGCCGGCCGACCGCCGCCTCGGACGTGTGCTCGACTATTTGGATTCGACCGATTCGGACGGGATATATGCGCGACTGAAGCAATGGTGCCATACGCGGCGCAATGATGAGCAGGACGGGCCTTATGCCTGGATTTTCGATAACCGCCAAGATTCCCTCATGGACTCCCTCGGGGACGCATTGACGACTGGATTTGATGTCACGGAGTTCTTGGATAAGCCCGTCATCCGCACTCCCATCAACATGTACCTGTTTCACCTAACCGAACAACTGATCGACGGTCGGCGCTTCGCCCTTTTCATTGCGGAGTTCTGGAAAGCGCTCGACGATGAATATTTCGGGGCGTTTGCCAAGGATCAACTCAAGACGATTCGCAAGAAAAACGGCTTCGTCGTATTGGACTCCCAGTCGCCGAGTGATGCGATTAAGCACCCGCACAGCCGAACGTTGATCGAACAGACACCCACCAAAATTTGCTTTCCGAATCCCGATGCGACGCTCGAGGACTATGCCACCGATACCGGGCTCAACCTGACCGAACGCGAGTATCGCCTGATCAAACAAGACATTCCCACCGGGTCGCGCATGTTCCTGGCGAAACAGGGCCATAACTCGGTGGTCGCGAAACTGGACTTAAAGGGCTTCGATGCCGAGCTCGCAGTGCTCTCGGCGCGCAAGGCGAACATCGAGCGCATGCATCGATTGATCGAGGAGTACGGCGAGGATCCGAATCATTGGTTGCCGCCGTTTATGGGCGCAGAGAGGGGTTGACCGTTCGTATTTGTCAAAGGAGTACGTTATGAAGAAAGCACATGGACTGATTCTTGCTGCGACCCTCGTCGGGATATGCCCCGCGAGTCGGGCGCAATTTGCGGTCATTGACGTGGGGGCCATCACGCAGCTCATCCAGCAGGTGGGAACCCTCCAGCAGCAGCTGCAAACCGCCGAGCGGACGCTCACCAATGCGCAGCAGCAATTTCAGGCGATCACCGGGAATCGGGGGATGCAGAACTTGCTCTCGGCTACCAATAGGAACTATCTGCCAACCACGTGGAGCCAGCTCTCCGCCGCGATTACCCAGACGGGTGGCGCCTACCAGGCACTCTCTATAGGTACCCAAAGCCTGATGACGGCGAATGCGGTGCTCACGCCGCAGCAGGTGGCGGCGCTGTCGCCCGCGGAGCAAGCCCAGTTGCAGGCGGCCCGGCAGTCGGCAGCTCTCCTGCAGTCAACCTCTCGCCAGGCGCTTGATAACACGAGCGCACGCTTTGCAGCCCTTCAGCAACTCATCAACGCCATACCGAGCGCGACAGATCAGAAAGGGGCCTTGGATCTTCAGGCCCGGATTCAGGCCGAGCAGGCCATGCTGCAAAACGAGAGCACAAAAATGGCAGTCCTCTATCAAACGCTTCAAGCGCAGGAGTGGGCACGCAAGCAAAGTGCGCGCGAACAAGTCATCGCGGGCTTCGGGTCGCTCCGGTCGTTGCCGGCGCTCACTCTGCCTTGAGGGGGACTCGGTCATGCAGTTTCGGCCCGGTGTACAGCGCGTGCGGAGGAGTTTAGGGCTCGTTGTCACGTTAACGAGCGCCGTCGCCTGTGCACCGGCGCCGGATCGGGCGTCACACACGGTCGATGAGTACCGCCAAGACGCGAAGCTTCGAGAGGTTCAGTTCGCTCGCTGTGCCAATGATCCGGCCTCGCGCGACTCCTTGCCCGACTGCATCAATGCGCGCGAGGCCGAGCGGCTGGAAGGGGTGGGGTCGCTGCGGAAATTGGCGCCGCTTGAGCTTCCGAACCCCCATGCAACCACTGGGTCAACTGCACCGGATTCGAAGTCAAGGAATTAACCCATGGGCTTCTTTGCAACCTTCAGTACGTGGCTCAATGGCCTTCTGTCCACCTATATCGCGACGAACACGGCACGCGTCGCAGCACTCCTGCAGCCCGCGATTGTGACGTTCGCAACGATTTATGTGATGATCTGGGGCTACCTGCTCCTCATGGGAAAGATCGAGGAGCCCTTCGTGACCGGGATCAAGCGCATTGTCACGCTCGCAGTCGTGCTGGGCGCAGCGCTTGACCTGTGGCTCTACAATGATCTGATTGTCGATACCTTCTTTAACGCACCGGGAGCGCTCGCCGCGGGGCTGATCGGTGCGTTCGACTCCGTTGGCATCGTCGACAACATCATCCTGACGGGCGGTGATGCGGCGAGTCTGTTGCTTCAGAAAGGTGGCCTTTTCCAAGGCGATTTCTCCTTCTACATCGCGGGTTTTGCCGTGTACGCGATCGTCGGATTAACCGCGATCTATGCCATGTTCCTGCTCGCGCTCTCGAAGATCGCGCTCTCCATTCTCCTGGCCTTGGGGCCACTCTTTATCGCCCTTCTCCTGTTTGAGACCACTAAGCGTTTCTTCGAGGCGTGGATCGCCCAGATGGTGAACTACGCCTTTGTGACGATCCTAACGGTATTGGTCGCGGCGCTGATGATGAGCCTCGTCACCAGCGCCGCGCAGGCGGCGGTCGCGCGGGGCGGGGGTATTCAAATTGCCGATGCGGTGCGGGTGTGCCTCGCGGCGGGATTGACCTTCCTCATTATGCGCCAAGTGATGCCGATGGCCTCCGGGCTTGCGAGCGGGCTTGCCTTAAGTTCCTTTGGTGCCGTGAGTGCGCTCGTTGCTTGGGGGTTAGGACGCGCGGTTGGCAACACGGGTCAGTTCGCTCGGGGACTGACGGATCGCGAGACGACCCGCTGGGATGCGTTGAGCCGCAAGGCGGGCTTTTATGTCGGGCGCGGCACACGAGCGGGCGCCGCCGGCGCGGCACGGCTGATCGCACGGCCCAACACTATCCGGCCGATCTAAAGGGGGACCTCATGAACAGGTGGCTCGTCGTTTTTCTCGTGATGGTGAGTGCTTGTCATACCCAAGCGCCGCGCGTCCGCTGCGATCGCCAGTTGCAGCCCATCAATGCCCCTGCACCGATTTTAAAAGGGCCCTCGGCGACGAGTGCGCCCACGCTATGACGAAAGATCCTGAATTGCAGGCGTATTTCGCCGAAGCCGCCTCGTGGGATCGTGATCGCGTAGCAATGCAGCGTCGCAGCGCCCGGGTCGCGTGGTGGGTCGCTGGCGCCGGCTGGATTGCATCACTCACCCTGGTTGCGGTGGTCGTGATCCTGATGCCCCTTAAAAAGGTCGAACCCTTTGTCATACGGGTCGATAGCGCCTCCGGGATGGTGGACGTGGTGCCGGTGTACGTCGGGAAGGAGGCGATGCCAGAGACGGTCAGCCGATACTTTCTCACCCATTACGTGACGGTGTGCGAGCGATTCAACTTCCCGACCGCCGAATCCGACTATGAAGAATGCGGCGCCTTCCATACGCCCCAGCGCAATCAACTCTGGTATGCGGCCTGGGCGAAGACCAACCCGAATTCGCCCTTGAACCTCTACCGTGATGGGTCGACGGTCGAGGCCCGGGTAACCTCGGTGAGCTTTTTTACTCGCTCAGATGGAGTGACGGATGTTGCGCAAGTCCGCTACGTCAAGGCGAAGCGTCAGGCGGGAAGTAGCGATGAGCAGAAAAGCTACTTCATCGCCAGCATTCGCTATGCATTTGCGGCCCCGCCGAGCGAGCCTGCGATGCGTCGCTGGAACCCCTTGGGCTTTAAGGTCATCGACTTTCGCTCAGAACCCGAAGCGTTACCGCCGGCGCAAAGTGTCGTCGCCGCGGATGAGAAAAGTAGGGGCGGCACATGAAAGGACATTTCCTCACCTTAGGTGTCTGGACAGTTGCCCTCATGCTTGGCATCAACGGCCCTATTTGCGCCGACTCATTGCCGATGCGCGGAGTCACCGATTCGCGCATCCGCACGGTTCTATATAGTCCTGACGACGTGTATCGGCTGTACGGATTTGTGGGCTATGCCTTGGACCTTGAGTTCGCATCCGATGAGGTCTTCGTGGGCTTAAGCGCGGGCGACCCCGAAGCGCTGACCTATAGCGCCCACGAAAATATTCTCACGCTGCGTCCCAAAGCCGCGAGTTCGCAAATGAATCTGACGGTGTCCACCACCAAGCGCCGCTACTATTTCGAGTACCGAATTGAGGTACGCTCGATGAGCCGCTTTGCGGATGAGGCAATGTACGCGGTGCGCTTCATGTATCCCGCGAACCCGGCAGCCAAGGAGTCGTTGACCCCGGAGCAGCGCGTGGCGCGCGATCTGGCAGTCGCGCAAAGAAACCGCCCAAGGAATGTGGATTATTGGTTTTGCGGCAATGGCGCGGTAAAACCGGCCGCGGCGTCCGATGACGGCGTGCATACGCGCTTGACCTTTGCCCCCAAGGCGGAGCTTCCGGCGATTTTCGTGAGCAACGATGATGGTTCCGAATCGCTCTTAAACTTCAGTATGGACGCGGGCGATGTCGTCATTCATCGCGTTGCATCGAGGTTCATCGTGCGCCGCGGCCGCCTTACCGGCTGTATCGTGAATAAAGGGTATGCCGGAAGCGGCGAGCGGCTGGAGTCGGGCACCATTGCCCCCGATGTGACCCGCGAACGCAAGGAGATCTCCCCGTGAGTCCGGCACGTCCCGCACGCGCCGATGACGCGACCGTAGGGTCGAGCTTGAGCCCGGAAGGGTCGCACGATGAGCCGTTGAATGGTCCAGAAACACGGCAGTGGGGAGCCGATCACGCTACAGAAGGCCCCGAGAGCGAATTCGAGACGCTCGCGGGGGAGCGGGGGATGAGTGCCTTGCATCGTGCACGTTCCTTGCAATCCCGCGCGAGCCAAGTGCTGGCGCTGAGCTTGATGGGCACACTCGCCGTCGGGCTCTTGGGGTGGTACTACGTCCACACCTTTGCGGCGCGAGGCTCGGCCCAGCGCACTGCGCAGGCCGCCTCGCGGAGCCAAGCGGCGGGGGATGCGGCGCTTCCCAGTCTCGGTCCCATCACTCTTCCGGAGGTTCCGATCGAGAAGATCTTAGGGCCTGCTCCCGAGGACCCACAATTGAGCCAGAGCCCCAGCGTGACCCTCGCCAATGTGGCATCACCTGGGGGCGGAGCTTCGCAGCCGCCCCCCAAGTCGCCCGCTGAAGTCGTCTTGGATCGGCGGTTGGCGGGACCCGCCTTCTCTCGACACACCGACAGCGATTCCGCATCCGCGCCACCTGCTCCTGATGGTTTGAGCGCCACCGTTTTAGGGTCACCGGGCGCGCCTGCGGCCGTGCGCGAGCCGGCAGGTGCGGGTAGTGGAGCGTTGCAGGAGTTATTACGCCCAAGTCTCACTCCCGCGGTGCGCGCGCAAGTGTTGCCGACGCAACGGCTGCTGCTGCCGAAGGGCGCCTTCATTGATTGCACCCTGGAGACCGCTCTTGATTCCACATTGCCGGGGATGACCACCTGCATCACGGCGACCGATACCTTCAGTGCCGATGGCTCCACCGTGCTTCTGGAGCGGGGAACGAAGCTCGTGGGCGAGACTCGCGGGGCGGTCGCGCAGGGCGCCTCACGAGTCTTCGTGCTGTGGTCGGAGGCGCGAACACCGACCGGCGTCGTGATTCCCTTAAGCTCCCCCGGAACCGACGAACTCGGACGATCAGGCCTTGCGGGGAACATCAATCGGCACTTCTTTCAGCGCTTCGGCGCCGCGATTTTGATCTCGGTCATCAGCGGCGCCGGGCAAAGCGCTGTGGCCTCGCAGAGTAACGGCAGTACGGTCGTTCTTAACCCCTCAGGCTCTCAGGACGTCATGAACGACGTGCTCAAAGACACCATCAACATTCCACCGACCATCACGAAAAATCAGGGGGATCGGATCGAAGTCTTGGTTGCGCGCGATCTTGATTTCAGGTCCGTGTATGAACTTAAGTCCCGCGGCCCTTAAGGAGACGCTCGTGCCGTTGCGCCAGCCCGTAGAGGCGGACGTGGCGCGCACCCCCGCACGGGCCGAGGCCTCGGCACTCGATTTGACGCTCTTGGGCCTAAGGCCCCTGCTTGCGCGGCGCGACGTGACCGAGCTGTGCATCAATCAGCCCGGAATCGCGTTCCTGGAAACTCGAGAAGGGTGGCGGCAGGAACGGGTGCCTTTTGCGGATTTCGAGTGGTGTCGGCGCTTGGCGAAGCTCGTCGCGAATTCGACCCGGCAGCGCATCGATGAGGAGTCGCCACTCCTTTCCGCCTCCTTACCCACGGGCGAGCGCATTCAAATGGTTTTGCCACCGGCGACGAGCGCGGGATGTGTGGCGATCACGATCCGCCGGCCGTGCGATGAGGTGTGGTCCATCGAAAGTTTGAGCGCGAGCGGGATCTTTCGTGCGACCCGGCGAGCGAGTGACGCCTTGGACGAAACGGAAGCCGAACTCTTGCGGCTGTTGGAAGCGCAGGAATACGAATCCTTCATGCGCTTGGCGGTGCTCGCACGAAAGAATATCTTAGTCTCTGGCCCCACAGGCTCCGGGAAGACCACCTGGACCAAGGCGCTCATTCGGGAAATCCCGCGCGATGAACGCTTGATCACCATTGAGGATGCGCAGGAACTCGTCCTCGATCACCCCAACCACGTACGTCTTTTTTATTCGAAGGACGATCAGGGGCTCTCCCGAGTGACGCCGAAACAGCTGCTCGAGTCCTGCCTTCGCATGAAACCGGACCGCATTTTGCTAGCGGAGCTCAGGTCCGAGGAGGCGTTTGACTACTTAAGAAACGTCAATAGCGGCCATCCCGGCTCCATCACGAGCGTCCATGCCGCAAGCGCGGAACTGGCCTTCGAGCAATTAGTGCTTCTGGTCAAACAAAGCCGAGCCGGTCAGGAATTACCGCGCGCCGACATTAAGGAGCTCTTGTACCTCCTTGTCGATGTCGTCATTCAATTCGGCGTCGAGCGCCATCAACGCTTCATCAAAGAGATCTGGTATGAGCCTCACCGCAAACGCCGTCGCTTGGGCACCGCGGGTTAAGCCGCGCTGGCCGGTACTGGCCATAAAGGCGATCGCCATCGCCTGTGTGACTCTCATTGCCTCTCAATATCTCGCGGGCTTCTTGCTACTCGCGTGGTGCCGGCAGGATCTGCGGACCGCAGGGCCCTTCACCATCGCGCGCTATGGTTATTATTACGGTGGGATTCCCGCGGTGCGACGGCGTCTGTGGGTTTCATCGGCAGGGGGCCTCGCGCTCATCGCTTTTGCCGCGCTTCCGCTCCTTCTGCCGCGGCGGCGCGCCCTTCACGGGGATGCTCGCTGGGCCACTCGAGCCGAAATGGCGCGCGCGGGGCTCTTTGCCAAGCACGGCCTCTTTTTAGGGCGCGTGGGCCGTCGCTATCTCATCCTGGGGGGGCAGCAAGGCGTGCTCTTGTCGGCACCGCCGCGGGCAGAAAAAGGCACGGCAATCGTTGTCCCGAACCTGCTTTTTTGGCAGGGGTCGATCCTATGCTTAGATGTAAAACTCGAGAACTGGACGCTGACGGCGGGTTACCGGCAGCGCGCCGGTCAGAGCTGCTATTTGTTTCACCCGCTGGCGGAAGATGGCAATACCGCCGGCTGGAATCCGCTCACCTACATCTCGACCGATCCCAACCTTCGGATCAGCGACGTGCAGCGCATCGCTGCCATTCTCTATCCCGACGTGCCGGGGACGGATCCTTTCTGGCCGGCCGGCGCGCGCTCCTATTTTTTAGGCGTCACCATGTATGTGCTCGAAACCCCCTCGCTCCCGCCGACCTTGGGCGAAGTCTTGCGGCAGGGGATGGCCTCGGACACCGAAGGGTTTGGTCATCACTGGCGACGGATCATCGAGGGGCGGCAGAAGGGGACGTATCCCTTAAGCTCGCCGTGCATGAGGGCGCTCTCCGAGATCATCGATTTGGCGCCGGTGACCGCTTCGTCCATCCGCAAAACCTTTACCTCGCGGTTGGATCTTTTTGCCAATCCGCTTCTGGATCGTGCGACATCCCGCAACGATTTTGACCTTCGGGATTTGCGCAAGCGGCCGATGTCGATTTATCTCGCGATCAACCCCGGCGATCTGCACTTACTGCAAGCGCTCTTGAATCTCTTCATTGAGCAGGCCCTGAATCTTCAGACCCGCGAATTGCCCGAGCACAACCCGGCGCTTAAGTTTCAGGTGGCGTTCATCTTAGATGGGCTCGCCGCCGCTGGCCGGATTCCCATTCTCGCCCAAGGCGTCGCGTACCTGCCCGGCTATAACGTTCGCCTGATGCTGGTCGTACAGGCGTTCTCGCAACTTCGAGAGATTTACGGACAGCAGAATGCCGAGACCATGATGAAGAGCTTGGCGGCCCGGATTGTGTATGCGCCGAAGGACGTGGCGGAGGCGACGGAAATCTCCCAGGAGTTAGGGTTCACCACCGTCAAGGCCCATACGCACTCCAGACCAATCTTAACTGTCGCGGACTCCAAGGGTCAGCGTCGTAGCGTCAGCGTGAGCGAGCAGAAGCGACCGCTGCTGTTGCCGCAAGAGGTCAAGGAACTCGGCAAGAACCGGGAGATCCTCTTCTATGAAGGCGTACGACCGATCCTTGCGCGCAAGAACCGGTATTACCGCGATCCCTTATTCCGTAAGCGTCTTTTCCCACCGCCCAAGTCAGCGGTTCCACGACGGCAACCCGCGAAGCGGCCGGCGGAACCCCAACGTCCGCCGACGCCGAACCCTGCGACATCGCCCGCCAACGAAATCGTCGAAGGGTCGGTTGCGCGGGCGGAGCCCTTGAAGCCGGACCCGCCGATGCGGGAGGAGGCTGTGATTGAAACTCCGCCACCGCCCGAATCCAAGCCTGCCACGCGCGAGGCAACCCTCGCCGATATTGATCGGATTGAAAGCTTGACGTTGGAGGACTATGCGGTCGATCTCGGGCACCTGAAGGTGCCGGAAGGACCGCTCAGCACAGAGGAAACACAGCGTTTGGCCGATGGCTTCGTACAGGCGTTCCACGAGCGCTAGGGGACTCAAGCATGGAGGAAACGGATACTTCAACCAAGGCGCGCGCATCGGACTCGCAGGATGCTACAGGCCGTCCCGGGCGACGAAATCCCGATTCTGGATTGGCAGAACCCAATAATTCGATTCGGCCGTCACGGCGGCGTACACAGGCCGCGACGAAATCTGCGGAATCCCCAGTATCTCCCGCGCCCAAGGACACTCGCGATCGCGCGCGTGAGCCCGCCTCATCGGGCCCATCCGAGCGCGTGATTCCAGACCACATCCGCAAGCGCTTTGTCCAAGTCGGTCATCGATACCATTTTCCAGATGGCGCGCACGCCTTTACCGACCGCGGCGCTCGTTTGGTCACGCCGAGCGAGAACGTTGAGGTCGTGAAGAGCCTCATCGCGATCGCCGACGCACGCGGCTGGAAGGAGCTCACGATTACAGGATCCGAGCGTTTTCGCAAAGAGGCTTGGGCGGCGGCCAGCGCCTTAGGACTCAAGGTTCGGGGTTATGTCCCCACGGAGTTCGAACGCGCGCACCTTGCGCGCAAACTCGCCCGCGAAGCCGCAGGCTCGCCCGAGAACGTCGAGGAGCCGACTCACTCCGTGGGCGGTCGCGGTACCGCCACACGGGGCGACCCTCGCGATCGCGCGAAGGGCCCCATCGTGGGACGTCTCATCGATCATGGCGTGGCTGCTTACCGGCACGACCCCCACGAGCTGATTTCCTATTTCGTGAAAATCGAAACCCCGGAAGGAGAGCGCGAGATCTGGGGCGTTGACTTGAAGCGCGCGCTCAAGGAATCGCTCACGCAACCGAAGATTGGCGATGAGATTGTCCTTCGCGCCGTGCGGCGCGATACGGTGACGGTGCAGGAGCGCGAGCGCGACCCAGATGGTAAGGTCGTCGGACAAAAGCCCTTGGATACGCATCGCAATCGCTGGATCGTCGAGAAACAGGAATTCTTCGCCGAGCGCGCGGCGGCGGCCCGCACCTTGCGTGATCCCAGCGTTGACCCCAAGGTTGCAGCGAGGCGCCATCCAGAACTCGTGGGCACCTACCTTCAGATGCATGCCGCGCAAATAGCCGCGCGCCAGCTTCGAGATCCCCAAGATCGGGAAAAGTTTGTGAACCACGTGCGCACCGCGCTCGCCGCCGCCGTCGCCCGCGGCGAGCCGCTCGCGCCGGTGCGGCTGAAAGAGAAGGTGGCCGTGCCGACGCCGATCCCCGAAGCGACCCGAGGTGAGGAGGCGCCGACGCGATGAGGCGTTCCACCGCCGATGAATAAGCCTCCGGACAAGTCGGCCCCCGGCGGTGTCGAATCCGCCGCCGAGTCACCCCGCAAGACTCCGGACGTGCCGTTATCTCGCTTCGCCTCCCGCGAGATAAGGCCGAGCCGCGGCGGCTCCCTCTTCGTGGGTCGCCTCACAGAACACGGCCGCGCCAACTACCAGTATCGCACCGATGAGAATGCCTCTTACTTTCTGAAGCTCCTCACGAGCCGTGGAGCCAAGACCCTGTGGGGCAAGGATTTGGAACGAGCGCTCAATTCCGGTGAGACCCGACCCAAAGTCGGTGATCTTATCGGTGCGCGCCGCGTCGGTCGCGAGGCCGTGACCGTCACGGCCCGCCGCCGCGTGGCCGGTGGTCGCATCGTGACTGAGGAAGCGCATCACGCGCACCGGACCCGCTGGGTCGTTGAAAAGGTCCAATTCTTTGCCGAGCGCGCGCGGCTAGCGCGGCGCCTGCGGGACGAGCAAGCCGATGTCCGGGAAACGGTGCGCGTGCATCCCGAGCTCAAGTCCAGTTTCTTAAGCGTTCGGGCCGCTCAAGAATTTGCATCGCGCCGGATCGCCGACCCCAAAGACCGTGAGCGCTTCCTCTCGCTGATGCGCGAAGCCATAGCAGCCTCGATCCATCGGGGCGAACCGTTGCCCGCCGTGCGTCTGCGCGATCCGTCAAGAACGCAGGAGCTCTCGGCGGCGCCGCGACCGCCGCGGCCGGAAGACCCGACCCGGTGAGTGCCACCTCACCTCTGCCAAATTCTCATGAGATCCTCGCGGACCCCCAAGCGTCGGAGTGGCTAAAATCGGCGCTCAAGAGCGCGGCCGAGCGCGATCCTATCGACGCGCTGAATGACGCCCTGGTACTTGCGGCGACTTTGGAGGAACGGCTGCGGAGCGAACTCGATTTGCGTTGAGCTGAGGATATTCAACGCATCTTCGCTGGTCAGTGCAAGCGAGTGGCCTTCCGCTCGAGGCACATGACCGCTAACCCACGACAGTGATCATACACAGCACAGGCTCTCTCGAGCATCGGGGTCACGACCTCAAACGGCAACTCGACCTCACGCACGAGTTTTTGATAGCGCCCGCACGTGGGGCAGTCGATCCATACGCTTAGCTGACTCAATGATCCGTTCACAAGCCGAATCCTCGAATTGAAGTCGGTCTGCGCGCAATGCGCATTTCTGCGCAGAACGAGCAGAAACTCCTTGTGTTGAGGCCCATGATTCGCACGGACCTCACTCGACGCGGTCCGCTTGATCACCAGCGCAAAGCCTTTAAACAAGCCCAGCCGAAGAATCGGCAAGTAGAGGGGGAGGGCGGGATTACCTGACTGGTGGACAGCGTATCACGGCGTGCTCGTAGTCAAGGACGAGTGCGGGGAGCACTCGCCGCCTTCGGCGGTCTTCGATCCTTGACAACTGCGCGCGCCGTGATTCTCGGATTCCGGGCAATCCCGCCCAAGATCAATTCGAGGAATCTCATCATGAATAGCATGTCCGATATTTCCTTTGCCTCTCACAGCAACGCGTTGGCCCGAGAGCTTTCGTTGGACGCCGTTCGACACAGAGCGCCTGCAGTGTTTGCGGTGTCGGCTCACGAGCGCATGAGCCCACGGTATACGTTCATTCCGACCGAACGGGTTCTTAGCGGCCTGATTAATGTAGGCTTCGTGCCGGTCGATGCACGCCAGTCTCACACGCGGTCGAAGAGCGCTATGCACGCACGACACATCGTGAGGCTCCGCCGGCGGTTTGAGACGGTCCAGCTCAATGATTCTGTGTTGGAGATCCTTTTCTTGAACAGCCACGACGGGACGAGCGCGTATCAATTACGCATCGGTATCTTTCGTGTGGTCTGCACGAATGGCCTGATCGTGTCGCGAAGCGCCTTCCCGACCCAGTGCGTGCGTCATCGAGGCAATATCGTGGACGAGGTCGTCGTTGGCGCTCTCCAAATGACCGAGCGATTCGAGAGCTTAGCCGCGCAGATCGAGCACATGGAGCAGCGACGACTCCCCAAGGATGAGCAGCTTCAGTTGGCCAAGCGGGCACTTCAGTTGAGATTCCCGAAAGGAACCGAGAGCGGGCTCGAGGCTGCGCAGCTTCTCAACTGCCGGCGGACGGAGGATGTTGGGGACGATCTATGGCGGGTCACGAATAGGCTTCAGGAGAATCTCATGCGCGGAGGCCTGACGCGTCGAACAGCGAGCGGCCGCTTGATCCGTACCCGGCCGATCACGGCCATTGCGCAGGACGTGAGAATCAACAGTGGCATCTGGGATTTGGCGATGGAGGTGCTTGCCGCCTGAAGGCATCGCATGTAGGGAGGGGGCGTCGCATTGAGGACGTTCCCTCCCTTTTTTTGTCGCACCAGTAGAGAGAGGATCTCTTGCGATAACTGCCATCGCCAGCGGTTTAGATATTTTGGTGCGGATTAGATCGGGCGGTCTTGCCCGGTGATTCCAGGATGGCACGCGGTTCTCGCCGTCAAGGCCGTCCGCGCGGCGCTTCGCGCCGTGCTCCGCGAGTCGGCTTCGCCGAGCCCTGACGGCTGCGCTGCCGCGCGCTCCTCCCCGCAAACGGGCAATCCCGCCCGGGGAATGGAGAGGGGACATGGAAAACGAGATCCTTTACGTTCGAGATCAGGGCGGCGAATTTGTCGTTGCAGATGGTGACGTGGTTGTAGCGGCAGCCAAGCGGCATTTGGGACGTCGAATTCGTCGTGGTGTGAAGCTCACTAGCCCCAAAGTGGTTCGCGACTTTTTAGCGGTAACACTCGGTGACCGAGACTGCGAATATTTCTGCGTCATTTTGCTTGACGCCCATCACAGGCTTCTGCGTTTCGTCGAACTCTTTCGTGGCACTATTGACGGTGCGAGCGTGCACCCACGAGAGGTCGTGAAGTTGGCGCTTGAGGCCCAAGCCGCGGCCGTAGTGCTGGTTCATAACCATCCCAGCCAAAATGATCGGTTCAGTTCCGCAGACGAACTAATTACCCAAAGATTGAAAAGTGCCCTCGATCTCATTGATGTTCGTGTCGTTGATCACCTTTTGGTTGCGGGCGGCGATGTTATTAGTGGCGCCGAACGTGGTCTTGTCTAAATCTGCGATTGCCGTCGCCCTGCGACTTCGACAGCGAAGCGTGGGGCGGCGCGTGTCGGCCGGTTCCAGAAATCCGAGGGCAACGCATAGTCACCTCTAAGCGGCACTTCGGTCCTCCAAACGGTCGATTCAGCGTGGTGAGACGAGGTCGTGGCCTATACAGTGTCCGGCCCGTTGCGGAACTGTATGGACGCTGCCTCGCGGCGCTAGCAATAATCCACCTGTGAGCCGCTACACCTTCTCTTGCTACAACGTCGCCTCTACGCCGCGCTACGTCGTCGTCTGGGACCTACAGTGGCAGGTGATCGACTGCCGGCGCCTGGACCCCACCACGGACTTGTCTGGCGCCATGGCGGCCGCTATGGGGCTCCTCGAGGATGACGGATGGCGCGCGGAGGCCACGCCGGAATATGGCTTCGTTTTTTTTCACAAGTCAGGTGAGCGACGGCTGCTGATGCTCACGCCCAGGGATCCGTACAGCACTGCATCACAGTCGTTCTCGCCTTTCTCGCCAGAAGTGAGACCATAGGCCCACCATGTGCGGCCGCTATGTCTCTCCGGATGAAGCTTCGATCGAGCGCGAGTTCAACTTGGTGCGCCAGGAACAAAACATCACGCCGAGCTACAACGTCGCGCCCACCCAAAAGGTGCCGGTGATTCGCGCCGTCGATGGCACTCGCAATCTCGAACCCCTGCGGTGGGGTCTCATTCCATTCTTCGCGAAGGGGGAGCCACCCAAATATTCGACCATCAACGCTCGTATTGAAACCGTGGAGACTGCGGCGAGTTACCGCGGGCCCTGGAAGCGCGGACAGCGATGCCTGCAAATCGCTACCGGCTTTTTCGAATGGCATTTGGACGAGGCCGGCCGCAAGGCGCCTTACTTTATCCATCTCAACGACCAACCCCTGTTCGGGTTCGCCGGCCTGTGGGACCGGTCCATAAAGCCCGACGGCACAGCGATTGAGAGCGTCGTGCACATCACAATGCCCGCGAACGATTTACTGAAGTCAATTCACAACACCGGCAGCAACCCCCACCGAATGCCCGCCATCCTTCGAAGGGAGGACCAGGAGGCGTGGCTCGCGGGTTCCGTCGACGACGCCCGATCGGTACTCAAGCAATACGAGGCCGGACTAATGGTCGCGTATGAAGTCAGCACACGCGTCAACTCCCCAAAGAATAACGATCCGACGCTGATCGACCCAGTCTAGGCAGCGGCAGGCCAGACGGCAGTCCCGGGCCGGGAGAGTTTCGAGGTATTTTCAGCGAAACTCTTACGGGGAGCTAAAAAACCAACTATGCAGGATAGCCTGCGGCTTGCTTTTGGGACACATTGTGTCCCATGCGTTGTACGGAAATTTTGAAGGCGCGGGTCTCGCCGCAGATCAAACGCCAGGCGAGGGCGATCGCTGAACGCGACCTTCTGACGGAAGCGGCTTGGCTCAAGCGGCTGGTTATTCGGGAGATACGGGCCTGCGACGCGGCGAATGACGAAGGAGGTGAACTGCACCGGCAGAACGACATCCACCAGCCAAGAGAGGCGCGTGGACCGAAGGCCTGCTGTAAGCCGGTGTACGTGCGATTTCGCGACGAAGATCGTCTACTCCTCGATGCCCGCGCGGCGGCTCGAGGCATGCGGCCTGCAACCTACCTCTCCGTCCTGACGCGCGCGCATTTACGATCTCTGACGCCGCTGCCCAAGGAGGAGTACCTGGCGCTCAAGCGCTGCATCGCTGTACTCGAGTCGATCGGCCGGAACATCAACCAGATAGCCAGGGCGGCCAACCAGGGCGGCGGAATGCCGGACTCTGCGGGCGCGGAATTTCGGGCGATGCTCAAGATATGCGTCGCCTTGAGGGACAACACCAAGTCCCTTCTTAAGGCCAATGAAACCAGTTGGGAGACAGGGCATGTCCAAGCGGACCTTTAGGATTCGAGAGGGCGAGCCTTTAATCGATATCGCGAGCTATGGCCGCGGTGGGCATCGCGACACCGGAGGTAGATTGACGTCGGGGCAGCTTGAGCAGATTCAGTGGACTGTACGACGGACGCCGGAAGCGGTGGTGAAAGTATTGCCTCGCGCCAGCAACGATCTCAAGGCAGTGGGCAAACATCTCGACTACATCGGGCGCAAGGGCGAGCTGGATCTTGAAACCGAGGACGGCGAGCGCATGGGCGCGCGGGTAGGAAAGGATCTCCTAGATGACTGGGATCTCGATATCGACGATGTGCGGCGCCAAGCGACCCTCGCCGTCACGAAGGGTAGAAAGCCGCCGAAGCTCGTCCACAAACTCATGTTCTCGATGCCGCCTGGAACGCCACCTGCCAAGGTGTTGGGTGCGGTGCGAAATTTCGCGCGGGAGGAATTTTGGGGTCAAAACCGGTACGCCTTCGTCTTGCATACCGACGAGCCACACCCTCATGTCCATCTCGTGCTGAAGGCAGTCAACGAACAGGGTGTTCGATTGAACATCAAGAAGGCGACGCTCCGCCACTGGCGATCGGAATTTGCCAGAAACCTGAGACTGCTCGGCATTGAAGCCAACGTCACGGAACGTGCAGTGCGTGGTCAAGGCATGAAGGCTAAGAAGGACGGAATCTACCGAGCGAATTTGAGAGGCGATTCTACCTACCTCCACGCCCAAGCCGAAGACGTTGCTGCCGGATTACTCAAAGGAAATGTCCGCGCCGAGCACGGCAATCAGAAGCTCGTTCAAACACGGAAGGCTGTAGAAGATGGATGGCGTTCTGTTAGTCGTTTGCTCTGGAAGAGTGGTCGCCAGGACCTCGCCGACGAAGTCCAGCGCTTTGTTGAGCGAATGCCGCCGACACTAGCAGACGGGGCGAGGTTCGCCCAAGAATTGCGCCAGCGGACCCGCGATTCACGAGACCGCGAGCAGGACCCCGCTCGCTAACTGTCGAGGATTTTCCTCGCTCGTTCAGGTAAAGCAACAAGAGACCTGTAGGTGACAATCGGTAGGTGGCGGCGGAACATGATTTGTCGTACTCGTGAGCGATTCTTGACTCGCAACACGGGTGCGATGGCAGGCTTTATTCGAAAAGACCAACCTCTTCCCTCGATACGCCTGGGCGATCCCGAATCCAATACTCCAGCGGCAAGACCCAAGCGCAAGGAGCAGACGCGATGAAGGGGCCGGTTGCGGAGGCGAAGGAGTTCTTCGATGATCCGACGGCCTCGACCTGGCTTCGGACGGCGCTCCATACGGCTCTTGAGCGGGACCCGGTTGATGCGCTCAACGATGCACTCGCGCTTGCGGAGATTCTTGAAGAGCGCCTGCGGAGCGTCCTGGACCTGAACGCCCGGCCCGGCTGATAACCTCAGGGCGCGCCCCGCATCGAAGCGCTGGGGGGGGGCGGCCGGCCTTCCTACCTCAAAGCTGATTACTACATCTCTGTATAACCTTGCCCTAGAGCAGCTAGAATGTTGAAACCGTTGACGATTTGGGTCTCGACCAGTGCGTGAGGGGGTTAGACGATGGATCCGTCGGAAACGGCGACTTCAGTTGCGGACATCGTCCGCCGCAAACTCGATCAGGCTCGCCATCAGCTGATCGAGCGAAACCTGCGCAATAAACTTGTCAATTGCGCGCTCACCTCCAAACGTTCCCACCAAGTACGCATCGTCGATGAGCTCCCCGACGAGGCGTTCAAGATTCTGCTCGCCCAAAAGCGCGACATGACCTTCGCCTCGGGGCGAGGCGTGGCCATGGAGCAGGAGGGCGAGGACACAGACCCGGATTACGCCGTTTGGACTCCGCCGGAGGTGCCCGCTGGAAGGTCGGACGAGGATATTGCATCACGGCATCGCGACACGGTGCTCCAGACCCAACTGACTGCGGAAGGGCTCCAAAAGCGGCTCACGGCGCTCTACTACGAGAGCATCGAAAACGAAGAAGAGACGGGCGTTAATGTCCTTTATCTCGCGTTGGGGTTCTTGAAGTGGTTTGAAGACCCGCGCTCGGAGGTCGAGCGCTACGCTCCGCTGGTGTTGGTGCCCGTCGAACTCGTGCGCAAAGGCGCGCGGGAACGTTTTCAGTTAAAGGCCCGCGATGAAGACCTTTACACCAATGTATCGCTCAAGGTCTGGCTTGCCGAGCAACACTCGATTGAGCTACCCGACCTGCCTGACTCCGAGGTGTGGCTCCCGAGTGATTACTTTGCTCTGGTTCGCGACGCCATCTCGCGCGCCGACCGATGGGAGGTCATGGAGTCGGAAATCCTTTTAGGATTCTTTTCCTTCAGCAAGTTTCTTTTGTGGAGGGACTTAGATCCTAAGAACTGGCCGACGCTCGAGGCGCTCTTGGGCCACCGGATCCTGCGGACGCTCCTCGCACCGCACGAAGAATCCGGACAGGCGGAGCCGCCCCTCATCGCCGATGATGACCGTCTCGATGATCACTTCAAGGCCGCCGACCAGGTCGCGATATTAAATACCGATAGCTCACAGACCATCGCCATTCAAACTGCCTTGAACGGGCGGGATCTCGTCGTTCAGGGGCCGCCCGGCACGGGTAAGTCCCAGACCATCGCCAACATCATCGCCGCGGCGGTCCATCGCGGCAAATCCGTCCTCTTTGTCGCCGAGAAGCTCGCGGCCCTGCAAGTGGTCTACGAGCGTTTGAAGCACGTTGAGTTATCGCCGCTCTGCTTTGAGCTGCACAGCCGGCGCGCGACCAAAGGACAAGTCTTACAACAGCTGCGCGAGGCGTTGAATTCTGGCGCCCCAGCCAAAGTACCCCCAAGCCTCTGCGAGAAATTGGATTCCGTGATCGCCTCGCTCTGGGCGCATTCCGATCGTCTACACCGGCCGCATGAGCCGTCGAAGTTCACGCCGTTTCAGATCATCGGAAACATCTGTCGCTTGAGGGACCGAGGGGTTGCGGTTCCGGACTTCAAGGTACAAGGGGCTGAAGCCTTGACTCGGGGTGAGATGGAGGCGTTTCTCGCGGAGCTGCGTCGCGGCGCTCAACGCCTTGGGCTTTCAGGTGTGCCAGCACGGCATCCGTGGCGCGGGTGTGACCGCGAGATCATCAATCCCCTTGATACGGAGCGCCTCACCGAACAGGCCGGCAAGTTGAGCGCTCGATTTGATGCGCTGGTCGCGATCCTTCGAAGTGTCTGGCCCTTGGTCCGACAAGAGAATGATGATCCGAATGTGCTTCAGTTTGCGGATCTTACGAAGATCGAGAAAGCGCTCTTACTGGCTGCGGGAAAGCCCGAAGAATCGCTCGAAGCCTTGTGTCATCCGCGCTGGGACAAGGACCTCGAGCGACTCGAACGCGTGGTCGACTGCGCCCGGAAGTTGAGCGACATTGAGGAGGCGTTGAAGCCCCTGTTCACCGATGCGGCCTGGAATCGCGACTGGATGCAAGAACGTGCTGAGATCGCGGGTAGCGGCCAATCGCTCTTTCGGGTGCTGCGCGGACCCTATCGGGAGGCTTTAAGAACTTTTCGCGGCGCCTGTCGGGAGAAGCTGCCGAAGTCCTATGCGGCCCGACTCGCATCGCTCGATCAGTTGATCGAAGGAAAAAAACTTCGCGGCGAGCTTCAGACGTTCGGAGCCGAATTCGCGACGGATCTTCCGGCGCTCTGGCCCACACTCCCGGCCGGGTGGCCGCGGCTCCCAAACTTGCCGGCTGGCTTCGCGCAACGCTCGAAGTGGGTCCGCGCCTGTCGGTGCGCAATCACAGGCTGTTGAGCTGGTCGGATACCCCGGAGAAATGGGCTGAGCGGCTTCACGTCGCGACCACGGGCGCCGCCGCGCATCTGGCCGAGCTCGCAAGCTTTATTGGCCTCTCGACGCCCCAACTTAAGGGCGAGGCGCGCGCCATCGAGACGAAGCTAGGCCTCATTTTGGAGCGGGTGCGTGGCTGGAAGGCGAATCCGCAACGCTTCAATGAATGGCCGCCGGCGCGGGAATGCTTGAGTTTGCTTGTCTCAAGGACCGGCGCTGATTTCCACGATCGAGTCTATGCCGGCCAAATTCCGTCGGCCGAACTCGTCGAACGCGTCGAGCTTGCGATGTCTGAGCAGATTTGGAATCAAATGTGCAAGTCCGATGCGGAACTCGCGCGCATCGATGGGCGCTTGCTCGATGAGTTCGTCGGTCACTTTCGGCAATTGGATGCTGCGCGAATCGATGCAGCTGCGGCGGAAGTGGCGCGTCGGCACTTTGATCAAAAGCCCACCGGCAGCGTGGGCGAGATGGCGATTATCCGGCAGGAGATCAACAAGAAGAGCAGATTTCTTCCCGTACGCAAACTCTTAGACATGGCCGGGAATGCCATCCAGATTTTGAAGCCCGTGTTTCTGATGAGCCCCCTCTCAGTGGCTCAATACTTGGCGCCCGGCCGCTTGAAGTTCGATCTTCTGCTCATCGATGAGGCGAGTCAGGTACGCCCGGAGGACGCGCTGGGCGCGGTCGCGCGCGCGGAGCAAATCGTCGTGGTGGGAGATGCCAAGCAGCTGCCGCCGACCAATTTCTTCACCCGCTTGGGCGACGATCAGGACGGGGACGGGAATTCCGCGAACGATGAGGGTACGCCGTTGATCGGTGCGATGGAGAGCATCTTGAGCCTCTGCGATGCGACGCTCTTGAACCGAACGATGCTCCGCTGGCATTACCGCAGCCACCATCCCGCGCTGATCGCAGTCTCGAACGACTGCTTCTATGACAATAAGCTGCTGCTCCCCCCGTCTGTAGCGCTCGGACAGGTGGCCGACGGCTTAGGCGTCGTCTATCACAAGGTGCCGAGCGGCGGCTATGACCGCGGCAAGAGTGCGACGAATACCGTCGAAGCGGACTGGGTAGCGGAGGCGGTCTGCGCGTTTGCCCGCGCGAATCCCGAGAAAACGCTCGGTGTGGGTACCTTCTCGGTCGCGCAACGCGATTGTATCCGCGATCGGATTGATCAGCGCCGGCGAGAGGATCCCGAGCTGGAAGCCTTCTTCACGCCCAATCGCCCGCAGCCGTTTTTCGTCAAGAACTTGGAGAGCATTCAGGGGGACGAGCGCGACGTCATCTTTATCTCGGTGGGGTACGGCCGTGACGCCAGCGGACGTCTGACGGGGAGTTTCGGTCCCATCAACAACGACGGCGGCGAGCGGCGCTTAAACGTCTTGATTACCCGCGCCAAGGAGCGTCTCGAAGTCTTCTCATCGCTCACCGCGGATGACATCGACACCTCGAGTCGAAAGGCGGGCGTCGTTGCCTTGAAGAAGTTCCTGCAGTTTGCCGAGAAGGGGTATCTCGATATTCCCACTCCCACCAACAAACCCTTCGACAGCGATTTTGAAGAGTCGGTGGCAAATTTCTTGCGACAACGCGATTTTGAGGTGCACCCGCAGGTCGGGATGGCCGGCTTCTATATCGACTTAGGGGTGCTGCATCCTAAGAATCCGGCGCGCTATGTACTCGGCATCGAATGCGATGGCGCCACCTATCACTCCTCGCGCTCGGCGCGCGATCGCGATCGTATTCGGCAGAAGATCCTGGAGGATCGCGGTTGGTCGATTCATCGCATCTGGAGTACCGACTGGTTCAACCGCCGCTCCGCGGAGGAGCACCGGCTCCTTGATGCTTTACAGGGTGCTGAAACCGCGCCCAAGGCAAAGCCCGCCGAGGACAAGCCGCCGCCACCGCCCCGTGCGGAGGCTCGCCCGGAACCTCCGCGCGAGGCTCCGCCGCGTGCCGGTGTGCCCTACAAAGAGGCGGACTTTCGCGTGCGCTCGGATGCGCTTCCGCACGAGGTACCGCGCAAAGTTGAAGAAGCGGTGCGTCGCATCGTCGACATTGAAGGCCCCATCCATACGGAGGAGGTGGCTCGACGGGTTGCAACAGTATGGGGGCTCGAACGCGCCGGTTCTCGCATTCAGGACGCGACGCGTCGGGCCTTGAGAGTCTTGGAGCGACAGATCGCCTTGAAGGCCGCCGGGAACTTCTGGATGAGCGCGAAAGCCCCGGAAGTGCAACCGCGTGATCGCTCCGAGGCTCAATCGAGTACGCTCAAAAAGGCCGAATACCTGCCACCGGCGGAAGTGTCCGCGACGGCGAAAGAGGTGCTTAAGGAGAATGTGCGTGTGCCTGTGAATGAGCTCGTCGTTGAGATCGCTCGACGGTTGGGGTTTCAGCGCACCGGCCAGGATCTCCATGAGGTGATTCTCAAAGTCATCGAGAGCCAATTCGGCACGGTCCTCGAATCACGCGAAGACGGCTCCGTGATGTTGATGTCGAGCTGAACATGGCTTCAGCGCGCGAACTTCTCGTCTCAGCCAGCAGCGAGCAGCGCGCACAAGCGGCGAAAGCGTGGCTCAAAACCTTCGCCCCTCACCGCGAGGTGCTGATTCTCGTGCCTCATACGATCGCCGCAGACCAGCTGGTGCACGAGCTCATCGCGGAAGGCGGCTCGCGCTTTGGCCTCATGCGCTTCACCTTGAATAGGCTCGCGGCTCTCACCGCCGCTCCGGAGCTCGCCCGCCGGGGCGCAGCACCCGCGACGAGCCTCTCCCTCTCCGCGGTGGTCACCCGCGCTGTCGATGGCGTTGCGAAGGCGGGTGAGGCCGGCCGCTTCACGCCGGTCGCCTCCCGGCCCGGCTTCCCGCGAGCGCTTGCTCGGACGTTTGAAGACTTGCGGGCGGCCTACATCCCGTTCAGTCGCTTGGGCGAGGTGCCGTCGGTGGCACCCCTCGCCCCGTACCTTCAAGCGATCGAGGCGGAGCTGGAGGAGAGTCGGCTGGTCGATCGCGCCGAGGTGTTCAACATCGCCCGCAGGACATTAATTGACGCGTGGCCGTGGCCGAAAGACCTCCCGGTGCTGCTGCTGGATCTACCGCTTCTGGATATTTGCGAGCAGCGGCTCCTGGCGGCGGTTCTGGCGCACGCCTCGCAAGTGTTGGCGACCGTCGCGGATGGCGATCGCACGGCGATCGATGCTCACGTCTCGTTGCTCGGGAAAGAACCGAGCCGTGCGAAGGCCGAGCGACCGGTGAGTTCTCTTGCGAATCTGCAGCAGCACTTATTTCAAGAGTCTGCGCCGAGCCGACGCGATGCTGATGCGAGTCTTTCGCTCGCCTCCTGGCCCGGCGAAGCACGCGAATGCGTGGAGATCGCGCGCCGTATGGCGGAACAGGCGGCCCAGGGTGTGCCTTTTGATCGCATGGCGGTCTTCTTGCGCGCGCCCAGCCAGTATCGAGCACACCTCGAGGAGGCGCTCCGGCGCGCCAGTATCCCCGCCTGGTTCGCTCGGGGGAGTACCCGACCGGACCCGGCCGGGCGGGCGCTCTTGGCGCTTCTGGCATGCGCGGCGGAACATTTAAGCGCGCGCCGCTTTGCCGAATACCTCTCGCTCGCCCAAGTGCCGGACCCGGGATCTGACCCAAAGGATACCTGGACGCCGCCGGAAGAAGATGACCTCTTGCCGCTTGGATTCAAGCGAGAGGCGGCCGAAGTAATCATCGCACCTGGCACCACGGGTTTAACTCCCGATGCGTCTGCTCTCGAGGGGACGCTGCGCGCGCCCTGGCGCTGGGAGCGCCTCATCGTCGATGCCGCCGTAATCGGCGGCGTGGATCGCTGGCGGCGACGCTTGAAGGGCCTCAAAGAAGAACTTGCGGTGCGGCTCGAGGAGCTCGAGGAGGAGGACGCGCAGGCCGAGGCGCTCACGCGCACGGCGGAAAACTTGGATCACCTCGAGCATTTCGCACTGCCGCTGATCGAGCAACTCGCTGCGCTCCCGAGTGCCGCGGCCTGGGGCGAATGGCTTACCGCACTCCGAAATCTTGCGCTCGCAGCATTGCGAGAGCCCTCGGGAGTGCTCCGAGTCCTCGCGGAGCTCGATCCTTTGGGACCCGTCGGCCCCGTGGACTTGACGGCGGTGCAACTCGTCTTGACGCCGCGCCTCCGCGAGTTGTCGGTGCCCCCGAAATCGCGGCCGAACGGCGCCGTGTTCGTCGCGCCGGTCGAAATGGCCCGAGGGCTTAAGTTTCAAGTCGTTTTCGTTCCGGGGCTCGCGGAGAAACTCTTTCCTCAACGCATTCTTCAAGATCCCTTGCTCCCGGACGATGCGCGACAGGCGCTTGGAGTTCCAGGGCTCTCGACCCAGGCCGTCCGTGTCGAACACGAGCGCCTGGCGCTCCGCCTCGCGGCGAGCGCGGCTGAGGCTCACTTGGCCCTTTCTTGGCCGCGCATCGAGACCGAGAATGCGCGCGCCCGGGTGCCCTCGTTCTATGCGCTCGAGGCCTTGAGGGCCGCCGAGGGGCGCCTCCCCGGACTCGATGAACTCGCGCGGCGCGCGGAAAGCGCCGGCACCGCGCACTTGGGCTGGCCGGCGCCTGAGAGAGCTGAGCAGGCGATCGATGACACGGAATACGATCTCGCGACGCTCGCGAAACTGAAAGATGCGAATGCCGCGACTAGCGTCGGCGCGGCCGCGTACCTCTTGGGCGCAAACCCTCACTTGGCGCGAGCGCTGCGGGCCCGAGCCCGGCGCTGGAAGAATTTTTGGTCGATGTCGGATGGGCTCGTCGATCCCGATCCGGAGGCTCTCGCGGCGCTCGCGCGGCACCGCGTGGGAGCACGCCCTTATTCGCCGACCGTTCTCGAGAGCTTTGCGGTCTGTCCCTATCGCTTTCTCCTGCAAGGTATTCATCAGTTAAGGCCCCGCGAGGAAATCCAGGCATTGGACGTGCTGGACCCCTTGACGCGCGGGGCGCTCATCCACGCCATTCAGTTTCGGTTTTTGGGCGCGCTTCGGAGGGAAAAACAATTACCGCTCGCCGTCGAGCGCAGCGAGATCGCATTTCAACACTTGGATTCGGCGATAGCGCGCGTGGCGGCGGAGTACCGCGAGCGCCTGGCGCCGGCGATCGAGCGGGTATGGGAGGATGCCGTTGAAGCCATTCGCTTGGACCTGCGCGAGTGGCTGAGACGACTGATGGCCACCGGCGCCGAGTGGACGCCCCTGCACTTTGAGCTCGCCTTCGGACTGCCCAAACGATTTCGGGGCGAGGCGGATCCTGCGAGCCGTCCGGAGCCTGTAGAAGTGCTGGGGAGGGCACTTCTTCGTGGCTCCATGGATCTCATCGAGCAGCGCGCGGACGGTACTCTGAGAGTCACCGACAATAAAACCGGCAAGGCGCGAGTCCCGGAGCACGCGATCGTTGATGGCGGGAAAGCCCTGCAACCCGTCTTGTATGCACTCGCGGCCGAGGCGCTCTTCCAGAAGCCGGTAGCCTCAGGTCGGCTGTACTACTGCACCCAGGATGGAGAGTTCACGGAGCGATCCATCGCGCTGAATGATGGCAGTCGCGAGAGCGCTCAGAAAGTGCTCGATATTATCGGCCGGGCGATCGCGAAGGGCTCGCTTCCCGCGGTACCCGCCAAGGATGCCTGCGACAATTGCGACTACCGCATCGTCTGCGGACCGCACGAGGGGATCCGCGTGTCCCGAAAGCGTGGTGAGCGACTCCAAGACCTCGCCACCTTGCGAGCACTATTGTGACTCAGAGCGCCACTCTTGCCGATGCCGACCAACGCGATCTCATCGAGACAGCGCTCGATGTCAACTTGCTGGTCGAAGCAGCCGCCGGCACCGGAAAAACGACCGCGCTCGTCGGGCGTATCGTCGCCGCACTCGCGAGAGGCCATGCGGAGCTCGATCGAATTGTGGCGGTAACCTTCACGGAGGCGGCCGCCGGAGAGCTAAAGCTGCGCCTCCGAGGGGCGATTGAAAAAGCACGACTCAATGAGAGCCGGCCCCAACTCGAGCGCGATCGGCTGCGCCTCGCGCTTCCCAAGCTCGAGGAGGCGCGTGTCAGCACCATCCACGGATTTTGCTCAGATCTCTTGCGCGAACACCCAGTGGAGGCAGGGGTCGACCCTTACTTCGAGGTCGCGGCTCAGGATCAAGCGGCGTCTCTCTTCGAGCGCGCGTTTGACCGCTGGTTCGAGACGCAATTGGCCGCACCCGGCCCTGCAGTGCGGCGAATCCTTCGTCGGCGCCGCCGAGAGTTCGGCCGCATGGTGGGCGAGGGCCCACGCGGCGACTTGCGCCGCGCCGCTTGGGCGCTCGTCGAGCAGCGAGACTTCCCAACGCCCTGGCGGTACGCGAGCGCGTTCGATCGGGATCGCACGCTCGATGAAATACTCACCGAGATGGCTGCCATCGCCGAATGGGCGCCGCGCGCGAATCCCAAAGACTACTTCGGCAGGTCACTACTGGAAATCGCGAAAGCCGTGGAAGAGATTGAACGGGCCGAGCGCGTGCGAGCACGGGATTATGAGGGGCTGGAAGCTCAGATTTCGCAAGTCCTTCGCCCGAAGCCAAACCACTGGGGCTGGAAGGGCTTTAAGTACTCCGACGATCCGGAATTTCCACAAGCTGAACTCCGTCAGCGGCGCGACGCCCTACACGCGCGCCTGAAGCGCTTTGAGGAAGACGCCGGCGCCGACCTTGCGCCTCGCTTGCGAGATGAGCTCTGGCCTGTGGTCGAGGCCTATGAAGCGGCCAAGCACCAAGCGGGGTGCCTCGACTTCTCGGACCTCCTCATCTACACGCGAGATCTCGTGCGCGACAATGAGGGGGTACGGTCGGCATTGCAGGAGCGCCTGACCCACTTTTTTGTCGATGAGTTCCAGGACACCGATCCCCTGCAGGTGGAAATCCTTCTCTTACTCGCCGCGGATGATCCTCGTGTCACGGACTGGCAGGCGGCGCGTGCCCGACCCGGGAAGCTCTTTATGGTCGGTGATCCGAAGCAGTCCATCTATCGGTTTCGGCGCGCGGACGTGCAGCTGTATCGCGACGTGCAGCGCCGCCTCATCGCGCAAGGCGGGCGGCCCGTTCACTTGAGTGTCAGCTTCCGCTCGGTGCCTCAAATTCAAGAGGCCGTGAATGCTGCTTTCGCGCCGCGCTTCATGGCAACTGAAGGCGCCTACGTGCCGCTGTCGCCCTACCGCGAAAGCATCAAGACACAACCCTCGATCGTGGCGCTCCCCGTGCCGGCACCGCACGGTGACTATGGCGGCGTCACCAATTATTCCATTGATCAATCGCTCCCCGATGTGATCGCCGCCTGGATCGATTGGTTGATTCGTGAAAGCAAGTGGACCGTGACCGAGCGCGAACGGCCGGGCGAGCGGGTGCCGGTCGAGCCGCGACATGTGTGCCTCCTCTTTCGAGAATTGCGGTCCTTTGGGCGCGATGCCACGAGGGCGTACGTCGAAGCGCTAGAAGCGCACGAGCTGCCGCACCTTTTGGTCGGCGGCGGTGCGTTTTACAGCCGTGAGGAGGTCGAGACTCTCTCCGCGGCGCTTAAAGGCATTGAGCGCCCGGATGATGAGCTCGCGATCTTTGCAACGCTTCGAGGGCCCCTGTTCGCGCTATCGGATGCAGCGCTCCTCCTCTGGCGGGAGCGCGTCGGACCGCTCCATCCCTTTCGCCCAATCCCCGAGGAGCTCGCTCCGCCGCTTCAAGAAATCGCCGAGGCGCTCAATATCCTAAAAGCCCTCCATCGTCGGCGGAACTACCAGCCGGTGGGCGACACCATCACCCAACTCATCGAGGCCACCCGCGCGCATGCCTCCTTCGCCATCTGGCCAACCGGCATGCAGGCGCTCGCGAATATCGGTCGATTTGCCGATCTCGCCCGCCGCGCCGAGCGGCAGGGGCTCATCTCGTTCCGAAGTTTCGTGGAGCATCTGGAAAAGCAGGCAGAGCGCGGGGAGGTCGGCGAAGCTCCGCTCCTCGAGGAGGGGGTGCAGGGCGTGCGGATGATGTCCGCGCACAAGGCCAAAGGCCTTGAGTTCCCGATCGTCATTCTCGCAGACCTCACCACCGCGGGAGTTCGCGAGGACCCGACCCGATGGTCCGATCCTGCCCGACGACTCTGCGTACAGCGGATCGCCAACTGCACGCCCCCGGAGCTTCGTGAGCATGCGGCCGAGGAGACTCAATGCGAGAACGACGAGGCGGTTCGCCTCCTCTACGTGGCGTCGACTCGTGCACGAGATGTTCTCGTGGTGCCCACCGTCGGGGATGAGCGTCGGGATGGCTGGCTTGCCACACTCCATCCCGCGATCTATCCGGCACGTTCCCAGGCGAGGCGACCCGAGGCAAAGCAAGCACCCGGTACCCCCCTCTTCGGGGACGACACCGTGTCGGAGCGCCCGGAGAAGGCACCCCGCACGCGCGATTCCGTGATGCCAGGCCTCCATGCCCCGGAGGCCGGATCTCATCGGGTCGTCTGGTGGGATCCGCGCTCGCCGCTCTTGAAACTCGGGCTCAAACCATCCATCGGCATTCGGCAAGAGAAGATTCTCATCGACAACACCGAAGGACGTGCCGCCGAAGCCAAGGCCGCGTGGGAAAGTTGGCGCTCAGCGCGGTCGCAAGTCATCGAACGCGGGAGCGCACCGTCACGGACCGTCGAAAGCGCGACCGAGCGCGCCCGCTCGGCACTGCCGATCGCCGGCGCTGATCAGGTCTCCGTCATCGATGCGCGCTGGGAGGGCGCTCGCCCGGGCGGCGCCCGGTTCGGCACCTTGGTCCATGCGATTCTCGCCACAGTGAATTTGACTGGAATGCGCGAGACCGTCGCGGAGCATGCCGAGATTCATGCACGGTTGTTGGGTGCTTCGGATGAGGAGCGGGAGGCTGCCATCGAAGTGGTCACAGCGGCTTTGGCGCACCCACTGCTGAAGCGCGCCGCTGCGGCGATAGGCCGCGGCGGTGGCTGCCGTCGTGAGACGGCGATCGTGGTTCGCCTCGAAGATCAATCCTTGATTGAATGCGTGGCGGATCTCGCGTTTCAGGAGGTTGAAGGATGGATCGTCGTCGACTTTAAAACCGACTTCGAGCTCGAACTATCCGAGGAGCGTTACCGTCGCCAGGTCGCTCTCTATGTCCAAGGCATTGCAGACGCCACGTCGGCCACCGCACGCGGGCACCTCTTGCGGCTTTGACGCGCTAAGGCCCGCGAATTTTTCACGCGCGACCTGCTTAAGCCTTGTCGCTTTATCATTCCCTCATGTGGGGACGGCCGGGTGGCCTAGTGATTTAAAGAGATCTACATGTAGTGGTCGCCGTGCGAACTACCATCGGCCCCTTCGCTCAGTGCCGCAACTCACTCTGATCAGGCCGTCCGAGCGTCAGGCCGCAATCCCGGCATTCGACATAGACACCCGCAAAACTCGATAACACCGTTTGACCGGCGCAGTCGGGCACGGCAGAAAGCCGTCGACAGGCGTCTTGTTTGGATCGAGTTGGTTCACGGGCGCGACGATACCCGATGATGGGGCCTCGGCGCATACACAGTCTGCGGCGTCGGCAAACACTGTATAACTCGCAGCGAGGCTCAAAAACTCATCGTCGACGCGGCCGCATCGGCAAATGTGGGAGCGTCGTCTCTTGGTCATGGCCCGGCAAAGTAATGCGGCGACGTTGCGGCGGCAATTCGCATATCTCGCGGGTTCATGCGGCGCACCCCTGTGGCTCCAGTCGCTTTTTTGGCGCGGCAGTTTTGGCGACTTCGAGCACGGATCGCGCGCGATTCGAAATCGCATTAGGAACCCGCTCAGTCGTCGGTTTTCGGCCTGGGGGGGGCTGTCCTGCGGGTAGAACTGTGACACAATGCTCATATTAGCAGCATGGGCTACCCCATGATGCCCTGTGAAGGAGGCCCGATGGCTCTTTGGCCTAGCCTGAAGCTTCCACCGTCGATGTTCACTTCCACGTGATCCAGTCACCGACATCAAAACACTGTTCCGGACAATGAGCGACCCTTTCGCTAAAGAGAAACTGTACGAGGTTCTAGATTTCTTCTCGCGCAACGTAAAGCACGCGGGCAAGGTTAAGCTTTTCAAGCTTCTCTATTACCTCGATCTCATGGTGTTGCGCCGTACCGGCAAGACCGTCACGGGACTTCGATATGAAGCGTGGCCGATGGGGCCGGTGCCGGCGAGTCTTGACCAGGAATTCCACGATCCTAACTCAGAACTCCGTAAACGGTTTGACGTAAAGGAACACCAGAAGATTGAGTCGGAATTTCTAGTCTACCTAGACACCGATGAGGAACAGTTAGAGACATACCAGCATTCTGTCCATTTCGTCCCCAGCTCAGTACGTTCTCGAACACTGTATAAGCATCGGTTCTTGACGCGCCGTGAGCAGGGAATTGCCAATCTAATCGCCGAGGTTTTTTACGAGGCCAAGGCCAGCGAGATGAGCGATATCTCTCACAATAAATTCGGGCCATGGCAGAAGGCGATTAGGCGGGCCAAGAAAGAAGGTTTGGACCGGCCAGAGGTCAATCTCATGGAAGGAGTTGTGGCAGTCGGCAATGAAGCCGAAGAGCTGCCACTGGAAGAACTAAAGGAACTGGCTGAAGACAGAGAGCGCCTTCGCCAGGCGCTTTGTTGACCCTCCCAACGGGAATTCAGCACGGCGACGTTTACACGATCTTCAACTATGAATTTGGAGACGGTGAGGTCGCAGATTCCAAGTACTTTATCGTCATGGGCTGCTTTCAAGGGCAAATCGCCGGTTTCGTAACCACCTCTCAGGAGAAGGGAGGTCGGAAGCGGCAAGAGGGTTGCGCGCCGGCAAGCGGCTCGTATCCATGGAACTACTACACCAAGACATCCAAGCAACCCTTTCGTGACGGCACCTGGGTCATCATGCGAATCGAGTGGCACGAGGCAAAGAGTCTGGCCAGCAAGATTGCAGTTGGGGGAGCTGTTCGTGCTCACACATTCCGGGACAATGAACTGCGGGCATTTCGCAATTGTTTTGAAGGTTCGCCAGAGTGGGCGCCGGTATGTGGGGAGTACATGTACGGTGGGAAGAGCGTTGCCCGTTCTTGCGAGTGAGCTGAGGCGCGAGGAAGACGCAGTGCAAATAAACTGTCTGACGCTCGAGGAAAGGCGGTCAATGGAAAGCTGCCGGCGACGCATCAACTTCCAGATCCGAATGCGAGACCGTTGCCCGCGCACTATGAGATCGTATTTGCAATTGGGACAACAGAGTTAGGGACATTGAAGCTGCCGTATTTCAGCCGGGTCACTTTGCGAAATGTCGCAAGGACACTAATGCACTCATTTGGATACCAAGTATCGGTATCTAAGATTAGGCTCGATAAGCTGACAGCGCTTTCAACCGCTTGAGTCCGGTTTAGTCGCAAAAAGGGAGTTGGCGATATGCGAAAGATAATCATCACGGATCTTACGAGATTTCAGAATCCGAACATTGTCTGCACAGCTGGAACGGACATCGAATCCGGGGCCTGCATACGTCCTATGCCTTATCTCCAGACGGCAGATTGCGAGCGCCTGAACATCCTTCCGGGTGCAATTCTGAGGGGCGAATTCACCGCGATGACTGGGCCGTCAGGACCGCACCAGGAAGATATGAGCTATTCGAAACTGACGTTTGGCGGACCCTCTAGTTCTCAGGAATTCGAGGCAGCCCTGGAAGCAGGGCTCCAGGATTCCGTGGAAGAAGGATTCGAACTACAGCTAAATTCCGGACAAAAGCATGTTCCCGTGGGGCATTCCGTCCTACGTTCTATCATCACGCTAAACGTTGATCCAGATTCAATAGAGATAATTGAAGATCGCTACAATCCCGGCAAGACGAAAATCCATTTCGTCGATGGGTCGGGGCGTGAATTTCGCTATTTGCCAATAACAGATTTGGGGCTGCATCGATATGCAGAAAGTCACCGCGCTGCAAATGACCTAGAGAGGGTAAATGCTTTCATCAAGAGTCAGCCACAAGCGTATCTCCGTGTAGGTCTGAGCCGGGCATGGAGCAACGGATCGATCAACGGATATTGGATGCAGGTGAACGGTGTGTACACATTCCCGGAGTTCTTTGCGGGAATTCGTAGCTACAAATAGCGACGTTGAGGTGTAAGATACACAGCACGGTCAACGCGGTCTTCGGTAACTTTCGCAGGCGGTTCTCAGGATGAGCCATCTTTCTAACAGCGCATGAGCAAAGCTCTGTTTACGATCGGGCACTCTACACACGCGCTAGAGTACTTCGTTGCCATGCTCACCGGTCATGGCGTGCAAGCGATCGGCGATGTTCGCTCCGTTCCGTATAGTCAGCGAAATCCGCAGTTCAATCGAGACGTTCTCGAGAAACAGCTGCGCGTGGCGAATATTGAATACGTGTTCCTCGGCAAAGAGCTCGGGGCGCGCAGCGATAACCCGGCGTGCTACATCGACGGCAAAGTTCAATACAACTATCTGGCAGAAGAACCGGCCTTTCGGGCGGGCCTGCAGAGGGTGAGAAAAGGGGTCGATCGCTACAGAGTGGCACTTATGTGTGCGGAGCGGGATCCTCTAACTTGCCATCGCACGATTTTGGTCTGCCGCGAACTGCGGTCTCCTGATCTTGAGATCAGGCACATCCTGGCAGACGGATCTATTGAAACTAGCGACGCCGCTGAAATGCGGCTGCTGTCGATAACGAATTTGCGCCCAGATATGTTTCACAGCGAACAAGACTGCATCGAGCAGGCCTACGAGAAGCAAGGTCGCAGCATCGCTTACACCGTTCCTGCCCGCAATCCTGACGCCGTACATCGCGAGATACCTGGTGAAGATCTTCACAATCGGCTTCACCAATAAAAAGGCTGAAGAGTTCTTTGAGAAGCTCCGGACAGCGGGCGTGAAGCGAGTTGTCGATGTGCGCCTCAACAATATTTCGCAACTTGCGGGTTTTAGCAAGAAGGACGATTTGAGATATTTCTTGCGCGCCATCGCAGATATCGATTATGTGCATCTGCCGGAGTTGGCTCCCACGAAAGAAATGTTGGAGGCGTACAAGAAATTCAAGGGTGATTGGAGCGTGTACGAGAACGAGTTTCTGGAGCTGATGGAACGCCGACGCATCGAAACGACCATTGCGATGGATGTGATCGACAATGGCTGTTTGCTGTGTAGTGAGGATAAACCGCATCATTGTCATCGGCGGCTCGTGGCGGAGTACCTTCAGAGTCGCTGGCCTCAGGTCGCCGTACGACATCTGGTCTAGTGGCATCGCAACAAGGAAAAACGTGGTAACTCTATACAGTTCCGCGAGCGGCTCCGTACTCGATGTGTAAGTGCGCTTAGGAGAGTTTATCCAGCGCCCATTTGAGCGAATAATTTAAGCTCAATCGCGTTGGGAGAAAGCAACTACAGGGATCGCGCGTCATGGCTAAGGACTCCGGAATTGAATGGACGCATCACACGTTTAACCCGTGGTGGGGCTGTGTGCGACTCTCTCCAGCGTGTGCCCATTGCTATGCAGAAACCTGGGCGCGCCGCGTCGGGATGGATCTTTGGGGCGGCGATGCACCGCGGCGATTTTTCAGCGAAAATCACTGGCGCGAGCCACTGCGATGGAATAGTGAAGCGCAACGCCTGGGGGTGCGAGCGCGCGTGTTCTGCGCTTCCATGGCCGATGTGTTCGAACCTCGTACAGATCTTGATCCTTGGAGAGAAAGACTCTGGGGCTTGATCGAAAAGACCTCACACCTGGACTGGCTCCTCTTGACGAAGCGGCCGGGCCACATCAAGCACGTCTATCCTTGGGCATACAGTCCGCGCGACAACGTTTGGTTAGGGACAACAGCCGAAAATCAGCGATGGGCAGTCCGGCGCATCGAGCGATTACTTTCCGTTGATTCGCGCGTCCGGTTTCTGTCTTGCGAGCCTCTGCTATCCAAAATCGATTTAAAACCGTGGCTCAAAAAGAACCTCATCAGCTGGGTAATTGCCGGCGGTGAAAGTGGGGGTGAAGCCCGGCCGACACACCCGAATTGGATTCGGTCCCTCCGCGATCAGTGCGAGACCTACGCTGTGCCGTTTCACTTCAAGCAGTGGGGACACTGGAGCCCTGAAGCCCAAGGTGAACACGCAGTAAGAATTATAGAACTTCAAGACGAGGCAGGCAGGCTCGAACGACTCTCATGGAGGCCCAAAAAAACCAGTGGACGCATTCTAGATGGGCAAACATGGGATGGTTATCCGCAAGCCTAGGAATAAGCAAAGTGACGGCAGGGAAGAATAAGTATACAGGCAGGAGCCAAAAGCTAAGATACAGGCGGGCTGTGGGTTGACACGTTCACCATACGAATGGGACGTGAACGGCCCGCATCCAAAGATTCAACAGCACAGCATCGCGAAGCATGACATTTTGCGCGCCTACCTGACTGCGTACATTCAAACGCTGGTTTCAAACCCAAATCGCGATGAGTTTCGACTAGTGCTTGTCGATGGATTCGCCGGAGGAGGCATCTATCGCCATGCAGATTCGAACGAGATGATGCTCGGATCCCCGTTGATTATGCTCGAGGCAACTAAAGAAGCTGAAGTGGGCATTAACGCGGGCCGTCGCAAACACGTGAGACTCGACATTGACTATTTCTTTATCGAGAAGAACAAAGTAGCTGCAGAATGCCTTCATCACGTGTTGATTGAGCGTGGATACGCAGCGCGATTAGATAAGGATATTTTTCTTCGAAACTCGGAATTTGAAACGTGTGCGGAAAGCCTGATCGACCATGTCCGTGCCAAGATGCCGAGGTCACCGCGTGCGATCTTTCTCTTGGATCAATACGGATACTCTGATGTGCCAACGGAGAGAATCGCTAACATCATTCGGTCGCTACCTGGGGGTGAAGTAATTCTTACCTTTGCAGTGGACGCATTGCTGAATTATTTTTCAGACAATTCGGATCTCACAAAAGGCATCCTTCAAAAGGTAGGTATACCTGACACTCTTCGTGGGCGATCCTTTGACGATATCAAGAAAACGGAGAAAGATTGGCGCCTCTTTGTGCAAGCGTGTCTCTATCAGGAACTCGTCCAAAAGTGTGGTGCCAAGTATTACACGCTATTCTTCATTCGCTCGTCTCAAGGGCACGGTGACTACTGGCTTGTCCATTTTTCTCAACGAGCTCGCGCTCGCGACGTAATGACAGGTATTCACTGGCAGATGAACAACCACTTTGTTCACTACGGTGGTGCTGGTCTGGACATGTTTCATGTGCTTGGATACGTCTCAGAAAAAGATGGCCAGCTCGCAGGCCAAGCGTCGCTATTCCAATTTGACGATGTCGCAAAGAAAGCGAGCACCGACTCGCTAGTTAGTCAAATCGGGCGGATCATCTACGGTGATCCTGAAGGAATGCCTTTTGCCGAGCTCTTCGCCACGACCTGCAATCTTTCCCCTGCGTCCTCTGATATCTACAAAGACGCGATTGATTTGCTGCGAGGCCACAAAGAGGTCGAAGTAATTAGCGCAAGCACTGGTAGGCCAACGAATGCGCGAGTCCAAGATGGTGACCGAATAAAGGTTCCGGATCAGCGGAACTTGTTTGTAAGTACATGACACCCCGGGCATCCGGCGGAAGGCTTCAATTTACGGACGCTATGACTACTTGTGACGAATCAGTGAGCTATTCCGACTTAAGTCCAACAGCACCCTCTGTTTAGCCTTCACCGATGCACGACTTTTTTGAAGACTTGCGCCAATTTGCCGAGAGTGCATTCGTTGGGCCGCTATCCGCCGAGCGATGTGGGACGGTTAATTTCGCAATCTCAAACGGAATGGACATTTTTGAAGCGGGGGGGGGGGATCGACGATGCAGAAAATCCCGATGTTGAGAGATGACCCTGGCAAGGGCGGCGGCCGGCCCAGCGAGCCCAAGAACGTGCTGGGCGATCGACTCGAAGTCTGCTCCTTGAGCCCGATGACGGGTTTTTTTCGCGACGGATGCTGCGACACCAGCCGCGAGGACATCGGCAGCCACACCGTGTGCACAGTCATGACCGCGGCATTTCTCGAGTATTCGAAGTCCTGCGGCAATGATCTCTCGACGCCGGTCCCGGAATTCGGCTTTCCGGGATTGAAGCCCGGTGATCGCTGGTGTCTGTGCGCACCTCGGTGGCAGGAAGCGCTGCAAGCGGGGCGCGCGCCGCGCGTGGTCTTGCGCGCTACACATGAAGGTGCGTTGAGCTTCTGCTCCCTCGCGGACCTCAAGCGCGTAGCAGTCGACCTCGATTGACTCGCCGCATCCGCCGTCCAGGAGCACGGCCGATCTGCGGCCTCAGAGCGAACGCGCTCCAACCCGTTTCGCGCACGGTTGGGTTCGTGCGGAGGCGCTCCACGTACTGCACCCATACTGCACCCGGAGAGCCATATGAAACGATGAAGTTGGCACCGATATTGTTCTAAGTTATTGATTTGTTGGCTCCCCGGGACGGATTCGAACCGCCGACCAACGGATTAACAG